>Ga0181558_10001675_pt1 | contig 21147 bp, 27 predicted proteins | sample 011ome_22_FD_133754 | JGI IMG/M metagenome (GOLD analysis project Ga0181558, IMG submission 133754) | Coastal salt marsh microbial communities from the Groves Creek Marsh, Skidaway Island, Georgia - 011507BT metaG (megahit assembly) | ecosystem: Environmental > Aquatic > Marine > Intertidal...
GCCGTATGTCATGGGCGATTTGGCAGCTACGAACCATCGAGCATACTGATTGGTCTTCTCCTTGTCGGGGTGCTGGTACGTCTTCAGGACGCGCCACTCCCAGTCTCCGTTGTGGTAGATTGCATAGGGCTTCTCGACTTCACGGGTCTTGCCGAAAGGTGTACGTGCCATTAGATGATCTCCTTCTGATAAAGTGAGTTGGACATGAGGCGGAATGCCTCGTTGGAAATTGCGTTACCATGTTTGTACCGACGGAGTGTCGGATGTGCTGCGGCGAAGTGTCGGCCACGTTCGTACGACCATTGTTCGCCTTTCGGATAGTCATCAAACCGTGGCGACCGTCCGGTGACGTAGTCCTCGAAGCCTTCACGGAATGATCGACGTGTCATGTACTTGCGTAGGCTGTGGCCTTTCTGGTTTCGTGCGTTGGACATGATTTCCTCAGTGGTCGATGAAAGTGATGGGTCGGCGCATGGTCCAGCACAGACCACAGTCACCGCATGATGCTGCCCGTCCTGTCTGTTCGGGGCAGGTTACTGATACTTCGGGGGCATTGGCCTCGTTGTTGGCTGAGAACTCATAGTCAGGAAGCATTGAGAACCTGACATGAAAGCGATCTGATTTAGCCTCTAAATCTTGGACAGCATCTCCGATACCTGTACCCGGATGATGTCGGGTATAGCCGTAGATGGCCAGACCGGGTCTGTTGGATAGCTGCTGTTCCCAGAACGCCACATACTCTGGACTGTAGAAGTCACCGACGACGTGCAGTCTGACCAGATAGCCGGTCCTGCGGTGTCGCCTGTCGTACACGTCTAGGTCTGCGGTGACTCGTTCCTCAAGCGCCGGACCTGCCCGGAACCTGTGGGCAAAAGGCATGACGTTGTCATAACAGTCCAGCCAATGTTCACAGTCGGGACTGCATGTCTCACGCGCCACAAGGGACAGCGTGTAGATAGGACGACCACGGTACTGTGTCTTGTTGACTTTCCGGCCTAGCTTCCTGTTGGTGGATCGTTTCAGGACGGCGTGTGGGTAGTCGTCCACGGCTAGGTCGTACACGTTCTTCTGGTAGATCGTCGTGCTGTTGATGATAGCCGGATGATCCGGGGTAAGCGTTGTCATAGTAATCTCCGTTTAGAGTCTAAATAGTCAGCACTCGCACCATGTTTTGTGTGCATGGACGGGCCGGTCGACACGCCAACGGTCTGATGATCGGGAAGCCGGGACAAGCCACGATTGGACGGGATACTCGGTGAGCCGTCGCATGGCATCGGTTATGCCGCTACATTGCACGGAATCCCCGCGAATTGTGGTGAGTACGTTGGCGGATGATAGGGTTGCGACAAGTTGTTTTTTAAGCAGAATCCGGCCATCAGGGCGCATTTCTAGATGCATGTTGAGAAACTCCGATAAATCAAAGGGATGCGCCGGGGACTATTTGGCGATAATCCCCGGCGTTTAGAGTCTAAACTAGTCTGTAAGTCCCCAAGCCTTTACCAGTTCTTCCCGCGCTTCCGGAGTCATATCCTTGATATGCTTGGTGAGAAGCTTAATCAGCGGGTCATTCGCCTTTTTAGGCGTCAATTCGGAAAAAGTTTCAATCTCGGCAAACTTCACGCCTCGGTCATACGCCTTGCGGCATGTTGAAAACCGCTGTTTCACGCTGACCGGCATATCAATGCCATCGGGGTTTGAGAAAGACAGTCCGTCGCCCAAGTCAACCTTGCCGCACTTCCATCCATACTTGCGGACCGCTTCAACCGTGATATCGTACGGCGTTTTTCCTTCGGCTTCGGCTTGTTTCATGAATGCCAGTGTCACAGCTGCCGCGCTTTCGCGCTGGTATCCGGCTAGTTCCCGCGCATTGCTATCGTCGACATTCGCGGCAATTACTTCGTCGAGTGTGTAAGTCGTGTTGGTCATGTGATCCTCTATTTAGCGTCTAAAAACCCGGCGGGATTGCCGCGCTTTCTGATTATTAATATATGTTCATTAAATGCGGATTAGTAACGCATTGTCTGCATGGCTGGTATGCGGTTAATGCATGGCCGCGCCTAGCACATATGGCCGAGAATGTACAGGGGCGAAGCTGCGACATAGTGTCGCACCATGCCCTGCCATAAATCATCCGTCGTGTCCATGCGACATAGTGTCGCACCCTATTAGTTGCGAACCATTCTCAATGCGATTGCACATTGGAATCATTCTAAAAGCGTTCACGTTTTGTTCTTCCAGCCTATTTGAGAACCGTTCTCATTGCACATTGGAATCATTCTAATCTGGCCCGGCGCGGGATCGCGGCATGGGGGAGGAAAAATCGGGCCGGTCGCATACGCACGTAAAAGGCCCCTCCCTAAAATTTTTCAGAAAAACCATATTTGATATACATAAGTTTTTTGTAATACAGCACAGCAATTATCTTGCAGCCCCAGCTTTTGTCGGCTATTCTCAATCCATGGCAAACAACATCGGCGGTAAGGGCAGCAGCACCAGCCGCAACGACAACACCCCCGAAACTCTGGCAGAGGAACGACGCCTTCTGGAAACTCGTGATGAGTTCGCGGCACTAGAACTGGCCGAGCAGCTGAGCCGTCCCCTGCCCAAGTTTATGTCGCGGCCCGAGGCGTTCAACGACCCGAAAGACAAACTCCGTCGTGCCCAACTATCGGCCCTCCCCTTCCGTTTGTCGCCCATGCAGTATAAATTTGCGTATGAGTTTATAGAGACAGGCGATGCCTACAACGCATATCTGGCAGCAGGTTACTCAGTAGGCAACAAAAAGCCGTATCAGATTCGTGGCAAAGCCAAGGAACTGCTGGACACACCAAAGATTGCTGCCTTTGTCGAATACATCAGGGAAAAAGCAATGGAAAAGCTAGTCATCAACATCGACGACATCGTGGAAAAGTTTCTCACGACGTACAATCAGGCAATGGCCTCCGAAGATTTCACCAACGCTAACCGTGCACTGGAGAATCTGGGTAAACACCTCGGCATGTTCGTCGAGAAGGCCATGATCGAACAGAAGATCACCATGTCTGCCGATCAACTCGACGCCGAAATTGCCAAGTATCAGGGTATTATTGATGCAGCTATCCAGCAGCCAGTCAAGCACTGAGGCGGAGCGTCCCGAGGTCCTCCTCGCACTGATGAAGGCCCGTGCTGCACAGGCGGCACACGACGATTTCGCCTCCTACGTCAAGATGATGGCCCCGCTGATCGTCCCGGACTTCAAATGGGGGCGACATATCGACATTATTTGTCGTGAATTGCAGCGTTGTGTCGATCAGGGTGGGCAGCGAATCATGGTTTTCCTCCCACCACGCTCCAGTAAGTCCCTGATCTCCTCCAGACTCTTCCCATCGTGGTACATGGGACGCAATCCTGCCCACGAAATCCTTACTATCAGCCATAATGAGCAGCTGTCGTCGGATTTTGGCCGGTCTGTCCGCGATCTGGTAGCAACTGAGGAGTTCGAGGAGGTATTCGACGGGGTAAAGCTACGGAAAGACGCCAAGGCAGCCGGTAAATGGAAGACAAACAAGGGCGGATCGTACTTCTCAGCCGGTGTCCACTCCCAGATTGCCGGTCGCGGTGCCCACGTTGCCATCATCGACGATGCCATGTCCGAGGAAGACGCCTTCAGCGACTCCGGACGTGAATATATCAAGAACTGGTACCCGTCAGGCCTTCGAACCCGACTCATGCCCGGTGGTTCCATCGTTATCATCAACACCCGTTACCACGACGACGATCTCTGTGGGTGGCTCCTCCGAAATCAGGGCAATGAAGGGGGCGGCGAAGGCGCGGTGGAAACTCAACCATGGAAGGTCATCAAGATACCTGCATGGGTAGACGAGGAAGCATCTGACCTTCTCGGACTGCCGGTGGGGTCGTCCTACTTTCCGGAGTGGAAGACAGATGAACTGCTCCGACAGGACGAGGCCGAGATCAGGTCGAACAACGGTGCAAAGTACTGGCAGTCGCTCTACATGCAGAACCCGACGCCCGACGACGGCGGTATCATCAAGATGGGCTACCTCCAGCCGTGGAAAGACAGCGATCCACCCTCCTGTGAGTTTGTCGTCCAGACACTCGACACGGCTTTCAGCACCAGACAGACTGCCGACGAATCGGTAATCCAGACATGGGGCATATTCCATCAGAAACAGTCAGACAGTGCCGGGACCGAACACATCGTTGCCAATCTAATCCTGCTCGGGAACGAACACGGGCGATGGGAGTATCCAGAACTACGTGCCCTTGCACAGGAGGAGTACGACCGCCACAGACCGGACCTGATGATTGTCGAGAAGAAGGCATCGGGTCAATCGCTGATTCAAGACCTGCGTCGTGCCGGTCTGCCAATCATGGAGTACAACCCTGACCGCGACAAAGTCAGTCGTGTCAATGCAATAACCCCGCTGATGGAGGCTGGCCGAGTCTGGATACCGTCGGATCGACAGTGGGCAGATGACCTACTCAATCAGGCACTACGCTTCCCCGGCGGTAAGCACGACGACATGGTAGACGCCATGGCAATGGCAGTCCTCTACGTCAAGGACTCATGGCGAGTCGAACACCCCGACGATCCGGAGTGGGAAGACGACCAGCCTCGAAAGAAACGCGGCGGTTATTGGGTACTGCCCTGACCACCCGTATAATTCCCAAGGCAATCCCTATAACCACGAACCGAAGGCAATCTAATGTCACTCGTTGAAAATTATGGCCCGATGCTTCCTCCGGGTATTGAACTGGAAGACGGTCTCCCCGAAGTTGAAATGGAAGTCGAAGGTGGGGACCTTTCAGGTCTGTCGCCCGACGACATGGCGTTCATGGTGTCTATGCAGGACGAAGTCGTGGCAGAAATAGAAATCCCGCACTTTGCCAACCTTGCCGAGTATCTTGGCGACGACGAGTTGTCGGACATTGCAGAACGTGTCATCGAAGGATTCGAGGCAGACAAGGACAGCCGCTCCGAATGGGACGAGACACTGACCCGTGGTCTCGACCTGCTCGGCCTGAAGTTTGAGGAGACCGGGACGGCATTCGACGGATCGTGTGCAGCAACACACCCGCTGATCATCGAGTCGGCAGTCAAGTTCCAGTCGAAGGCGTCTCAGGAGATTCTCCCCGCCAACGGTCCTGTCCGCACACAGATCATCGGTGATCCTGACTCCCGTATTGTCCAGCAGTCCAACCGTGTCCGCCGGTTCATGAACTACGAACTGACCGAGATGATGCCCGAGTACTTTGACGAGATGGAGCGGATGCTGTTCCATCTCCCTATTGTCGGCTCTGCAATCGTCAAGATGTACTACGACGGCGGTCTGGAACGACCGACTGCCGAGCATATCCCGATTGATCAGTTCTATGTAAACTACTCGGCAACTGACCTGCGTCGTGCAGACCGCTACACCCACATCATCTACAAGTCGCCGGTCGATATTCGCCGTGACATCGCAGCAGGAATGTACCGTGATGTCGAAGACCTGTCGGACAATCCGGACAGTAACAGATCAGACAATGAGATTTCGTCCAAGATTGACGAGATCATGGGACTCACCGGTAACAACTCCGAAGACCCGGAGTACACCCTTCTCGAACAGCATGTCTATCTCGAACTCGAAGACGACGACATGCCGTATCCCTACATCGTGACAGTCGAGGAATCCTCGCGTCAGGTCCTGTCCCTCCGTCGCAACTATCGTGAAGATGATCCCCGCGCCGAGAAGATGATCCACTTCACTCACTACCGGTTTGTCCCCGGCTTCGGGTTCTACGGTCTCGGCCTGATCCACCTGATCGGTAACCTGACCATGACGGCAACGTCGGCCATGAGGGCGCTGGTCGATGCCGGTCAGTTCGCCAACCTTCCCGGCGGCTTCAAGGCGAAGGGTGTCCGGGTTGTCGGTGATAACGACCCGATCAGCCCCGGTGAGTTCAAGGAAGTAGAGGCACTCGGCATGGACCTGAACAAGGCCATCGTCAACCTGCCCTACAAGGAACCATCCAACACACTCTTCCAGCTGCTCGGCTTTGTCTCCGGGGCGGCGGAAAAGTTTGCCGATCAGACCGATCAGGTTGTCAACGACTCGTCCGGGTACGGACCTGTCGGGACAACCATGGCCCTGATCGAGGCCTCGGCCAAGTTCTTCTCGGCAGTCCACAAGCGTCTCCACCATGCCCAGCGTCAGCAGTTCAAGATTCTGGCCCAGATCAATGAGACGTTTGTCCCTGTCAACGGCTACCCGTACGCCACACCGGAGGGTGACATGAACATCTTCCAGCAGGATTTTGATGGTCGTGTGGACGTTCTCCCCGTCTCGGACCCGAACATCCCGAGTCGTGCCCACCGACTGTCCTTGGCAAGTCTGGCCCTTCAGCTGGCAGCACAGACGCCTCCGGGGACATTCAACAACACCGAACTTATCCGACAGGTCCTTGAGGCAGCAGACTTCCCGAACATTGATCAGGTCATTCCGAAGAAGCAGGATGCCCAACCGGCAGACCCGGTGACCGACATCATGAATGCCACGAAGGGAATGCCCATCGCTGCCTTCCCCGGACAGGATCATGAGGCACACATTCAGGTCAAGACAAACTTCCTGTCCGACCCGACTGCGGGTGCGTCTGAGGCTTTCAAACAGTTTGCCCCGATCATTCAGGCCAACATCCGCGAACACATGATGCTCCGGTACAAGACACAGATCGAGGGCGTCGTTGCCCAGACGGTTCCGCCCGAGCAGTATCAGATGGCAGTACAGCAGGGAATGCAGGACCAGATCATTGCAGAGGCTGCTGCCCGCGTTGCCACGGCGAATCAGCAGATTGTCACGGCGGGTAGTCCCGAGGAACGACTGGTCCAGATTGATCAGGAACGTCTCCGTCTTGATCAGGAGAAACTTCAGCTGGACGCCATCAAGGACGCTGCCAAGATTGCAACGACAAATCGTCAGCTAGACCTTCGCGAAGACCAGCAACGCATGTCTGCACTGAAGGACGGTATCAAGCTGATGTCGGATAAGGAGGAGGCAGAACTTGACCGTGAAGAAAATCGTCGTGAGATGCTTATTGATCTTCTTGCTGATGTTGCCAAGTCAGAGGCCGCTGGTGGCTGATATGTCTAACGTAGACTACAAGTTTATTGAAATTGCCGAAGGATTTAAACCCACCGGCCACTGGCCCGGAGGAAATTCAGGCGTAACTATTGGAATGGGAGTTGACCTAAAAAGTAAAAATAGAAAATACTTTGAGGGACTGCCTGAAAACTTAATAGATAAGTTAGAACCTTACTTTGGGAAATCTGGACAGGCAGCAAAAGACATTGCAGATAATCTGGTTCTTACAGAGCCAGAAGCACGACAGGTAACTGAGTATACCAAAGAAAAAGAACTTCAACCACTAAAGAAAAAATTTGAAGAAGCCTCTGGTATTCCTTTTGACAGCTTACCGGCAAGTCTTGCAACGCCTATTGCCTCAGTTGCGTTTCAGTATGGTATTTCAAAGCCCACAGAAAAATATAAAAATTTCTGGACTGCCGCAACAAATCTTAATATTGAAGACATGGAAGCAGAACTTCGAGATTTTAAGGACAAAACTCCGTCAATCAACGTCCGTCATGAAGCGTTTGCTGATTATCTTGCAGGTGAGCAAAAATCTGAAAACGTACGTCGTTTGCGTCCTGATTTTATTCCCGGAATGGAACGAACACAGGTAGGCATGGTCCCGATGTCGGCACCAGAAGGTGCGTATGCCGAACCAAAACCCCGTCCGCAGTTAGCATCCGATATAGTTGAAGCCGCAGCAGCACCTGCCGAATCAGGCGGCATCAGCGATCTTGTCTCTCAAGTAGGTAGCAGTCTCGGTTTTGATAGCAACTCTCCGCGTAGTACACTCTCAGAGCAGGAAGAGGCTCGGTTTGATCTTCTACTTCAAAACTTGACAGGAAAGTAATCATGGCAATCCAAGACGATATTATGGCAATGCTGTCTCAGGTCAGCGATGCAGGTGACCGGGCGACAAGTCGTGAAGCCCTTGGTCGTAAACTCTACGCAGAGGCGGGTGACAGGTTGTCGGGTGATGCCCTGTACAACGCACTCCGTGACGTAGAATCTGCCCGTGGATCGATGGGCGAAATAGAAGACTACAGCCGCGTTGCCGATATTCTTGAAAAGTACATGGACGATGCCGGGGACGGTGTCCCTGCTCCTGTTCCTGACGATATGATTGTTGACGACACCCGTGCAGCCATGGAAGTAATGCCGTCCCCCGACACTGCGCCACGCACACCTGTCGGAATTGAAGAACTTCCAGCAGCCGCGCCTCGTCAGGCTTATGCTCGTGAATCTCTGCCTGAAGTTGCCCGTCCTGATTTTGATCCAGAAACCGCTGAACGCCTTATTCTTGAACGGGACGAAGGTCTTGCCGGATTAATGGCCGGTCAGATGGCACCGCTTCGTGCATCCGATATTGAACCTATGGCTCAATACAGGCCCGGACAAGCCAATGCTATGAGGGTTATGCGCGACATGTCTCAAAGTCCTTCTACTCGTCGGCCCGAAGGAATGACGGAAGCACAGAACGAAGCCTTCACACGCATGATGAAGTCGCAGTTAGCCAACGAAGTATTTCCACGGACCGGAATGACTCCTGAAGATACTTATGATCTTTTCATGAGCGGCGATGGAGAAGCAGAACGCAGGATGGTTGATCGTATGAGCGGACCAAGCGGACGCGAATACACAGAACGCCGTGGACGATTAGTCGAAGGCGACAGAGAAAATCAGGCTCTTGCCCTTGGTTCTGCATTTATCCCTATGACTGCTATTCCAAAACTTGCAGCACAAGCCGGTATTAGTGCTGGTGTAGTTAATAGGCTTATAAACTCAGGACCAGCCGGAATCAAAAGACTAACGTCTATGATTAGGTCTAAACTTGCCCCCATTCCTAATAAGACTCCGGGGGCACGTATGAGGCAACGAGTTGATGTAAGTCGGCAGCCAAATCCGAACAACGGCTTTAACGACGCAATGAACGAGACCACTCGTAGGTTTACCGCGACCGGCGGAGCGGCTAGTGGCGGCCAAGTCAACAACATCCGCGACAAGATCATGAATACTTATGGGAGAATGTAATGGCTAAAAAAACAAAGTATGGCAAGGCATGTCGTCCAACAGGGCAGGGCTTCGGGGCTGCTCGTAAACCCAAAGGAAAATAGTAATGGCAAAAGGCAAAGGTAAATCTTACGGCGACACCGCCAAGATTCCGCAGAACGACTTCAGTGTCCGTGCGGAACGTGAAGTTCTTCGGAACTCTGACAAGTCTACTTACCAGATTAAGAAAGGTAAGTAATTAAGTATTCCGTCTTCCCCACGTAACGGAGAACCTATGTATTTCGAAGACATCAAGAAACAAATAGAAGACCAGATTACGGAGTACGAAAAACTCCTTGGGTCCAATGGCGCAGAGGACTATTCTGCCTATCGTCAATACGTCGGCACCATCTCAGGATTGAAATGGTGTCAGGATTTGGTCGCACAAATCCAGAAACGTACAGCGGAAGGAGAAGACGACTAATGGTCATGGAACCAAAGATGGCAGGTGCTATCAGTAATGCCGATTGGGCGCAGGACGAAGACATTGTGGACCCGTCCCCGCTCCCCACAATCCCCGGATACCGACTCCTCATCAGGCCTCTGAAAGTTCAGGGCAAGACGAAGGGCTCTATCATACTCCCCGACGCGTTCAAGGACGACATCAACTACCTGACCACCGTTGGCCGTGTACTGGCTGTCGGTGATCTTGCCTACCGGGACGACGAGAAGTTCCCGCTCGGCCCGTGGTGTCAGGTAGGAGACATTGTCTGCTACGGGAAGATGAACGGGAACAAACTTCGATATAAGGGCGTAAACCTTATCATGCTTTACGATGACCAGATCATCATGAAGATTGAAGACCCCTCGGATGTTGATCCGATGTTTAACATCGCCTCATAGGCGTAAACTATGGAGGAATCGGCTATGTCCGATGATGATTGGAATGAAGTTGATGTCGAAGCCGTACGAGATGGCGACGACAAAGTAGAGTACGAAGTTGAGGAGGAAGCCACCGAAGAGAAAGCTGAACCTGTACAGGCTGTTGATGAGTCTGAAGATACAGATGAGACTGTCATCGAGGTGGACGAGGCGGCCCCCGATCCTGATCCTGTCGAAGCTGCTCCGGAACTTGAAGGTGTTGACACCGACGGGGCACAGAAACGAATCCGACAGCTAGTCCGGCAGCGGAAGGAACGCGAAGAGCATATCATTGCCCAGCAGCAGGAACTGGCCGCACTACAGGCCCGGTTGCAGGAGACGGAGCAGAAGAATGCCGAAGTCTTTAAGAAAAACTATGACGTCACTGAACAACAGCTTCAGGAAAAGGCTGAGATGGCCCGTCAGGCATATCTCCGGGCTTATGATGACGGCGACAAAGAAGCTATGTTGGCTGCTCAGGAAGCTATGTTCGACGCCAAGCAGAATATGGGCTTGGTCCGGCAGGGTCGTCAAGACATTGAAAGATATTCTACCGACCTTGTGAAACAGGCTGAGGAGGCTAATAATCAAGTAGCGCCACAGCAGCAGCAACCGGCATACGATCCGAAGGCTGTTGAATGGGCTGAGAAGAATACATGGTTCGGTCAGGATCAGGTAGCAACGGCGGCAGCACTTGCCATTGATGCCAGCCTCAAGAACGAGGGCTACGATCCTACATCGGACGATTTCTATCAGGAAGTTGATAAGCGACTACGCGCTGAACTTCCTAACAAGTTCGGGGGCGCTCCTGCCTCGTCACCCAAGGAGCAAGTGGTAGGGGGACAGTCGCGTAAGTCTCCCGATTCTACCGGCGGCAAGAAAGGTAATCGGAAGGTCAAGATGACCCGTGCCGATATTGAACTTGCCAAGAGGTGGAACATCCCACTTGAGCGGTACGCCAAAGAAAAGGCGAAGGCCGAAAAAGCGACGGAGACGGGCGACTACACGTCCATCAATGTCGGTTAACGCGGAGGACGAAAACATGAGTGAAAGTAAAGCACGTAATAGCCGAGTTGATGAAGGCCGGGAGGCCGAACAGCGTTTCGACGAAGAGTTCACTGAACCGAACTGGTTGTCAATTCCCGATTCTGTTATCGAACGGTTTGCTGATCAGGGTCTGGCACTACGCTGGGTTCGTGTTATGATCAACGGACAGGACGACTACAAGAACGTAGGCGACCGACAGAATGATGGTTGGACTTTTGTCGAACCGAATGATGTTCCTGAAATGATGGCTAACTCTCGTATCGTGGACGAGGGACGGTTTGAAGGATGTGTCGTCCGTGGTGACGTCGCTCTCGCAAAGGCTTCTGCCAAGCGCATGCAAAGCAGAAAAGAGTACTACGAGAACCGATCCCGGACGATGATGGATAACGTAAATGCCCAGTTGATGCGTCAGTCAACCGCAGCAATGCCGATCCACAACACCTCCAAATCATCTGTAACTAAAGGAAGGACGCCTTCCTTTAATGATTAAGGAGTAACATTATGGCTTTGTCAAAAGCACTTAATGGCTTCGTCCCCTCGCGTCGTCGTGGTTCTGGTGTGAATAGCACCGGCACCAGCCGTTACCGTGTTGCCAATGCCTTCGGCAGCGACATTTTTTACGGCGACCTCGTAAAGCTGGACGCAGGCTACATTGAAGTCATCACAACCACCACGAATTACACCACTGGTGCATTTCAGGGATGTGAATACATCGACCCCGTGTCGAAGCAGCCGGTCTTCTCGAATTATTTCCCGAGCGGTACTTCTTCGGCGGTCGGTGAGGTGACGGCGTTCGTTGTTGACGATCCCGCCGCGACCTACATTGTTCAGGCCGACGCCTCCGTGTCCGTTGGCGATATCAACCTGAACTTTGACGTAACGCTCGGCGCAGGTTCCGCCGTTACCGGTGTTTCCGGTTTCGGTATTCAAGCTGCCAGCCGTGTAGAAACCACCGCGATGGTCCGTGTCCTCGACATTTACGGTGAGCCGGGTAACAGCTTTTCGGATGCATATCCGAAGGTTGAAGTCCGACTTGTCCAGTTCGTTGACGCCGACACATCTTCGCACGACGAATAGGGGAGTAAGTAATTATGGCTATTAATCGCAGTAATATCGCAAAGGAACTGCTCCCCGGCCTCAACGCTGTCTTTGGCGTTGAGTACGGTGATGTCAACGACGAGCATGCTCCTCTGTTTGACACCGAGAACTCGGACCGTAGCTTCGAAGAGGAAGTCCTCTTCACCGGCTTCGGCTCGGCTCCGACGAAGACCGAAGGTTCGGCTGTTCAGTTTGATACTGCACAGGAATCGTACACCGCTCGGTACAACCACGAGACTGTTGCCCTCGCGTTTTCCGTCACGGAAGAAGCGATGGAAGACAATCTGTACGACACCTTCTCGAAGGTCCGTGCGCGTGGTCTGGCCCGTGCGATGGCGAACACCAAGCAGGTGAAAGCTGCCGACATCTTCAACAACGGCTTCTCGACCGGTGACTATGCCATTGGCGACGGTGCGGCGTTCTTCAGCGCCTCGCATCCAACCATTGGCGCTGGTAACCAGTCGAACCTTGCCGCTGCTGCGGACCTGTCCGAGTCTGCTATGGAGACGATTCTCACGAACATCCAGCTTATCGAGGATGATCGTGGTATTCTGATCGGTGCGGGTGCTACGTCTCTGCACATCCCTCCGGCCCTTCAGTGGACGGCTGAGAAGATTCTCATGTCGCCGGGTTCGACGACCAACACGAACAACTTTGCTCGTAACGACATCAACGCCCTTCGTGCGCTGGGTGCTGTTCCGGGTGGTTACTTCGTCAACCGTCGTTTCACCGACACGAACGGCTATTTCGTCAAGACTGATGTGCCGAACGGTGCGAAAATGTTCGTCCGTACGCCGCTTCAGACGAAGATGGAAGAAGACTTCGATACCGGTAATCTCCGCTTCAAGGCTCGGGAGCGTTACAGCTTCGGTGTCTCTGACTGGCGTGGTTACTTCGGCTCGGCAGGCAGCTAATCGCTACTTGTTAAGCCAATTTTGGTATGTGATAATCGGGGGAGATGGGAGACCGTCTCCCCCTTTTATTGGAGAGTACAATGGCAACTAATGTAAATTTTGCATACGTTGACGGTAGCGGTCCCCTTCTTCAGGTGGAAAGCAGTGTCACGCTTACGGAGACTCGTATTCACGGCATTCATGCAACCGGCGTCGGTACGTTCACCGTCGTTGATGTAACCGGCGCGGCGGCAACGACCAAGATTAAGTTCGTCAACACGACGGCAGCAGACACCACCGAGATGTACATCGAAGACTTTGGTGTCAGGTTCGACGGCATCGTCAAGGTGTCGGCCCCTGCATCGACCACCAGTTTCACGGTGCAGTACGGCTAGGCGCAGCACCATGGCTATCAACTATCGAGGCGAGAAATTCTCGGGATACAACAAACCGAAGCGTACGCCGGGACACCCGAAAAAATCTCACGTCGTTCTTGCCAAGGAAGGCGACAAAGTAAAAATGATCAGATTCGGACAGCAAGGCGTATCTGGTTCACCCAAGAAATCTGGCGAATCTACATCGTATCGCAAACGGCGCGAATCATTTAAGGCTCGTCACGCAAAGAATATTAAACGTGGTAAGATGTCTGCGGCCTACTGGGCGGATAAGGAAAAATGGTAAGATGACAGATACGATCTATGCGAATCTTGAATCCTTTGAAGGGACGGTCAATGGGACTGTCACTGAGGTTTTTGAAAATCATACCCGTAAGCTTATTGTTACTAATGACAGTGCAGTTAATGATCTTCAATTTTATCCTAAGAGCATCGTCGATTCTTCTTACATTACCCTGAAGGCTACAGAGACTATGACCTTTGATCGCTTCCGTACAAAGACATTTAGTATTGTAACCACGGATAGTACACCCTACCGTGTCTGGGGTATTGGCTGATGTCTGATCTAAACAGAACAATACTGGCAACCGATAATCCGGTCCCGGTCGGCCAAGAACCGTCACTGGCGTTCTCGACCACCGCTCTTCTTGGCAATGCCGAGACGTATGACAGCGGCGTTCTCGACCTTCGCGACTACACTCAGGTGCAGACGGATATCCTCAGTGTCGGTGCATCCGGCACGATCACAATTGATTTTGTGCAGGACGCAGCCGGGACGGACATTCTTCGCACCCTGTCGATCCCGTACACAGACGGCGACGGATACAGCACGTTCTCTAGTGTGGCCTTCACACCATATGTAAGGTATCGGTTTACGACATCCGGTGCCGGTCAGACCGATTTCTACTTCGACACCAAGTTCACGCAGACGGCTCTCTCCGCACAGGTACTAGGCGTAAATTCTTTCATTGACCCCACGATGGTATCGTCCCTCACCCGCTCTGTTGTGGTGGGCCAGACCGAGGGCGGCTCTTTCAAAAACGTGCCGGTAGACTCGCAGGGCAAGTTCAAGACCAGTCAGCCATTGACGGCTTTCGGTGAAATTCAGGTTGCCCAGAAAACGCCCGAGGTGCAGCTAAAATTTAGCAACGGCATCCTCACCGATCAGATCGACACGCTAGTCAACAAAACCGGCTCGACTGTGACCGAGGACGAAGGTACGCTCACTGTGACAGTCGCTGGTGCTGCCGAGGCATTCAGCCAGATACGGTCACGGGATGTCGTGCGGTATGAACCGGGCGTCGGCGTGGATTGTAAATTTACCGCCGCGTTTTCTGCTGGTCTGGCCGACAGTTCGTTGCTGGCAGGACTTGGCGATGATGATGAGTTCGTTGGCGTCGGCTATGTCGGCACACAGTTCGGCATTGCATACAAATCGTTCGGTGAACTTGAGGTTCGCGAACTGATATTCACGCAGGGCGGTGACGCTGATGGCGGGACGTTTACGCTGACCGTCGATGACACACCCATTACAATCACAGTGCCAGCAGGATCAGCAACGATTGCTGATGTCGTGGCGCTTTGTCAGGCAGCGTCAGACGATTTTGCAGCAGCCGGTCGGGGCTGGGAAATTCACATCGACGACAGCAAGCGCATCCGAATTGTGTCGATGGTCGCAGAGGCGGCGGGTGGTACGTTCAGCTTTGCTGATGTGGACAGTGGTGTGACGGCAACTGCGGGATGGACAACGGTTCTGACTGGCGCGGCACCGGAGACGACATTCGTGGCGCAGACGGATTGGAACGTCGATCCAATGGACGGCACAGGCCCATCAGGCATGACGCTGGCAGCGGGCGCTGACCTCAACACGCTGACCAATATGGACCCCGCATTCCTCAATGTCTGGGACATCGATATGCAGTATCTCGGCGCGGGCAACGTGCATGTGTATCTGGAGAGCCGCGTCACGGGTGAGTTCGAGGAGGTCCATCAGTTCAACTTCGCTGGGTCGCGGACGAAGGCGACGTTCCGAAATCCCACTTTCAACACGTCCCTCATTGCACAGACAGACGCTGGGTTCTCAGGTGCCGCCCAAACAATCAAGACCGCCTCGATGGCAGGATTTGTCGAAGGTAAAGAGACGACATTCGGCATCCGCAAAGCGATACAGCAGACGGTCTCGACAAATGGGACAACGGAAGTCTGCGGGTTCGTCATGCACAATGGTGAGACGTTCAACAGCCACCGAAACAAGGTAGTCGCCTATCCTGACTTCCTCTCGCTGATCAACGAATCCACAAGGTCTGTCTCGTTCCGGCTGGTTGCAAATCCAACGCACATCGATGCCGGTGCAACGCTGGTGGCAGTGGACTCGACGAACTCGGTGATCCAGACAGCGGGACCGGGCGGCACCATTCAGGGCGGCGAGGAACTCAGCCCGTTCTCGGTCCCTGCAAATAGCAGCACCAACGTGGACATCAAGCAACTGGGTATTAAGATCAGCCCCAAAGACACTCTGGTTATCGCACTCACGAAAGAGGCAGGTGGCACAGATGGTGATGTCACAGTCGGCCTGTCGTGGGTGGAGCGAATCTGATAAAAATGGAAAGTATTAATATTCCTATTACAACGGTTGCGATCCTCCTGATTCAGATGGCCGGAGTAGTATGGTTCGGGGCAGATATTGCCCGTCGCGTAACCGCAGTTGAAGATCGACTTATAGCTTCGGAAAGTTTACCTCCCGGATCAGCAGTTAAACTTACAGAGTTGTCTGACCGACTCGCTCGGATCGAGACTAAGCTGGAAATTTTAATGGAGACTTACTAATGACCTACTTCCTTCTAGTGGTAACACTTGCCGGTGGTCTTCTGCACGAGGTAAAAACAACTGGATTTGAAACGGAGAGTGCCTGTCACGAGTACGCAGAACAGGTACTGAATGTCTACCTAGTGTTTGATCACACGATACTTGAGGCCGACTGTTACCAAGTAAGTAAAGAAACCTGACAACATCATGAGGCCTATAAGTGACTACATTAACGATCTTCGTACAAAAGTTTTGCCCGAGACGTGCCCATTTGCAGCGGACGCTTGGGATGCTGGACTTGTCGCTGTCGGTATTTGTGATGGTCTGGACGATGTCACTGATGCTCTTGATTTTTATCCCGCTAGTGGTCGTGACGTATTCATCTGTGTGCTTCCTGATGTTGAAGGACTTAGCCCTGCGGACCTGTCCAGCTATGTGGAAGACAAGAACGAAGGTTTGGTGGCAGAAGATATGTGGCTTATGGCGTACCACCCTGACAACAATCCAGTAGTCTCGGACTACACTCTGATTTTTGTTCATCAGCTTTCGAAGTTAACTGCCGCATCCTATACTTTGAAGCAGCAGGGCTATTACGAATGCCCGCACAGAAAGACGTACCACGATCTCGTCCATCGTCGTAACGAAAAGGCGATTCAGCATGGCAAGTTCAGGACAGACGACATTTGATCTTGCAATTGATGACGTAATCGAACAGGCCTTCGAGCAGATCGGGGGCCAGCCGATTAGTGGTGAGGAGGCCCGGTCGGCACGTATTGCGCTAAACCTGCTACTCACCGAGTGGCAGAACCGTGGCGTCCTGCTCTGGAAGCTGGTCGATACTCCGGTTACCGTTACGTCATCTACGACATCATACACGCTCGACTCAGGCATTATTGACAGTCTCCAGACCACAATCAACGTGAATAACAATGATCTGGAGATGAACCGGATTACCTATCAGGACTACATGAAACTGCCTGACAAATCGCAGACCGGTCGTCCCACGCAGTTCTCGTTTCTTCGTGGTAAGGACAACGTGACAATGTACGTCTGGCCGACACCGGATCAGACCTATGTTATGAACCTGTTTACCATGACTCGTGTGGAGGATGTGACAGCCTCAGCTATTCAGACTGGCGATGTTCCGTTCCGGTTCCTACCGGCTCTGGTAGACGGTCTGGCCTATAAGATGGGGATGCGGCGTCCCGGCGTTGATCCTTCAAAGATCAGCTTTCTGAAGCAGCAGTACGAGGAGACGTTTGCCTTTGCCCTCGAAGAGGATCGTCAGCGTACGTCGATGTTTATCCGGCCCAAGTTGGGTAGTCTCTGATGGCAACGGGTCGTCGATCAAATGCTATCTGTGATCGGTGCGGCTTCCGGTGCAAGTACGTTGAACTTCGCAATGAGGTAGAGGTTGGTGTATGGGTTTGCTCGGAATGTTACGACGGCGCGTACAATGCCGTGAATCATCCGCAGAATATGACGAACGTAGATACGACAGACGATCCGAGTCTCGACCATCCACGGCCCGACACGACTGCTGATACATCTACAACTGACGGGGATTGGACGCCTGACAGCAGTTCGCCCGCGTATCATAATGGACAGGCAACCTAATGGCATTATCCTATTCACAGCTACGGACCAACATTATTGATTCCACCGAGAATGACGGTACGGAGTTTGCGTCTCAGATTGATCAGTTCATTGAACGAGCCGAGGCACGGCTGACCATTGATATCGACGATGCAGGACTGACCCAGCACCAGTATTCACAGCTTGTCGCCTCCGACCCGTTCCTCGGATTGCCGACAGGATTTACTATCGTCGAGTCTGCCAACATAACGGCCAACGGGACACGCATCAATCTGCTGAACAGGAACGTGGACTTTATCGCAGATTACTGGCCCGTCCGTACATCCACCGGTACGCCGAAGTATTACGGACTTTGGGACGACAATACGATCATCGTTGCCCCGACTCCGGTCTCTGCATTTAACATTGAACTGGCGTTTGTTGTCGCACCATCGGCCATCACATCGGCCAACCCGACAAACTACTACACAACAGATACACCGAACGCCCTGTTCTATGCGTGTATGATCGAAGCCGAGTTGTTCAACAAGAACTTCGACGTTGTTAAACTATGGACCGAACTTTACACTAAAGAAATTGAATTGCTCCGAAACCGTGCCCGTCGTGCCCGTCGTGATAATCTGGAGCCGCACAATCAACAGGCCAATAACGCCAATACACTTACCGGAGGGCCGTGATGGCTATTACTTCAGGCATTTGCATCAGCTTCAAGAAGGAGATTCTTCTTGGTGAGCATGATCTTGATACCGACGCAATCAAACTTGCACTATACACTTCGGCGGCTTCGCTCTCCGATGGAACAACGGCATACACCGCAACTAATGAGACATCTGGAACTGGTTACTCTGCTGGTGGTGTAACCCTGACCGGCATCGACGTAACCACGGACTCTTCTGTTGCGGTTGTCTCAATTACCGATGCTGTTGTCTCTACGGCAACAATCACAGCGCGTGGTGCCCTTATCTATAACTCTACTCAGTCGAACAAAGCTATCGCAGTGTTTGACTTTGGCGCAGATAAGACATCCACTGCCGGTAACTTTACGGTTCAGTTCCCGGCGGCTGCTGCGGCGACTGCAATTATCCGCATCAAGTCCTCGTAGGCCTGACCCATGGCACTGGTTCTTAAAGACAGGGTCAAGGAACAAACCACGACCACCGGGACTGGCACGATTACGCTCGGCGGATCGATCTCCGGGTTTGAATCTTTTGCATCAGTTGGTGATGGCAACACAACGTATTATGCCATTGTCAATCAAGCTGCTGACGAATGGGAAGTTGGTATCGGCACCTATACGGCGTCCGGTACGACGCTGTCCCGCGACACGATCCTTGAGTCCTCTAACTCAGATTCAGCCGTAAACTTCTCGGCAGGAACGAAGGATGTCTTTGTCACCTACCCGTCCGACAAGGCGATATACGAGGACGCTGCTGGCGGGGTAGACATCAACGGCGGCACCATCGACGGCACGACCATCGGCGGGTCGTCTGCGGCTGCGGGGACGTTCACGACAATCGACTTCACGGGGGCCGACCTTACGGCATCCAACGCCGCTGGCCCCGCGCTGCAAAACGAGGCTGCCAGCAGCACGAACCCGACGCTTGTGCCAAATCGCACATATCTGGATGACGGCATTGGTTTGGCTGGCGACGGTATGCTGTCAGTGGCACTTGGTGGTGCCGAGCGTGCACGCTTTGGTGGCGCTGGGGATCGATCCGCTCTTGAACTTGGGTCTGGCGCGGGAACATGGGATTCAGCCGGGCTTGTCGTCAACAAATCAGGGTCGTACACATTCGCCACGGACGTTCCAAACGACACGGCAATCTTCCTTAATTCACAGTACTCCGCCAGCTCAGCCACGCACATGGCCCTAAGAAGCGGTAATGCGTCTCGCCAGTATATCTACTTCGGTGACACGGACGACAGGGATGTCGGTTCTCTGAGTTACGACCACGCCACCGACGAGTTCAAATTTGTCGCGGGTGCGGCGGAACGTCTGGCCATGTCGTCAACCGGCCTGACCGCAGCCGATGCCGCTGGTCCCGCCCTGCTGAACGAAGCCGCAACGTCCACCAACCCAACTCTTGTTCCCAACAGGGCTGACACAGACACCGGTGTTGGCTGGGTTTCTGCTGACATTGGTGCGCTGGTTGCTGGTGGTGTTGGCGTGGTCCGATGGGACACCGACGGCATTGATGTTGTCTCAAATTCAGGTAACCCACTTCTTCATCTTCTAAATTCTACTGGTACTCCGGTTGCCGGAACCACTGAAGCGATTTTGAAATTCGGCTTCAAGGGTTCGGCACGACAAGGCGGGTCTATTCGTGCTATCGCACAAGGCGATTATTCAGGAACAGCCGCAGATGATGCCTCGATGGAGTTTTACGTTGCCGTAAATGACGTAGATACGCGGGTACTAGAGTTTGGTACTGATTTAGCAGCCACGTTTGACGGGCAAATTCTTACGACTGACGCCGCTGGTCCAAGTCTGCTCAACGAGGCCGCAACGTCCACTAACCCAACGCTTGTTCCCAACAGGGCTGACGATGATACAGGCATCGGTTGGGTATCTGCTGACATTGGTGCGCTGGTTGCTGGTGGTGTTAACGCACTTCAGTGGTCTTCAACGGCGGAACTAACACAAGCTATTAGTAAAGATAGTCAACTCGGCTACACCATTCACAACACCAACGCGGGAACGGCAGCAGCATCCCGTCTCATTCTTGGGAACAATTCAGACAGCCAAGACTTCTTCATCCAGTTGAACAGCAGCACCTACTCGGGCGGATTATTTGGATCAGGTAGACACGTAGCATACGTCGCCAATGTTGGGGACCATGTGTTCTACAACGGGCGTGTTACAGGCACAGAACTTATGCGGGTATCTACTACGCAAGTGGCCCTGCCTGACGCCGCTGGCCCCGCACTGCTCAACGAGGCCGCAACGTCCACCAACCCAACGCTCGTTCCGAACAAAGCAGACACAGACACTGGTGTTGGTTGGGTATCTGCTGACATTGGTGCTGCTATCGCAGGTGGGGCAGAGGCTTTTCGTTGGGATTCTTCCGGCAGCATCCAGTTGCAGGGAAATGTCAATTTCGATGACAGCAATGTGCTTATGGCTCGAGACGGCACAAGTTTCCGCATGGTCACTAATGCGTCTCTGCCCGTCGAATTGCGAACCGTTGACGCACAGCCGCTTATCTTCAAGACGACCAATGCAGAACGTATGCGGATTGACTCCAGCGGCAATCTGACAATGGGCGATGCCGCTGGCCCCGCCCTGCTCAACGA
>Ga0181558_10001708_pt1 | contig 20972 bp, 19 predicted proteins | sample 011ome_22_FD_133754 | JGI IMG/M metagenome (GOLD analysis project Ga0181558, IMG submission 133754) | Coastal salt marsh microbial communities from the Groves Creek Marsh, Skidaway Island, Georgia - 011507BT metaG (megahit assembly) | ecosystem: Environmental > Aquatic > Marine > Intertidal...
AGCAGTGCTTTTGATTTGTCCAGCTCAACCATTCGGGTTGATTTTGAATAGTTGGCAGGAACGGCTTCACGTTGCACTTCGATTAGGTTGCGCGTTAATTGAATATGATTTGGATTGATCGCTAAATCATAAGCCGTCCTGAAAGCACTAGCGATTCGATCTTCAAGTTGTTCAATCGGAATTTTAGTCTTTTTGATATGCTGCACAAAATTATCCTCCATTTCCACCGCACAGTTTAATTGCTGCGCTTGGGCCTGAATGAGTCCGTACACATACTTCTCTAATAATTGCTCTCCAGCTGCTGACTCTTCTTTGAGGCGTTCTTTCAGCACGTTGAGTTCATCGGCATGCCTTAAGTAAGCCTTCTGAATTCGTTTTACATTGTCAGATTGTTGATCGTATAATTGATACAGCCAGTTTAATTGTCCACGTATCGTTTTACCGAGACTCTGTTTTAATTCGGATGATAATGCATTTCTGCCGCTCGGAATGTAAAAGTTGCTGAAAGATTTAGCGAAACGAATAACAAATACATCATTTGAATCATCCTTTAGGCTCGGTAAACGAATGATCAAAACATTCTGCTCAATTTCATCTTGTATAGAAAGTTGTTGAATTGTCTTTTTACTTTTTTTGATGACATCAACTCTTGCCGGCAGATCATCTAAATCTCCCCAAAACACTTCTTTCTTTAATTGACGAAAACGTTGAATGGAAGGTCGGTCATCAACCGCCTCAAAAGATTGTGGAAGAAAATCAACTTTATTTTTTCCTTCCGTATAATATCCTTTTACATTCTCATCCATACAATAGAGGTAAAATTCCATGGCACCAGGAAATTGGTCATACAACGATTGTAGAGCCAAAAGTGCTGGGTGATATGAAGTTAGAATATTCAAAGCTGACCGATTAAGCTACTTAATTTAATGCTAAATCAAATTTAAGCAAAATACTTAAATTAAGTTTAATTAAGTAGATTTTTAAGTGTTTTACTTAATATAATTGGTTGCCGTATCATTAGTTACGTTGTTTGCAATAAAACAATAACAATGGTAGAAGCAAGAATAGAAATAGATAGTCAGTTTATATTAAGGTGGCTTCAGGATTACTTAATTAAGTTGTATGACGCATTCATTAATCAGTTAGCAATAACCGCTGAGCGGGGCAGGGAAGAGATTCGATTTTTAATGGAGTTTGAATATACCCGATCGAATATTATAGATCACCTCTGTCAAAAAGCAAGTCAATTTTTTGGATATGATCCGGAAGAAGAAGGGAGCTTTAAACGAAAATTAACACGTCGAAAAAAACATAAAAAGAGACAGCAGATATCCTATACGAAGACCATAAAAGGCGTAAAAAAGAAGTCGAATGTTTTAGGTCTTCGAAAAAAGTCAAAAAAAAATAATAATTATTTCATACCCAAGACAGAATAGCTAATCATTTGTAAGTCAGTGTAATTTTTACTATCAATCAAAATCTGGCATGTCTTTTGAACAGCATGTATTGTGACGTTTTACGAAACTAAAGGAAACCCTTTTTAAATAGTTGCCGTAAAGTATGCCACCAGAAGTTTTAAAAACATTTATTATGATGAACTCAGGAAATTTAAAGCAAACAGTAATTCGATCAGCAAAGAATCAATTAGAAGCTCATAAGAATTTAGGGCAACGTTCTAATTTATCAATTTTACAAGTTGCAGAACTTTGGGATATCGTCTCTGGACGATCAGAAAAAGCAGCAATGACTGAATTATTCTTAGACCAACCTTTCAGTTTGAATTAATATAGATTTAAATGGGACTGCTCTTTAAGAGTGGTCTTCATTTTTACGAAGCAATTGTTCCAGACCCGATCAATTCTTCTCCCCGATACCACGCTGCAAATTGCCCAGGGCTAATGTCAGTGACACGGTGTTCAAAGTAAATATACAATCCTTCTTCTTCTTGAATGAGTTCAGCTTTAATCCAAGGTTGACGATAACGAATGCGTACTTCGTATGCTGCACGTTCGCCTATGTTGAGCTTTAGTTCTGGTCTCACCCAATGGATGTCATTGGTTTCTATAAATAATACAGAACGATTTAAACCAGGGTGTTCATGTCCTTGTCCCGTGTAGATCGTATTAGTTTCCGTGTTGGTAGCAATCACAAATAGAGGTAACGGCGTTCCTCCCACACCTACACCTTTGCGTTGACCGATGGTGAAATAATGCGCGCCTTGATGCTCGCCTACAAGCTGCCCCATGGATTCAGTATATTCAAAAGGTTTTGACATGCCTTTATAATCCTTTTCCTGTTCGAGCTTGTTGTAAGCTTCGTACATCTCGAGATCCGATGGAACTTCTATAATATTACCCTTCTTTGGTTTTAATTGTTGTTGAAGAAAAACGGGCAGTTTAACTTTTCCAATAAAACATAACCCTTGTGAATCTTTTTTCTCTGCCGTGATTAAATCTTGCTCAGCGGCGATTTTTCGAACGTCAGGTTTTTCAAGGTCCCCAATAGGAAAAAGGGCCTTACTCAATTGTTCTTGTGTTAATTGACAAAGAAAATAGCTTTGGTCTTTATTATTGTCGACACCGCCTAGCAATTGATATTCACCCGATGTAGCCTGACCTTTTCGGCAATAATGACCCGTTGCAACATAATCAGCGCCTAGTTTTTCTGCCGCTTCTAGGAAAACATCAAATTTGATCTCTCGATTACACAATACATCAGGGTTGGGTGTGCGCCCTGCTTCGTATTCAGCGAACATATAATCAACGATGCGCTCTTTGTATTCTAAACTCAAATCTAATGTTTGAAATGGAATACCCAGTTTCTCCGCAACTAATAAGGCATCTTGACTATCATCAATCCAAGGGCATTCATCTGAAATCGTCACCGACTCATCATGCCAGTTTTTCATAAAAACACCAATGACATCATAACCTTGCTCTTTGAGCAAATAGGCGGCAACGCTCGAGTCTACTCCTCCTGATAATCCTACGACAACTTTCTTTTTCATGACAACAACGACTGATTCTGCATGGAGATTTTGATTTCCGCTACAAATTTATGAGTTTTATGCTGAATCTAGGCGGTATTGCGCAACCTAATCATTATATTTCTGTCACATTTTTAATTATTCAGTTGATTTATAGGGTTTATGTCTGTGAACATTACAATAAGTGAAGGATATACGTATGATTATTTAGCTCATGGTCTTGGCACTATTTTCCTTTTGGCTATTATAGGTGCTATATCTAGTGGACTGATAATTGTCTTAGGATTTATAATTGGAATTAGCTTGATGGCATTAAAAACCGGAGTAGAAATAGATGCTACTAATCGAAATATAAGGCGATATTTTTCCATTTTTGGTTTAAAGTGGGGTGGCTGGAAGGACTTATCCAAGGTTGTTTTAGCAAAAATGATCTACAAAAATGAAAGAGGCTCGAAAGAGTCTGTATCCTCGATGATAGCTTTACCATCGATGAATTCTAATGCAGGTCCAACAGCTGTTCGGAGTTATACGCTTTCATTTATGGACGATACGGAAAATGAATGGGTTTTTAACGAATTTATAGAAATGAAATTTGCACGAAAGACCATGGAAGCTCTGGAAAAACACTTTGATTTTGAAATTCAAAATGATATTCAAAAGATGATGGAGCTTTTGAAAAGCCAAAAAATAAATCGAAGAAAATAATAATATAAGTTATTATGATGACGGATCGCTAGTAAAGGTGCCAGAACTTGTTTTAGAGTCTGAAGATGACGTGCGCCGTTTCTATGATGCCATTCACTTACGCAAAAAAAGAAAAGAGATTTCAGGATTTTTATCGAAAGAAATCAAACAAATTTCTTTCGATAAAATGATCAATTTAGTTACTGAAAACCGTTGTATAATTAAGCTATAGGTTTTTATCTATCTGATTTACAGTATTTTAAAATTTTTTAAGAAAAAAAGCCTAACCTTTTGGTTAGTTGTGCGTTAGAGTATATAGGAATGTTAGTTCCGATTTGAAATAACATTTATTTATACGGTTTTGTAAAAGGGTTCTTGGTCATATTTGTGAGAACCCTTTTATTTTTATAAAAAAATCGTACATCATTATGAGTAAAAAAACACTCCGCAAATATTTATCTGAAATGCCCAAGGAGGGTCTAGAAGAGCAAGTGCTTGAACTCTTTGACCGTTTAAAAGAAGTTCGTGATTTCTACAATTTTGTATTCAACCCTAAAGAGGATAAGATGCTCGAAGAGGCGAAATTCAAGATTTCTAAAGAATATTTCCCACCTGGTAGAAGAAAAGCAAAGAAGCGACGGTCGGTGGCTCAAAAATTTATTAAAGAGTTTATCAAACTAGGTGTTGCTCCGGAAAAGATAGCTGATATTATGGTATATAATATTGAAGTGGCTCAAACCTATAACGCCGACCGCCCGATCAAACAAGACATGTTTTATCGAAGCATGTTGAAATCCTATAAAGAAGCTATACCGTTTATTGACGAAAATGGTTTGCAATCGCAGTTTGATCATCGTCTAGAACGCATTGTTGAAGTAGCTATCGAGCAAGCATGGATCAATCGTCATGCTTTTGATGAAGTTCTTTTAAGTAGGGTGAAATAAATTTAAAATATTTAAGATTTATTTAATATTCTAACCTCCCGTCATCTTAAGATATTTCAAACATTTGTAACTTATAAAATTTGTTTTGACGCTGTGCTGTTTGAAGTGCTGTTTATACAGATGCTGAAGCGGAACGTTTTTTTATGCTATTCATCTTAATTCAAAAGGGACTTTCCTCTCTTGAGATTCAATCCGTTTATATTTGCAAAAAAAAATAATGCAAATGAGACTAATTATCACCTTTCTGGCTCTTTATATTGTCAATAGTTTATCCGCACAAACTGAATCACTTGAAAAAGTAATTTTAAACGATTTGATTCAAGAAACACAGATCAATCTCAGTAATGATCGAAATATTCACCTTTACTGGTGGGTGCCAGCTGAATATTGGGAGGTTGCCATGTTGCAGGATCCTACAACAACTAAGGAGCAAATTAAGGAATTTATCGAACCTTTAAAGGACTATACAATAATGATGGTTGTTCGCGGTAAATTGGGTTATTATGGAGGTGTATCTTATGACAATGCGGATACAGTTCGCAATAATTTAGTGATGATAGATGAGTACAATAAGGAATATAAACCTTTAAATGAAGAAGATTTGTCCAATGAAGTTTCTTTAATCGTCGACATTATAAAACCGATGATGGCCAATATGTTAGGTGAGATGGGCAGCAATATGCAATTTTTTGTATTCTCAAACAAGAACAATCGTGGAAAAGAAATTTTTTCTCCATACTCTTCGAACGCAGTAAAAGTGCGCTGTTTGGAGGATGAAGTAAAATGGCGCACACCTTTAGGCTCTTTATACAAAAGGAAAAAATGCCCGATAGATGAAGAGAGTTTTGTGGGCACGTACAAGTTTTGTCCTTATCACGGAGATGAGTTAGTTTCACAATAAAGACAATCTATTGTAAGAAAGTATTGATTAAACTTTTCACTCAAAAAAATCCCCATTTCCAGATCAAGTCTAAAAATGGGGATTTTTATTTTAAGCTTATTAATCCGCTTATTCCACGATCGTCATTTCATCAATTAAATGTGATGCTCCTGCGTATTTGTCAATAACAAATAAAACGTAACGGATGTCAACGCTAATTGTGCGTTGCATTTCTTCCTCAAAATCAATATCACCGCTCATAGCTTCCCAGTTGCCATCAAATGCACAACCGATTAATTCTCCTCGGCTATTCATAACCGGACTTCCAGAATTACCACCAGTAATGTCATTGTTTGAAATAAAGTTGACACGCAGTTCTCCATTTTCACCATAGCGTCCATAATCCTTTTTCTCATAAAGTTCTTTTAATCGAGCAGGGACGATAAATTCATCATTATTAGGATCTTCTTTCGCCATTAACCCTTTCATCGTTGTATAATGACGATATTTCTTTCCATCCTTATTGGTGTAAGGAAGTACTGTTCCATAACTTAAGCGCAGACTGAAGTTAGCATTCGGGTAATAGTTCTTTTTTGGATTCATCAAGCGCAATGCTTCAATGAATAAACGATTCGCTCGATCCAATTTTTCCTGTGCTAGGATTGCTTTTGTGCTATTAGAAATATCCAAATACTTCATCAACAAAGCGTGGTTAAGCATAAATAGCGCTTCATCTTCCATTGTTGTTTTAGTAGGGTTTTCGAAGAACTGTAGATAACGATCTTTTTCAGAGAAGACCGAAGACTTCATTGATTTACGCACCAATTCACTCCACTTGCCAGCATACGTTTCCGCCAATTCTTCCATTTTTTCAGGACGTTGTGCATCTGGAACGTTTTGATAGAACATATCTAACATAGAACCGATAATTTTCTCTTCGGTATCCGCATTGAAAGTTTTAAAGAAATCTTCAGCGCCAGCTTTTAAACTCTCGACTAAGGCATCGATTGCCTCTTGGTTAGGCTCTTCAGCTATAATGGCATTATAAAGTCGTGTGTGCTGAATCATAAATTTATTCAACCCAACAGAGTAGATAGATTCAAAGAAATACACCTTAGTCGGATTGATTTCATTCATCGTTACATAAGCTTCATTCATGTCGTCCAATACATTCCCGTAACGTTGTTTTCTTTTCTCTTTTTCATTTACCCAATCACTAAAAGCCTTTTCAATTGCTTTTTTCTGCTCTAAGACATTATTGTTTTTTAATTGCTCAGTCTGACCGATAAAGTATTTCCAGTAATTACTTACTTGCGCATAGGTTGAAGCGTATTGAATACGAACAGCGTCACTTGCGTTCATGTCTTCTTTCATCAACTTCAATTTTTCTCCTCTAATTTTTACACGTGTAGGTTGATCTTTTTCCACCGCCATTTTAACACCGTAAGACGTTAAATAACGATCCGTTGAACCAGGGAATCCCATTACCATCGTAAAGTCGTTCTCTTCAACTCCTTTAAGGGAAATGGGCAAGTGATGCTTCGGTACATAGGGTTTGTTGTCCATTGCGAAATCAGCCGGCTGGTTCGATTCGTTCGCATAAATACGGAACATTGAGAAGTCTCCCGTATGTCTTTCCCACATCCAGTTATCCGTATCTCCTCCGTATTTTCCAATTGAAGAAGGTGGTGCACCTACTAGTCTAACATCTGTGAAAACTTCATAAACAAAAAGATAAAATTCATTGTTTTCGTAAAACGGCTTTACTTCAGCCTGATATTGCGTTCCAGCAACTGCTGCATCAGTTATTTCTTTTGAAATAGCACGAATCGCAGCATTTCTTTCAGATTCTTTCAGTCCATCGCTTAAACTCTTTCTCACTTGTTTCGTAACGTCCTTAATTCGAATCACAATTGACGCGTATAAACCTGGTATAGGTCGCTCTTCGCCATAGTTTTGCGCCCAAAATCCTTCAGTCAAAAAATCATTTTCAGGAGTTGAATTTTCGCGAATAGCGTCATAACCACAGTGGTGGTTGGTTAACATTAATCCTTTCGGAGAAATAATTTCACCCGTACAAAAACCACCTAAAGAAACAATCGCGTCTTTAACACTTGGTTTTTTAGGGTTGTATATTTCTTTTGTCGAAAGCTCAAGACCTAATGCGGCCATTTCCTTCTTATTCTTTTTTAATTGAAAAGGAAGGTACATACCTTCGTCTGCATATCCAACTTGCAGGCATGCAATGGCAGTAATAGCTAATAATAAATGTTTCATTCGATTTGTTTAAGTGATTGTATTAATTTCAAAGCACAATATTCAATCCATTATCTTTTCAAAAATTGAATTTCGCGCTAAATTAATACTTCCTTTAGAAAGATTAACGGTCTTTGTTACTCTTCTTATTAACAACAAAACCGTTTGAGGTGTGGATAAAAACTATGTTTTAATCAGTTTTCTTCGAATTAATCCTTTATCCGTCATGATCAAGACTTGATAGATCCCAGATGGAATAGTGCTGATGTCTATTCTTGTTGCGACAGTACTTTTCACAAGTTGGCCAGCATTATTATAGATCATTACTTGCTCTATGATAGCGTCTGAACTAATCGTAAACGATTCATTCGCTGGATTGGGATATAAGTTCAGCGTTGTATTAAACTCTGCATCGTTTGTAGATGCAGTCTCCGCACCATAAATTTTAAGTTGATCCAATAATAAGGTGTATCCATCATTCGTAGTATTACGCAAAGCAATAAAGACATCTTGATTGGTATAACCCATTTCGTCTAATACAATACTATTCGTTTGGTAATACGGAGCTGCTGCGTTTGTAAACCATAACGTGTCTGTAAAGCTGTCCGGTAAACTATCAGTGGTTGAAATAAGCACCTGGTATCCATCAGGATAGGATGCATCACCTGATCTGGCCGTCCAAACAAGTCTTGAGAAGTTACCCAAACTTATTCTAGGCGTAATAAGATAATCTTCTGCAGTGCCAGATGGGTCATAATAGGATGTGCTTGCAGCTGCCGTGTCATTTTCGTCAATCCAAGAAATCCAAGCTTCTGTGAACATCGATACGGCTTCTGCCGTTGTTAGGCCGTCTTCATCAAATACACTCCATTCAACAGGAATGCCGGATGAAAAATCCTCTTCAATTAAGATGGTCTGGCTGTGTCCCTTAAGCGACAGGGATAAAAAAGTTACTCCTAATATAATCTTGGCAGTCATTTTAATACTCATAGATCGCAAAAATAGGGTTTTCAAAAATGCTTATGCTCATTTTAACAGTTTTTAGCTTGAATTATTGCAGAAATGTATTTTGAACTACTCAAACGAGAAAATAAAGAGATCCTCGTCTTCCTTTTTAAAAAAATGATTCTCGCGGGCATATTTTTCTAAAGATCGTATGTCTTGAAGTTGATTAATTGAGGCTTTTAACTCTTCGATTCCCGTCTTTTTTCTCTCTATTTCTGATTCAAGGCTTTGTACGCGCTCATTGCGCTTGATGAGCGTAAACACATCTGATTCGTGCAATATGAGAATGTAAAGCAGCACGAGCAGCGATGAGAAAATGTATTTATTTCGTACGAAAACGAGCACTTGTTTCATATGTCAAATTTAACGACAAATTAGTCAGTTCTAATTAAAGAGTTACGTATTTATCCACAATGATTCTTTAGTAATTCATAGGGTCAAACTTTATTCATAAATTTGTGGAAAGTATTTATTATGCTCGGATTAAAATTGCCTACTGACCCAAGATGGGTTAAACTCGTTGAATCGAATATCGAAGAGATTCTAACTGATCATGCTTGGTGCGAGCAAAAAGCAGCGACCAATGCAATTTCTATCATTACGCAAAATCCAGATAAAACGGATTTAGTAGATGCACTTTTAGCCGTTGCGAGAGAAGAATTAGAGCATTTTGAGCAAGTACATGCAATCATTAAAGAAAGAGGCTTAACGCTAGGTCGCGAGCAAAAAGACGATTATGTAGGTGAGTTATATAAATTTATGCAGCGCGGTAGGGATCGGCATACATCATTTGTAGATCGATTACTTTTTGCAGCAATGATAGAGGCCAGAAGTTGCGAGCGTTTTAGAGTTTTATCACAAAACATCGAAGATGAAAGTTTAGCTCAGTTCTACCATGACCTGATGGTGAGTGAAGCCAATCACTATACATTGTTTATTGGCTTTGCTCGGAAATATGGTGGGGCTATTGATGTCGATAAACGTTGGCAAGAATGGTTAGATCACGAAGCGGAAATCATTCAGCGATACGGAAAAAAGGAAACGGTACACGGTTAGGAATTGAATTTTTCTAAATTGAACGATAAAAACCTTGAGGTTGTCGAAATCCTGTTAATACCCTTGGATAGGGCTGAGCGATAGTTAAATAAAATGGCTATCTTTCAGCGCCTAAATAGTGTTGAACTAATCCTGATTGTTATTGACCGATAACCATATAGAAACTATTGATATCCCTGATAAATTTTATGGGCGGGATAAAGCATTGGATGCTCTTAATGAACTGTTTGATGCTAAATCGGATTTATCAAGGTTGGTATTAATTAATGGCCCTTCGGGGATAGGTAAAACAAGTTTAGTCAGAGTATTCGCAAAAGAAATTACAACAACAAAAAATGTATTGTTCTTTCGTGGTAAGCTGCGTTTAGATATACCAGATCGTTCTTACGACTATAGCCTGACGAGATTTTAGTCTCTTCCGAATGAGTGAATGTCGTTATGTGTATCCTCAATCTGATCTTTTAAAACTTTGATTTTCTCAGCTATCATTGCAAATTCAGGGTATTTGCTCTTTAACAACCACTCTTGAGATGCTTTATTATGATCAGCAGCTAAGGCAACATGCTTCAATAATTGGAAGTTTGCTTTGTCCAGCCAGTGAATGGCTTCTTGATTACCTTCTACACCATTAATCATCGCCATTAAATGGGCGTATCCGTTCTTCATCAACCAATCTCGAGCTTCGTCTTTGAGCAACAATGCATGAATAGACATGCCTAACTCTTTATAATCATCACTAGCTAAAAACCAATCGCGTAAATCCGTGTTTCCACCAATGGCTTCAGCCCATCCGACTAGTATCTTCGGTGGATAGCGCAAAGGTTTTAATCTAACACTTTGTGTTATTTCGGCTTCTTTTTTCTTTTTCTTCCGCTTAAAAATCATACTAGAAATTTCCTAAATATTTAATGGTTCTGATTTTTCCCTTTTCTATCGTAAAAGTAAAAGCTTCCTTTTCAAGTTTAGATGCACGCTTAATTTTTAAGTGTACTTCTGCTGATTTATTATCACCTGTCGCATTTAACGCTTGAATATCCATTTTCTCCTGTGCTAATGAATCTGCACCTAGGAAATCATAAGTGATTGCTCGAGGGTTAGCATAGGCCGTATCGTAGGTCTGATCAATCAAAACACAGTTTTCATGCATGAGCTCCATGCTCTTTGTAGGTTCTAAATTCACCCAATGTTGTGTAAATGTTTCAACTGTTTCTTTTGGTGACAATGCTTTGCTATCTGATGATCCGAAAAACACCGTTGCAATGATGATTCCAGCCACAATTCCGGCCAAATCAGCAAGTAATCCAGCTTTTACCGCATAACGCGTTTTACGGATGCCTACAGATCCAAAATACACGGCAATGATATAAAATGTTGTGTCGGTGGCGCCTTGCAACGTGGCCGTGAGGTGCCCAATAAAACTATCCACACCATGTGTATTAAAAGTATCGATCATCATTCCTCGCGCACCACTGCCACTAAGAGGTTTCATTAAAGCTGTTGGCAAGCCTTCTACAAAACGGACATCGCTAAAGAATAAACTAAAGAACCATTCGAATCCATCTAATAAATAATCCATAGCGCCAGATGCTCTAAAAACACCAATTGATACAAGGATTGCAATCAGGTAGGGAATGATTTTAATGGCTATACCAAAACCGTCCTTAGCTCCTTCAATAAAGGATTCGTATATATTGACCTTCTTGAATAGTCCCATGATGATAAAGCCACAGATGATTCCAAATAGGATGATATTGCTGAGTAGTGCTGATTGTGTCGCTACTTCTGCCTCAGAGAGGGTGCTGAAATACCAAATCATACCGATAATGACAGCTGTTATACTTCCTAGGTAAGCTAAAATAACCTTATCTAATAGGTTGATTTTTTGGTAAATAGCGACAGTTATTAAACCTATTAGTGAAGCAAAAAAAGTAGCGATTAAAATGGGTATAAAAATATCAGCAGGGTTTTCGGCTCCGTATTGACTACGATAGGTCATAACTGTAACCGGAATCAATGTTAAACCAGAAGTGTTTAAAACCAAGAACATGATCATCGCATTGGACGCTTTGTCCTTTTCGGTATTAATCTCCTGTAGGTCTTTCATCGCTTTCAGTCCCATAGGGGTTGCAGCATTATCCAGGCCTAACATATTAGCTGAGAAATTCATGAGCATAGCTCCACGAGCGGGGTGATTCTCAGGAACATCCGGGAAAAGTTTGCTAAAAAAAGGACCGACTAATCGCGCTAAAAGGTTAACCGCTCCTCCGTTTTCACCAATCTTCATGATACCGAGCCAAAGGCATAGAACACCGGTAAGGCCAATTGAAATTTCAAATCCAACTTCTGCCATGTCAAAGGTGCTATTGACAATGGTCGTAAAGACCTCAGTGTCGCCCATCGTAGTCTTAATGATTGCAACCAATAGGGCAATCAGAAAAAATCCGATCCATATATAATTTAACACCATACTTTAAGACGAATTTAAGGATGTATTTTCCCTATCAGCCTTTTATGCTCAGAAGTTTTAAACAAAACATATTGAACTGTGAATTTCTCCTTGTTTAATATTTGCTAGCTTTGCAACCTAAGATTCAGAAAGAAAAGAGTTATGCAGCATATTATACACCCTGAAAACCCTGATTTACAGAAGATCAGATTGGTCGCAGATGTTTTGCGAAAGGGAGGTATAATGGTGTATCCAACTGATACTGTTTATGCCTTAGGTTGTAGTTTAGAAAATAAACGAGCCATTGAACGTCTCGCCAAATTAAAAGGTATCAAACTGAAGAAAGCTAATTTTTCAATCATTTTTAACGACCTAAGTTTGCTTTCGGATTATGCCAAGCATATTGACCGAGCAACTTATAAGATCTTAAATAAGAACTTGCCAGGCCCTTTCACATTTATTTTAGAGGCCACGAGTAAAATTCCAAAGCTTTTTGACACCAAGAAGAAAACGATTGGTATCCGTATTCCAGATAATCAAATAGTGCTGGAGATAGTAAAAGAACTGGGCCATCCAATCGTTACCACGTCTATTCACGATGAGGATGATATCCTGGAGTATTCAACAGACCCAGATATCATTGCGGGTAAATGGGAAGATCAAGTAGATGTTCTGATAGACGGAGGTTATGGTATGAATGAGCCTTCAACAGTTGTCGACTTAACGGATGGAGTTGAGATCATTCGTCAAGGAATTGGCGATTTATCGCATTAAAGTTTAATCTTTGCGCTTAAATTGTCCTGTTTTAGGATCATACCCATAAGGGCAATGTTTGCAGCCGCTTTTACAGCAATATCCTCGTTTTAGAAGATACTTCTCAGTGAAAACGATATAACCTTCAGGCGTCTTATAAAAGTCTTCAGGGTCTAATTCGCTGGTTTTGTCTCCGAACAAACTCATTCTTTGATAACTTTTTTCGTGATGACACCATCAATGGTGTGCAGCGATAGGTAATACATGCCCGGTGCTAATTCAGTTAAATCAATCAGATTATTAGGCGTTGTGAACCTTTTAACGAATACACCATTGGAGCTGTATACATCCATTGTTTCAATTTGAATATTGCTACTTAAGTTGAGTAATCCTGAAGTTGGGTTAGGGTAGAGTGCTAATTCAATTTGATTTTCATCAATACTTGCTTGCGGTCCTATATAAACACAATAGTCTTCGTATTCACCAAAAAATGTTTCTGTTGGACAAGCGGTTGGATCATTCAGTGCGGCCATTGCGATTCGAATCTTGGTAATGCCTAACGATGCATCTGCCGGAATGAATAGGTTTTGATTCAATGTTCCTAAAAAAGAAAAATCGTCAACTAAACGTTCTTCAGGGATATCAAATACCCCGTTTTGGTTGAAATCAATATAGACCGAATAGCGCTCTGTGAAAGACGATCCTAAAAAGTCCGGTTTAACAGTAAGGATGTATGATTCACCCGGCGTCAAAGCGGCCAATACATGTCCACTATTTAGCCAGCCGCCATTATCACCGCTACCACGGACTCCACCATTTAATTTTACAGTATCAATCCATTCGAATTGACTGTTACCAACATTTACAGGACAATAATCTTGCTCAGTACATGCCCCGCAACCTAAAGTTCGGAACGCATATGAATCACTAAAGCCTCTTGTACTATCACCGCATAGCGTATAGATTTGAACGTCATAATTCGTGCAAGATGATAAAGCGTCAATATCTACCATCGGTGCTGCTGCTCCCTCTATAACAGTCCAGTCTTCTGTTCCTGTCGGCGCGTACCTAATATCATAAGAAGTAGCATATAAGACTTCTTCCCAGTCGATGGTTAAGCTGTTTTCTGTTTTTTCGAAAAGAATCAACGGTGGATTAATACAGCATCCATCTGTTGTGAATTCCAATGTAAAGGATGTTTCACTCCAATCTGGATCACAAAAAGCGCGTACGGTAAAAGAATAATTAGTACAAGGTAACAAGGTGTCAAACTCAATGGTGAAATCGCCTACTACCGAATGGGCAACTGGAGCTGAACCGTCTTCGCTGATTAAGACTTCGTAATCGCTAACGAATCCGTTCCATATCAAACTTGCAGAAGTGTCACTAAATTCGGTGATGCGCAGATTATAAGGTGGTATACAGGCATCCGGATCGCATTCGTCCAGCATTAGATTGATGGAGTTATTGACATTTAATCGACCACCTGTTGCAACTTCACTGGCTAAGGCTGGAACTGGATCAACACCATCCAACATATATCCTCGCATGGCTAAAGCTGCTGCCTGAGGATCGTATTTCACTAGATTTATAAATTCTGGACAGGGGGCAGAATAAGCGAGGCCAATTGCACCCGTTACAACTGGGGCTGCAAATGATGTTCCACTTGACGTGGTAAAACCATCACCCGGTGATGTTACTGGTAAATCTCGACCAGGGGCACCCAAATCGACAGAGGTTGTTCCATATCCTGAGTTCGCTCGTTGATCTTCATTATTCGTCATGGTAACACCAATTAAAAATTCGCTGGTACAATTCGTTGGTAAATCGCCAGATTCTTCAACGTTCAAGTTATTATTGGTAGTAGCTCCGACATTTAAAATACCGTAAGAACCTAGCGTATCGTACATCGCACACCACAACGGAAAATCGTCAGCATCGCCTCCGTCAATACCCCATGAGGCATTGGTTGCCACAACAAAGGCTCCTTTTTCACCATAAGTATCATTATATATCTTGCGCATAGTTAAAGGGTAAGAATAAGATGCGATTACCGAAGCTTCGTTGGATGCGCTTACACCTTTGATGATCATCATTTTAATATCCCAGTTAACGCCTGAAATGCCTAATGCATTGTTTCCTTTAGCACCAATGACACCAGTGACACGTGTTCCATGAGATCCAAATCCTACATTATCTGTGTTTTCGTTGATATTCCAACCATCAAAATCGTCAATATAACCGTTGCCATCATTGTCAATTCCATCGTCTGGTATTTCATCATAATTATGCCAAATGTTCTCTTGGAGGTCTACATGCGTAATATCTACTCCACCACCTTCAATCACACAAACAACAATGGTGTCACCATGACTCGTTAGTCCACCTGTTGTTTGATCCCATGCATCTGTGGCGTCAATATCTGCATCAACTTCGCCACCATCTGTTCCATCATTTTTTAAATGCCACTGATTCGGGAAAAGATCATCCGTCGGAATGGTTTCTCTTTCATAAACATAGTGGTTCTTTTGTGCCATGGTCACCTCAGGGTAAACACGAATTACCTTGAGCGCCAAGTCCAAATTTATATCGCTATCCGCATAAACAATACGATACATATGACCTATGCGACTTAATTCTTCTATTTCTATGATGTGATCAACCTCATTTGCATTGTAGTTTCGAACAAAGGCTTCAGGATTGGCACCATGATTAAGTTGAATTAATAAGTCACCCGGTACATAGTTTTGACCAATAGCTGCTGTTGAAAACAACCATATAAAGAGACTGAATACGTGACGCATTTGAGGCATAGGTACAAAGATAAGGAAATAAGATGCTTTTATCCAGCTCCATAACCTGTTCAGTTCTACTTTTCGAGTATTGTGTAACATTTTCTTAGTAAGTGGAGTATATCAAATCATGAAAAGTCGTTTACCCCTTATTATTTTGTTCGTTTCTTTCTTCGTAACTAAAAACGTTGTTCAAGCCCAAGGCGTTGGCAAGTTGCAAATTTATGCAGATTTCAGCGAGATCATTGCAAAAGAAACCGGAATTGAAATTTCCATTATCAATATGTCTACCAATAAAGAATTGGTTCGAAAAGAGGTAGAAGAGGACTTTACTTTTGCTTTTCCATTAGAACAACGTTATTTGCTTTATTTTCACAAAGATGGGTATTGCACAACCCGCCTTTTATTGGATACTCGTACCTTTATGTCTGGCTTATACACGCTCAAATTTGGCTTAAGTATGTCTGAGCAAAGCGATGAGGATGATGTTTCAAGTATTCCAATTGGCGTCATTAAATTTAATGGGGCAACGGCTAGTTTTGGATATCAGCCTTCTCAATTAGTAGCATCTATTCCTTTAAAAGTTTCTTCTAGTATCCGTCAATCGGAAGTAGTGAAGTTTTAGTCCGTTTAAAAGTTTGAGCGGAAACCAATATGGACTTTTGTTTCAGAGAGTATAAAGGGATTATCGTCTAATTTTCCGTTGGCTACGATGATTTCCAATTGACTATTGCCGGTTTGAAATCCAAATCCAAATCCGAGGGCATGTGCCCATCGTTTTTGTTGTTCTAAAAAGTTGGCGTAATCGTATATTGCTTTTATAGATAGCGATTGTATGGGCATAAATGCAACCTCGTTTCTCAAAATCCACGCTTCTTTAGCTGCTAGCTCCAATTCGTAAAAGCCTCTTACACTTTGTAATCCTCCAAAGAAGATGTATTCATTCCGTGCTAATGAAAGGGTAGAAGAGAGTCCTTCATAACGCAGTGTGTTTCTCAATTGAAAGTATTTCAAAAAATCAATATCCTGTTGATATTCTACCGCATATTTTCGATTTCCAATCGTATTGGGTTCGTTTTCTAAAGAATCTTCTTGATATCGAAATACACCACCTGAGACAAAGAATGACGGATGATAAAAGGATTCAGCAAGCAATGGTTTGTATCGAAAAGTGGCACCAATTGTATTTTTTCTAAAGTCTCTAAATCCGCTTATCGGAATGGTTGAGATGGTATTAGAGGTCTCGAATTGACTATAAATACTCGTTCGGAATTGGTTGTTTAAATAGATGGCATCTAAAAGAATATCAGATCGCACAAATGAAGTATCTTGTTGCTGTAAGTCGATAAATGCGCCTAAACCAAAAGGTGTTCCAAAGAAATAAGGCAATTCAAAGTGTCCCTTAAGGTTTTGGGTTGAATTAGGGTTGTTTCGCCAATGCAAATGCATGGTTTCGGCCCTGTTTAATGCGTTTTGCAGTTGTAGGTTAATATAGCCATTGAGTACAAGTCGCTCGGTTATGCGATCTTGCTGAAAACCTACAAAACCATCAGCTGTACTTGATTTTTTCTTATTAAAATATACAAAAAGTTCGGCTTTTCCTTGTCTGAAAAGGACTTCAGGTGCTTTTGGAGCGGTGTAAAGTTTACTATTTAAGAAAATTTCCGGAATTTGTCTAATCTTACTTTCGTTATAAGGCATACCAGGTTTAATACCTAGTAGGGTGAGGATTATCTTTTCTTGGAATGGGTCTTCACTTTTGAGGTTAATCTCATCAATAATAAAAACCTCACCAGAATCAATGTGGTATTGAACGGATAGGCGATTTCCTTCTTCTTTGATTTCGCTGATTTTCAGACTTGCAAAAGGAAAACCATTATTCTCGAGGTTCATTATTTGCACATCAACTTCTTGAATGGCTTGATTAAGATCTTTGGTTACGAACTCTTTTTTTCGTCTACTATTGAGGATAACAAGCGAAACACGTTTGAATTGATGCTCCGCGCTATAATAAATATGCTTTTGTTTTCGCTTAACGATAGTGTCATTCACTTTTACTCCTACATAACCAGCCATATTGAATTGTCCGATTACGGTTTCTTGCTGCGAGATTTGCTTAATACTATCTCTCGAAGATTTTATCTTAATGGTAATTCGCTCTAAATGATGGAATTCAGTTCTATCCTGACCTAAAACAGACCAATTAGAAAACAAAATCAAGATGAAAATCCCTCTGATTAACATGACACCATTTGAACGGTTAAAGTTACGAAATAGTGTTTTAGGTAAGAAAGCGATTTGCTATTGATCGCGTCCAGGATAAACTTTAAGTGCTTCTTCTAGACAACGAACCGCTTTTTTAAGTGCTGATTTCTCCAAAACATAAGCGATTCTCGCTTGTTTTTTTCCTAATCCTTTTGTGGCATAAAAACCACTAGCAGGTGCCATCATCACCGTATTGCCTTCGAATTCAAATTCTTCCAATAGCCATTGGCAGAAACGTTCTGCATCATCAACTGGAAATTCAGCTATGCAATAAAAGGCTCCTTTTGGTTTTGGACAGAAAACACCATCAATGGCGTTTAGACCATCCACCATAATATTGCGTCTTTCAACATATTCGTCAACAACATCTGTGAAATAATTGTCAGGTGTTTGTAAGGCCGCCTCGCTGGCAATTTGAGCCAATGTTGGCGGAGAAAGTCTTGCCTGTGCGAATTTTAAAGCAGTTTCCATTAACTTCTTATTCTTTGAAATTAATGCACCAATTCGAGCTCCACACATAGAATAGCGCTTCGAAACCGAATCAATTAACACAACATTTTCTTCTATACCTTGTAAACTCATTACCGAGAATGGTGTTGCTCCATCATAACAGAATTCACGATATACTTCATCCGCAAAAAGATATAAATCATGACGCTGAACAATCTCTCTTAATTTTTCTAACTCTTCTTTTGTATAAAGGTATCCTGTTGGGTTGGCAGGATTACAAATCACGATACCTTTTGTTTTCTCAGTAATTAATTTCTCAAAATCGGCTACATCGGGCAATGCAAATCCAGTTTGGATATCAGCCGTAACCGGAACGATTTTGATACCAGCGCTTGTGGCAAAACCATTATAATTTGCATAAAATGGTTCTGGAATGATCACTTCATCACCAGGGTTAAAACAAGTCATAAAAGCAAAAGTCAATGCCTCAGAACCTCCAGTTGTGATCATAATATCCTCCGGGTTGATCGGTAGGTTAAACTTTTTATAATAATCAGAAAGACCATTTCTGTAAGATTCAAATCCTGCTGAATGGCTATATTCAATAACCGTTCGATCCATGTTTTTAACAGCATCAATCGCTACCTGCGGACTAGCAATGTCTGGTTGACCAATATTCAAGTGAAAAACATATTTCCCAGCTTTTTTAGCAGTTTCAGCATAAGGCACCAATTTTCTTATTGGAGATGCCGGCATTTGTAGTCCTTTCGATGATAGTGTAGGCATAGTCTTTCGATTTGTTTGCAAAAATAATGGCTTTGTTTTAAATAATGTTCAAAATGGTAAAGAATTCATGACGTTTATATGAGAATCTGATTAATCCTAAGAATAGCAAAAAAAGATGTTATGACATCTAACATAGCTGATATGTTTTGGCTATTTTTACAGCCATGGCGGAAAAAGCGAAGCTGAATACCAGTATACTCTTCAAATTATTGAAATTTGCTATACCGCATTGGGCAATCTTCAGTTTTGCTATTGTCCTAGTGATTTTATTTGCCGTATTAGGTCCTTTACGTCCTTTAATGATCATGGAAATGGTCAAAAATTTCGTTTCGGGAGATGGCGGTGAGCTAACTGAAAAAGGGGCCCAAATTCAATCGATCGTCGATACTTTTTCGAATCCTGTTACACCTGCAGATCATCTTTGGTCATGGACGATTCTTATCATGTTCTTATTGGTTTTGGAGGCCTTCGTTTCATTGCTTTTTCAGTACATATCCAACCTCATTGGTCAATCGATTATTAAAGACATCCGCACGGATTTATTCAAACACTATAATGCATTTAAATTGAAGTACTTTGATACTACACCAAACGGAACAGTTGTAACACGCTTGGTGTCTGATATTGAAGCAATTGCTGATGTGTTTGCCACGGGTTTATTGACCATGTTTGGTGAAGTGCTAAAACTTTCTTTTGTCATCTATTTGATGTTTAGTGAAAATTGGAAGCTGAGTTTGATTGTATTAATTCCGATTCCATTATTACTTATTGCTACTCGAATTTTTGCGAGAGCCATGAAAAAGGCTTTTCAAAAAGAAAGATTGCAGGTTAATAAACTCAACACGTTTGTGCAAGAGCATATTTCTGGAATGTATATTGTTCAACTCTTTAATCGTCAAAAGGTAGAACGCGATAAATTTGAGTCGATCAATAAAGATCACCGACAAGCACATGTAGATGCTGTTTGGGCCAATTCTATTTTCTTTCCGATAGTTGAATTATTGAGTTCACTTTCAATCTCCGTACTCATTTTATGGGGGATGTTGCAGATGGATTATTCAGAACAAGATGTGAAAGTCGCTTTTGGAGTCATTCTTGGGTTTATTTTATGGGTGCATCAATTGTATCGTCCGATTCGGCAATTGGCGGATCGATTTAATGTCTTACAGCGCGGTTTGGTAAGGGCTGAACGTGTTATTGAAATTCTGGAGAAAGATGAGCATATAGATGATCAAGGCACTTTGACAAATCCTAATTTTGATGCAGATATTGTTTTTGATAATGTTTGGTTTGCATATAAGGACGAAAATTGGGTGCTGAAGGGAATTAACTTTGAAGTAAAAGCAAAAACATCCTTAGCATTGGTTGGAACAACAGGAGCTGGTAAATCTACCATTACCAATCTACTCACTCGTTTCTATGAATTCCAAAAAGGCGATATTAAGATTGGTGAGAACTCTATTCGTGATATTGAATTACAAACATTAAGAAAGAATATTGCTATTGTGTTGCAAGAGGTCTTTTTATTCTCAGATACGATCCTTTACAATATAACCCTTGGTGACGAAAGTATTACCCGAAAACAGGTTGAAGAAGCTGCGAAGAAAGTTGGAGCGCATCAATTTATTATGCGTTTGCCAGGAGGTTATGATTATAGTGTAGGAGAGCG
>Ga0181558_10001709_pt1 | contig 20959 bp, 14 predicted proteins | sample 011ome_22_FD_133754 | JGI IMG/M metagenome (GOLD analysis project Ga0181558, IMG submission 133754) | Coastal salt marsh microbial communities from the Groves Creek Marsh, Skidaway Island, Georgia - 011507BT metaG (megahit assembly) | ecosystem: Environmental > Aquatic > Marine > Intertidal...
CGACCCCGCTGTCTACCTTCACCGCATTGCCACAGCGCCTGCTCACCGTGGACAAGGCTTGGTAAGCCACATTGTCGCCTGGGCAAAGAAGGAGTGCAAGCGTGAAGGTCGACGGTACGTTCGATTGGACACCGTTGGCCAGAACCCGGGGCTCATCAGGCATTACACCGAGCACGGTTTCACGCATCTTGGGCCCGTCACGTTGGCGTCCACCGAAGGCCTGCCGGGACACTACAACGACGGTGACACCTACCTGTTTGAGATCGACTTGAACGAGGGATAAGGTTCGTCCAAACGCGTTCACCCATCCGATGAACGAGATGGGTTTGTTGAACGAACTCACCGACCAAAGTTCTCGCCCGTGTGCTGCTCAACGCCACACCATGCGCCCGAACCGGTTATGAACGAATGACGCTTGAAGCGGCTTGAGGGGGGCATATGGGAGACGGAAGGCCGGCGAAACAGATTGCACTCACCCCCGGAAAACGGGTGCTTTTCCTTACCAAGGATTTGGACCTCATCAAGCAACAGCTCTACGAGGGCCTGAACCTGCGTATGGAGGACCTTACGGTCGAGGATTTGCTTGACGACATCAACACGGACGTGATGACACCCGCATGGGTCTGTTTTGACCATGACCCCGCGGAAATCGCCAAGAACGCCTATGCTGGCTTGATGCACAACGGCTTGCGCGTGTTCCGAGAGAATGCCCTCAAGGACGGGAACTTCGAAGTCATCGTCTCCGGTCAACGCAAAGGTACGGGCTCCAGCCGTGAAACCGCGGCACAATGCGAACGATGGGCCGGGATCTGCATCGTCATCGCCGCTTCCTTCGCTCCCATCCACGAGCGCAACAACATCAACCTCGGTCAATTGATGGGCAACCATGCCGTGCTCGAACGCTTGCAGGCTGGCGAATCCATCGCCCTTTCAGAATTCACCGCCAAATACGATTCGGTCACGCAGTTGATCGTTGAACACGGTGGCTTGTTTCCCTTCGCCAAGGCTTTGAAGGCGGGCGACCTTAACCTGGCTCCGCTGGACACGCCCGCCCGCCCGATGACCATGGCAGAGCGCATCATCAGCCGAAACCTCGTCGGCCAGCCCGAAGGTCAATGCGTGAAACCGGGAGACCCCGTCATCGCTGAAGTCCAGGGGGGCTACTCCCATGAGTTCACCACCGCTCAAGTGCATTCGTTCTTGCAGGCCGAATACGGCCATGACTATGCTTTGCCGAACCCCGGAAAATTTGCCGTCTTTGAAGACCACCTGCTCTACGCTCAACACAACCCAAAGTTCGTGCCCTTCATGAACAAAGTACAGACGTTGCGCGATCTCCAAGTTGCTTTCCAACATCATACCGGTGTGCGCGACTATTCCGCCGTCGACGGGGTGTCGCCGGGCATCTGTCACCAAGTGGCCCGAGAGGAGTTCATCGAAATTGGCGATTTCATTCAGGCCACCGATTCGCACACCTGCATGGGCGGCGCATCAAACGCCTTGACGTGGGGCGTTGGAGCAACGGAATACGCCAACCTCGTCAGTGCAGGATTTACGTTCGTGAAAGTCCCCGAATCCATTCGGTTTGAGTTGGTGGGCGAACTCCACCACGGCTGCACGGCCAAAGACGTGATCCTCGCCATCCTCGCAGACCATGCTCGTAAGGAATTGACGTTGAACAGGAGCATGGAATTCGGCGGACCCGGGCTCACATCACTTTCGATCGACGAACGGGCCACGTTGTGCAACATGGCAACGGAGTGTTCGGGCAGAACGGGCATTTGCGAAGCCGATGATGCCTTGATGACGTGGATGATGAAGGCACAACCGCACCTTTCGGAACCCGAACAGCGAGCCCGCATGGTCGCTCCTGACGAGGGAGCTCACTACGATGGCGGCGTTCACACCATTGACCTCACGACCATCGTGCCGATGGTTGCCCATCCCGGCGACCCCGATCAAGGCATCCCCAGCGACCCCACCAACGGCGCCAACATCGGTGACATCGGCGAAGTGGCCATCGACATCGCTTACGGCGGCTCGTGCACGGCTGGAAAGAAAGACGACATCGCCTACTACGCCGAAGTCTGCCAAGCGGCCAAGGCAGCGGGCTTGAGCGTGAAAGACGGGGTTGACTTCTACATCCAATACGGCTCGGGTCAGGTCAAGGATTTGGCCGTTCGAAACGGGTGGCATGACCTCTTCCTTGAGGTCGGCGTGAAACTCATCGATCCCGGCTGCGGCGCCTGCATCGGTGCAGGACCCGGCGTTTCCATCACGCCCAACCAAGTGACGGTGTCCGCCATCAACCGCAATTTCCAAGGGCGGTCCGGGCCAGGAAAACTGTACTTGGCCAGCCCGCTCACCGTGGCGGCATCGGCGTTCACGGGCCACATCAGCATCTGGAGAAGCGACCTCTTTGCTTACCGGACGAGCGAAGTCCGTCCGAAAATGGCCGCTCTCCATCCTCACCGGCCTGTTCTCTTATTTACCCTCATAGAACGGGGACGGCCATCTGTCGGCCCAACGTCATCAAGACGGAGGAGGACCGAGGGAGGCGAAGACCATGACAGACACTGCGGAACGAATGGCCCAGAACCAAAAGCAGGTTGCAATTTCGGAATTTTTTGAAAAGAACAAACACTTTCTGGGCTTTGATTCCCTCGTTCGCTCCCTCATCACGGCGGTCAAAGAAGCCGTGGACAATTCCCTTGATGCTTGCGAAGAAGCGCGGATTCTCCCGGACATCCGCGTGAAAGTTACCAAGATTGACGACAAGAAAGACATCATTGAGTTGCAAACCGAAGACAACGGTCCCGGCATCCCAAAACGCAGCATTGAGAAAGTGTTTGGGCAACTTCTCTTCGGTTCTCGCTTTCACGCCATTCGTCAATCGCGCGGTCAACAAGGCATCGGCATCACCGGCGTGGTCATGTACAGCCAACTCACCACCGGGCGGAAAACCCACGTTCGCTCAAAGATTGCAACGGAAACCTCTGCCGCTGTGGTTGACATCGGATTGGATACCCGCAAAAACAAAGCGACGAAGACCAACGAGGACCGTGAGATTTGGGAATTGCCCGACGGTTCGCTCAAAGAGCACGGGTTGGAAATCACGTGCCGCATGAAGGCAAAGTACCAACGGGGCCGTCAAAGCGTCTACCAATATTTGCGCATGACCAGCATCGTCAACCCTCACGCAGACATCACGTTTGAGGACCCTGATGGGGAAACCCATCACTGGCCACGCGTCACGGAGAGGCTCCCAAGAAAGGTCGAGAGCATCAAACCTCACCCTCACGGGATTCACTTGGGCACCTTGCAACGGATGTGCACCGAAGCGACCGACAACCGAATGACCTCGTTTCTCTACAAAAATTTCTCCGGTGTCTCGACGAGAGCCGCCAAAGAATTGCTCGCCGCCGCTGACATCGATGAAAAGGCAAAACCCAAGTCGCTCAAACCCGAGAATTACCGAGCCCTGATCGAAGCCTTCCAAGGCGAGCGCTTGCTCAACGAGAAGCCCGTAAAGTTGCTGAATCCCCCGACAAATTGCCTTTCCCCCATTGAAGAATTGCTCATCAAAAAAGGGCTGTCAAAAACCATTGATTCTCGCTTCGTCACGACGATGACGCGGGCACCAACGGTGACCCAAGGCAACCCTTTCCAGGTCGAAGTTGGCCTCATCTTTGGCGACGGCATGGCCGCTGACAAACCGGTCGAGGTGTTGCGCTTTGCCAACCGAGTCCCTTTGATGTACCAGCAGGGTGGATGTTTGCTCACCAAGGCCATTGAATCGGTGGATTGGCGTCAATACGGCTTGGACCAAGCGGGTGGACGCGGCGTGCCCAAGGGCCCCGCTGCCATTTTGATTCATCTTGCAAGCACCAACGTCCAGTTCACGTCGGAAGCGAAAGAAGCTCTGGCTGACAACGAAGAGGTGCTGGATGAAGTCCGAAAGGCCATGCTCGAAATGGGGCGAGGGTTGCGAAAGCACTTGGAAAAGAAAAAGAAGATGGCCAAAACCCAAGAAAAATTCGAGCTGGTGAACGACATCATTCCCGCCATCGCAGCCAAATCAGCGGCGATTTTGGACCGTCCCGTTCCCGATTTGTCCGGATCCATCACGAAGATCATGGGCGCCGTCATCGCCGAAAGCGAGACCGTCTGGAACAAGGAAACCAAACAAACCGACGTGACCATCACGTTGTTCAATTACACCTCCCGAGCGCGGGCGTACACAATTCTTGCTGCGTGGCCTGAAAAGGAAGGTGCCACGATGGAGGGCAACGAACACGGAGGGCGAAAGGAGGCCACCGGCGTTTGGGCTTGGAAGTTGGACACCCTTGACCCCGGTCAAACCTTCACCTTGGCCTACAGTTTGAGCGGGCTTGAGAAAGGCGATTGGACCGACACGGATGTTTTCTTCCGGGGGAGTCAGGACGTCATCGGCGCCACCAAAATGGACGAGAAGTTGCTCGATGAAATCCGTCGACGGGAAGAGGTCTTGTCCGAGGAAGAAAGCGCTGAAGAAGACGACGAACCGGACGATGATGACGAGAGCGATGCTACCGTCGAGGCGGAACCGCCTCGCACTGCAGGTCAACAAACCCTGATGGGCTACGGGAGTGATGCATGATGTCGGCGAGCCACACACCTGATGAAACGAAGGCAGCCCTTCATGAGGTTGTGTCAGAAATGTACGATAAAATCGTCAAAGGTGAAGCCCCCACGATGACATTACCCGTTCGTACGAAGAACAACATCGGTTTTGACAACGCCTTGGGCGTGTACAAATACGGCAAGAAAAAATCCGTTCGCGACGCCACAAGCTTAGGTTCTGCGAAGCAGTTGTTGCGGGCCTTGCACGTCGTGGAGTTCATCGAAGAGATGATCGACGCTGGAAAATCGTCAACCTTGAGAGAAATGTACTACATCTCCGAAAGTTGGGGGTTGGGGAAATTTTCATCTCAAAACGAATCCAACAATCTCGCAGAAGATCTGGAGGTCGTCACGAAGTGCATGCGTGAGGATTTCAAACTCCGTCCAGAAGAGGACGGTGCCCGCATGATCGGCAACCTGACGTTGCGTGAACTCAATCGTAGGGGCGAGTGGATGCGCATCAACGCCCGAGACGATGTCGGGGATTCGGGATACGGCGTCCCGTACAACGTGGAAGAAGAGAAGATCGAATTGGTCGAGCACGACATCAATTTCATCATGGCCATTGAGACCGGTGGTATGTTTGACCGTTTAATCGAGAACGGATTTGACGAAGCGTACAAGTGCGGGCTCCTCCATTTGAAAGGGCAACCAGCTCGTTCCACACGGCGAATTCTCAAGCGGATGAGCGAGGAGTGGGACCTCCCGGTGGTGGTGTTCCTCGACGGTGACCCCTGGTCCTTCCGCATCTTCGCTTCCATTGCCTACGGTGCCATCAAAACGGCCCACATTTCGGAATACTTGGCCACCCCGACGGCCACGTATTTGGGCATCACTGCCGATGACATTGAGGCTTACGACCTGCCGAGTGACGACCTCTCGACCCGTGACGTTGACGCCTTGAAGGCGGAACTCACCGACCCGAGGTTTGCCGATGCATGGTGGCAGGAACAGATCAAAATGATGTTGGAACTGGGCAAAAAGGCTGAGCAACAATCGCTGGCAAAATACGGGTTGGATTTCGTGACCGACACCTACTTGCCGGAGAAACTCGCTGATTTGGGTCTGGCTTAATCCCTTGAGCGAGCCTTATTGAGGAAGAGGGTTTGGAACTCTTTGATGCAAGCACCGGAGGCTGAGAAGCGGTCGCCGTGGGCGCTTCGCTTGGGGATGGCTGGCGGCATCATGGTCCTGCTCGGCGTCGTCGTCATGTCGAGTCAATCGGGGGCCTTCTCGTCTTCCATGGACCCCAGAGAACAGAACCACGATGTCTATACCGGTCAAGGGACCTTTGAGACCGGTGCGCTCAACGACACCTGTTACCGCTTCTACCAAGTGGCCGAGGACGAAGTCATGTCGGTTGAACTCTACCGCGTTGAAGGGTTCAGTGTCGTCGGAGAAGCCATCGAGGAGAAGAAGTGTTTGCAGGACTTCCAACCGATGAACGCCGATGCTGTGGCGATGCGAGAAGTCGCCTCGTGGACCCTCAACGGATCCTACGAATACGCTCTGGTCGTGACGTGTGAAAACGACTGCACCGAATCGAAGGGTTACCTGATGAGCATCAATGCAATGCAGTCTGAGTTGTTTGGTTCGACATGGTTGATGATCGGCGTCTCGTTTTGCTGCCTCGGCGTGATGACCACCCCCATTGCGCTGATCATTTACTTCGTCTCAAAGCCCAGTAAGGCTCCACGCGTCGTGATGGTGGGCAGTGACGGGAACCTCATCCCCCTCACCGACCTCACTCCAGACCACCCCACGTTCTTTCAACAAGCTGAGCAAACCGTTCACCAACCTCCGTCGCAGACCGTGGCCCCGCCGTTTGCCGACACGGCAGAAAAAGCACAGTCCGAAACCTACGTTGACGGGCTGCCCGAAGTTGCAGCGGGGACCATGCTCACCACTGAACAGGTTTTCGCCTTGATGCGAGGTGATGTGGAAGGAGCTCAAGAACATGCCAAATCGGAGCGCGCCACCAGCACGAAAACCGCTGAAGACCTCGTTCAAGAAGCCGCAAGCGCAGCCATCATTGCATCGTGGGACGAAGGCGTTCCGCTCGCATCACCATCTGACCAAATCCCGAACGCTGCTCCGAAGGCTCGCCAAGAACCCGCAAAGCCGTCCGAACAAACGGCCGGTGCTTGGAAGGAATGGGACGAACTTTGAAACGACGGTGAGTTCTTAGGGGGCGGGTCACTACCCAACCTCGAGTTGAGAAGCATGACCGACATGGACAAGGCCCTGTACCTCCTTCACAACAGCACTCGCAGGCAAATCTTGGAACTCTTGGCGAGGGAACCTCACTACGCCATGCAACTCTCCGAGCTGATCGGGGTATCTCAGCCCGCCATCGTCAAGCATCTGAAGGAATTGGAAGAAGGTGGGATGGTTTCAAAGGCCAAGGTGCCTTCTGAAAAGGGCGGTCCTCCCAAAACGATTTACTCCGTTGAGCAGGCGTTTTCCATTCAGATGGACATCGGGCCGGACCTCTTCCGGTGTGAATCACGTCGTCTTCCAAAAGGTGGACCCATGCGCTTGTCAGGCTCCCTGCCAGAAGCGTCCGTGGGGATTGCCGAAGCGTTGAGCGGACGAAAGAAGATCGCTGTGGCTGAAGGCCTCGCCCACATGCGATCGCTCGCCAACATCATGGAGACCCTGGATGCCCAACGAGACGCCCTCATCTCCCTCCACCAACACATTCGCCACCGGGTGTCTGCTGCGGTTGAATCCGATTTTGACACATACGAAGAACGGAGCCTCATTCAGAACATGGTCGAAGCATCGGGCGACCGCATTGACCTGACTGCCCTGGTGCAGAAGGAATTGATGGCAGGTCATAACCCTGAACAGGTCTTGCAGACCTTGCGCTCGAGGTTGGAGAAACAAATCGCCCGACGCTCAGGTCAAGTCATCGCAACGCCGCTGGACACAGAGCTCCGCTGGTACCTCGGTCCAGGCACCGGCTCCTGAGGAAGGCCTCAGTTCGTTTCATCTGCGAGGACCGAAACAAGCGAAGATTGCTCGGCAAGACGCTTGTTCACTTCGTCGCGACGACCCTTGCCCACCAAGTAGACAACGCCCAAGAGCGCAATGGTCAGCACGATCACCGCAAACGGTAGAGCCGTCTTGCTCACGACTTCCTTCGCCATGTCAAAGACCGGGCTCTCGGATTCAAGCGCCTCACCGATGGCTTTGACGTTGTCGCGCTCATCGGATTCGACGATCTCATTCATCGGGTCAACAACGACGTAGACGCCTTTGCTTCCAGCCGTAACGGGGTAGAGCAGGTAAAGTTCGATCTCCTTCGCCTCTTCGGTTGCATCGGGTGCAAGCAAAGCACCGACGACCTGCCGCATGACGATGCGGTCTTCCTCGCAACCGTTTTGACGGATTTCCTTGATGAGATCAGCGTCGTTCACTTTATCGTATTCACAAAGGACGATTTCAATGTCCGTTGCATGGACGTTCCCGGTGTTCTGCAAGATGATGCCGATAGGGATGGTCGAGTCGACTTCTCCGTTGAGCGTTGGTGGCAGGATGATTTCCTTGATCTCCAAGTTTGGTGCACGCAAGCGCAGCGTAACGATGAACTCGTTGCTGTCAAAGTCGTCACCGCTCCATGCAGGGGAGTCGTCGTGGTCACCGTCGTTCTCCATGTCGCCAAACATGGAGACAACCTTCAGGCCAAGGGGTCGGGTGTCCAGTTTAGCGTTGGTGCCGATGGACACGGCTGCAACGACTTGAGCGGTCTCGTAGGGCGCCATTTCAGGGAGGCGGTACTCATAGATGGGTTTTCCAGCAGCTTCACCAACCTTGATTTTGACACACTGGTCTTCAGGGAATTCGGTGGCGGTTGCATCGAGTTCAACACAGGATTGCTCGACCACGACATCCGCACTGAGTTGCTTCAGCATGAACCACTCGACACTCCAGCCGTCCAACATGTTCATGCCAGGCAGTTCGTTCCAAAGAAGTGAATCGCCATCGCGCTGAGCCGTGTGGTTGTTGAGGGTAGGGATGTCGGCGACGTTTCCATTGTTGGTCACGTTGAACGTGAATCGGACAATGCGTCCGGGGGCAGAGGTCTTGATGGCGTTGTCCACCGTTGGGTCCATCGAGATTTGCATGTCATGGAATTCGTCAACCGTGACAATGAGCACGACCGTATCACGGACACGCGTCTCGCGGCCGTTGGCGTCCGGATAGGTTTCTTCGGAGAAGGCCTGCAGGACGACGGTGTATTCACCAGCTTGGACTCGGTCGGGGACGTTCATGATGACATCAAACGCCTGATAGGTGTCCGGCGTGAGTTCCTGCAACGTTTCCCGTGGAATATCGATGTCCCAAATCACGTCCACGCCGAAGGCATCGGTCACCCGTGCCAGTCGGAAGTCGAACCGGTCAGGTCCGTTTCCGTCGTTCGTGACGGTGAAGGGCAACACGATTTGTTGGCCGGGGTTTACGTTCAACTCAGTACCGATATCGGGGTCAATGCCGGCATCGAGGTCATACACGTGGACCACATTGGTTGACAAGATGACCGAATCTGAGATTCTCGGGTAACCGTCAAGATAGCCTTTCAGCGTGATCGCTGGGCCGAGTCCTGCGGTGGCGTTGGTTGGGGCACAGATGTGGACGCTCACGCGCTTAGTCACCTTTTCAGCGCCGCCCGGGATGGTCCAAGCGATCGGGTCGCCAAGGCCGTCACCGGCATCACCGGGGCCGGTGGCGTTCGCAAAGTCCACCGTGACCAGCCAGTTTTCCTCTCGCCAGGCGTCCATTGCAATGCCGTCAGGCTTCGTTTCTGGCGCACCGGGAGTGGCGAACACAAGGTCACCGGAATCGAAATTCTTCGTGACATTGATGGTGTAGGAAGCACACTCTCCTGGTTTCACTTGTGAAGAACGGTCGTCGGCAGCAAACACGATGTTGCCCGTGGAACGGATGGAAACGAAGACCCCCAATTCAAGGATGTCGTAGGTTCCTTTCTCCACCGATTTGATGGGCTCTCCTTCGGACCAACCCTTCACGTAAATCACGAATGCGCCGGGGTCTTCGGATGTGGGAACAAAGACCTCGAGGTTCTTGGTCACCGATTGGCCGGGGTCAAGTTCAATGCGTATCGGGAAGTTGACCTGCCAGCCGAACGGAAGCAGCCATTCCTGTTGCCCTTCGAGGCTGTTCGGGTCCCAGAAGACGAACGCGTCGTGGACGTTGCCGGTGTTCGTGATGGTGATCGAGAAGAGGGCCGTATCGCCTTGCTCGATGTCCGCCATGCTGTGCGATGTGTCCAAGTTGATGCCGTGGACGACGTCCATGAGGGTCAACGTGATGATGTCGTTCTGAATGGCAGGGTCCTTGTAGGATTGAGCAGTGATCCGGATTTCAGCAAGCTCGTCGCCGTTGGCCTGATAGATGGACGGGGCTTGAACCCGCATGTAAAACCGAATGTCTTCACCGCCCTCGAGGAAAATCGGGGTGTCGGGGAAAATGCTCGAGTGGTTGGATGCGAAATACAAGTTTGCAGTCCAGTTCATCGGAACGCCGGAGATGTTCAAACCGTAGGTATCGGCAACGAGGTCCTTCGGTCCAGGGGTCGAGTTGTTCATGGTAAGGTTGTAAATGGTCTGCTGTCCGGGTTCAATCACGTGGTAGAAGGTCTCTCCAACATCAAATTCAACGTCGACTTGGCCGGTCAAAATGTGTGAATAACAAATGGTGAACCGGTTGTTGTTTCCATTGTCATCGCACGTGTTGGTGTCAGACCATGCGATGTGGGCACCGCTTCCCAAATCGTTGGAAAAGGCGGGCGGCATACCGATGGCGGGTTGACGGCCGTTGTTCGGACCGAGTTTGTTTGAATTCCATGAGGTCACGGCAACAGGTGTCCAGGGGTCGAGAGCGATTTCGCCGTCGCCGGTCAAATCGGTTTGGTTCAAGCGCACGTAGAGGACTTCCTCTCCTGCAGACAGGTTTGCCGAGTCAACCCACGCGATGTGGACGTTGTTCTGGTCGTCGGTCAAGAGGGACGGGAAAGCGGAATTCCCGGCATACGGGGATGCGGGTGGCAAGCCGTTCTTGCCTTCCACGTTGGAGATGGGGGTGTCGTTGATCTTCTTGATGGCGTACGTGGACAGCCCTTGATCGGCGCCGTCCCAAGCACCAGCACCTTGGAGGCGAAGTTTGGTGTAATACACCTCGTAGTTGACATCTTTCTCAAAGCCATAATCTCGACCGTCCATCCATGCAATGTGGGTGTTGCCTTGGTTGTCCACGCCGATGGAGGGGTGGAAGGAGAAGGCGTCGTCGATGGTCACACGGGTGTCGTTAACAACCACAAGGTGGCCGTCAGCGCCTGCACCGGTGTCTTCGTTGTACGCTCCACCGTTGGCCGTCGTGCCCCGGATACCGGGGGTGAAACTGGGGTCGTTGGCCATCTTGGCGTACGGGTCGAGGACGGTCATGTAGATCTCACGGGAGTTGTTGGTGGAGATGTAAACCATGGCTTCCACAAGAAGGGCCATTTGGTTGGTCCCTGATCCGGATGGGAATTCGTAAGCTTGGCCACCGGCGTCGGTGTTGCCGAGGGTGTTTCCGGGACAGTTTCGGGTTTGAGTCGAGACGATACCGTTGGGGCACTGAACCAAGTCCATGAAGTGGGATTGGATGTTTCCTGCTCCGCCGTAGCCTTGGCCGTACAAGCCAACAGGGATGACGCCAGCGAGCAAGCAGTTGTCATGTGCTTCCTGGATGGCGGCTTTGTCGTCGGCTTGTTGCGATGGGTCGCCGTCTTTGGGTCCTTCGTCGGACACGGGGATGACGATCTTGGTGGCGTTGGGGTTCCATCGGTGGTCATCTTGTGTTGGAGGGTTGCCCGGGACGTTGCCGTTGGCATCCTTCCAAGAAAGGCAGGCCCAGTTGGATCCGGGTCCCCAATCTTCGCCTGAGTATCCGGAGTACGTGTTTCCGTTGTAGATGGTTCCAGGCAGCTTGCGGATACCGCCGGAATCGTCGCCAGGGGTTTGTCCGAGTGGCGTGGTTCGGGGGCCTGTGTTTTTGTTGTAACCCTGACAGTTTCCGGAGCTCGCTGCACCTGGCAGGGTGTTCCCGAGGCCGTAGATGGTCTCGTAAACCGTCATGTTGCCTTCTTCAAGCATGGGCTTGATGCCTTGGAAGTAGGGTCCGGAAGCAAAGTTCCCGCCGTACACAACGGTGCAGATGTCGGCCCATTCGGAGTACATTGACCCGGAGGTGTCAACGACGAACGCCAGTTCGACCTTTCCACCGCGGGTGTCGTCCCAAGCGATTTGGACATAATCGTTGGCGTCAACAACCACATCGGGGTGGCCCTTGTGCCCAATGATGGGCGTGAGCAGAGTGTCGTCAAAGAGCGTGACGACTGCGCCCGAGCTGATGTCGGGCTGGATCATGGAGTAATAGATCTGAGGTTGGTTAAAGAAACGACTGAGTTCATCGTAGTTGTCTTGCCAGACGATGTGGACGTTGTTTTGGCTGTCGATATCGATGGCGGGCCAGTCTCGGTTTTGCGAGCGGCGTTCGATGATCGTGTCATCGATCGCGGTGATGGTCCCGTCGTCGGAGGCCATGCCGTCCATCGGCGCAGCCCACGGGGAAAGAACGGAGTACATGATGGCGTGTTGACCTGCTTTGTCAGCCCACACGACGTGGATCCGGTCGTATTCATCGACTGCGATGTCGGGGTGCCAAATCTTGTGAAGGCCGGAGTTGGTGATTTGGGTCGCATCGATCATCGTCTCGCCGCGAGGCGAGAGCATGGCGTAGTAGAGGTGCAAGTTGTTACGGGTCCACACGACGTGGACGTTGCCCGAGCTGTCGGCAGTCACGGCGGCCTGAGAGTCAGAAGCGGTTCCACCGTCAACGATTTGCACGGCTTCGGTGATGACAACGGTGCTCGCACTTGCCGTGACGGAGGCCAACAGCAAAGAGGACATGACGGACAAGACCATCAAAGAGGCAAGGCTCACGGATTTTAGTTTCTGATTCATAGGTATACCCCGGACTTCGCAATTTTTTGGAGACTTTTCTCCTACTTAACCGCGCTCCTTATCGGTCAGTTTCACCAGCGTGCGGCTGGCTTACCGTCAAACTGTTTTGGAACCGAAGGAACTGGGTTTTACGCCCATTCTGAGGGGTTGAATCCCGAGCCAAAGGACATCTTCTCGTCAAACTCAATTTCCGGGGTCGGGCCCGAGTTTTCTTGCGGTATTTCACCAGGGGATTGCTTTGATTTCGCCCAGTCGTCGACGGGTCCAGGTTTTCCAATGCCCGGCCCGTAGGAGTACTTGATCTCGTGAATCAACGCCAGTTTGGCCAGCCATAATTTCCGTAGGCTGTTCATGAATTCGTTTTTGGTCAAGCCGTCAAACCAAATGGGAAGGCTGACGTTGAAGGCTTGGAGAGGGCCTGGTTTTTTGTCACCAACGTGGCCCATGTGAACCACCCAATCCACGCCCGTTCGGATGAGATGGAGGCGGCTCTCATGAATCCATTCGGACCAATCGCTGTCCTCGTCGTTCATGTGGTCGACCATCTCTTTTTGCTGGCCTTCATCAACGCGAGTCATGCTTGAGGCGGCCACCAAATCCCGTCCTTTGGGAATGACGATGGCAAACATGTGGCCTTGCTTTCCGCTCGGGTACCGAATGAGAAAGTGCGCATGCGCTCTTGGGTCGTCCTGGGCCTTCGCCGACAAGCGTTCTTCCGTGAGCCACTGTTTGATTTGGTCCACTGCTTCTTGGGGCGTCATGGTGAAGCGAAGCCCTCATCCCGTTTGAAGTCCACCCTCCGTGGAGGCAAGTTGGTTCAAGCATTCCGCCAAGCGCGCTTTGTCGTCTGAAGGCATCGAGACCCGAGCCCATGCTTTCTTGAGGTCAACCCAAGCATCCCAAGCGCCAGCAAACAGCTTTCCGCTGAGCCAAAACAACGGGAAACAGCCAACATACACTGCGAGTAAACTCAGTGCAGTCGTCCCCGTAAGGCCCGTGAGCCAATCGGATGAAAGACCGAACGTTGCAGCGACGGTTTCCTGCTGCCACCAAATCCCTCCAGTCCACAGAGCTGCGACGACAGGCCACACCAGAAGAGAACCAAAAAAGGCCGCAAGAAATTGGTAACTGGTCCTTGCATCCAAGCCTTCGTCGGTGGAATCGCCAAGCAGGCGACCCAACGCAACCTGCGGTCCAAGCGAGGTGAGGAAAACGGGAAGCATCGCCGCAAACAAAGCCATCCGCACAAGGCCGCTGGGCGCATCAACAACCCTCGCTCGCCGCAAGCCAAGGCCGCTGGAGTCCAAGTCACGACCGTCCAGTCCGTGCCGATCGAGGAGTTGCGCGGCCTGGGTTGCAACCTCGATGCTCTCCCCCTGCAGAGGCTCGGGAGGGGACGCCGGTTTTCGGTTCGGCCATCCATCGCGAACCGCTCGGGCGGCGTGGACTTCATGTTGCCACGATGGGAGCACCCTGCCGTTGGCCCGTGCGCGTACATGTGCGATCAAATGCAGGGCTCGGTGTTCCGCCCAGGTGGATGCGTGAGGCGTGAGAGGAGGCAACGCCTCTTGGAGAGCATCGCGGATTTCATGGACGGTTTCAGCGGGAGGTTCAACCCACTCCCCGTGCTTGACCGCAGCAACCATCGCTTCGGGGATCTGTTCATCCTTGAGAGAAATGGCCGGTCCAAATTCGATGTATTGGTCGGTGCGAAACAATTCTCGTCGTCGGAAATGAAGGCCAACCGGCACGAGTTTCGGAAGGGGGAGGTCGTTGGCTTTCGCCAAAGCTGCCGCGGCGAGAACCGTGCGAATCGGCCCCGTTTTGAAGCGGATCATGTGCGACTTATCGTGGCTGGTTCCCTCCGGAAACAACACGCAACCGAAACCGTGCGCAATCCCACTTGACAAAGCAAGCAAGGAACGGCCGTTGAGGTGCATCGCTTCCTCTTCCGTGCATCCGCCCCGAAGCAACTCCGCCTTTCGGACAACAGGCTGGACGGCCAGTCTTCGTGTCCACCAGCCGAGCAAGGGTCTTGTCACCAAATCGTGCCGCGCACCGACGACGAACTCTTTCGGGTGTTGAAGAAAGATACCGAGGGGATCCATCAACCCGTTTGTGTGCCATCCACAACACATGGCTCCCGGTCCGTTGCGCTCAAGCAGTTCGACGCTTGACGATGAGGTGGTGCGAAACTGAACGCTTGACGCTCTTCGGCACATCCAAAATGCGATCTTCGTCCAAAGATACGAACCGGGTACCGAAGATGTGGGGGTCGGCAGGGGAGTCGCAAGCAATTTGTCAATTCGCATTTTTTTGGCTGAGGCAGAAAGAACGGGCAAAACTTCGCCGTTGTGCTCCAACTCCTCTTGTTCGGTGACGATGGTGGCCATCAAACCACATCCTGCAGGCTTGCCGCTAAGGCGCGAAGGGTTTCGTGGTCCGGTTCACTTGCGGGGTGGTGCGGCCACATGGACATCAGCGTCCCGCCGCCGTCACCCTCGGTACGCGGAAGGACGTGGATGTGGACGTGCGGGACCTCTTGACCGGCCAAAGGGCCGTCGTGGAGGCAGACCGTGAAATCGGCGGTTCCAAAACGCCTTGTAAGAAGGTTTTGGACGTTTGCAACGCCGTCCATCAATCGATGACGCTCGGCCTGAGTGAGTTCGGAGAGGCGTTGCCGTGGGGCGGTTGGAATCACCAACGTATGGCCTTCGCGTCGCGGGAAAATATCGAGAAAAGCATACCAGCCTTCGCCGCTTGCCACGTGATGGGAAGGAACTTCGCCGCTGATGATCTTCTCAAACAGCGTCGCCATACAAATGGGGACACCGCCGATGTCTTTGTTCATTGTGGAGCAAGGACCCAATGGCCGCCCGTCCCTTTCTTGAGGGCCAGCGTGGCAACGGTACCGTGCTTGTCAACGGTGTTGTGGTGAAGGAAGTTATCGTCGGTTTCAGGGTAGTCTTCCCGGACGAAAGAGCCACGAGACTCCTTGCGGGCCAATCCACTTTGAACGGAGGCTGTGACCATACGCACAGCGGCTTGCACACGAAGAATTTCGAGAAGGTTCGTGTTGGCGATCAGGGAGGTTTGGTCAAGGTGCAAGGATTCTGCAGCAAGAGCGACCGTTTCCAATTTTGTCAAGAGACCGTTCATGGAGGCCTCGTCAAACGTCGGTGTGCTTGCCAGAGCGGCGTGCAAAGAGGCCATCACCGAGCCGGTGCGAACGACATGTCCTTCGCTTTCACTTTGCATCATGGCGGAGAGATCGGCCTGAGTTTGCGCCAAAGCACCTTCGAGCCGTGCAGACGTGCTGAATTTTCGTTCGCCAACCCACTGTGCCGCCGACTGTCCGGCTGAGGCGCCCGAAGTCAAGGCGTCCAACAAGCGATTTCCGGGGAGAGCAGCTGCCCCGTGGAGGCCTGTGCAGGCAGCATCGCCCGCTGCGTAGAGTCCCGTAAACCATCGAGACCACGTGCCCACAACACAGCGACCCATCGCGTCCACCGGCAAGCCGCCGATGGTGTGACCCACCGTTGAGAAAAGCGGAACGGTTTGTCGGTTCATGTCGATGCCCGTCCTTTGTTTCACAAGTCGGAAAACAGACCCCCACCACGCCGCAGACTCGCCCATGTTGCGGGCATCGAGGACGGGTTGAACAGCTGCTTGGACAGCCTGAGTGATTTCCAGGGAGGATTTCCCGACGATTTCGATGGGGGCGCCTGAACCTTCGTGCAAAGCCGCTCCATCGTTGAGGAGGCCGGCGGGGAGAACGATGTTGGTGTCTTTGATCGCAAGTGTGTGATGCGTCATGAACTCCATGTCACGGAGGGGGGCGCCGGCACGGAACGCCATATCCATGCCCAAACCGACCACGCCGCTTGAAAAAGCACCTTCAAATCCCTCGTCGGCGATGATGAGGGCTTTGCACTGGAGGCCAATCAAGCGACCGTTGATCATGTCGAGAGCCACGATACCTTCCACCGATTGGTCGGTGTGAACGAGGGTCAGTGGGAGTTGATCGCCTCGCCGAATGACGCCGTGCCGCATGCATTGTTCTTCAGCGACGTGCTGGAGGCCGTTTGAGGTCGCGCTACCAGCGTCGATTGTCCGTTGTTGGGCATGGCCGGGAGCCTTCCGCACCAAGGGGAGGCCTTGTTGGTCTCTACGGAAATTGAGGCCTCGCCGTTCAAGCAGGTCAACGTGCTTGATGGCTCCTGCCGTGGTCTCGGAGACGATGTCTTGGTCGCAGAGGAAGCTTCCTGCGCGTATGGTGTCCTCTCGGTGGCTCCGGTTGTTGGCTTCTTGAATCGGTGCTGAAAGCCCTTCGAGCGCGGCGTTGCCGGGATTTCCAAGTCCCGTTGCGGACATCATCAAGGTGCTTGCTCCGCCTTTTGCGGCCTCTGCTGCAGCATAGAGTGCTGCCGGTCCGTCGCCAAGAACGATGATATCCCATGCTTCCATGTTGATACGCCCCTTACCTCGGCGAGACGGAGGACCGCCATAAGGTGCGCGCTTGCGTCGTCAGACAAGCCAGGATGGAAATCGTCGGCCCTCAGGGCGAAGTGACCTTGGGCATGGGCCTTGAAGCCCATGCTCGAGCACGTTCAAGGTTCTTGTTTTTCTTGAGCGTATGGGTGCTTGTCCTTCTTGAAACGACCGTCCTGAGCACCCTCGATTCAAGGACGACCCCTTCTTCATCCCTGAGGATAACTTGCACGTAGCGATCGCCGTCCACCCGCTCGGGCCAGGCCACGCCAAGCCACAATACAACGCCTTGCTGAAGGTAACGGGGCACCCAATCCAGGGCGTCGTCTTCACTTTCTGCATTAAGGCGGATGGAGTGGCGCGGGGGAGGGCAGGCTTGGAGCTCGAAGCGGTGGTCCCGTGCAAACGGTTCCCCTCCAGGACAAATCACTTCAATCCGCGCCACGGCTTGCTTGAAGGTTTGATTGTTCAAAGCGATGAACAGATGACCCGTACCCTCGTCACACTCAGCGTCAAGGGAAACGTCCATCCGCCAAGGTGCCCGTAACATGGTCGGCGTCCCTGCCAAGAGATCGTTTTGCAAACGCTCGAGCAGGCGAAAGGCGCTGGGCTGCCAAACGCGGGCGTGCGCCAAAAGACGCTGGAGAGAACGCCAGTTGAACTTCGCCTCTCCGTCAAGCAAGACCTCGGCCATGGCGTCCGGACGGATAAACTCGCTCAGTTCCCGGAAAGCCATCTCATCGGACAGATCGTTCTTCGCATGGAGGTGAAGAATGTACAACACCCGTTCCCATGCCTGGTCTTTGTCGTATCCTGGAAGGATGCTCTTTCGGAAGAGGGTAAGCCAATCAAGCCAATCCAAGTACAAATCTGGGTCGAGATGGAGGACGATGAGTTCTCCGAGAATGGACCCCAGTTGTGTTGGGTGATGTGTCGGGGCGTGGTGCACCAAGCAGGCCATTTTATCGCCTTGTTGTCGGACCAAATCCGATGTAAAGAAGGAATGAAATGAATGGGCAAAGCCCATCGTCATCGAGACCAAGAACGCAAGGTTCCAAACCAAGGAGCCTTCGCTGATAACCGTCCCGATGCCGAGTAAAAACAACGCACTAAGCGCCAACAGAGTGTTGATGGTGTTGGCCCGACGCACGTCGTTGAGGGCTTCGAGAATTCGGTCCATTCCGGGCTGCGAGCGCAGCGAAAGTTTTCCTGTTGAACTCTTGTCATCAATTTCTCGTAAGGAGATTCGAGCTTGCATCGCCTGCCACATCGATTCACCAGCCAGCAACGAAGGAACCGTGGCCAAAACAAGAGGGGCGGTCCCGACCAGCACCACATAACCGGGGTTCGGGGGGGCGAGGTCGGAGAATAAAACCGAGAGAAGGGCGGTCAACGCCACGGAGATGCCAAACAGCAGGCGGACGAAGATCATGGCCGGACGCCGGGCAAGCGCCCCGAACCGCATACGGAGGCGTTCCTGTTGCTCCCATTTTTCCATGGTTCGTTCAACGGGATTTTCCCCCCGGACAAAGCCATGGCCGTACGGATCGGGCAGGCTGTTGGAGGCATCCCCGTCGTCCCCCGCCATGCGTTCCCCGGGGACACCGTAGTGATGCCCAAATATGGCTCTTGTCCATGGAAAAGCGGGCGCGGCAGGATTCGAACCCGCGATCTCCGGCTTAGGAGGCCGGTGCATTATCCAGCTGTGCTACACGCCCAACCCCGGCTGACCGGCGACCTTAGATGACGCTTACGCCGTGCCGGAGGTTTGGGATTTGCCAATTTCAGCAACTTGGTGCAGGAGCTCTTCCAACTGGATGCGGGGTTGGGTTGAGTGCTGGAGGCGCGTGTCGCAACGGGAAACCGCATCGAGAAGGGCGGCCAACATCGGCTCTGGGTAATGGCTCCTCCCGGCGACAAGGAATTCATGGATGCGATCGACAATGTCCCTTCCGTCAAGGTCATGCGTAGCCATGGCGGCATCCAAAGCGCCCATGGCTCCTTTCAGGACGCGCATGTTTTTCTCGCCTTGTCGATCCCATTCCCATTGGTGAACGCGCCCCCGTAAGGCTTCCTCCAACACAAACTGAACCTCTCTTCGCGTGCTGTTCGTAACGAGGAGTTGGACGTTTTTCCGGTCGTTCAGCAACGAACGTCCGGCGAGGAGTTGAAGCATAAAAATCGCTTTACGGAGGTTGCCCGCTGCAACGTGGGCTAAATCACCAAGCACACCAGAGGAGGGAGTTTGTCCCTCAGCGTCACTGATGGCCTCAAGACGTTGTTCGATCATCAACCGAGTGAGATTGGGCATGCGAACGTGTTGAGTTCGGCTACGCAGCGCTTCAATCACTCGAGATGGGGTTTGGGTCGTGAAAATAAAGCGTGCACTTCGGCTGCTTTCTTCCATCATGCGGCGGAGATAGGATTGCCGAGCGCGACCAAGATAATCGGCGTCTTCGATGACAATGATTCGGGATACGGGGGCCCGCTGTCCGACGACGAGTGCTTCCGTATCGTTCCGAGCCGGTGAAGGGGTCGCATCGCCCGTTGCACTGAGGGTGTGGTCGAAGGCATCAAGGCTTGTTCGACCAGCAAGTGTATCCTCTGAGCCGGAGCCTGCGGGTCGTAAGAACGATTCGAATTTGGCCATGGCGCCAGCAGAACCTGCGAGGTCACGCGCTTGCAACACGTGCGTGGTTGACCGCCATGAGGGGCCGAGAACTTGGCGGCAGATGAGTTGGTAAGCTGTGGTTTTCCCACAACCGGACGCCCCGGAGAGGAGCAAGTGAGGGGGGTTGGCCTGGAGCGAGAGGTGCGTGAAGGCCTCAATGACGGAAGCGGAGGTCAACAATTCGTCGAAATATCGTGGCTTGTGGGTTTCAAGCCAGACCGACATGGTGGGTTTGCTGAGTCCAAGGTCTTTGAACTCTGCGAGGCAAGTATCACTCGGCCGAAATCCGCTTGGTGCCGTGTCGGCGGAGTTTCATGAAAATACGGGAACCGCAGCCTTTGCAGCTGATGCCGTTTCGGTCTCGGTGAAACGATTCGAGGCTTCCACAGGAGGCGCATTTGTAGTCAACGAGTTCAACCATATCACTCTCTCCGTGGTGGGCCACCGTTCTTCCTGTTTTGAATCTGTTCCTTACCACGAACCCTTTACCAATGCGTCAAAGGTTCCTGGAGCCATGATCACCAAACGACCGGTGGAAGCCAAATGGACGACTTTCATCGCTACCGAAGATGGCGTTCGCTGGAGCAAGGTTGCGATGATGTCCAACTCGAACCCGAGTTCGAGGTTTTCAACGAGCAAGTCCACATCGACGGACGTCCATGGTTGGGCGCCCATGTCAAGCGGTGATGCCACCAACAAGGCCGGGCATCAAGCGAATACGGCTGCCAGCGTCCAGGTTCATGGAGGCGACGTCTGCGGCGCTGACCAATTGGTCGTTCACAAACACCCAGGTGCCTGCGGAGCGGTTGGCGGCTTCTGCAATCTCAGCTTGCGTCATCACGGCGGCGCTGTGGCCGGTGCTGTCGGCGATTTCAACTTCGAAGGTGGGCGCATCGGCGCCACCAACGAGGCCGGGCATCAAGCGAATGCGGCTGCCAGCGTCCAAGTTCATGGAGGCAACATCGGCGGCGCTGACCAACTGGTCGTTCACAAACACCCAGGTGCCCTGGGATTGGGTGGCCTTCTCGGCGATTTCGTTCTGTGACATCTGCACAACGGAGTGCCCAGATGCGTCTGCTATTTCTACGTCAAACACGGTCTTTTC
>Ga0181558_10001723_pt1 | contig 20903 bp, 11 predicted proteins | sample 011ome_22_FD_133754 | JGI IMG/M metagenome (GOLD analysis project Ga0181558, IMG submission 133754) | Coastal salt marsh microbial communities from the Groves Creek Marsh, Skidaway Island, Georgia - 011507BT metaG (megahit assembly) | ecosystem: Environmental > Aquatic > Marine > Intertidal...
ACGACGACCGTCGCGGGCCGCCGTGCCACCCCGCCGCGCCTTCGCGGATTCGGCGCGCGCGACGCGACATCGCTCCGATTGTCTCGACGCGCGGTGCGACACGTCGTGCGACACGTCGTGCGACACGTAGTAATAGAGTTTTTGTACGACGAGTAGCGGTATACACACGATGCGTGACTACGGCGCCTCGTCCCTATCGCTCTTTCACGCGCGTCGCCGCGCGCGGTGGTCCGCGCCCACGGCTTCCCGCACGGACGCGGACCCGTCTCTGTCGAGGCTCTCGATCAGCTCTCGTATCATTCGAGGGAGCATGCCCGGCCCCTGGTACGCGAACGCCGTGTACAGCTGCACGAGGGACGCGCCCGCGCGGATCTTCCGGTACGCGTCCTTCCCGTCGCTCACGCCCCCGCACCCCACCAGCGGGATCGTGCCCCCCGTCGCGGCGTACACCTTGCGCAGCATCTCCGTGGACGCGTCCATCAGCGGCGCGCCCGACAGCCCGCCGGCTTCGCCGCCCGCGACGTGCGCTTTCACGAAATCCGGCCGCGCGACGGTGGTGTTGCTGACGATGATCCCGTCCACCTTCGCGTTCCGCGCGGCGCTCGCGACGTCGCGCACGTCGCCGTCGCTCAGGTCGGGCGCGATCTTGAGCAGCACGGGCGGGCGGTGCCCGCCGGGCAGCGCGTCGCGCGCGTCGCGCACGCGCCGCATGAGCGTCTCGAGGAACTTCTTTCCCTGCAACAAGCGCAAGCCGGGCGTGTTGGGCGAGGATACATTCACCACCAGGTAGTCCGCGTGCGGGCCCAGCGCACGCACGCCCTCGACGTAGTCCTCGTATGCCAACGCTTCGGGGGTGAGCTTGTTCTTCCCCAGGTTCACGCCCAGGGGGGGACGCGCGTCCCTAAACTCGCCGTCGCCGGATTCGTCGCCGGATTCGATCCGGTTCCCGCCCTCGCGGTACGCGCGCAGCCTCGCCTCCGCGGCGGCGTGGCCCTCGGAGTTGAACCCGTAGCGGTTGATCACCGCGGCGTGCTCAGGCAGGCGGAACACCCTCGGCTTGGGGTTCCCGGGCTGCGGCTTGGGTGTGACCGAGCCGATCTCGACGTACCCGAACCCGGCGCCCAGCAGCGCGGGGAACGCCTTGGCGTCCTTGTCGAACCCCGCCGCGAGGCCGACGGGGTTGGGGAACCGCAAACCGTCACGGCGTCCAGTAAGGCGTGGGTCTGCCCACAGCGTGACTTGTAGACGCTCGTCGTCCGCGCGCATCTCCAGCGGCGCGACGCCGCGCGCCAGGAGCTCGATGCCGAGTTCGTGCGCCGTCTCGGCGTCCACCAGGCGCATCAGCGGCGAGAGCGCGGAGAAGACCGCGAACTGCGCCTCGGACTTTCGCGCGTCGGGCAGCGCGTGGTAGCCCCCGAACCCGAGCGCGGCCGCGCCGAGCAGGGTGGCGAAGCGGGGCGGGCCGCCGCGGCCGCCCGCGGCGGAGGCGCCGAGATTCCCGGCCGCGCACGACGCCGGCGCGGAGGAGGCGAACGATCGCGACGCGCCGGGGATCTCGCGCGCACCGCCGACGGCGAGGGACGAGTTGAGCGGCGCGGTGAGGCGCTGTGCTCGGACATCGGCGAGGGATCGCGCGGAAGCGCACGCAGGCGCCCGGGCGGCGCGAGCGAGCCCGTGCGCCGCGCGACGCATGTGCCCGGGGGTGATGGGGACGCGGCGACCAACGCGCGGCGGCCGTTTGAACGCAACGACTTTTCACACCACCAGGCTACCAGCGTCTTCCCCGGGCGGGACTTTGAGAGTGACTCTCATCCCGTCTCATGACCGAGGGGCAGCTGTGTACCGGTACTGTAGAGTGACTTTTTGCTCGCCGGACGCGCCACTGCGCCGCGCGCCCGACGCGCGCGATGTCCTCCAACCCGATCATCGGGTCGCCGCCCCGTTCGGGAGCGATAAAGCGCACCGTGAGCTTTCCCGGCGCGGGGGCGTCGGACCGCGCGGAGGCTGGGTACGGTTCCACCCCCGGCGATGCGCCCTCCACGTCGTCCGATTGGACGGACGCGTCGCGCGTGCGCGTCGCGGGGCGTCTCCTGCTCACCATCGCGGTGTTCGGCATCTTGGGAAGCCTCCTGCCGTTCTTCGCCGTGGGTTGGGCGAACAAGCTGGGAACGCCGTCCGTCTCGAGAACCGGCGCGTCGGTGTCGGGGCTGCAGTCGCTGCAGAGCATGCCCGCGGTGAGCGCGCTGGGGCAGGCGCCCGGGGAGGGCGACGCGAATCTCCTCGGGACGCCCCTGAAGCCCTGCTCGTCGTCGGACCAGGGGTCCACCGGGTGGACCAGGAGCGGGTCCTGCGCGTGGAGTCCCGACGACTCCGGGTACCACGAGGTGCGCAGACGCCACGCCGCGCGTCCGGAGCGAGCCCCCGCCCGCGACCGAGATCCTCACCTCGCGTCTTCATCGTCTCAACACCCCTCTCCGTGCGCTTCTGAAAAGTCATTTTCATTTTTTACCGACGTTTTTCTGGGTGCATTCCATCTGACTTTTTCCACGCCTCTCGGCGCGAACGTCTCAGGTGTGCGTGACCATGGACGAGGAGTTCTTGGCGAGCAGCGCCGCGCACGACGGGAACGACCTTTCCAGCGTGGTGGCGCACGGCGAGCGGTGGTGCGTGTGCGCGTGGGCGTGGGCGAGCGCGGTGGAGCGCGACCCGGCGCGAACGGAGGGCTTGCGACTCGAGTGCGAAGAGAGCAACGCGAAGTTACGCGAGGTGTACCAGAGCTACATAGACAGGGGGGAGGGCATGACCGGTCCCACCGGGCAGGCGTACGGGCCGACGCAGGCGCTCGAGGCGGTGAACAGGCTGTGCCCCGCGCCCGCGAGCGCGGGCGCGAGGCTCGGCGGCGCGCGGCGCGCCAGGACGGAGGCAAACGCGCGCGCGACGCTGGGGGTGCCGTACTGACGTCTGAGTTTTTTGTCCATGAATCATACGTGCTTGACTCGACCGCTTTTCGTCAAACGAGATGAGTGATGACGATCCAACGCTATCCACTCGCTCGGCGCGCGACATCGAGGCGTGCGCGCACCACCTCCATGGCAGCGGCGCGCGGCGGGTGCGCGATGCTCGGCGCGCGTCTTCGCGCCGGCGGGCTCTCTCGCGCGTCGTGGCGATGGCGCGTGTCCCCCCCCGGGCCGTCGACTACGAGCGTCCTCCCGAAACGCGCGTCGGCGGCGGCGGTGTCGAGCCGCGCGCTCGAGTCAGACGCGGTCGGCGTCTGCGTCACGCCGCGTCCGCGCGAGCGTCGTCGCTCGCGCGTCCTCCGAGCCTCTCGAGCCGTCTCCGAGTCTCGCGCCGAGTCTCGCGAAACCCAGGGCGAGTCGTACCTGGAGACGGCGTCGCGCCCTTCGCGGTTCCAGGAGTCCTCGTGGGGCGATCCCGAGGCGGTGGAGGTTTTGCTTCAGACGATGCGCATCCAGTGGTCGCACGGGTACCCGGATACGCCCCGCGGGTACGACCGGCTGACGCACGGGTTCCACGAGTACCCCGCGGGCATGCAGGCGGCGGCGGCGGACCGGTGCCTGGACTGCCTGCCGGGAACGTCTCTGCTCGACCCGTTCTGCGGAAGCGGCACGAGCGTCGTGGTCGGCATGACCCGGGGCTACCGCGGGTTCGGCGTCGACGTCTCGCCGCTCGCCGCGTTCGTCGCCGCGCACAGGGCGTGGCGGCCCGCGAGGGGCGAGGAGACGCTCGACGCGATGCGCGAGATCGCGCGCGCGGCCACGGGCGCGGCGGAGATGGAGGAGGCCGCGGCGCGACTGCTGCGCGAGGAGCGAGCCGAGAGAAGCGGCGGCGAGGAAGAAGAGAACGCGCGCGACGGCGCAACCGCCGCGGCTTTAAAAAACGGCGGCGGCGCGGGGGCTGTGCCTCGCGACTGGCGACCGACGCATTCGGCGCTGTCCGAGTACCTGTCTCGATCTAACGGCGACGACGACGGAAAGGACGCCGCGAAAGAACACCCGCTCGTCGCCGCCGCCGAGCCCGGCGTCCCCGGCGCGCTCCGTTTCTGCCTCTCCGTGGCGCTGCAGCGCTCGCAGAAGGGCCGGGGCAAGCGGCGGCCGTACAAGCGCCAGCGCAAGAAAAACGCCGAGAAGCTCGAGACCGCCGAGACCGCCGAGACTGCGTTGACCCCCGGCCAACTCGAGGCTGCCGCGCGGTTCCGCGACGTCGTGGACGAGTACTGCGGCCGCGTGAGCGGCTTGGTGCGCGCGGTGGACGCGGACGTGCCGCGCGCGACCATCTACAACGAGGACGTGCGGGACTTGCGACTTCCGACGCGGGTGGACGCCGTGCTGACGTCGCCGCCGTACCCCGGGGTGTACGACTACCTCTCGTTCGCGAGGAAAGTGCGCGCGGGGAGCGGCAACGCGACGGTCGTCGCCCGATCAACCTGCTCCGATCAACCCGCGATCGAACCTCCGACCGCGAAAGACGCGAAAGACGTCGTCGCCGGCTCGGAGGGGTATTTCCGCGCGGCGGTCCCGGCGGACCGCGCGTGGCCCGCGGAGTGGACGCAGGGCGAGATCGGCGCGCGCAAGACGCTGCGGAGCGACCCGCACGCGTTCAAGGCGGTGTGGCAGGCGGAACAAGAAGGCTGGCTGACCGTGGTGGCGTCGTCGCTGAAGCCGGGCGGACGCGCGGCGGTGATGGTGGGCGACGGCGCCAACATCGACACGCGCGCGAGCGTGTTAGCGGCGGGCGAGGCGTGCGGCTTAGTCGGCGTCGCATCGGTCACCATGGCGCTGACGCACGAGATGGAGGACGGGCGCGTGTGGAACGCGGCGAGGAAGGAGCACTTGGTGCTGCTGGAGAAGCCGCTGTAGCGCGCGCGGTCGATTCTACGTAGTAGAGTGGACGGTGTGTGTAGAACGGTTTTCTGACGTTCATCACCACTGGCAAATTCTGGCACATCTCAGGCGTGTGTGAGAGGCGCGTGGACGCGTGAAATAATCAGAACCTTGCCCGTCCGACGTCTTCCGCGCCGACCCTATCTGCCGCGACATCGTTTGGGAGCTGCGCGTGGCCTGACGCGCGCAGCCACTTCGCGGCGCACTCGGGCGCGCGGGCGCATCCGAGATGTCGTCCGGCTCGTGCGCGGGAGCGCACGTCTCGGTCCGGGCGGCGGCGGCGCGCCTGCGCCATGGTAGCTCCATCGACAAGCTCCGTGCGTCGGCGTCGACCGCGGGTCGGGTGATGTGCCCCGCTTCCAGCGCGCGGGTCCGCCGTCGCGCGCGCGAGGCGTGTCGCGCGCGCGCGGCGGCGGACGGCGACACGCGCGGCGGCGACGTCGTCTCGCGCGGCGAGGGCGCCTCCGGCGCGCGCTCGGGCGCTTCCGCCGCGAGCGTCACCACGGTGGCGGACGTTCCGTCGTCGTCGTCGTGGGACGCCGCCGCGCCGGCCCCCCTGTCGAGTCGCGCGTCGCGCGCGCGCCCGCGCCACCTGGCCATCATCATGGACGGCAACGCGCGCTGGGCGCGGGAGCGCGCGCTTCCCGTGACCGCGGGCCACGAGCGCGGCGTGGACGCGCTCCGGACGGCCACGCGGTGCGCCGCGGCGTGGCAGGTGGAGGCGCTCACGGTGTACGCGTTTTCGCACGAAAACTGGCGACGCGATTCGAGCGAAGTCGCGTACCTCATGACGCTTTTGGAACGAACGCTCGTGGACGAACTCGGCGATTTAGTGAGACACGGCGTGCGGGTAAACGTCATGGGCGATTTGGGGATGGTCACCTCCGAGTTGCGTTCGGCGATCCGAAACGCCGAAGACGCGACGCGCGCGAACAAAAAGCTGCGACTGAGCGTCGCGCTTTCGTACGGCGGAAGGCAAGACGTGCTCTCGGCGACGCGCGCGCTGGCGCGCGAGTGCGCCGCCGGGCACGTGGACGCCGAGGATATCACCGAGGAGATGATCGCGGAGAGGCTCAGCACGCGCCACCTCCCGTCTCACTGCCGCGAGCCCGACTTACTGATCCGGACCTCGGGCGAACAGAGGCTCTCCAACTTCATGCTCTGGGAGATGGCGTACACGGAGCTGCTCTTCTCGACGACGCTGTGGCCGGATTTCGGCGAAGACGTCATGCGCGACGCGCTCGAGCAGTACGCGGCGCGCGCGCGGCGGTTCGGGACGCGGGACACGCACGAGACGGACGAAAAACCGCGAAAAACCGCGTAGCCCCGGGGTTCGTACGAGACGTACCACCGCCCTTTAAAAAACAACCGTAGACGAGACGACGTATATAGTACGACACCGCCGAGCCTTCGACGGGTCGCCTCTACGTAAAAACACGTCGTAAAAACACTTGACTAATACGGGTGTGTTATTCCGTCGTCGACGCGCTTCTCAGCGGCGCGTACCCTTGCTTGATGCGCTCGTGCTCATCTCGCCGCGCCGCCCCGAGCAGCCCAGCATTAGCTTCTTCCCGCTCGCGTCTCGCCGCGCGCGCCGCGCGCCGAGCGGCGACGCGCGCGGCGCGTTCCTTCTCCGTCGCCGCGTACACCTCGTCGTCATACGACGAGAAATCGGCTTCGGCTTCGGTTTTTTCGGTCGCGGTCGCGTCGGCCACGCCCAGGTTCGCCCTTAGGATCGCCGCGGTTTTAGGGTCTTCGACGACGTCTTCGTCTTCCGAGACGCTCGCGATCGAATCGTCCGGCGGACGTCCAGACGTCGCCGCGAATTTTGTAATCGCGCTCAGCCGCGTCTCGCCGTCAACCATCTCGCCATGTCCCTCGTCCCTCATCCGTCCCTCATCCGTCTCCTCATCCTCCCCCTTGTACGCCCCCAGGCTTTCCTGCCGGCGTGCGTTCGCCGCCGCGGGCCGCGTCCACCAAGGCAGCGTGTTGTGCTTGGTGCCCCACGCGTTGGGAGCCCCCGCGACGCCCAACTGGGCGGGTCCGCCGTCGCCGAGCGCGGCGACGGACGCGCCCGAGAGGGAGCCGCCCGCGAACGCGGCGCATCCGAGGAGCGCAGCGACGGCAGCCGCGAGGCGCGCGCGGTCGCGACGGGGGTGGACGACGCCGTCGAGCGCAAATCCCGACGTCGACGCCTCGAGGACGGGCGCGGCCGCGCCCAACAGGCGCTCGCGCTCCATCGCGCACGACGCGCGCAGGTGGTTATGCCGGTGCCCGATGCCAACACCCGAAAAAATGTTAAACCCGAGTCCTGTTTCATTTCTGCAGAAGCCAGTCTCGAATTTACTCAAAATTCGTAATTTACGCGTTTTCCACACTGAATATTGGCACATGGCATGGTGGTCGTACTGAAAAAGTGTTTCGACCCCGAAGCGTAGCGGCATGTCGTGGCAAGCAAGAAAACGCCCTTCCGAGACTCATCATATGTGCCAATTCTTCGCCGCGCGCGACGCACGCACCGCGCGTTCCGAGGCGACCCACTCCTCGCCCGTCGCGCACCATGGCCGACGTCGAGCCCGCGGCCGCGGACCCCCCCCCGCCCGTCGGCTCGCTCGTGCGGGTACGCCCGTCGACCGCGCGCCTCTCTTCTTCCGCGACGTCCCCGATGTCGGTTTCCACCTCCGACCTCTCTGCCCTCTGACTCGTCCCACCCGCGGCTCCGACGCGCGCAGGGCACCCTGGAGAAGACCCTGGAGTACCAGAGCTTCACCGCGGAGACGGAGGACCACGAGGACCACACGTTCTGCGGCATTTTCTTTGACCTGCACGCCAGCGACCGCTTCCCCGTGAGCTACCTGGAGATCTCCTCGCTGTGGGTTCGCGGCCAGCTCGGCCCGCTGACGGTGTGGACCCGGCCCGGCGGGCACGGCGGCAGGCACGGCGACGCCGTGCACGACCCGGCGCAGTGGACGAAGGTGTACGAGAAGACGCACGCCCCGAGTTTCAACCATCTGATCGAGCTCACGCTGGACGCGCCGATACGGTTACGCGCGGGCGACACGCTCGGGGTGTACGTGCACTCCTCCGCGCCGGGCGACGCGTCCATCGTGTACGACGACCAGCGGCGCTACTACACGGACGCCGAGGATTCCGTCAAGGACGACGGCAAACTCGTGATCCTTCCCGGCACGGCGCACCTCTCTAGCAAGCCGTTCGGCAGGCGCGCGCCCTGGGGCGGCGACGCGTTGCGGCAAGGCCGGCTGTTCGTCGGCCGCGTGAACTACGGCGCGCGCTGGATGCTGTGGAACCCCGAGACGCACGCGCGGTTCCCGCTCGGCTTCCGCGCGGCGACCGAGGCGCTGCTGATGGGGGGCAAGCGCGAGGACTGCTTGCTGTACCACCTCGGGGACGAAGTGCTGTTCTACGTCATGAACCGGTGCTCGTGGGACTGGTTCGGCACGAAGATGCGCGAGGACGAAGAGGCGCTCGAGCGCGAGAAGAAAGCGGCAGCGCGCGAGGCGCAGCAGAAGAAGGAACGCGAGATCGCGGAGATGTTCGGCGTGCCCGTCTCGCAGGCCAGGCAGCTCATGACGCAGATGGACCCGTACATGCTGCAGCACATCCACCAGCAGCTCGCCGCGGGGCATCAGATCGTCGTGCAGGGCGGCGACTCCGACGAGGACTTCGAGCCGTCCGAGTCCGGCGACGAGGAGGCGTCCGAGTCCGGCGACGGCGACTTCGACTTCGACGAGAGCGAGAGCGAGAGCGACGAGGAGGACGCGTTCGACGACGCCGCCGACGAGATGGAGGAGGAGACTGAGGCGGCGACGGAGGAGAATATTGAGCACATGGAGGAGGAGATGGAGCCATAGATGGAGGAGGAGATGGAGGCACCGGGGTATGCCTTCAGAAACTCTAGTCCGAAACAGTAGTCACTCATCAATCCATCATCTCGTGGTCCCCGTCGTTCTCGTCGTCCTCGCCGTCGTCGTGCTGCTCGTGCTGGTGCCGCGCCGCGCCGCGCGCGAGGCTCAGCCCGTCCAGCAGGGACTCGATCGGCACCTCGGGCACGTCGTCGTCGTCGTCCGTCGCGTCGCCGCCGTCGCCGTTTTCGGGACGACCCGCCGCGTCGTCCCGAAAAATCTGCACCTGCGCGCGCGTCTCCTCGTCCTCCTCCAGCTCCTGCATGAACAGCTCCTCGTCCATCGCCGCGCGCTCCGCCTCCCGCGCGACCGCCTTGTGCCCGCCGACGTCGTCCTCCGCCACGTCCAGCCGCTGCAGCTTCCACTGCCTGTTGACGCCCTTCGCGCGCCTCCGCCGGCGCTTCTCCTGGTACGATTTCTTCACGAGTAAGACGTCGGGAAGCGCCAAACCGCGGCGGTACTTCTCGAGCTCGGGGTCGACGATCTGCAGAGACGCGAGGTCGTACCCCATCGCCGTGTCCCCCGCCTGCAGGTGGTGCCCCAAATGCGTGCGCGCGGACATGATGTTGTCGTTCACGCCGAAATCGCTGACGCGCGCCACCTGCACGTCCGCCAGGAGCCACTTGCCGCTCTGGCCGTGGCCCGCGCCGCGCACCGGCTCGATGTCGAGGACGACGTATTCGACGAACATCTTGGCGGTGCCCACCGAGCGGTACGGAAGACGGTAGTACTGCGCGGCGTCCATCCAGTTCTGCTTCATGGTGTGCGGGTCCGTGAGCTGGAACGACGAGCCGACGCGCGTCACGAGCATGAGCGGCCCGACGCCGCCCATCCCTTGGCTCACCTTGAACGGCAACACCACGATGTCCTCCTTGCAAATCGGGACGATCTCCACCATGAACGTGTACTGGTAGTTGTACGTGTTGTCGTTGGCGTTGTGCGACACGAGCTGCTTGTCGTGCCGCGCGCGCACAGGTACGACGTTCTGCAGAAAGTCCACCATCTTCAACCCGTGCGACCGGCTCCCGTAGTAGAAGTCAAGCCCGTCGGGCTGCGACTTGATGCCGATCGTGTTCGCCTCCATCCCGTGTTTCAGAATGAGCTGCTCGAGGAACAGGAACGTGCGCTTGTGCTCCACCTTCTGCCGCACCTGCACGCACGCGGTCCACTGGTCCGAGTTCGCCGCAGCGCGCGAGCACGCGTCGCACATGTGCCATTCCACCACGAACTCGGTCACGAACGTCTGCTGTAAGATGGCGCCGTTCAGCACCTCCTTCTGAATGGTGAGTTTCGTCTTGAGTCGTTTGCTGTGCGGCTCGGTCCAGATGAACCCGGCATCCACCAGTTTCACTTTGTTCAAACCTTTGATGCGCTTGATGCAGAACGTCAGCAGCTCCTTGGACTCCAGGTCCGCGCGGATCCAGTGCTTCGGCGGCTGCAGGTACCGCTGGCACTCCTTGCAGTACAGAACCGTGCACTGCTTCTGGATGCCCTCGGTGATGTCCACCTGCGAAACGTGCCGTATATTTTCGTGAGACGTGTCGAGAGGATGCGTCGTCAGTCGCGGCGAACGAGGGCAGTCGGGGGGTCGACTCGGGGGGCACGAGGCGAGAAAGAAGGACGCGCAGTCGCGCGCGCGCTCGCAGCGCGACCGCAAAACGGACGAGAAAGAAAGTACACGCTCGTCTCCGGTCTCGCGCGTGGGGTGCGTCGCTCTGCCGTGTGTTTTCGGCGGCGAGGCGCGTTTCGAGATTTCGGCGGCGGGTCGACGCACCTGCGAGCGAATGCAGTCCACGCACATCCCCGCCGGGTTGGGCGGGATGCCCATGCCGCACATGCAGCATAGGACGTGCCCGGGGGCGTGTTGCTGCTGAACCCCGAACATCGTGGCTGCGCTGGCCAGGGGTGCGGGGCAGTCTGGGGACCGCCGCCACGACCGCCACGGGCGAAAAAGGTTGGAGCAAATGCGTTCTTTTGCAAAAAAATCGTACCGTATGAAGGCAAGTCTCTCACAAGCAGTTATCTATACCACCCGTAATCGATGACTAAGTCGCCATACACTGATGCGGAAATGTTTCGGAGTTAGCGCTGCTTTTGGCGTGCCGTTCGACACCCTCCGTAATCATGAATGATTACGGGGACTTCCACGCATTACGCGGCTGCGCCCCCCCCCGACAGTGTTGCTCGCGCGGCGAGGCACGCGTCCGTTCCGCGTCGGCGCCCCGCCGCGCCCTCGAACGCGGCGGGGCGCGAGCGCGTGCCGGCGAACCCATCGCGCGAGCTCCGTGGGACGCGTGCGTTCCGCGTTGGGCTGAGTTGAACGCCTGCTGACGAAGCGCGGCGGGTCAACATCCCATGTCCGGCTCCGACGGCGAGGGCGGTGACTTCGGCGAGGAGGATCGGAGGGAGAAGAAGAAGAAGAAGAAGAGTAAGAAGGAACGCACGCCGGAAGAACGCGAGGAGCGGCGGCGACGCAAGGAAGCGGAGCAGAACGCCGAGGCGAACGTCTCTCTCGGAGGTGACGGAGGCGACGGGGAAGGTGCTCGTTCCTTCTCTCCTCAGACTTCGTCCGCGATGCGGTCGCCCAGCGCGCGCGGCGACGACCCCGAGTCGCCCGGGGGCGACGACACCGAAACGCCCGTGAAGGCCAAGAAGCCGGGTTTCGTCGGCAAAGCCGTCGGCGCGGCGTCGGGCGCAGTCGTCGGCGCGCTGAGAGCCGTCGGGCTCGCGTCGAAACCGGTGGACTTGAACGACGGGTACGACGGCCCCTTGTTCGTCAAGCCCTCGCGCGCGAAGGCTCGCGCGTACGCGCGAGACGCCAACGTGATGCAGACGCGCGCCGGGATCAAGGTGTTCATGGAGGACGACGCGCTCGAGCACCTGGACGGCGACGAGATCTTCGCCGAGATTTATCAGCAGTGCGAGCGCAAGGGCGTCTCCGTCTCGAAGGTGACGAAGACGGGGACGTGCTCCGCCGCCGTCGACGACATCCCCATGTCGCAGGCGGAGGACCTGGCGCACTTCGGCGTGAAGATCGCGGGGCGGCACGTGCGTTGCGTCAAGGAGGAGCTCGCCCCGCTGGACGGCGACGAGGACGAGCCGGGGGGACCGAACCAGACCGAACGCGACGCCGAAGCCGGCGGCGCGCATCCCGCTCTGATTCGGCCGTACGATTTGCGAACCACCGGGCCGAACGAGCTCGGCGAGTTGGGCGTCGGCATCGGTCTGTATTTCCACTCGTTGCTGTGGGGCGCCAGAGTGCTCGGTATCCTTTCCGTGCTCGGCGCGTTCACGACCGTGACGTACGCGCTCGCCGGGATGAGCGCGGCGCAGCTCGAGAGCGAGTCGCTCACCGGATTCGCGATTCCGACCCTCGGCGCGGCGATTTGGACCCACGAGAACGGTCGCGGGTTGCTCCTCGGGGCTTCCGCGAACGGCGCGACGATGCTGATCATCACGAGCGTGGAGTGCGCGATGGCGCTCGCGTTCGTGTGGCTCGTGAAGCGCATGCAGCGCGACCAGAGCAAGGCCATCGACGACATGGACGTGAGCAACATCTCGCTGCAGGACTACTCGGTGAAGGTGGACGACGTCCCGAAAACGGCGACGCCGGCGGAGATTGGCGCGTTCTTCTCCAAGTTCGGCAAGGTGCACCAGGTGACGCTGGGAACGGACGTGGGCAAGCTCATCGGCAAGCACCGCAAGCGCAGCGAGATGGTGTTCCAGCGCGAGGAGCTGCACGCGGCGGTGTGCAAGTCCAGGGGCAAGAACATGGTGGCGAAGGAGCAGCTGCGCAACCACGAGCGGCGTCTGGAGAAGCTGGAGGCGTCGTTGCTGGAGGCTCAGCGATCAAGCGGCACCGGGTCGGTCACCTCGGCGTTCGTGGTGTTCGAGACCGAGGACAGCCGGCTGGCGTGCGAGCGCAAGATGAAGCCGGACAACACGCTGGCGTGGCTGTTCCGGCGCAAGAAGTACCGGTTCAGAGGCACGCACAGGCTGTGGATCCATCGCGCGCCCGAGGCGTCGGACATCCTCTGGGAGAACCTCGGCGTCAACGGCGGCGCCGCGCGCACGCGGCGCTTCTTCTCGTGGGTGTTCATGACCGTGCTGATGGTCTGCACGTGCGCGATGGTGGTGCTGGCGGAGAGCGCGCAGAGCACCGTGCCGCCCGCGATCGCCTGCGACTCCCCGGAAGAGGCGGGCACGCTGGTCTGCGACGCCATCTGGCCCGCGGCGTCCTACGCGGGGAACGAGAGCGAGGCGGTTCTGGTCGAGGTGAAGGCGATGATGTCCGAGGTGAACGCCGTGATGTGCGCGGACTACATCTCGAGTGGGCAGTGGCGCGACACGACGGTGGGCGCGTACGACGGCGTCGCCCGATTGGACGCGTCGGCGTACTACGACGCGAACGGCGAGTGGGCGGGCGGCTTTGACGCGACGACGATCCGAGACGAGTGCTCGGCGATGGCGTGCTTCGACTGCTTCTGCAAGGCGCGCGTCGCGTCCGTGGCGCAGATCGGCCTGGGGCTCGCGGACGATCAGGACGGCTGGTACGGGCTGTGCGAGACGTACTTCATCGGCCAGAGCTACGGTCTGGCGACGAGCGCGTTCACCGCCGTGTTGAACGTCGCGCTCGGCACGTTCACGCGCGTGTTTTCCGATTTCGAGCGCCACCACACCAAAAGCGGGCTGGAGAGCTCGGTGAGCGTCAAGCTGTTCCTGGCGCTCGTCGTGAACTCGGCGCTCATCCCGGTGCTCGTGTTCGCCAAAATCTCCAAGTTCGACTTTCTGCCGTACCTGTTTCAAGGTCCGTACGAGGACTTCGAGGTGGACTGGTACCAGACCGTCTCCTCGACGCTTTCGTTCACGCTGGTGGTGAACGCGGCGGTGTTCCCCCTCACCGCGCTCGGTAAGGCGGGCGCGCGGGCGTTTTCGCGCTTCGCCTTCGCCAACGGCGCGTTGACGCAGCGGCAGCTCAACAAGATGTACGAGGGGAACGCGTTTGATTTGAGCGAGAGGTACGCGCAGATGCTTTCGATGGTGTTCGTGTCGCTGTGCTTCCAAGCCGCGATGCCGGCGCTCGTGCCGGTCACCGCGCTGTTCTGCTTTGCGGTGTACCGCGAGGCGAAGTACACGCTGCTGCGGCACTCCAAGAAGCCGCCGGCGTACGACGAGACGATGGCTCGTTTCTTCTGGGCCTTCGCGCCGAGCGCGGCGTTTTTCAAGCTCTTCTTCACGCTGTGGATGGTGAGCTACGCGTCTGTACCGAACCTGGGCGTGAACATCGACCCCGTCCCGGACGCGCTCGCGACGATCAGCGAGGGCGAGGACGGCGGCCAGTTTGACTTTTCCAGTCGGTTCGAAAACGGAAACGGCGCCGTCGCGTTTTTCGCCTTCCTGGCGCTGGTGGTCGGGACGGCGCTCAACCAGAACCGCGCGGCGCTCGCGTCGGTGTTCAACCGCTTCGCGCCCGTGCGCGTGTTCGCGGACGAGGAGGAGGTGAGCGCCGTGCCTGACATCTCCATCGCGCTGTCGGACGGCATACTCAAGGGGCTCCCGAGCTACATGATCGGCGTCAACCCGGAGTACAACGAAGTCGTCCCCGCCTCGGCGACGCTCAGCGCCGGCGGCGCCAACCAGCCGCGGCCGCCGGAGTGGGAGGAGGTGATGCGCGGCATCGGCGCGGAGGAGGAGGAGCGCATGCGGCTGGAGATGAAGAAGATGACCGCGACGTTCACGGAGGAGGCTGCCGGGGAGTACTCCGAGGACATGCGGGCGATGCTCGGCAAGAAACAGAAGAAGAAACGAGCCGCGGGGCGCGTGGCGCCGGGGGACGAGGAGGTTGGTTCGTTTTCGCGCGTCGACGCGCGAATGCAAATCAACCGCAAAGATTCAGTCGTCGCGGCGCTCGCCTGGGGGGACCAGGGCGACGACGACGACGAGGGCGGCGGCGACGCCGGCGTCGAGACCGCGGAGGAGAAGGCGGAGCGCCGCCGGCGGAAGAAGGATAAGAAGGAGAAGAAGGAACGCAGGCGGCGGGAGAAGGACGACGAAGGACCGGAGGAGTAGCCGTCGTGATGTACGTTACATAATATTTCCGTGACTTTTTTTGACATCGATCGCCGCGCTCTCGTCGTCTGTCGCACATCGCGGCGAGCGGACGGCGCCGGGGGACTCCGGCGCGGGCGTCTCGCCGGCGCGAGCCGCGATGGACCGCGACGCGAATGGGCGTTTCGACGACGCGTTCGAGGTCGGGGAACGCATCGGCGCGGGCGGGCTCGGGACGGTCCACGCGTGTCGCGCACGCGGGAATGTGAACGCGAAGATACCGCGAGGTATGCCTCTCGTCGTCAAGACCGTGCGCGTGCGTTTGGACGCCGGAGGGTGCGTTCGCGCGAACGTCCCGACCTCCGGTCGCGTCGACGCGGAAATCCGCGCGCTCCGCCGCCTCGACGCGTGCGCCGAGCGCGACTCGAACGCTGCGTCCGCGATGTTCCCGTCGCTCGTGGCTGCGTTTTCGGGACGGCACGTCGAGAAGCGCTCCCCCGAGGACGCCGCGAGGAACGTGACGTCGAGCGCCGCGCGCGTCGTGATGACCAATCCCGTGGGTGCGAGCTCGTGCGACCTCCTGCGGCTTCGCGCGGAGGCGCGTGAGAGACGCGGCGACGAGAACGCGCAGTTCCCGGAGTCCGAGGCTCGGTTCTACGCCGCGCAGATCGTCGTCGCGTTGCGGTACTTGCACGCGCGCGCGCGACTCGCGCACGGCGACGTGAAGCCCGAGAACGTGCTCGTGCGCCGCGGAACCGGCGCCGTCGCGCTGTGCGACTTCGACCTCGCGCGAAGTCTCACCAAAGTCGATGACCACACCGATGACGCCGACGACGTCGTCGCGACGGAGAGCGCCGCGGAAGGAACCGCGTCGCGCGCAACGCCGCGGAGTGTCGTCGGCACTCCGGAGTACGTCGCGCCCGAGACGGCGCGCGGCGTCGTCGCCGGCGCCACCGCGCAGACGGACTGGTACCAGCTGGGCGTGTTCGCGTTCGAGCTGGTGTTCGGCACGACCCCGTTCGCGGCGCCGTTCGGGGTGGTCAGTATGACTCTACGCGCGGTCGAGGCGAACGACCTGCGTTTCTTCGACGCGCTGTTCGCGGCGGCGGCGACGACTGACACGTCCGGCGTTTCCGAAAACGCCGAAAACCGAAAACGAAAATCACAAAAACGAAAAGAAACGTCACACACCGCCGCGTCGGTTCCGTTTCTGCGTTTCACTCGCGCGCTCCTGGAGGGCGACCCCGAATCGCGGCTCGGGGACGCGGACGTGCGTCGAGCCGAGTTTTTCGCGTGTGTCGACTGGGAGGCGCTGGAACGCGGGGAGCGCGGGATCGCGGGCCGCGCGGCCCGAGCGCGAGGCGCGCGCGAGGACTGGATCCTTTTTTTGAGCGAAGAAAATAGTTAAAAGGTTAGTACCAATACCTTGTAGAAACGATACCTGTAGCTACGTAGAACCGTACACTACCACGCATCACGTCCTGCGAAAGGTCTGGACGACGAACGCACGCGTCACGTCCATTTTCTCGGCACCGTCCGCCCCGGACGCCTCGAGACGTTCGCCGTCGCTCGAAGCGGAAGAGCCTTCTCGGTGAAACGCGCTCGGACCCATCCCGAGAAGCGACGCGACGTCTTTCCGCGTCAGGCGCATGACGCCCGCGTGTTCGAGCTCGTCCACCACCTCGAACGCACCGTACGTGTCGCCGCCCGTGAAGCGCTCCAGCACCGCGGCGCGCTTGTCCGCCGCCGCGTCGAGCACGCGCGAACCGCCGAAGAGGGCGTCGGAGGCGTCGGCGCGACGCGACGCGACGCGGAGCTCGGCGAGGTGCGCGTCGCCCGGGGAGACGACGACGACGAGCCCCCCCTTTTTGACCACCCGCGCGAGCTCCGCGACGTTCCTGGGCGCGAACACGCTCAGCGCGACGTCCACCGTTTCATCCGAAAACACCAGGTCCCGCTGCGCATCGCCCACGGCGATCTCGGCGGGAACGCCCGCGCCGCGCAGACGCCGCGCCGCCGCCTTGGCGGCGAAGGGAGACGCGTCGACTCCGGCGAAGCGCGCGGCGATATCTCCGCGCTCGGCGACTTTGCCGAGCCAGTACCCCTCACCGCACCCGAAATCGACCACCAACGGGAGGTTCGCCCGGAGCGTATCCTCGCGCTCGTGCGCCGAGCGCTCAGTCGTGGCAGCGCGCCGATCAGCTTTCGCGCGCGCGTCGCGGCGCTTGTTGGCGTCGAGCCGCCGCGCGCGCGCCGACGTTTTGTTTTTTCGTGAAGCGTTTCGTGAAGCGTCGCCATCGCCGCGCGTCCGCGAAAGGGCATCCTCCTCCTCCCCACCGGAACCCGCGTCGACGCCGCCGGCGAGCCGCGCGTCGACCTCGTCGTCCCCGGCGTCGCGCGCGCGGTCGACCAGGTACCGCGCCACGGTCACGGCGACGGTCTCGGCGGCGGCCGCGTAGTGCCCCGCGTCCAGAAACGCGCGACGCGCCGCGACCATCTCGTTCGTGTCCCCGGTGGCTTTTTTTTTTTTCCAACCGCCCCCCTTCGCGCGCCGCAGCAGCAGGTTCACGTGGCCCTCCTTCGCGACGTCCGATGCGTGGCCCGCGTCGCACCGAAGCGACGCGGATCCGGAAGCGTACACCGCGCGCCTGGTCGCCCCGCCGCACACGGGACACGCGAACGCGCTGTGCGTCGTGCGCACGGGCGTCGCCGCCGCCGCCGAGGGGCTCGCGTCCTCGGCATTGGACGCGCGCGGGACCCACGCGAGACGGGGACGGAGCGCGACGGATCCCGCGCGGCAACGCGCGCGTGGAGTGTGAAGCGAGACATGCACGCGCGATAACGCGCTCGAAATCGCCATGGCGTCTCGTGCGCGTCGAGGTGGGGGGACGCCGTCGCGGAGCCCGAGAAAAACGCTCATCTGATCGCACGCGTTTTCTGGTTTCGCGGGGGTTCGCGACTAACAATGTCGAAACTGGAACGCGCCAAACCCTCTCGTTCGTCCCGCTCGCCCGTCAGTCCACGCGCCGCGCGCGCGCTCGGTTCCCCCGCCGCGCCGATGTCCGCCTCCCCCCCCCCGCGCTCGCCCTTCTGGGGCCCGATCACCGCGAACTACGACTGGTGCGAGAGCAACTACGTCGTCACCGAGTACGTCGCCGAGTTCTTCAACACGCTGTCCAGCGTCCCCACGCTGACCGTCGGCCTGTACTTCGCGCTCAAGTCCGCGAAGCACGGCTACGGGTTCCGCTTCGCGCTCGCGGGCTGGATGCTCGCGGTCGTGGGTTTCGGGTCCGTGGCGTTCCACGGCACGCTCACGCGCTTGGGGCAGGTCCTCGACGAGCTCCCCATGCTCTACTCGAGCAGCATCTTCCTGTGGATCGCCGCGTCGCTGCGGTTCGACGCCGACGCGCGCGGCGACGAACGGAGCGCGCGGCTGGGGTACGGCCTGGCGCTGTACTGCGTCGGCGTGACGCTCGCGTACCTGAACGGCGGGTTCGAGGTTTTCTTCGTGGCGTACGCGCTGACGGTGCTCGCGGTCGCGGTCACCAGCCTCGACGCGGTTGCGAAATCGCCGTCGAAACGTATCACGAGGCCGTACGTGCTGTGGGCATTCGGCGTGTACGTCGGCGGCTTCCTCGCGCTCTGGGTCCCCGAGCGGGCGTTCTGCGGCAACAGGCTGCACGCGCACCACCACTCGCCGCTGCAGGACCTGCCGCTGCCGCTGCACGCGTTCTTCCACGTCACGTCCTCTATCGGGCCGCTCTCGTGGCTGACGTTCGCGTCCTTCGAGGGCGCGCGCCGCGAGAACCGGCGGCCGCGCGTGGACTGGGGGAGGCACGCGCTGCTGTGGGGCGCGCGAGGGCCGGAGGTGGTGCCGACCAGGAAGCGAACCAAAAGCAAATAGTAGGCTAGGTATAGTCACAGCGTGCGTAGTCTACTACGCATCAGAGACCACCTGGTAGTAGTGCGCGGTCGTCCATAGTACCTCTAACCACGACGTACCTCTATCACGACTCACTTAGTCTACAATCGTACGCGTCGCCTCGCGCGCGCGTCTCCTCTCAGCGCGTCTCCTCAATTCGACGCGGTGAACATCGTCTCCTCGTTGTCCTTGCCGTAGCCGACGTAACGCGGGCGCGGCGCGCCTCCCGGGGTGTACCGCTTCAGCCAACCGTCGATCCCCTCGCGCATCTCCACCAGTGTTGTCGAGCTGTGTCTCGAATCGGAAGACGAGAGCGCCTCGCGGAACGCGCTCAGCGCCTCCCTGGCGTACCCGCCGTCGCCGCCGCCGTCGCCGACGACGACGACGACGTCGCACGCGGCGTTCTCCGGCGCGCCGAGCGCCTCGCGGAACGCGCGCGCGGCGCCGGTCACGTCGCGCTCCGTGACCGGCTCGGCGACGGTCCCGCGCGTGACTGCGGCGGGGCAGCTTACCGCGCCCTTCACGGTCTCGCGCTCGAACGCCTTCCTCGGGCGAACGTCCACGAAGAGCGTCGCGCGCGGGTTCTCCTTGCGCGCGCGGTAGCACCGCACGCAGTCCCACGTCGCCCACGCTCGCGACGCCTCGGTCTCCGCGAGCGCCGTCTCGTCGCGCGCGAGCGCCTCTTCTCCGTCGAAAAGTCGCGTGTTTCGCGCGCCCACCAATACCGGGCTCGTCAAGCCGAGCCGCGCCGCCTCGGCGGACGCCGCCGACAGAGCCTCGGCGGCGGCGCGCGCCGCGCCGCGCGTCTCAGCGCGCGCGCGCGCTTCCGCGTCTGCGCGCGCCGCGCGGAGCCGCTCGGCGCGCTCCGCGGCGTCCGCGTCGAGGACGTTCCGCGCCTCCGGCGCGCGCGCGCGCGCGGCGTCGGCGCGCCTGCGCGCGCGGATCTCGTCCGCGCTCAGGTTTTCGGTCCACGCGTTTACGTACTCGCGCGCCAGGTTCGCGTCCAGCACGTTTTGTTGTTCTCTGGCGATGCGCGTCGCCGCGCGGAGCAGCGCGGGCAACGAGACGTCTTGTTTCGGCGGCGAGCCGAAACCGAAACGCGTTGACGTACTCGCGTTTCGCGTTCGGAGAGACGCGCGTCTCTCCGAATCGAGCCCCCCGTCTTTGACCCAGGCGCGCACGGCGTCGTCCGCGCACGCCGCGCGCGCGGCGGCGAAAAAGTCCAGCGGCTGGTCCGGGAACCGCGCCACCAAAGCGCGCGCGTCCTCTTCTCCGCCGTACCCGAACGTCCCGGCGTCCTCGCCCGCGGCGGGCGCCAGCGTGGCGTGCAGCATCTCCGCGATCTCCGAGCGCGAGGGCTCCCAGTGCCACAGGTCCATCCGCCCCGAGCGCGTCAGCGGCGCGTACAGCCGCGAGAAGTCGTTCCCGGTCACGACGATCGGCACGCGGCGACACTTCACGTTCCCGAAGCGCTTTTTTCTATTCGCGTCGGCGCGTCGGTCGCCGTCGTCGTCGCGCGCGCGCTCCTCGCGCGAGTCCCAGTCTCGGCGGTCCGCGCGTTTGGGGTCGCCGAGCGCGACGGCGGTGGGGGTGTCGCACAGGTTCATCAGGCTCGCCTGCACGATCTGGTTGTTCACCGTCACCTTGTCGTCCCGAAATCTCGCGACGCCGGCGTCCAGGTCGTTCACCACCAGCACACTCGGCGTTCCCCGCCGCGCCGCTTCGTCGGCGGCGGCGACGTAGGCGCGCCGGAGCGCGGCGCCGGGCTCGCCCGCCACGGGGTCTTCCAGCTCGCCCGCGGACACGACGAAGGGCGTGATGCCCATGTCACGGCAACAAAGCTCGACGTTGAACGTCTTACCGCAGCCCTTTCCGCCCCAGATGCCGAGGATCAGAGGCACGCCCGCGGAGCGCAAACCCCCCGAGCTTCCGGAGCTTCGTCGCGTCGTGTTTTTTTTGGTTCCGTCACTCGCCCCGGTGCCGTCGTCGAAACCAACATCATCATCATCCTCGTCGTTCACGAGGAGGTTCTTCGCGACGTGCGTGGCGAACCGCTCCAGGAACCGCTCGGGGACGTGGTATGTGCCCCGAATGAAGCTGAGGTCACGG
>Ga0181558_10001729_pt1 | contig 20867 bp, 19 predicted proteins | sample 011ome_22_FD_133754 | JGI IMG/M metagenome (GOLD analysis project Ga0181558, IMG submission 133754) | Coastal salt marsh microbial communities from the Groves Creek Marsh, Skidaway Island, Georgia - 011507BT metaG (megahit assembly) | ecosystem: Environmental > Aquatic > Marine > Intertidal...
CATATCTTTGAAAGTAATGATCATAATAATAAGGTATATTCGATCATTATCCTCTGACATTATAAAATCTAAACTTCAAATATCCTAAGATTGAAATTGTGTTTTAATTCATCTTTAAATTTTAACTTTCTTTGGCTCCCTAATTAATTTGAATTATAAAATCCCACTTGTTTTGAAAAAAAATCCCCCAAGCCTTATTTATACTGCTTGTTTTTTTGAACTCCTATTTCGTTGAATCACAACAAAAAACACTAAAGTTTATTATTGAACCTCTTATTGTCCCTACTTTATTTATCTATTATTAGTTTACTACTCCAGAAAGAAAAACCACTTTCATAAGGATATTTTTTATGGATGGGCAATCTATTCGTTATATTTTAAAACAACTCTTTATTTTTGAAATGGGGAGTTTTTTGTTATTATATGATGCTCTTGTTTTTGAGTTATCATTTTTTTCACTATTTTAATAGTATGTATTGGGTGCGCATCTATTAGGGCTTTTTTTTACGGATTTTATCTTTTGGTGTTTTTAAGTCATGTTTACAATTCCTTTGGAAATATGCGCGTTTATGGAGTAATTTATGGACTGACCCTTTCACTTTTATGTAGTTTTACCATTATGGTGTTGTTAAGACAGTATACAAACGCAAAGGCACTTTTGACCTTAGGACTTCTGATTTTTTATGTTCGGGATGTGCTTAAAACCTACAATAAACGTTACTTTGGGGAAGATGTGTTTACCTATCACATACATGTTTTGCACCCTTTAGGATTTTTTATGATTTTGAAAAATTTTATGTGGTTGGAAGAAATTAACAAGGAAAACTTAAATAGTAATTCTGATGCACTGGAATAGATACTTTGCTTTTAGTCTAATTTTTTTGTTGTACATCACTAGTGTTAAGTCCCAAGATACCCAACATGTAGAGGGACGTTATGACGATCCCTCTTTATTCACACAAAGAGCTTTTGTTGAAGAAATTTTATATACCGCGGGATATGTCCCCGAACAAATTCAAGTATATCAAACACTACCCAATCACGCACATGTGTATCGTGTCACACTGGACTCTGTAAATGGAGGGTTTTTATTTGTACGCTGGGATAAACAAAAGAAAGAACATTTTATTGCCAATAAAATGATTGATCCAGGTTTTTACTACAACCTAAAAGCAGCACGAGAGATCCTGCGTAAACAAACACAAAAAGCAACTTTTGGTGTAGAGGATACTGCACTTCAAGCAGCAGATCAAGAGCAGATTGGAAAGGCGGACCTGGAAGAGTTGCGACAAGCCTATGACGAAAAGGAAGAAAAAAAAAATGAAGCCTTACGAGCACTAGAAAAGAAAGATATTCAAAGTGAGCAACGTAAAATTGAGAGAAAAGCGTCCAAAAAAAACAAGTAAAAGATAAGTTTTTGTAAAATGAAATTTCCTAAAGTTAAAGGAAGTTTTGCCTTGATAGGATCAATATTATTTTACTGGGTATAACTTATTTTACTTTAGTGAAGTTTATTTTAGATCGGTATTACCTTGACGTACTTGTTGGGTTATTTTTTCATCCTCACCTTTTTTATTGAACACTACGATATGAAGAAAGAGCATGTGATGTATAAAAAGAATTGACTATTAATCGAATGTGATGGTGAGAGTATTTTCGCTTAGTGAGGCTGAGTAACATTGGAGACCTCCACTACAGGTGTTGGTAAATGAATTGTTATGGTTTTGGCAGGTAAATTCACTTCCGTCATAAACCCAAAGATCTCTACTCCCCTGATGAGGACATTTATTGTCAAAGACACGAATCACTTCCTCGCTAATACGGACAAGTAAGAGGTTTTCCCCCGTGTAATTTACCCAGCCCCCAACCTCTTGAAGAACTGTAAAGTCTCCACTTGAAATGTTGACAGTCAAGGGGGCTCTCTCCGTAGCACCAGAATTTGAGTTAACAGTAGAGTCTGTGGTAGAAAGTTCTTCTGAACTACATGCTTCCAATAGGGGAATGCCTAAAGTCGCAAGCACAACAGGCTTGCAAGCAGTTTTTAAAAAGTCTCTTCTGTTTTTCATAGCAATTTTTGTTTAAAGATAATAAAAAATTAATAAACAAAAATGACATAACTTTCCTGTTTTAGGCTATTTTTGCACATGCACAAAAAAATCACATTTCTTCTTTTTTTATCAAGTTGTTTTGCTATTTCTCAAAATACGGGAGGGCTAAGCGGACGCATTTTAGATATACAAAGTCAACAGCCCCTAGAGGGAGCAACTCTTATCCTAGAAGGAACGAACCTAGGCACAGTAACTGATGCGAATGGTTTTTTCTCGATCAACGATATTCCTTCAAAATCCTATAATGTGGTAGCAAGTTATCTGGGTTATGAAACAGCAACACAATACAATATCATTGTAAAATCGGTTGGAAACATTCCCTTACTTTTTGAACTTGAAGAAGTTGCAGAAAATCTGGATGAGGTTGTTGTGATTCGAAGTCCCTTTAAGACCAAAAGTGAAACACCACTATCCACACAAACGTTTTCTGCGGTAGAGATCGAAACCTATCCCGGAGGGAATAACGACATCACCAAAGTGGTACAAAGTATGCCTGGGATTTCTCCCTCTATTGGTGGTTTTCGAAACGACATCATTATCCGAGGGGGTGCGCCCAACGAAACGGTTTATTATTTAGATGGAATTGAAATCCCAAACATCAATCACTTTAGCACCCAGGGAAGTGCTGGGGGGCCTGTGGGGATGATCAATGTGTCTTTTATCAGAGAGGTAACGCTTTCTAGTTCCTCCTTTGGTGCCGAATACGACAATCCCCTTTCGGGTGTACTTTCTTTTGAACAACGCGAAGGAGACCCCAACGGTTTTGGTGGGAATTTTCGTTTTGGTGCCAGTGAAGCGGGACTGACTTTAGAAGGGCCCTTATTTCGAAAGGACAAGTCGGAACCCGCAAAAACCACCTTTTTGTTTTCTGCCCGAAGAAGTTATTTGCAATTCCTTTTCGAGTTAATCGGACTTCCTATTCGACCTGATTATTGGGATTATCAGTGGAAAATTAAACATGAAATCGATCGGTACAATACACTTACATTTATCGGCATTGGTTCTATTGATGATTTTTCAGTAAAACCCCCGGATGACTTTGACGCAGAACAGCAAGCCACTTTGGAACAAGTTGCAATCATCGATCAACGCAGTACTACGGTAGGACTGGCTTGGAAAAGGAATTACAAGAACGGAAAAGGATTCATCAATACGGCCGTGAGCTCCAACCGTTTGCAAAACGTCTTTTCCCGATATCAAGACAATACAAACAAAACAGGGATTTTATTTCAAAACGATTCCTTTGAATGGGAAACGAAACTCCGCTTCCAAGCCGTTCAATACATCAACGAGTGGAAGTGGTCTACAGGGTTTAACGTCCAAAATTCAAGTTACCAAAACGATACTCGTTTTTTAAGAGAAAATTTAACCTATACAACCGATCTGAACTTTGCCAAATACGGCTTTTTTGTCAAGGGATCTAGGAAATTTTGGAACGATCGATTGAATCTTTCATTAGGATTGCGAACCGATGCCGATTCTTTTTCTACAGGATCAAACTTAATCGATAATCTGTCTCCCAGAGCTTCCTTTTCCTACGCCTTGACCGAAGACCAAAAATGGAAGTTAAATGGGTCCTTGGGGAGGTATTTTAAAATACCGACGTATACCATGCTGGGCTATCAAAACCAAAGCGCTGTTTTTGTCAATCAAAACGCGCGGTACACAAGAAGTGATCATATAGTAGCGGGTCTAGAATACAATTTAACTCCCGTATCTCGATTTACAATAGAAGGCTTTGTAAAGAATTATGCAGACTACCCCATCTCTGTAGCAGAGGGCGTTTCTCTGGCCAATAAAGGAGGGGGATTTGAAGTCTTGGGAAATGAGGCTATTCTCACAGAGGGGGAAGGACAGAGCTCGGGAGCAGAACTTTTATTCCAGCAAAAACTATCTAGAAACTTTTACGGTGTTTTTGCTTACACTTACTTTTTTAGTGACTTTACAGGATTGGATGGAATCTCAAGACCCTCGGTATGGGACAGTCGTCATTTGATTTCTTTTTCGGGCGGGTATAAACTCAAGCGGAATTGGGAAATCAGCGCCCGATGGAGGTATGCAGGAAAAAATCCTTATGTACCCGTTGATATTGAAGCGAGTACGACTTCTTATCCTGAAATAATTCTAGATTATGACCGATTAGGAGAAGTAAAACTCAACGCTTTTAACCTAGCGGATATTCGATTTGATAAAAAGTGGAATTTTAAAGACCTTTCCTTCAATTTGTACTTTGAAGTTCAAAATTTCTTGGCACAACCCAATCCCACCCCCGAAGAATACGGCTTGAACAGAAGTGAAGACGGTACCGTGATTTTGCCTAAAAGTTTAGTCCCCGTATCGACCAATGAGGGGAACAATACCCCGCTGCCTTCTTTTGGATTTGTATTGTTCTTTTGAGTTTGGTGAGAGCTGTTAACTTTGAAGGTCCAATAGCCCTTCGGGGAGCTCTACGCGAATCGTTTTTTTACTTCGATCCACTTCGAGGATAAAATCATCGTGAATTGGAACTAAAGCCAGAGTTCCATCTTTCTTTTTTATTTCAAACAACGCCTGAAGCCCCTGGTCCTGAATACGCGCTATGGTTCCGATTATTTGTTCGTCTTCTACAACCGTAAATTCGATTACTTCGTGATAGTAAAATTTATTGCCTTCTAAAGGAGGAAGAAAGCTTAGCGGCAGATACAAATCTTTTTTTAAAAGTCCCGTTGCTGCGGCTTCATCGGTTACATTTTCAAATTGTATTCTGAGTAAGGCGGATTTGTGAAGTTGGCATTTTTGAATAAAAAAAGGAACCAATCCCGTGTTGAGTTCCACAAAGATTGATTCCAGTTCTGTGTAGGTTTCTGGAGTGTCACTGTCTGTTTTGATCAGTAATTCTCCTTTAAAACTATATTTTCCAACGATGGTTCCTACATAGAAGCAATCCTCCTTTTTCATCGTTGAAAGTATACTTACTCCGCTTCCTTCTCTTCAGCGTCTGTTTTACCTTCCTCTGCAGGGGTATCTTCAGCAGCTGCTTCTGCAGCGGGAGCCTCTTCTTCAGCTGGAGTTTCTTCTTTTGCTTCTTCAGTAGTAGCGGCGGCTTCTTCTTTTACTTCTTCTGGAGCAGCTTCTGTTTCTGCTGGAGCTTCTTCTGCAGCAGGTTCCTGCTCAGCAACAGCCTCAGCCTCTTCAGCCGCGGCAGCAGCGAGTCGTTTTTCACTGGCTTCTTTTTCTGCAGCGAGTCTTTTTGCCGCAGCTTCTGCTTCAGATTTTGTTAATCCTTCTTTTTTGGCTTGGATTTTAGCCTCTTTTTCTTTTAACCATTCCGCTAGCTTTTGATCTGCTGCTTCCTGGGTTAATGCTCCTTTGCGAACACCTCCATTGAGGTGGTACTTAAGCATGGCACCTTTGTAAGACAACAAGTTTCTAGCTGTGTCTGTGGGTTGTGCCCCTTTTTCCATCCAATTTACAGCACGATCAATGTCAATGTTTACTGTAGCGGGATTGGTGTTGGGATTGTACGTTCCTAGTTTTTCGAGATAACGTCCGTCTCTTTTTGCACGAGAGTCAGCGGCGACTAACCAATAAAAGGGTTTTCCTTTTTTTCCGTGTCTTTGAAGTCTCAGTTTTACTGGCATATCATATTAATTTGTGAGGATGCCCGATCCTCTGGTTATTAATTCTGGGGTGCAAATATAGTAGAATTTATTTTTTATAATTCAAAAACAGCTAAAAATATTAGGGTGGCTTGGCTTATAAAAATTGGTCGACGAGAGAAAAAAGTGTACTTTTGCGCACTAAATTTCAATGATAATGAACATTAGCAAAACCGATATTGACGCTTTAAATTCTGTAATTCAGATTACGGTAGATCGCAAAGACTACGATGGTAAAGTAAGTTCAGTTTTAAATGATTACAGAAAAAATGCAAATGTCCCTGGATTCAGAAAAGGACATGTCCCCATAGGTATGATTAAAAAGCAATATGAGCAAGCGGTTATTGCCGATGAAGTAAATAAATTACTCAGAGAGAATTTGGATAAATTTATTCAAGAGGAAAAACTTGAATTATTGGGAAACCCAATTCCCAAAGCATCTGAAGAGGCTTTAGATTGGAAAGCAGATCAAATGGACTTCGAATTTGAATTGGGACTTGCACCCAAGTTTGAGGTCAAATTGGAGGCGCTGAAAAAGGTCATTCGCTACGAGATAGAACCCGAAGCTAAAATGATTGAGGAACAACTTTCCTATATTCAAAAACAGTATGGTAAATTAGTTTCCCAAAAGGAAGTTCAGAAAGGGTTTGAAATCACCGCTCAATTTAGAAATGAAGAAGCAGAGCTCGAAACAATGGTCAACTTTACCTTAGAAGACCTCAAATCTAAAAAAGCGATCAAAGCACTGAAAGAGTCCACTACAGGGGCCGTTTTAAATCTTACAGGGAAAGGACTTTTTAGTGATGAGGCTACTGGAAAACGACTGTTGAATGTGGACGATAAGAAAATTGAAGAGCTCGCTTCAAAGGAAATTACCGTGGAACTTAAAGAAATCAATGAACGTATTCCTGCTGAATTAAACCAAGAACTTTTCGATAAATTGTACGAACCGGGAACGGTAACCACAGAACAAGAACTAAAAGATAAAATCAAAGCCAGTTTACAAGCCCAATTTGAGCCTCAAGCCAATCAAAAACTGATGAATGATATTTCAGAAACCCTTGTTGAAAAGACAAAATTTAAACTCCCTGGGGATTTCTTAAAAAAATGGATTCAGACTTCTGGAAAAGAACCGATGACCGAGGAAGAAGCTGTGGAAGAATACAACAAATCAGAAAAGGGAATTCGCTATCAACTCATTGAAGGAAAAATTATTAATGAGAACGAACTCTCTTTGACTTTTGAAGAGCTCAAAGCCTATGCTGCAACTTTGGTAAAAAATCAAATGATGCAATACGGCCAAATCCCAGAACAAGAACAATTGGATGGAATCGTTTCTAACGTTTTGTCAAACCAGGAGGAGACAAAAAAACTTTCAGAACAGTTGATGGGAGAAAAGATGCTTACTTTTTTCAAAGAAAAAGCACCGTTAAAAATCAAGAAAGTAGGTTTTGACACCTTTGTTAAAGAAGCCTACGGCAAAGCGTAATAATTTCATTAATTTTACACCAAATATGCGAGATATGGACTACGGAAAAGAATTTAAAAAATATGCAACCAAACATCACGGAATCAATGCAATGTATTACGATAAAATCGTAAGTAGTATGACCCCTTACATTATAGAGGAACGCCAATTGAATGTTGCACAAATGGATGTTTTTTCTCGCTTGATGATGGATCGTATCATGTTTTTAGGGACAGCCATTGATGACCAAGTTGCCAATATTATTCAAGCCCAATTGCTTTTTCTTCAGAGTACAGACTCCAATCGGGACATCCAGATGTACATCAACTCTCCTGGAGGAGGGGTTTATGCAGGTCTTGGGATTTACGATACGATGCAGTTCATCACACCAAATGTCGCGACCATCTGTACTGGAATTGCAGCTTCTATGGGTGCTGTATTGCTCTGTGCGGGTCATGAAGGAAAGCGTTCTGCGCTACCCCATGCACGGGTAATGATTCACCAACCTTTAGGAGGTGCGCAGGGACAAGCATCGGATATTGAAATTACAGCTAGAGAAATTCTGAAACTCAAAGATGAACTCTATCAAATTATCTCCAAACATTCTGGACAATCTATGGAAAAAGTCACAGAAAATAGTGATCGGGATTATTGGATGAAAGCAGAAGAAGCGAAAGCCTACGGAATGGTGGATGAAGTCCTCCAAAACGCACCAAAATAAAACCCCCTTACCATGAGTAAACCTGATCTAAACTGTTCTTTTTGTGGAAGACCAAAGCCAGAAACCCAGTTGTTGATTGCGGGCTTGGATGCCCACATTTGTGACCGATGTATCGTTCAAGCACACGGAATTGTGCTTGAAGAAACCACAGAGGAGGTCTCAGGGAGTTCCCCCTTAGAGCTAAAACCTCCAAAAGAAATCAAAGCTTTTTTGGACGAATACATTATTGGTCAGGAAGCCTCCAAAAGGGTATTGTCTGTGGCAGTTTACAATCATTACAAGCGGTTGCTTCAAGACAAAACCAAAGGCGATGAAGTAGAAATTCAAAAAAGCAACATTCTTTTAGTCGGTCCCACAGGAACAGGAAAAACACTCCTGGCACAAACCATTTCTCGTTTTTTAAAAGTCCCTTTAGCCATTGTTGATGCTACGGTATTGACTGAGGCAGGCTATGTAGGAGAAGATGTTGAAAGTATTTTGACCCGTTTACTTCAAGCTGCAGATTACGATGTGGAACGCGCTGAAAGAGGCATTGTCTTTATCGATGAAATTGATAAAATTGCACGAAAAGGGGACAATCCCTCCATCACCAGAGATGTTTCTGGGGAAGGTGTCCAACAAGCCTTATTAAAATTATTGGAAGGAACTGTAGTCAATGTTCCACCAAAAGGGGGACGGAAACATCCGGACCAGAAGTTTATTGAGGTCGATACATCAAATATTTTATTCGTCGCTGGAGGGGCTTTTGACGGAATTGAAGCACACATCAACAAACGATTGAACCTTCAAGCCATTGGGTATAAAACGGCTTTGGAACAACGTGAGGTAGATAAGGAAAATATTTTACAGTACATCACTCCAAGGGATGTGCGTTCTTTCGGTTTGATTCCCGAGATTATAGGAAGATTGCCCGTACTGACCCATATGACGCCCTTAGATGAAACCACACTCCGCATGATTTTGACCACACCTAAAAATGCTTTGGTAAAGCAATACATTCAGTTGTTTCAAATGGACGGGATTGAACTCCAATTTACTCCTGGAGCGTTGGATTATATCGTAGAAAAAGCATTGCAATACAAGCTGGGTGCACGTGGGTTACGCTCCCTATGTGAAGCGGTATTAAACGACGCCATGTTTGAACTCCCGGATAGTGATGTTAAAAAACTCAAAGTAACCAAGCAATACGCCGATCAAAAGTTGTCCAAAATTGAACTTCCCAAATTAAAAGTCGTTTCCTAGTTATTTAAGTTTAGAAGTTCCTCTAGAATTGTTCTTGAATTGGAAAGTCGGGGGACCTTGTGTTGACCACCCAATTTTCCTTTATTGGAAAGCCATCTATAAAATAAGCCGGGTTGTGCTTTGTGAATTTTTAAGGGATGCAATGTCATGTTTTTATAGCGCTTGGCCTCATAATCGGAATTTTCTTCTTGGAGTGCCTCGTCTAGGAGATGACCAAAGTAACTTAAATCCTCAGGTTCTTTTTCAAATTCGATAATCCATTCATGGGCTCCCTTACGGTCTTTTTCCATAAAGATTGGAGCAGCGGTATAATTAGACAGGGTACTCTGGGTTAGCTTACTTACCTTGGCAAGTGCTTTTTCTGCATCGTCAATAATCAATTCTTCACCAAATACATTGATAAAATGCTTCGTTCTTCCCGTAACCTGAATGCGATAGGGAGAGAGACTGGTGAACCTTATGGTATCTCCGATTTTATATCGCCAGAGCCCACCATTGGTGGTAATAACCATAGCATAGTTCCGATTTAACTCAACATCAGAAAGGGGAATGATGTTCCTTTCGTCTTCTTCTTCACCTTGAAACGGAATGAATTCATAAAAAATACCATAGTCCAGCATAAGCAGCAATTCATCCGAATCGTTCTGGTCTTGAATCCCAAAGAAACCTTCTGAGGCATTGTAAATTTCGTAATAACGAAAATCAGACTTTGGAAATAATTTTTTGTAAAGCGTACTATAAGGCTTGAAGCTCACGCCTCCGTGAAAATACACTTCTGCATCTGGCCAGACTTCAGTGATGTTTTCCTTTCCTGTTTCTTTTAATACATTTTGCAACAAAACTAACATCCACGAGGGCACACCCGCCAAGCTGGTCACTTTTTCGGGGATGGATTCAGCCACAATGGCTTTCATTTTTGTCTCCCATTCAGGGAGGAGTGATGTTTTATTGCTAGGGGTACTGCTCAGTTCGGCCCAAAAAGGAAGATTTTGTATGATGATCGAAGAAAGATCTCCAAAATAACTGTTGTTTTTATTGTACAATTCATTGCTTCCACCTAGACGCAGCGATTTTCCTGTGAGCAATTGGGAATCTTCGTTATTGTTAAAATATAAGGAGAGCATATCCTTACCGGCCTTGTAATGACAATCCTCAAGGGCTTCCGTACTCACAGGGATAAATTTACTTTTCGCATTGGTGGTACCGCTGGACTTTGCAAACCACTTGATGCTGCTAGGCCAAAAAATATTTTGGACTCCTTGGCGACAGCGTTCAATGTCAGATTCTATAGATTCATACGTACATACAGGGACTCGTTCTTTGAATACATTATAACTTTTTACTGTTTCAAACTCATATTTTTTACCAATTTCCGTTTGAGCAGCAATTTTGACCAAGTTGTGAAGTAATTCATTTTGAACCTCAATAGGGTACCTTACAAAAAGCTCTATTTGGTGTATTCTCTTTTTGAGAATCCAGGAAGCTATAGAATTAAATAGGGGTATGGGCATAAAATAATTAGTATCTTACTTTCGTAAAAGTAATTAATTCTAAGCGAGTATATGTTTAAGGGAACTTTAAAAAAAATGATCACGGAGTTAAACAGTCCCATCCATTATTTTTTAGAAATGGAGAGTGGTTATGTACATGTCAACCAATGTATTGGAAAGCATATCACGATAAGTCATATAGGTTCTCAGTGTTTAAACTGTTCTCAAGAACTCCCCATCTTTAGACAAGGTTTTTGCAAATCTTGTTTTTTTGAAACCCCCGCAGCTGGAGATTGGATCATGCGACCCGAGCTGAGTAAGGCACATTTGGGTGAAGCAGACCGCGATCTGGAATATGAAAAAAAAATGCAACTCCAGCCTCATATTCTCTACCTAGCGCTAAGCAGTCATCTTAAAGTGGGTGTCACTAGAAAAAGCCAAGTACCTACGCGTTGGATCGATCAGGGTGCACATGAGGCCCTGGTGCTTTTAGAAGTTCCTAATCGCTATCTGGCAGGAGTGGGAGAAGTGGCGCTTAAGGAACATTTTTCGGATAAAACCAATTGGAGAAAAATGCTTCAAAATGAATCGGAACCCATCGTTTGGGAGGAAGCGTTTCACAAGGCTTTAGATCAGTTACCCAAGGATTTGAAACCCTATATGAAAACTACTGCAGCGCTTGAAAAATTTGAATTTCCTGTACAGTCGTATCCTACAAAAGTTGCTAGTTTAAATTTGACTAAAACACCGCTTTATGAAGGGAAACTCATGGGAATTCGAGGGCAATACTTACTCTTTGAAGATCAAACGGTTTTTAATGTACGGTCCAATGAAGGGCAACGCGTCAAGTTGCGTTTTCAGTCCTAAATATGTTTGCTAGAATCGGCTAGAAGCTTACGCAATTCCGTCATTTCTTTTTTGGTCAAGTCTCTGTAGCGCCCCACTTTAGTATCCAACTTGAGGTTCATAATACGAACTCGTTTTAGCTCAACTACCCGATACTCTAAAAACTCGCACATTCTTCGAATCTGGCGATTGAGGCCTTGGGTTAAAATAATTCGAAATTGTTTTTTGTGGATTTGTTCTACAAAACAGGGTTTGGTAATCGTATCTAAAATGGGGACTCCACTTCCCATTTTTTCAACAAATTCTTCTGTTATAGGCTTGTTTACTGTTACGATATATTCTTTTTCGTGATTGTTCCGAGCGCGTAAGATTTTATTGACAATATCCCCATCATTGGTCAATAAGATCAGCCCTTCACTCATTTTATCCAAACGACCAATGGGAAAGATGCGACTTGGATAATTGATGTAGTCGATAATGTTGTCTTTTTCTACTCGAGTATCTGTTGTACAAACGATCCCCTTTGGTTTATTAAAGGCGATATAAACCGATCCTTCCTGATGGTTTTCAACCAAAATTCCATCGACTTCAATACGATCCTGGGGACTTACTTTTTGTCCCATTACGACGGCTTTTCCATTGACTTGGATGCGGCCTTGATCGATCAATTTGTCTGCTGCTCTTCGAGAACAGTGTCCAATTTCGCTGAGGTATTTATTCAGTCGTGTCCCTTCGGATGCTTCGCTCATAGTTTAAATTTCAATTTCATCTGTAGGCTTTAAATCAAAGGTTTTTCTAAATAAACCTACAAAAAGATAAAGTAGGGGTGTGTCTAGAGCTGCTACAAAAACTTTAAAAAGAAAACTAGAAAGGACTAGTCCCCAAAAAAGACTCCAATCCAATACACCAAAAGCACTCAATAACCCAACTACGAGAACCGAATCAATAAGCTGTGAGCTAAAGGTTGAAAAGTTATTTCGCAACCAAAGCATTTTACCCTGAGTCAGTTTTTTCCAAAAGTGATAAATACGAATGTCCACAAATTGAGCCAGTAAATACGCAATCATGGAGGCCAATACAGCGATAGGAGAAAGCGCAAAAACCTGATTAAAAGTGGAATCGTCTATGGGCGAGTTGGCTAGGGCAGGAACTGCATTGGCGAGCAACAGAATTCCCATAGAAAAAAAAGAAGCAAAAATACCGGTTACTACAACTTGATTGGCTTTCTTTTTGCCGTAAATTTCTGAAATCAAGTCCGTAATTAAAAAGGTAAGGGGGTAAGGTAAGACCCCTACGGAGAGTTCAAAAAGAGAATTGCCAAAAAGCTTAAAATCAAAGGGATACCAATAAAAGAACTTTTGGAAAATCAAATTGGATACCACCAAAGAAGTAATAAATAATCCTGCGAGTAACAGGTAGATATTTTTAGCAAGTTCTTTTTTTTGAGCTGTCATTTAGTGGATTTTTAATTCAAAAGGCATAAGGGTTTGGATGTAGGGAGAGGGAGTTTTAGTTTTGAAATTTTTAAATGATAGCAATATGTCCTTGGGGATCCAATTTTCAATTGGGTTTTGTAGTTCAATAGAGGGGCTGATTCCTTTCAACATGCTTTCTAAACTTTCTTCAAATTTGGGGTATTCCAAGGTGTTGTAGGTTTCAATTCCTGCACGTACTGCAGCCTCTGCGATGGCATCTTCCAAGCCTCCCAAACGGTCTACTAGACCTAATTCTAAGGCTTGTTTTCCTGTCCAGACTCTACCTTGGGCAAGATTTTCAACCACTTCCGGATCTAAAGAACGCCCTTGTTCCACCCGTTGTTTAAATTGGGTATAGGTCTTTTCAATACCTTTCTCCAACTGCTTTTTAAAGGCTAGGGTTAGCGGTTGGTAGGGACTGTAGCCCAATGCATTGGGATGGGTTTCTACCGTTTGCGCTTGTATCCCAATGTCCTCTAAAAAATCGGTTGCGTTGGGCAAGGTGGCAAATACCCCTATGGATCCTGTAATACTCATTGGGTCTGCAAAAATAGCATCGGCTCCCGACGCGATATAATACCCTCCTGAGGCTGCTGTATTTCCGATTGACACTATCACAGGTTTGGATTCTTTTACTTTTTCAATGGCACGCCATAGCAGTTCTGAAATCAAGGCACTTCCCCCTGGGGAATTAATTCTTAAAACTACCGATTTGATCCAATCGTCTTGAGCTAAATCTTCTAGCGTTTCAACGAAAACACCCTGGGCAATGATGGACTCGGTACCTTCACCATACAAGATGGGTCCATTGGCAAAAACAACCCCTATGCGATCCTTAATAGCACTGTCATAGGAAGCGTTACTTGCATTGACACGGTTTTGGGAGACCAACTTCAGTTCGTCTTCGAGATCCATTTCCAATCGAAGCTTAATTTTTTCGTCAAATGTATCCTCGTAGTAAAGTCCATCAACGAGTTTGGCTTCTAGAGCTTCTTCTGGAAGACTTGGTGTGTTGTCATTGATCAAAGCATCCAAAGCCTCTTCGGTAAACCCTCTGTCAGAGGAAACTTCTTCTCGTACCGTTGACCAAAGATCATTGAGGAGACTGCTAATTTGGTATTCATTTTCTGCACTCATTTCGTTTTCTAAAAAGGGCTCCACGGCACTCTTGTACTTTCCGTGTCGTACCACTTCCATTTTAAAACCATAGGTGTCTTGAAAATTTTTGTAATAAAGTACTTCAGAGGCCAAACCCTTAAATTCAAAAGCTCCTGCTGGATTTAAAAAAATAGAATCTGCTACAGAAGCAACAAAATATCCTTTTTGAGTAAAAAAATCTCCATAGGCATAAATGAATTTTCCTGCGGATTTGAATTTTTTTAGGGCTTTTCTAATGCTGTGCGCCTGTGACCACCCCGCTGTTACAAAATCGGAACGCAATCGGATTCCTTCAACGTTAGGATCTGTACTGGCGGTTCGAATGGCAGAGAGTACATCGGGTAGCGCAATGACTTCTTCATCAATTCCCAAGAATTGTTGAATTTCATCAAAGACAGGAGGACGCTCTACAAGTGGTAGTTTCAAATCTAGGGACAGTATGCTGCTTGATTTTAAGGGCCGGTTAGCAGACGGAGCGTTGAGTAGGCTTGCTGTTGCTGAAAAAATAAAAAGAAGAATTGCAAAAGCGAATCCAATAGCAGTTAACGTACCCAAAACTGAGGCAAAAAAACTTCGTAGAAAATTCATGTAAAATGTTTTGGTGCTACAAATATAAGGTTTTGTAGATTTACAATTATTTTAGAATTTCGTTTTGAAAGATCAAATTATTATTTCCCTTGGGAGTAATTTAGGAGACCGTATGGAGTTCCTTCTTAAAGCACTTGCTTTGCTGGAAGCCTATCCCATTTCGGTAAAGCAATTGTCTCAAGTTTACGAGACGCCTGCATGGGGATTTGAGAGCACTCCTTTTTACAACGCCTGTGCAAGCCTCGATACAACCCTGGACCCTCAGGCTCTTTTGGAGGTTTTTTTGGAAATCGAACAACAACTGGGCCGTTATAGAGAACCTGATTCAGGTTATGCTGCAAGAACCATTGACTTAGACCTTTTGTTTTATAAAAATGAAATTATTTGTACCAGTGATCTTAAGGTTCCCCATCCCAAATTGCACCAGCGAAATTTTGTTTTAAAGCCTTTGAGCGAGATTGCTCCAAGCCTTACCCACCCTATTTTATTTCAAACGGTAGAACAATTAGTAGCGCAAAGTCCAGACCCTGCTGAAGTTATTCCTCTGAAATACAATTTGGGTCTTCCCCCCATTCTTAAAGTATTTCCTTATATCGCAATCGAGGGGAATATTGGTGTAGGTAAGACAACTTTAGCTAGTCTGATTGCAAAGTACTATCAGGTTGTATTACATACAGAAGCGTTTGCTGAAAATCCACATTTGGAAGATTTTTATCAAAATCCGGAGGCCCATGCCTTGCAAGTAGAGACCTATTTTTTGAACGATCGATTTGAAAAAGACACACTTTTTTGGGAAAAAGAGCCCGAGGCTGTAATTGCAGATTTTTGTTTGCATAAGTGTTTGGTCTTTGCAGCAGAAAATTTGAGCTCAGACGAGTTTGAGACGTATAGAGAAAAGTTTGATTTAGAAATTGAACAGAAAAAAAAGCCGAGTTTATTACTCTTTCTAAAGGCATCGGTAGTTCATTTAAAAAAGCAAATTCAGACCAGAGGGCGCTCTTTTGAACAAGGTATTGAGGAGTCCTACCTAGAACAGATCGAAGCGGGATACCGCAGACTGTTGAATAGCAACCTTCCTTTTCCCGTTATAGAAATCGATGTGGATCGGATTGATTTTGAAAAAAACGAATACGCTTTTCAAAAAATTTTAAGAGCGGTATTTAGAGCTTCTTTTTCGTAAAAAAATCCCAGACAATAATTCCTGTAGCCACACTGATGTTTAAAGAATGTTTCGTTCCGAATTGCGGAATTTCAAGCGCTTGCCCACACCTGGTGACTACTTCTTGCGCGACCCCATGAACTTCATTGCCCAATACAAACGCATGGGCTTGATTTGGGTTGGGTTGAAATTGGTCAAGTGGTGTTGCGGCTTCTGTTTGTTCGATCGCCCATACCGAGGTTCCCTCCTTTTGTAGCTTTTTTACAACGTTAAGTGCAGATTCAGCATATTCCCAATGGACATTTTCTGTAGCTCCAAGGGCTGTTTTATGAATGTCCTTATGTGGCGGACAAGCGGTAATACCACAGAGGTATATTTTTTTGACTAAAAACGCATCTGAAGTACGGAAAACCGAACCGATATTATTTAAACTTCGGATATTATCCAAGATTAATGTCAAGGGCAGTTTCTCAGCAGCTTTAAATTCCGCCACCGATTTTCGGATCAATTCTTTGTTTTTGAGTTTGCGCATAACTTGTTAGAAAAAACAAAAATACACAGTCTGATTTTTATGAAGGGATTTGCATCTTTGTTTTTGGGGAAACCTTCAAATTTTAAATACATTCGTAAAAACCAATTTTCGTGCCCAAAGCCGCTAAGGAGACACCTCTAATGAAACAATACAACCTCATCAAGGCGAAATACCCTGATGCGCTCTTGCTGTTTCGTGTGGGGGACTTTTACGAAACCTTTGGTCAAGATGCGGTAAAGGCCGCAGGAATCTTGGGTATTATCTTGACCAAACGCGGCGCTGGGAGTACAAGTGAAACCGAATTGGCTGGGTTTCCACATCATTCGATTAACACCTATTTGCCCAAACTAGTAAAGGCAGGGTGTCGGGTGGCAATTTGCGATCAATTGGAAGATCCCAAGTTGACAAAAAAAATTGTAAAGCGAGGAGTTACCGAGTTGATCACCCCCGGAGTATCGCTCCACGATGATGTTTTGGACCAAAAGAAAAACAACTATCTCGCTGCTGTATTTTTTGAAAAACATTGGGGAATTTCTTTTTTGGATATTTCTACAGGCGACTTTTGGGTAGCGGAGGGAAATGGAGAACAAATCGAGCAGTTGTTGCAAAGCTTCGGACCCAGTGAAGTGTTGGTTCCCAAGCCAAAAAAACAATTTTTTAAGGAACAGTTTGGAGAGCAATACCCCTGTTTTTATATTGAGGATTGGGCCTTTGAGAAGAGCACAGCGGAACAAAAACTAGTATCTCATTTTCAAACCCATTCACTGGAAGGCTTTGGAATTCAAAATTATACGGCTGGAATCAGTGCGGCAGGTGCGGTGATGCATTATCTTTCGGATACGCAACACGACAAGCTGCAACACATTACCCATATTACACCTATCCGTCAGGAGGGCTTTGTTTGGTTGGATCGATTTACCCAACGAAACTTAGAACTCTTCTACCCCAACCATCCGGAAGGGGTGCCTTTGATTCAGATTATTGATCAGACACAAACCGCTATGGGTGCCCGTTTGTTGAGACAATGGATGGCTTTTCCGCTTAAAGAATTGAAGCTTATTGAAGAACGTCAAGAGCGCGTTCAGGATTTTTTGGAAGAAACAACACTCTTGGAACATACGGAAGAAGCGCTTTCAAAAATTATTGATATTGAACGGGTCATGGCAAAGGTTGCCACAGAAAAAATTAGTCCTCGTGCCTTAAATCAATTGGCAGATTCTCTGGAGGTTTTAGAAAATTTTAAAAAGGTTTTGATGGAGGGATCGGCGAAACATTTAAAAGTTGAGCTTGAAAAAATTCCCTCCCCCCAGGAAGTACTTTCTTTATTAAAAAATACCTTGCACCCTGAAGCCCCTGTAGTGGTTTCAAAAGGCAATGTGATCGCAGCAGGGTTTTCGGAACGGCTGGATGAACTCAGAAGTCTAAGAGATACATCGCAATCTCATTTGGACGCCATGCTGGAACGGGAAACAGAACGCACCCAAATTCCGTCCCTTAAAATTGCATTCAACAATGTTTTTGGCTATTACATAGAAGTTCGAAATACCCATAAGGACAAAGTCCCTGAGGAGTGGGTACGAAAACAAACTTTGGTCAATGCCGAGCGTTATATCACGGAAGAATTAAAAACTTTTGAAACAGAAATTCTTCAAGCGGGAGAACGTATTCTCGCATTAGAACAAGAGTTGTTCGCCGCTTTGATCAAAAATTTGCAAAAGAATTTGGAAGTACTAAAGCAAAATGCAGCTGCCGTAGCACGTTGGGATGTACTTTGTGGCTTTGCGAAAATGGCGCAAAAGAATAACTACTGCTGTCCAACGATGACCGCTACTACCCGTTTAGACATTCAAGGAGCACGGCATCCCGTAATTGAAAAACAACTGCCCTTAGGGGTTCCCTACATTGCCAACGACCTCCAGTTGGATCGGGAGAAACTGCAAATCATGATGATCACGGGGCCCAATATGTCGGGTAAATCGGCTTTGCTTCGTCAAACCGCATTAATCTCGTTATTGGCTCAGATGGGAAGTTTTGTTCCTGCTACCAAAGCCACTTTAGGAATTGTGGACAAAATCTTTACTCGAGTAGGGGCTAGTGATAACATATCAATGGGAGCTTCTACCTTTATGGTGGAGATGAATGAAACCGCTTCTATCCTCAATAACATATCCGAAGCAAGTCTGGTGTTATTGGACGAAATTGGGAGAGGGACTAGTACCTATGACGGAATTTCCATCGCTTGGGCGATTGCTGAATATCTACACGAGCATCCCTTTAGACCTCGTGTCTTATTTGCAACTCATTACCACGAATTGAATGAGATGACCAACGCCCATGAGCGAATCAAAAACTTTAATGTTTCCATTAAAGAAACGCAGGAAGACGTTCTGTTTTTAAGAAAATTAGTTCCGGGAGGGAGTGCCCACAGCTTTGGAATCCACGTAGCTAAAATGGCGGGTATGCCTCAGCATGTTTTAGCAACAGCAAAAGAAAAACTCAAAGTGTTGGAGGCCTCGCACGGATTGAAAAAGAGCCCTTATAAAAAAGATACAGATACAGAGCTGCAGCTAAGTTTTTTTAATCTAGACGACCCTTTGTTGGAAGCCATTCGTGAGGAAATCACCGCTTTGGACATCGATACCCTAACACCTGTAGAGGCTTTGATGCAGTTGAATCAAATCAAGCGTAGGCTCTCTCAAAAGAAAAATTGAATTACTTCACCCCTCGATCTTTTAATTGATCGGGACCCGGGACCATATTCTTTTTGTGCTCAGTTACAAGACTCTCAATGTTCTTTAACACTTCGGGATGAGTTTCCGCAATATTGAACTGTTCTGAAGGGTCGTGATTCAAGTTGTACAGTAAGGGCGGGTCGTGTGTTTTTTTGTCACCAAACTGACCGTATTCTCCCTGTGTGATAAAGTGGGCTTTGTAGGCTCCTAAGCGCGCAGCATAGAGTTGAGTTCCCCGATAATATAAAAAATGGTCTCTTGAAGCTTTTTGTTTTTCGAACAGGAGCGGACCTAAGTCGTGACTGTCCAGAGTACGATCTTTAGGAAGGGGAACCCCAGCGATCGTACTAAAGGTATGGAACAAATCTAGGGTGGAACCGATTTGATTTACAATACCGGGTGCAATTCTTCCTGGTGCCCAGAACACGGTGGGAACTCGCATGCCTCCTTCCCAAGTGGTTCCTTTTCCAGCAAAGAGAGGTCCTGCGCTTCCGCCTTGTTCTTTAAAGACGGTCCAGGGACCATTGTCCGAAGTAAATACGACGAGGGTATTTTTATCCAGACCTTCTTCTTTTAACGCTTTTATAATAGTACCAATACCCTGGTCAATTTCTTCTACCACATCACCATACAACCCACGAGCACTTTTACCCAAAGCTTCTTTGGAAGCAAAGAGTGGAACATGAGGCAGGTTGTGTGCCAAATAAATAAAGAAAGGCTGATCCTTATTGTTTTTGATAAACCGAATGGTTTCTTCTGAATAACGGCGTGTAATCGTATGTTGATTTGCTGGCCGTTCGATGACGGTGTTGTTATGAATTAAGGGAACTTGAAAATTTTCAATTCGATTGTTTTTAGGATCGGTAATCAATCCCCAATAACCTCCCTTTTCTTCTAATACAGATTGGGGAGCATCCATATCATTGGAATAGGGAATACCAAAATAATAATCAAAACCATGTTGCAAGGGGAGGTATTCTTTTTGATGTCCCAAATGCCATTTTCCGATACAGGCAGTAGTATAATTTGCTTTTTTAAGTTGTTCGGCTAGGGTAATTTCATTGCTGGGAAGCCCGTGATGTGAATCTGGGAAGAGAACGCGATAGTTGTCGCTGCTCATTCCACTTCGCACAGGGAGACGCCCCGTCAATAATGCGGCTCTACTAGGGGTACATACACTGGCTCCAACATAAAATTGTGTCCATTTTTGTCCTTCTACCACCATTTGATCTAGGTTTGGGGTCTGGATGGTGGGATGCCCAAAGGAACTCAAGTCTCCATAGCCCAAGTCGTCCGCAAAAATGACAATAATATTTAGGGGTTGTTCATCATTTTGAGCTGTGAGACTTTTGGAAATTGAAAAAAAAAGAAAGAGAAAGAAAAATCTTAAGGTGTGCATGTTTTTGATTTTTAAACGGTTCCACCAATTTAAAAAGAATTTTTACTTTTTTTAATTTAAAACAGAGTTCAATATTTAGTAGAAAATAAATTTATTTTACATTTGCATTCCATTATGTAGAAGCAGCTCAAGGTAGCGCATCATCCACCAGAGGCGGATGAGGGTCATTCAGAGTTTTGAAATAGAATGCGAAAGTAGCTCAGGGGTAGAGCATCACCTTGCCAAGGTGAGGGTCGCGGGTTCAAATCCCGTCTTTCGCTCTGTCGTTTGCTCGGATGGTGGAATTGGTAGACACGTTGGACTTAAAATCC
>Ga0181558_10001734_pt1 | contig 20860 bp, 14 predicted proteins | sample 011ome_22_FD_133754 | JGI IMG/M metagenome (GOLD analysis project Ga0181558, IMG submission 133754) | Coastal salt marsh microbial communities from the Groves Creek Marsh, Skidaway Island, Georgia - 011507BT metaG (megahit assembly) | ecosystem: Environmental > Aquatic > Marine > Intertidal...
ATACGCTGCGGTGACTCGGTCCAGCTCTTCAGCTTGCCCCGGCGAGAGTTGTTCCGATTCCTCCAGACACAAATGACTCGGTAGCAACCTGTCGCGGCGCAGCATCTCGTTCATCCCTGACAAACATCCAGAAAATCCATTCGTCGGATCAAAGATCGCGCCATTGAGGTCGGTCAGTTCGGTATTGGCTATTGTCCATTCGGCAATGCTGCCTTCACCGGATTGAATTCGCTTCAGTAGCTCGACTGCCTTTTGTGTCCCGATGGCCCATTGCCCTAGCAGACCACCAACAAAGCGAAGCTCTTTCCCGGCAAAGGAAAATGTAGAGAGCAGATCATGTATGATGTTGTCGTCGTTCCCCGTGTAGAGATAGACATCTTCGCGACCACTGTCTGCCAGTGCTCGGACCACCTCAAGAGTCGCGTAGCGATCAAATGGAGCCACCTTGATCGCTACAACAGAGGGGATTTCCACAAAGCGTCGCCAGAACGAGTATTCGTAGGTCCGGCCTCCGATGGTCGGCTGGAGGTAAAAGCCGATCAGGGGGATAATCTCGCCAATCGTTTTGCAGTGTTGGATCAATGCTATGTCGTCCGCATCCGCCAGCGCCGTTAGGCTGAGAAGAGCGGCGTCGTATCCATGATCACTCGCAAACCTGGCTTCGCGCGATGCCTGCTCGGTTGTCCCGCAGACTCCCGCAATCCTGACAAAGTTCGAATGTTCCTCCACGCAATCGTCGATGGACTGCGCACAAAATTCGAGAACCGGTTCAAAGAGGGTATGTTTGGGTTCCCGGATTTCAAACTGGGTGGAGTGAACCCCGACCGCGATTCCACCCGCGCCAGCTTCGACATAGTAGCGTGCCAGGGCGCGTTGGTATCGTTTGTCCCATTCTCGATTTTCATCAAGAGCCAGGGGCATCGCCGGGATCACCTGGCCGCGCGAAAGATGGCTGCCCAGCGCGGTGCTATCAGTACTTGCCATTACGAACTTCAAAGTGTGTTGGTTTGCCGAGCAAAGGGCGCCCCTTCTCGATCCAGTCTGCGACCCAGTCTACGAGCGTTTCCTCGCTCACTTCGGGTGGGCCGAAAAGCTCGTGCGACTTTGCAGCGTTGTTGAGCCATGCTGTTTCGTTTTCTTCTCCCGTGATTTCCACGGGCTTGCCGAATCGTTTTGCAAATCGCTCCGCCAACTCGCGGACGCGGAGCGTCTGCGGTCCGGTCACGTTCAGAATGCATGCCTCGGGTGCTGACTTTGTCAGTTCGAGCGAACGAATCGTATGTCGGATTGCATCGCCTTGCCAGATGCAGTTCAGATAGCCCATCGCGACATCAACAGGATCTCCGGATATGACTCGGTGTGCGATGTCGACGAGAACGCCGTAGCGGAGGTCGACCGAGTAGTTGAGACGGATCAAGGATAGGGGAGTGCCATTGTCCTTGCTCGTTGAGAGAAAGGCATTCTCCCGACCGACGCAGGAAAGCGCGTAGTCGCCATTGGGAGCAACCCGGTCCGTTTCGATGGAGCCGCCGGATTCAGGCGGAACGAAAGAATACACGCAGCCTGTCGAGAGCGCCACGATCGGAACATCGGCGTAGCGATCCGCCACGAACTTCGGCATGTCTTCGTTGAAAAGCCGCAGAGACTCCGCGTCATCGCCTGTCCCGAACTTTTTCCCAGCGAGAAAAAATACGGCAGCAGCGTCGGGTAGGGAGCTTACCTGATCAGAATCGGTGAGATCGGCAGAAATCGTGCGGATCGATTCTACCTCGAATGGCTCACGCGAGTTGGGACTTCCGAATCGAGATACCGCAAGAATTTCATTTTTTGAACCAATTCCCCGGAGCGCTTTCTGCAACATCCGGCAAAGGTGATAGCCCATCTTTCCGCCAGCCCCGGCGACGAGGATAGGACCATCGACAGCTTCGACGGCATCAAGAACACCGCTGTCAGGTGCGCTGGCACGGTCGTCGAGTTCGGCGATGGATTGTGGGGCGTTGGGCATGCAGGGACAAGAATCTCCGTTTCGCGATGCGTTTGCAAGCTTTAGCGATTGGCGGATGTGAAGTGCCTATGTGCTTGTGAGTTCCGCAGGCTCTTCCAATTCATTTCCCTCACGATTTCGGAAACGGCGAACGATCAATCCTTCGCTGGGACTGAAAAGCCACGCGATTGTAAAGAGAAGTCCGGCAACGGTAGCCATCATGCCAGAAGTGCTGGTGCTGTCGTATCCGAACCAACCGGGGATAGTGTTGGCGGAGTAGTGGCCGAGAAATGCGGAGAGGACACCGACGAGAGAGGCAATGATCAGCATGGGCACTAGGCGATGGGTCAAGAGCAGCGCTGTTGCCGGCGGCACGATGAGCATGGCGATGACGATGATACTCCCCACTGCCTCAAACGCTGCGACGGTGGTGACAGCAACTATGGTCATGAGAAGATAGTGGAGAAAACGGGAGGAAAATCCGAGTGTGTCAGACAAGCTGGTATCGAAGGCGCTGATTCGGAGCTCTTTGAAAAGTGCGAGGATGAGAAGAAGATTCACGAGGAGAACAACTCCGATGGAAAGAACCGCTCGCGGGATATTCCATCCGAAGATATTGCGTGTATCGAGCGGAGTCATTTCCATGGCACCGTAAAGAACACAGCCGGGATCGAGGTCCACATGGTCGGCGGCTCGAACGATCATGAGCAGCCCGACAGCGAATAGGGTGGTAAAAACTATTCCCATGGCTGCTCCCCGGTCGACGCGCCCGAATCGGCTGACCCACTGGGTGAATACAGCAGTGAGAATCCCGGTAATGGCAGCGGCGACAAACATCGAAATGCTGGAGCGTGTTCCTGTCATCAGGAAGGCAACGGCGATTCCCGGAAGTACGGCATGACTGATTGCGTCACCCATCATACTCATTTTTCGCAGGACCAGGAAACATCCCGGCAACGCGCAGGCGACCGCGCTGACAGCGCCGACGGCTACAATCCAGGAGTCGAAAGAGGTCCAGTTCATGATGGGTTTTTAATCAGGTGAGGACTTGGAATCCACGCGCCACGATTTCGCAGTTCGTCTTCGAGGCGCTGCACGAGGTCTGCTTCAAGAATGTGCTCAACCATGTCGGCATCGCGATCAACGTGACTCGGTGCGATGTCGGCATGGGTTACGAGATAGATCTCCCAGAGTCGGTGGTTTCGTGTGATGCGGGCGGCCTCGCCGAATCCGGATTCGGAAAGACGGAGTTCGCCATGGTTCTCTGATTCGAGGTGACCGAATGCGGTTTCCTTTTTCAAAATCTTGTCAAGATGGCGAGGTTTCCAGGTGCGTTTGGCAATGAGGTCGTCCCGTGAGAAGGGGGCGTTGGCGACCTGTTCCGTCTTGGTGGAGTTGGCTTCGAGAATTTCAAAGGCCGCCCGCAGGAGGTGCTGGCGCTCGACCTTGTTCTTCAGTCTCCGCTGGCGAAGGTTTCTTGCGAAGACTCCGCGGGTTGGCGCGAAGATCATGCTGACAAGAAATACCAAGGAAGTCACCACGACGATAACAGCGCCTGCGGGGAGGCGGGGAAGCAAGGCCGATATTGACGCTCCGAGCCAGCCACTCGCAGCACCAATGACGGCGGAAAGAAACACCATCGTCGAGAGTCGGTGAGTCCAGAACCGAGCTGCAGCAGGCGGCGTAATGAGAAAGGCGATGATGAGGATCAGCCCGACCGATTGAAGCCCGATTACAGTTACGGCGGTGACAAGTCCTAGCAGAAGTACATCAAGCCAGAGCGTGGGCCACCCTTCGGCCGCGGCGAAAGATTCATCGAAGCAGAGCAGGGTAAATTCCTTGAAAAGGAACAAGGCGGCGATGGCGGCGAGTGCCGCAATTGCAGAAATGAGCCAGAAGTCGACCAGAACCATCGATGCGGCCTTCCCGTAGATAAATGACTCCAGCCCAGCGGCACTCGCCTTTGGTATTTTCTGAACCACGCCAAGCAAAGCTAGCCCGGCGCCGAAAAAGACACTGAGCACGAACCCCATTGCAGTGTCGTCGCTGAGTCGTGTGGTATTGCGAATCGCAAGCATGATCAGCAAGCCGATGATTCCTGATAACGCGGCCCCTGCGATTAGTCCGGGAAGAGACTTCCCGGTTCCGCCAAGGGCTAACATGACAACAAAAGCGATCACGATACCCGGAAGGGTCGAGTGCGCCAGCGCATCGCCCATGAGGGAGCGCTTTCGCAAAAGGAGAAAGGCACCCACGATTCCAGCAGCGATGCCGAGTGCAGAGGTGGAAAGAACGACGAGACGCGTGTTGTAGTTTTTGAGCAGGAGAATATCTCCGATATCACCCCACGAAAGGCCGCTCTCCGCCCCAAAAGCCGGTGAGCAGCCAAGTAACAGCAGACTCAAGCCTGCTGCGCCGGTAAACAGGGTTGTACGAAGGCCCCAACGGGGTTGGGTCAGTGACTTGACAGGATCAGGTCGCGATGGATCAACGAACGGCATCGGCGAGGGCGTGGGCGGCGTCGTTTAGCAGACTGAGCCGGCCACCGTAGGTTTTCTCGAGGTTCTCCTTGGTGAAGATGTCGTCTGTAGGTCCGGCGGCAACGATACGCATATTCAGGAGTACCACCCAATTAAAGTAACGGGCGACGGTTGCGAGATCGTGATGCACGACGACGCATGTCTTTCCGCGTTCGTTGAGTTCTTGCAGAATCTTCACGATGGCCTCTTCGGTTGCTGCATCGACGGCGGCAAAGGGTTCATCCATCAGATAAACTTTCGCATCCTGGGCGAGCGCGCGCGCAAGGAAGGCCCGTTGTTGTTGCCCACCAGAGAGTTGGCTGATTTGTCGATCGGCAAGGTGGGCGATCCCAACATGGTCGAGCGCGTCCATCGCTGCACCCCGCTCCTTTTTTCCGACCCGACGAAACCAACCGAGCTTGCGATAAGTTCCCATTGTCACGAGATCAAGAACGCTGACTGGAAAATCCCAATCGACACTTTCACGCTGGGGAACATAGGCGACGAGATGGCGCTGATCCTTGTAGGCTTTTCCGTAAACCCCGACTTCGCCGGAGGCTTTCGGAATAAGATCTAGGCAGGCTTTGAGAAGCGTGCTCTTCCCGGCTCCGTTGGGACCAACCACGGCGACGAGCTTGTTCTCTGGGATGTCTAGATCGACGTCCCAGAGAACGGGCTTTCGGTGATATGCGACGGTGAGGTCGTGGACCGCGAGTGGCACATTGTCAGGGTGAAAGGAAATATCTTCACCGGTGGCATCACCGGGAGGGGACATGGATTGCAGGACTTGGCTCATGATGATTGGTAGTTTGGCATCAGTGTGAGAGTTCTCCATTTAGTCCCTTTTCAGGGGCTTCGCCGCCGAGGGCGCTGGCAATCGTGGTGACGTTGTGATCGATCATGCCGATATAAGTTCCTTCGTAGTATCCGCTCATTCCCATGGCGTCGGAGAAAAGCTCTCCGCCAATAATGACAGTGTGTCCTTTTGCTTTGGCGCCTTCGGCAATGGCTTTGACGTTCTTATCGGAGACAGAGGACTCCACGAAAATGGCGGGAATTTTCTTTTCCGAAAGAAAAGTGACGAGGGTCTCGATATCGCGAACGCCGGCCTCGGATTCGGTGCTGATCCCCTGGATGCCTCGGACCTCGATGCCGTAGGCGCGTCCGAGATACCCGAAGGCGTCGTGCGCGGTGACGAGGACTCGCTGTGACTTGGGTATGGAAGAGAGCACTTTTTTTGCATAGGCATCCAGCTCCACCAGTTCTGCCCGGTAGCTGGCGGTATTAGCCTGGTAAATGTTTGCTCCGTCAGGGTCCCAATCGCTGAGAGCGCTGGCAACCACATCAACAGCCTTGATCCAGCCCTGAACATCCATCCAGACGTGAGGATCCTCCTCGATTATGTAATTTTCCTGCTCTTGTAAGGTTTTGGTGACAGCATGAACGGGCTTGCCTGACCGTGCGACTCGGACGAGAATATCACTCATTTTGCCTTCGAGGTGCAATCCGTTGTAGAAAATGATATCGGCTGACTGAAGGGATTTTACGTCGGCAGAGGTAGGCTTGTAGAGATGAGGATCAACCCCTTCACCAATGAGGGAGGACACCGAGAGTCGGTCGCCGGCGACGTTGCGAACAATATCTGCGACCATCCCAATTGTGGCTATTGCCTGCGGTGGTTTAGACCCGTCTGCCGTTCCTTCGTTTCTACCGCACGAGGAAAGAAGTAGGGGGGGGAGGCATGAGAGAATCACCGCAAGGGGGAAACGCATGATACGAAGTTTCATGTAATCAGTGTAGGAATTTATCTTGAATGTTCAAGATAATAAATTTGATTGCATTCATTTTATCTTTGAGGTAACTAAAGTTAATGGCTACGAGTACGGTCGAAAACTACCTGAAGGCAATTCTGCATTTGCAGGAGGGTAACGAGGTGCCTACAGTCGGCCGCATTGCCGAGGAACTTGGGGTTACTCCGGGAACGGTCACGACGATGATGCGAAATCTCAGTGACGAAGGGTTGATCGATTACATCCCTAGAAAAGGGCTGAAGCTGCGTTCATCGGGAAGAGCCGCGGCACTCCGGGTCGTTCGTAGACATCGATTGATCGAGCTCTTTCTCGTTGAGGTGATGAAGCTGGATTGGTCCGAGGTCCACGAGGAGGCTGAGATTCTTGAGCATGTTGTTTCGACCCGTCTCGTTGACCGGATGGATGAAATGTTAGGACATCCGACTCATGATCCTCACGGTGATCCGATTCCCGGCAAAGATGGAAAACTGCCAGCGACCTCATTGCAGGCATTGTCGAGCGCAGAGCCGGGGGAGTATCGTATCGCCCGCGTTTCGGACGAAGATTCGAATTTGTTAGAGTGGCTCGACGGAAAAGGTCTGCAGATTGGAGAAAGTGTCAAGCTGCTGAGACCTGATGCAGTAGCGGGAATGCTGGAGCTCAAGCGTCGGTCAGGCGGAATTGTGCATCTGGGCGATGCTGCTGCGGACTCGATCTTTGTTGAGATCATCTCATAGCATCTCGAGGATCGCCTCAGTCTTTTCCACAAAGGCTGTCCGGGAAAACCGGGAGGCGCGGTCGATTACGTTTTTTCTCCATTGCAACATTGTGTCCTCGTCGGAGCGAAAGGCTTTCTCGATCGCGCCTGCAATGTCTGCTTCGCCCATCGGTTCGAAGTAGGGAGCCGTGCCGGAATCGCTGGAATTTGCGAGGTCAATGTCAGGTCCTACGACCTCGGGGATGCGCAGATGTTTCGCCAGCTGCTTGTGAGAAAATTCGGAGACAGTTCCGGTAGGATTATCAGGCGGCAGAAAAAGTCTTGCGAATTGGAAAATGCAAAGCACTTTAGCCGCTCGCAAATTCGCGATTCAGGGCAGATGTCTGAGTGGTTTAAGGAGCACGCTTGGAAAGCGTGTGTAGGGGAAACTCTACCGTGGGTTCGAATCCCACTCTGCCCGCCACCGCATTGTTAACGACTTACAGAAGGCTATTTAAAATTAGCAGCGCCAGTGACAGTGATCACGCTTCGGTCGTGGTTTCCTCTTCCTGTCTATTTCTAGGGAGAATTGGTGCCGCTGAAGCCAAAGGTAGAAGTCCTTTCGAGCTTGGCATGAATCTTTCTAATGATCTGGGATCTTGTGTCTGGTTTAGCGGTCAAAATCGTAACAATGACTGGTTTTTTCCCTAGCCAGTTTCCGCGAACGAAGCGAGGCTGCAGATATCCAGTTTTATTGCCTTCTTCACGAGCCATGAGCCATTCCCTATCTGTCCGCGCGAATGCCGAATTGATTGATTCGAAATACGCGGATTGGAAATCTGATCCGAGTTCAGTTGATGAATCGTGGTCCAATTTTTTCGAAGGATTCGAACTGGGAATGACGCAGCCGGCTCCGAAAGGGAACGCGGCTTTGCTGACTGATCCGGGATTGGAAATTGTCGGTGGTTTGGATTTGGCAACACGCGCCCGGGTCGTTTCGATGGTGCATCAGTATCGCTCCCTTGGCCACACGGCGGCATGGACGGATCCGCTGGAAGAAGTGGCACCGGAGCAGGAGTTGCTGAGCCTCGAGAAACTTGGTTTTCTCCCGGAACATCTTGATGAGGAAGTATCGACCCAGTTTTTCCGTTTCGGTGAGCGGATGAAGTTGGGGGATATGATCGAGGAACTGAAGACGATTTACTGCGGTAAAATCGGTTTCGAGTTCATGCACATCCAGACGCCGGATATTCGAGATTGGGTGCAGGAAAAAATTGAGGCTCGCATCAAAGCACCCGAGCCATCGATTGAAACGAAAAAGGATGCGCTGCGCTGGCTCGCGGAGGCGGAACTTTTCGAGAAATTTCTTCACCGCAAGTATGTCGGGCAAAAACGATTTTCTCTGGAGGGGGGAGATTCCCTGATGGTTGCTCTCAACGGAATGGTCTCGAGCTTTCCCCATTTCGGGATTCACGAGATGGTCATGGGAATGGCGCACCGAGGTCGACTCAACGTGCTCGCGAATCTGCTGCGCAAGCCTCTCACGGTGATTCTCTACGAGTTCTCGGAAAACTATGTCCCGAATCTCGTCGCGGGAGATGGGGATGTGAAGTATCACCTCGGTTTTGATGCTGAGTTTGACTTCGACGGACACGATATTCGACTCCATCTCGGAGCAAACCCGAGTCACCTCGAGGCGGTGAATGGTGTCGTCGAGGGCAAGGCCCGGGCACGCCAGCGATTGCGGGATCCGGGTCTGCGCGATTCCTTTATCAAGCGGGACGATGTTCTCCCCGTATTGATCCACGGAGATGCGGCTTTCGCGGGGCAGGGCAGTGTCGCAGAAACGCTGAACCTTTCCCAACTGCTCGGTTATCGAACCGGCGGAACGGTGCATTTTGTGATCAATAATCAGATCGGATTTACGACGACACCGAAAGATGCGCGCTCATCTGTGTATTGCACGGACGTCGCGAAGACAATTGAGGCTCCGGTTTTCCATGTGAATGGGGATTCACCACTTGATGTTCTTTTTGTTACCGAGCTGGCCCTGGAATTTCGCCAGACATTCGGACGAGACGTGGTCGTCGACATTGTTTGCTACCGTCGTCACGGCCATAATGAAGGCGACGAGCCTGCCTTTACCCTCCCGCAAACCTATCGCGAGATTCGCCAGCAGGATACGCCGCTGAAGGTCTTTCGTGATGATCTGATCAAAAGCGGGGATCTTTCCATGGAAGAGGTAAAGGCGATCGAGAACACCTACCAGGAAAAGCTCGATAGCGAGCATGCGGAACTGGAAGCCGCGACGGAGAAAGGCGAGGGGCATCAGATGAATCAGGAGATGCCGGAGCCGCAGGCCGAGTTCTCCCATGATCCAGTTCCGACTGGTGTGCCGGTGAACGTCGTTCGCGAAATCGGGATGAAAATTTCGACGATACCGGATGGGATTTCAGTGAATGAGAAGCTGGAGAAGCGCTTCATTAAGCCTCGGCGCGATGCGATTGAGAGTGGCGAAGGGATCAGCTGGGCACTTGGCGAATCTCTCGCTTTTGGAACGCTGCTTCGTGAGGGCATTGCGGTGCGCTTGTCAGGACAGGACTGCCGACGTGGCACATTCAGCCATCGTCATGCCGTTCTCTATGATCCCGAAACGAGAAGGCGCTACACGCCGCTGAATCATATTTCTGATGAGCAGACGCAGAAGTTGTGGGTCTACAACAGTAACCTCTCCGAGTTCGCAGTCCTGGGTTTTGAGTACGGCTACTCGATGACCTGCGAGGATGCCCTCGTGTTGTGGGAAGCGCAGTTCGGTGATTTTGGCAACGGGGCGCAGGTGATCATTGATCAGTTCATCAGTTCTGCGGAATCGAAATGGCAACGACGGAGTGATCTCGTGATGTTGCTGCCTCACGGCTACGAAGGACAGGGGCCGGAGCACAGCAGTGCGCGTCTCGAGCGTTTTCTCCAGCTCTGCGCCGAGCAAAATATGCAGGTCGTAAATCTGACGACCCCGGCACAGTATTTTCACGTTCTTCGCCGGCAACTTGCCCGCGAGTTTCGCAAACCGCTCGTCATCATGACGCCGAAGAGCTTGCTGACCCATTCTCGATGCGTATCGAATATCGAGGAATTCGGAGAGGGGACCGTTTTCCAGGAGGTCATCGATGACCAGCGCGACGATCCGGAAAATGTCAGTCGTCTTATATTCTGCACCGGCAAGGTCTACTACGAGCTCGACGATTACCGGACAAAAAACGAAATCAACAACGTCGCGATCATTCGAATTGAGCAGATTTACCCCTTTTGGGGAAGTCACATTCAGATGGTTGCTTCCCGCTACGAAAATGCGACCAAGTGGGTGTGGTGTCAGGAGGAACCTCTTAATATGGGTGCCTGGACTTTCGTCGGGCCACGATTGGAAAAAATGACAGAACACTCGGTGCGTTACGCTGGTCGCGACACAGCCGCGAGCCCGGCAACCGGCTCTAAAACGATTCACAAGATGGAGCAGGAACGCCTCATCAGAGAAGCTTTTAACAAGTAAGGTTTTACGAAAATGGCTCACGAAATCAAAATACCCTCGGTCGGGGAATCGATCACTTCCGCAACTGTCGGAACCTGGCTGAAGGCCGACGGCGAATATGTTGAGTCCGGTGAGGAAGTTCTCATGATCGAGACCGACAAAGTCTCCACAGGGATTCCCACCGAGACCTCTGGCATTCTGAAGCATCAGGCCAACGAAGGTGATGATCTCGATATTGGCGCGGTAGTAGCCATCATCGAGGAGGGTGAGGCATCCGAAGGACACTCCGAAAGTCCAGAAGACGAGGCGGCAGAGTCCGATGTCTCATCGAAGGTAGCCGCTGAGCCCGCGCCAGAACCAGCGGGCGACATTCGGGTGACACCGGTCGCTCGAAAGATCGCTGAAGAAGAAGGAGTGGACCTCTCCTCCGTCATAGGAACTGGCGCAGCCGGAAAAATTACCAAGTCAGACGTCCTCGAAGCTGCATCTTGTGGTGCGAGCGGCGAGAAAGAGAATGAGGCCCCGGCAGCTGCATCGGAGAAGCGAACAACCCGCAAGAAACTCTCTCCGCTGCGGCGTAAAATTGCCACCCATCTCGTTAACGCTCAGCAGGAAGCTGCAATTCTGAGCACCTTTAACGAGTGCGACATGACGAATGTGATGGTTCTTCGCAAGCGAGTTCAGGAAGACTTCGTCTCCAAACACGGGGTGAAGCTCGGCTTCATGTCCTTTTTCATCAAAGCCGTCGTCGACGGATTGAAGGCGGTGCCCGGAATTAATGCCCAGATCGAAGGTGATGAGATCGTCCAGAACCACTTTCACGACGTCGGTGTTGCAGTGGGAACAGACAAGGGGCTCTTTGTTCCCGTGATTCGCGATTGTGACACGAAGTCGTTCGCCGAAATCGAGCAGGAAATCATCGACTACGCGACGAAAGCGCGTGAGGGATCAATCTCGCTTGATGACTTGCAAGGTGGTGTTTTCACCATCACCAATGGAGGAATCTACGGTTCACTTCTCAGCACTCCGATTCTCAATCCACCGCAGTCCGGTATCCTCGGAATGCACAGCATCCAGCAACGTCCTGTTGCGATCGACGGGGAAGTCGTGATTCGTCCAATGATGTATCTCGCGCTGAGTTACGATCATCGCATCGTCGACGGGAAGGAAGCCGTCACTTTTCTCGTTCGCGTGAAGGAGTGCATTGAGAATCCCGATCGAATGCTGATAGGTGTTTGAGGGCCGATATACGACGGTTTCCCCCGCTGTAAAGAGGAGAGGCGCGGCGATTTCAGTCGCCGAGTTTCTGGCAGTGCGGCAGCTTGGGCTGCCAGCCCTTTGCTGCTCTTTTAAGTCAGCCTTTTATTGGATGGCAGTTTCGGACTCAAAATTCCGAAATTGAAACAGTGAGAAAAACTGATTCCTGTGCCGAAACCTGTTAGTGAAATAGGTGTTTCAACTTTGAACTTTTTGATTCTTCTTTTCCTGATCGAAGGTATCTTCTCGGCCCGCCATACTCGTAAAAATCATGAGCAAATTCCCCACTCTCGTTCTCATTGGTGCGCTGCTCGTTATCGCAGTCGACATAAGAGCTGCTTCGGATTCGCCTTCCGACAAAATCGACAAGCTGATTGAGGCAAAATTGAAGGAGAATGAGCTGAGTCCGAATGAAGAGATCGCAGAAGGGGTTTTTCTTCGACGTGTCTACCTCGATATCGTTGGTCGAGTTCCGACAATCGAAGAGGCTGAGGCCTTCCATAGCGAATCCTACGAGAATAAGCGTGAGCGCCTCATCGAAAAGCTGCTGTCCAGTGAGGGTTATGTCTCTGATTCCTACCATCTCTGGGCCGACATTCTCCGCATCAATGGAGAGCCCGGCGGCACCGTCAGCTCTGCCTACGAATTGTGGGTTAAGGACGCCCTGCGCAAGAACATGCCTTACGACGAGTTCGTCCATTCGCTCATCACGGCAGAAGGCAAGTTCTGGGAGAATGGTGCCGTGGGTTACTACTTTCGCGATCGCGGAATGCCTCTCGACAATATGTCGAACACAGTTCGGGTTTTCCTCGGGACTCGGTTGGAGTGTGCCCAGTGTCACGATCACCCGTTCGATAAGTGGACGCAGATGGACTACTTCAAAATGGCGTCCTTCAGCTACGGAATGAACACCCGCGCCTACGATTCGATGAATCGCAACTTCGCCAATCGCGAGATCAAGCAAGGCGGAGCAGAAGCGTATCGCGAGAAAGCGATCGAGCTGACAGGGAGCCGGAAGTTTCCAGTCTTCGCGAGAGAATCCCAACTGGAAAAATACCTGGAGACTGTTCCCGAAAATCCCGAGCGGACGAAAGTGGGCTCAAAGGAAGATCGGAAGAAGGAGAGAAAACGAAATATGAAGAAGGCACGCCAGAGCGATCGCCTCCAGGACGGCGTTGCTTATCATGCGCGCTTCGACATGACCAAGGAGGAGTTTGCCGACGTTGTGAAACAATGCCTAACAGCTGCCGAAGAAGTTTCCGGTCGGCGCTCCACCATGCGGGAGGTCCTCTCTGAACTATACGATCCCCTGCAATACACAGCCGTGACGAGCGGTGAAAAGAACGCGGAGCTTCCTCACGACTACGCTTACGATGATGCGAAGCCTCACGATAAAATCATGCCGGCAACCATGTTTGGATACGACGTGGAGGTGGCAGACGGAGAAAAACGCATCGAGGCCTACGGGCGATGGATGACTTCACCCGAGAATCCGACTTTTACCCGCGTCATCGCGAACCGGCTCTGGAAAGAAGTTTTCGGTCACGGAGTATTTGAGCCGGTCGACGAGCTGACAGACCACACCGTGATCACCAACCCCGAGCTGCTTTCTTACCTCGAGGAATTAATGGTCGAACTCGACTACGACATGCGTGCTTTCCAGTCCATTCTTTACAATACAAAAGCCTATCAGCGCGGTGCCTACGCTGGAGAAGTCGAGCTGGGCGCGCCCTACTATTTTCCCGGACCAAAGCTCCGTCGCATGTCTGCCGAGCAGATCTGGGACTCTCTAGTCGCCCTCGCCTTGCCCGAGGCGGATCGCTATCAGCCAAACCTGGAGAAAAAGCTGACCGCGATTCAACGGATCGAGAAAATCTACCAGTCACTGGAAGAGCGCCCCTTCGATGAGTTCATGAAGATGGTCCGCGAAGTCGAGCCCATTGTTGCGAGCCTCGATGCCGATGCTGAGGCCTATCGCGAAGCTGCTGCAGAGGCCCGTCTCTCCGGCGATGCCACCGGAATTCGTAAGATTCGAGCGGAATATCAGGCAAAGAAAAAGCAGAGGACTCGTGAGATCGGGCGCATCGCCTATAGCAATCTGCAGGAAGAGATCGACGGCGGAGAGTTGCTCCTCGCGATGGGATTTCTCGATGCGGGTGGGGAACTGACCTCCGAAATGGAAGCCGAGGAAGAGGGATCAGACGTTCGTTACATCACAACATCACTACCTAAAGCCCCGGAAGCGAGACGAGGAAAGGCCCACGAAAAGGAGGCCGGAAAGCGAATGGTGGAAAACGGAAAGCTCGATCGCATTGACATCGAAGGGATGCGCGAAGACATCAAGAGCTATCAGAAGATAGTGGCAGGAATGGCCCGGGCCTCCGAGTTGCCTTCTCCGGCGAAACGCGGGCATTTTCTCCGTGATTTCGGTCAGTCAGACCGTGAGGTGATCGAGAATGCGGCCGAGGGAGCATCGGTGCCACAGGCGCTCAACCTGCTCAACGGTCCCATCGTAGACTCGCTGACAAATCGCTTTTCCACTTTCGGTCGTCGCATCCATGCCGCCGGAGACGTCGACGAAAAAGCCCACATGATTTTTCAGGCCATGCTCACCCGGAAGCCAACCGACGAGGAGCTGAATCTCGTGAGGGCCGAAGTCGAAGCGAATGGAGAGGAAGCCTACGAAGGTATCGTCTGGGCGCTCCTCAATACGCAGCAGTTTCTGTTTGTGGAGTGAGGTGGGGTGCATTCGGTATAGGAGAGACAGGGGGCATGTTTCCATTGCTACTCCCAAAACTTCGCGTAGTCTTCGAGTGGCTCTTTCAGCAGCGTGTTCTCATGAAGCCATATGACGGGTGCATAAAGTATTTCGAGAGTATCCGTAAATGGACTGCCGCTCAGATATTTGATCGCTGGACCGATGTTCAGAACGTAGAGGATGGGAATCACAAGAGCGAGTCCGGCGTATTCCGGATAGCGAACTCTGGGACTCCCTTCAGGTGAGTGGTTGGTCGAAGGGCCGTCCATATTTTGGTCGAGGAATTGCGTTTGAGACCACTGGGGATGGCGCTGTCTACTTTCGAAATCGAATGAAGCTGCAAAGATCCTCGCGATTCATTTCATCTGTGCTAAGTATGATCGCGGCTGGCACATTCCCTGTGTGAGCCCAACGTCCCTTCGCCAGAGAAAATGGGAGCCGAACCCGAATTGATACAAGCTGAACGTCCGTGCCCGATTACGGGGACTTACGAAGCTGAAATCGTTGCTACGAAAGCCCGTGAAGGGCATCCGCTTCGCAATGTGATGTCGAAGGAAAGTGGGCTGATCTATGTCGACCTGCTGCCGATCGAGGATCTGGCGGGATACTACCGGGATGATTATCGCAAGACATACAAGAATGTCGTCTGTCCGAAGCTGAAGCATGTCTATCGCGCCGGCGAAGTCGCGCTCGCGCGAATGAAGCACGCGGGGAAGCATCTCGTTTCTTCCGGACGTAGTCTAGATATCGGAGCGGGTGGAGGAGAGTGGGTCTGCTTGATGGACCAACTTGGCAACGAATCATTCGGCGTCGAGCCAAATCAGGGCTACGGGACCTTTGCCCGGGATTCCTATGACGTGCAGGTCTTTCTCGGGATGTATCAGGATTCTGTCTTTGAGCGGGAGTCTTTTGACATGCTAACGCTGTTCCAGGTGTTGGAGCATCTTTCCGAGCCAGTCCGGGATTTGAAACAGATGGCGGAATACCTGAAACCCGGGGGGCGCTTCCTGATCGAGGTGCCGGATATCCTGTATCCCGGTATGAGGTTTGATCACAAATGGCACGACGGTCATCTGTTTGGCTTTGATGCGACGACGCTGGAGGCGGTGGCGGCAAAGGCAGGTTTGAAGAAAATCTCCCTGGAAGTCTTGCCAGGAAATCTCTTCGGGGTTTTTGAGAAAGTGGAGGAAGATGTGCCGGTATCTGATGAAATATCAGAGAATTATGAATTGGCACGAACCATGCTTGAAGATGGGCGCCAATCCTACTGGATGCTTCCCAGCACCTATTTGAAAGTGCCACGACGTTTGAAACAGAGAGCCCGCGAAATGCTGGTTAGCTCCTCCTTGAGGGAGCCTCGCAAGATTCTGAATCACCTCTTTGAAAAGGATGAGCTGCTGCTGTCGATGCGGGCGCAGTAGAAACTAAACCCCGGGGAAACGATGCCTGAGGCAAAGCCCAGTATGAATTGCAGACTCGCTGGGATTCTTGTTCCAGTTTTTTCTTTGCGGGAGGAGAGTGATCTCGGCATTGGCGATGTCACCTGTCTGCGCAAGTTTGTCCGGTTTGCTTCGGAAACAGAATTCGGATTTGTGCAGCTCTTGCCGATCAATGAAACGGGCCCGGATAACAGCCCGTATAATGCAATCAGTTCGGTCGCGATTGAGCCGATGACGTTAGATTGCCGTCCCTCGAGGCTGCGCGACCTTACCGACGAGGCGTACTCCGATGTGATTGCCGATTACGATCTTTCGTCTCTGCGCGAGGGATCTATCGATTATGCTTCAGTGCGTTCTCTGAAACACGCATTACTGCGGCGTGCCTACGATGGATTTATCGAGAATGTGTTTGGAAAGGTGGATCTTCGGGCAGAAGAATTTGCAAAATTTCTGGAGAGTGAGTCGGATTGGCTGAATGACTACTGCGTGTTCCGCCTCCTGATGGCGCGTCATGGAGAAAGCCAGGTTTGGCAGGAGTGGGACGAGGAGTTCCGGGACAAGAGCTCCGCTCTCGCCGCGCTGGGGAAAGAGGCTGGCGAATCGGCTGACAAAGCGGCCGAGATTGATCGCGAGCTTCGCTACTACGCTTACGTGCAGTGGATCGCGACGCGGCAGTGGTCAGAGGTCGCCGAACACGCGGCTTTAAATGATGTTTGCCTGATGGGGGATATTCCCTTCGGTGTCAGCCTTTACAGTGCGGACGTGTGGGCCAACCTGGGGATTTTCGATCTCGACTGGTATGGCGGTGCGCCTCCCGAGACGCTTTTCAAGGACGATGAGTTCGTTCAGAAGTGGGGCCAGAACTGGGGGATTCCGAACTATCGCTGGGAAGAACTCGAGAAAACAGACTGCGCGTGGTGGCGTCAGCGGATACGCAAGACGACGGAGATTTTCGGTATGTTCCGCGTGGATCACGCTCTGGGCTTTTATCGGATCTATTCCTTCCCGTGGAACCCGGTTCGAAACGAAGAATTTCTCCCGCTTTCTTACGAGGAAGCAGCTGAGCGCTGCGATGGACGCCTTCCTGGATTTCGTCCACGCGATGATGAATCGAAAAAGAATCGAGATGCGAACCGCGAAGAGGGTGAGAAGTATCTGCAGATGATTCTCGACGCGGCAGACGGAGCGGAAGTCATTGCCGAAGATCTCGGGACCGTGCCTCCGTATGTTCGTCCTTCTCTGGAGAAATTGGGTATTGCCGGAATGAAAGTGCCGCAGTGGGAGTTCATTGATGGCCACGTCACTTCGGGGCTTAAGTATCCGAGCTGTTCTTTTGCCACCTACGCCACTCACGATCACCAGCCAATGCCAGCACAATGGGATGCGGCAAAGCGAAGCATGGAGGAAACGGAACTCGAAAGCGACGAATGGCGTCAGCACCGTGATTTTCTGGCCATCCTCTGTGCCTTTGCCGGAATCGAGCGGCCGGAAGAGGTGGCACCAGAATACAGCGATGGGGTTTGGGATTCCCTCTTCCGTGCTCTTTCGTTTTCTCACTCTGATCGGGTTGCTGTCATGATCTCTGATCTGCTGGGCGACCAAGATCGAATCAATGTTCCTGGCGTGATGGATGGAACGAACTGGAGCTACCGGCTCCCGCAAACTGCTACTGAACTTTTGGAGAGCGATGTCTACAAGGATCTTCGCGAGAACTGCAAAAAGGTCTTGAACGAAACGGGACGCACGCGAAGGGTGGACGGTTTTTAATCCCTCTCGGGCACTTCTATTTTCAACACTTTTTCACCCTCCACACAAAATACTATGAGCAAACCCATTCGAGTTGCAGTTACCGGTGCCGCCGGTCAGATCGGTTACTCTCTCCTATTCCGCATCGCCAGTGGCGCCATGTTCGGACCAGATCAAAAAGTAGCTTTGAATCTCATTGAGATCGAGCCGGCGATGAAAGCCCTCGATGGAGTGGTGATGGAACTCGACGATTGTGCGTTCCCTCTCCTCGAAGACATTCGGCCGACTTGCGATCTTGACGATGGGTTTACCGATGTAAACTGGGCGCTTCTCGTGGGGAGTGTTCCACGTAAAGCAGGTATGGAGCGAGGTGATCTTCTCGGTATTAACGGAAAAATCTTCACCGGGCAGGGGAAAGCGATTGCTGGAAATGCCGCTTCGGATGTGCGCACTCTGGTTGTCGGGAATCCCTGCAACACGAATTGCCTGATCGCGATGAATGCAGGGGCAGACGTTCCGAACGACCGTTGGTTTGCGATGACTCGTCTTGATGAGAACCGGGCCAAGTCCCAATTGGCACATAAGGCGGGCGTTCACTCCAGCGAAGTCAGCAACATGACGATCTGGGGTAATCACTCGGCGACGCAGTATCCTGATTACACTAATGCTCAAATTGGGGGCAAAGCCGCCGCTGAAGTCATTGGCGACGAGGCCTGGCTCCAAGGCGAATTCATTTCGACCGTGCAAAAGCGCGGTGCCGCGATCATCGAGGCGAGAGGACTCTCTTCCGCTGCGAGTGCCGCCAATGCGATTGTGGATACCGTGAGTGGGCTGACCAGTTCGACACCAGAAGGGAACTACAACAGCGTTTGCGTCTGTTCTGACGGGTCGTATGGCGTTGATGAGGGGCTGATTTCTTCTTTTCCAATCCGAACCGACGGAGAGAACTGGGAAATCGTTCAGAGCGTCCCCATTGATAATTTCAGCCGCGGCAAGATCGACGCATCGGTCCGAGAATTGTGCGAGGAACGCGAAGCGGTTTGCGATTTGCTACCGTCAAGAACTCCATTTCCAGGCAAAATACCAAAGTTTTCTAAAAATCGTGGTAATTTAACCCTACTGAACCTGACACCTAGCCTTCCTGGGCCTTCCACTATACCATGTTGACTAACGTCCAGATTAGGCTTTAAATCAGCGTCCCGGGGGAGGGCAGTTCGACGTGAAAATTTTTGACATCAAACTGATTCGAATCACATCATTCTTCCTGATTTCGTGACAAGTTGCGGAGGACTTTCGAGTTCTTCCGCATTGTCGTCTCTTTTTTAACATTCCGAATTTATGTCTGCTCAATCACCAAAGCGCGAGCCATTGGCCATCGTGGGGATAGGATGTCGTCTCCCCGGCGCCGTTCATGGGCCAGACTCTTTCTGGCAAATGATGGTTGAGGAGCGCTCCGGTATTGTCCCAGTGCCGCCTAACCGCTGGAATCGGGAACGATGGTATCACGAAAATGTGGAGATTCCCGGCAAGATGATCACCAAGTGGGGCGGATTCATAGATGAGTTCGACAAATTCGACGCTCAGTTTTTCGGAATCTCCCCCCGGGAGGCTCTGCGGATGGATCCTCAGCAGCGTTGGTTGCTCGAGACGGCATGGGAATCTCTGGAGGATGCGGGTATCCCGCCGATTTCACTTCGTGGGACAGAGACGGCGGTTTACGTGGGAATCGCATCCAATGACTACGCAAACGTAGCCCAGAGCGATCCTCGTAATGTTGACGTTCATACCAACTCGGGAAGTACGCTATCAATTGCCTCGAACCGTATCGCCTATCTGTTTGATCTGAAGGGGCCCGCTGTCTCTGTCGATACGGCCTGTTCGTCGGCTCTTGTCGCGATCAACCTCGCGTGTGAGAGCGTGTGGTCCGGACAGTCTACGATGGCTCTGGCCGGAGGTGTGAATGCACTTCTGACGCCTGATGCATCGATTGGTTTCTCGAAAGCGACGATGCTTTCCCCGACTGGCCAGTGCTTTGCCTTTGATGACCGTGCCAACGGATATGTTCGTGGTGAGGGTGCTGGAATGTTTGTCATCAAGCCGCTTTCGAAGGCGCAGGAAGATGGCGACCGTATTTATTGCACGATCCGCGCTGCGGTGATTAATCAGGATGGAAATACTTCCTCGATGACTGTGCCGGGCGTCGAAACGCAGGCGGAAATGCTTCGTATTGCGTATGATCAAGCAGGGCTTGAGCCGAAGCGCGTTCGCTACATGGAAGCGCACGGAACAGGAACCCCGGTCGGTGACCCGATCGAAACCCGTGCGCTTGGCCTGGTGCTCGCAGACGGGCGTGATGAAGGTGATACTTGCCTGATCGGATCTGTGAAGACCAACGTGGGACACCTCGAGTCAGGTTCTGGTGTTGCCGGTGTCGCCAAGGCTGCGCTGGTTCTTCATCACGATCAGGTGCCGGCAAATCTCAATTTCAAGAACCCGAATCCAAATATCCCATTCGACGAGTTCAAGTTCAAGGTAGCGACAGAGCTTCAGCCGCTTCCGCATCTCGGTGATCATCTTCCAGTTGTTGGGGTGAACAGTTTCGGTTTTGGTGGAACCAACTCTCACATCGTTCTCGAGGCCGCGCCTCCGATGCCTGAGAAAGAAAAGGAAAGTCTGCCGCTTTCGATTGGAGGAAAAGACAAGGCTGAACGCCCTGTCCTTCTTCCGCTTTCCGGCCGAACCGACGATGCCGTTCGCGATACGGTGACGCGCTGGCGTCGCTTTCTCAAAGCGTCTGATGCCGACATTCGCTCCATCGCTGCTGCGGCAGGGGAGAAGCGTGAGCATCACGACAATCGACTTTCCTTCATTGGCAACGATCGCGGCGAAGTCATTCATGAAATGACGGAATGGCTCGCGACGGGTGGCAGTGATACCGCCATTTCTGGAAAGCCAGTAGCTGAGACGCACCCACTTGTTTTCGTATTTACGGGACAGGGCGCACAGTGGTGGAAGATGGGACAGGAGCTCATCGACAGGGAGCCTGTCTTTCGTGGTGTTCTGGAAGAGATTGATGAACATCTCAAGCCGCTCGCGGGGTGGTCGCTCATTGAAGAGATGCAGCGGAATGAGAAGAACTCACAA
>Ga0181558_10001743_pt1 | contig 20813 bp, 15 predicted proteins | sample 011ome_22_FD_133754 | JGI IMG/M metagenome (GOLD analysis project Ga0181558, IMG submission 133754) | Coastal salt marsh microbial communities from the Groves Creek Marsh, Skidaway Island, Georgia - 011507BT metaG (megahit assembly) | ecosystem: Environmental > Aquatic > Marine > Intertidal...
CGACGGTGGCGTGCGGCGCGTGGACGCGGTGCGGGTCGCGGTGCGCGAGCGACGGACCCGCGGTGGTGGCGCGCGACGGGCGCGCACCGCGATGGACGACGAGGACGAGGACGACGACGAGGATGACGAGAATGACGCGGTCTTCGAAGGGGTTCATCGTCGTCTCGGCGGTGCCGACGACGACGACGACGACGAGGATGAGGACGTGCGGTGCGGTCGGTGGGGGTGTGGTTTCGTCGGTGCGATGTCGGCGCGGCGCACGCGTGTGCGTCAGGGCGGAAGGGGGAGATGCCGTCGTCGGTGTTCGCGACGGCGACGGCGACGACGGCGGCGCGGATGAGGACGAGGCGAAGACGCGTCGCGACGACGACGGCGTTGCTGGCGGTGAAGAAGAAGGTTCTACGATAAAAGCGACAAAGACGACGACGTTCTTCGGGGCGATTAAAGAGAAAGCGTCGGATGTGGTGTCGACGTTGACGTTTGTAAAGAGTAATAAAAAGTGGGAAAAGTTGTACGCCGAAGCGGACGCCGAGGGGTTGGATGCGAGCAAGCAAGACGCGTTGATGCGAGAGTTGTTATCTTTTGACAAAAATGAAGACCTCATTAAAAGATTTGAGACGAGAAAATATGCGAGTGGACCAGTTTCGGTGTTGGCGTACATCACGGCGTTGGTGAGGACGAATCGATTGGAACATTTTGTCGTCGGCGGAGACGCGGGCATCGGCAAGCCGCTTCCGAAAGACGACGGCGTGAACAAGTTACCCAAGTTGCTTGAAGACTTGAGCGAGCGTTCAAAGGGTGCGAACGAACTCGTGCCGTTGGAAATTGGTACGAGCGCGCAAGCGCCTTTACACATTAATGTCGTAGGTGGTGTGGGCGCGCCGCGCGTGAGCGGCGTACGACGCCTGTTCAACGCGTTGCTGTACTTTTTTCTCTTTATCAGCGGGTTGATGTATCTTAGCTCTTTCGTCGTGCGGCACGTTGCCGTTCGCGTCATTCAAGACGGTTCACCTTCGTCGTCAAATCAAGCTTTACCAGGGTCGGGCATCGATTCGATGTCGCCTACTGGCGGTTTAGCGCCGTCAAACGGCGGCCCATCGTTTGACCCAAAGCAATACAACAAGGAAAATATGCCCGAGAAGAGCACGAAGTCGTTCGACGATGTCAAAGGGTGCGACGAAGCCAAGGAGGAATTGCAAGAGATTGTCGAATACTTGCGTAACCCCGATCGATTTACGCGTCTTGGTGGGAAATTGCCAAAGGGTGTGTTGCTCACCGGACCTCCGGGGACGGGCAAAACGTTGCTCGCTCGCGCCATCGCTGGCGAGGCGGATGTACCATTTTTCTACCGAAGTGGGAGCGAGTTCGAGGAAATGTTTGTCGGTGTAGGTTCGAAGCGCGTGCGACAACTGTTCGCAGCGGCCAAAAAGCAAACGCCGTGCATCATCTTTATCGACGAAATCGACTCCATCGGTACGTCACGCAAGTCCATCGAGAACAACCATCGTAAAACGCTCAATCAATTGCTCACTGAAATGGATGGGTTTGAGCAAAACGATGGTATCATTGTCATCGCTGCGACAAACATTGCTGAATCGCTTGATCCGGCGCTGACGCGCCCTGGACGTTTTGATCGTATGGTGCACGTACCCAACCCCGACATCGGCGGTCGACGGGAAATCTTAGACTTTTACTTGAGCGACAAACCTACGACGGATGACGTGGATGTCGATAGAATTGCGCGAGGTACCGCAGGGTTTAGCGGCGCAGAGTTGTACAATTTGGTGAACATGGCGGCGGTGCAAGCGGCTATGGCGGACGCGCCTTCAATAACCGCCGCTGATCTCGATTGGGCGCGCGATCGCGTGTTGATGGGCGCCGAGCGTAAATCTGCAGTATTGAGCGAGGAAAATCGCAAGTTGACCGCCTATCACGAAGCTGGTCACGCGCTCGTCGCTTTGAAATCTGACGCCGCGCTACCGATTCACAAGGCGACAATCATGCCTCGCGGCTCGTCGCTCGGCATGGTGACGCAACTTCCCGACAAGGACGAGACGAGCGTGAATAAAAAGCAACTCATGGCGCGTTTAGACGTTTGCATGGGTGGTCGTTTAGCAGAAGAGCTTATTTTTGGCCCCGACGAAGTCACCACGGGTGCGAGTGGAGATTTACAGCAAGCCACCCGTTTGGCGTTTTACATGATTTCTGACGTCGGCATGAACACCAACCTCGGTCCGGTGCATTTGTCGAGTATTCGCGGTCCAAATCGCGGTGCTTCTGGGTCTACCGAATCCGCCGTGGATACTGAGGTGATTAAGTTGCTCAAGGACTCGCAAACTCGTGTGCAAAAGCTGTTAAAGTCAAACTTGGGCGATTTACATACCATCGCCAAGGCGTTGATTGAACGCGAGACGTTGACTGGGAATGAAATTCGCGAGCTGATTGGCATGCCTCCGGCGAAAGAGCCCACGCCGATACCATCTCGTCCCAAACCAACGGTGACGCCCAAACCAAGGCAGCAGGAAAAGGAAAAGGAAGCCGAGACTGCGGCGGAAGAAGAGGATGAACAGCCGACGATTATCGTCATTCAATTGAACGACGAAGACGACTCGCCAAAGTAGAAACAACACACACACAAACACATTGATTGATTTACATTACTACAGTACTACTACAATACCTTGCTATTATCACCCACTATGCGCGCTTTAACGCTGCGAGCGCGACGGCGATGCGCGCGCCAACGACGGCGTTGTTTTGCACCAGAGCGACGTTCGCCGCGAGCGAATGCCCACCCGTGAGCTCGGCGACGCGTTTAAGAATGAATGGCGTGACGTCTCGACCAGCGACGCCACGCGCCTCAGCTTCCTTCAGCGCCGTCGTAGTTGCGCGTTCTATTTCTTCGCCAACTGCTTCGTGTTCACTCGGAATAGGCACCGCAAACACGCACCCGCTCCCTAACCGCGCGTCCAACGTCGCCTTGACGATTTGCGCCGCCGCCTCTGGCGTATCCACCCTTTGTGGGCATTTACACCCACTCTTTCGCGTAAAGAACGCCGGGAACTCATCGCACGTATATCCACACACCGCCACGCCGTGTGTCTCCATCACCTCGAGCGTACGCGGGATATCCAAGATAGATTTCGCCCCGGCGCACACCACGGCGACATCTGTTCTGCCGAGCTCCGCGATATCCGCGCTCACGTCCATCGTGCGCTCGCCTCCGCGATGAACGCCCCCAATACCGCCCGTAACGAACACATCAATCCCTGCTAATCTCGCGAGCAACATCGTCGCGCTCACCGTCGTCGCTGCGGTCTCTCGACGCGCTATAACACCCGCGACGTCGCGTCTCGAACACTTGGCGCACGCGGCGCCCATGCGCGCAATCTTCTCCAACTCCTCACGCGAAGCGCCGATGACGCACGCGCCGTCGATGATCGCGATCGTCGCCGGCGTCGCACCGTTCGCGCGTATGACGCCTTCAACGTCGAGCGCGCATTCAATGTTAGCCGGGTACGGCATGCCGTGCGCCACGATGGTGCTTTCGAGCGCCACCACGGGTTCGCCGCGCTCGAGCGCCGCGCGCACGCGTTCGCCCAGCACGAGCACGGGCGAGAGTGCGGGCGATGATGACGCATGGGCCGCCTCGCGCGGCGGCGCCCGCACGTGGTGCGCGAGCGCGCGTATGCGTTCGAACGGCGCCAACGGCATGCGTCAGTCTCTGACGCGCGACATCCGACGACAACCTTGGACGACGACACGACGACCGACGACACGACGACACGACGACACGACACCGTGACGGTTGAGCTCGCACGCATGGCCGCCGAAGCGCCGTCCATCGTGGTGTACACGTCGCGTCACGCGCGTGTTTCGATTGAAGATGCGCACCTCGAGACGTTGGTGCTCCTGGCGCGCCGAGCGCACGTCGTCGAGCGATGTACGAGCGCGCGTTCGAGCCCGAGCGGGGCGTTGCCGTGCGTGGAGATCAATGGCGATGTCGACGGCGACGGCGCGTTCGATGGTATCGCGCCCGTGGGGGAGAAGGAGGCGTGTTACCGCGCGACGACGGGGTTCGCGGCGCGGTGCGTGGATATCGACAGAGACGCGAGCGCGGATGAAAAGTGTGCGATATCGATGTTAAATGCGATGTGCGCGGGAAATTTATCGGTTGCAAGCGAGTACTTTACGTTTGTCGATGATGAAGGCTACGGAATGGCGAAGAAGGAGGATGTAATTGGCGGCGGCGCGCCGTGGCCGATGAATCGATGGATGGCGTACGCGAAATCGAGAGACGTTTCGCGAGCGATGCGAGCGAATGGTATCGATGCCGAGCGCGCGTGTGCCAAAGCTGTAGATGCATACTCTTGTTTGAACAACAAATTGATCAATTCCATGGCGAAGCATGGCGAAGATAATTATTGGTTATGCGGAGACAAGCCGAGAAGTTGCGACGCGGCGGCGTTCGCGCAGCTCAATTACCACGCGAGATCCCCAGCGTGCGAGACGTTGCGCACGGAGATGAAACGCTTTCCGAAAGTTGTCAAGTATATTAACGATGTTAGTGAGCGATTGGTGGCGTTAGAGGAAAAGTATAGGGGTCAATCGGGCGAAGCGCCGCCGACGGTGGATGCGAGCGCGTGGGGCGACAGATACGACGCCCACCACGCTGAACGTCGACGAGGATGGAAACCGCGCGCGAAAAAGAAAGAAATGAGTGAAAAGGATAAGGATATGCGCCGCAAAGCTTGGTATTCCGTAGGTTTGGCCTTAGGGTCGGTCTTTTCGTATTTGATTTTGGGTGGCGTGGTTCAACTCGATTTCGGCGAAGACGAAGACGAAGACGAAGACGATCAAGTGGACGAATGAAAGTCGCTCGCTCGCGTACGCACGCGTGAAACTGTACCGTAGCTTGTGAAATACACACATCTTGATTGTTTTGCTTTCTTTCTCATATAATATACATTATGTCTAAAACGATTCACTACTACTTGCCTCTTCCCATGCAGCACCCAAACATCATGGCGTGCAGGGACCCGAAGAACGTGTTGGACTCCAGTGGGCGTGCGTGCGACAGCCTCGCAGCTTTTTTATTTGCATACTGCGTCTTGTAGTCCATTTGCTTACGAACCTTACGTTCAGTGCCGTTTATCGCGTGATTGAACTGCGCGGCTAAGTCGTGCACGGCGGATGCCCGAGGCGTCTCGTCGCCATCCAACGCGCGCCTCTGTGCAGCCTTCTTATCCTTTTTCGCCTTTAAAGCGGCTTCGTAATCCTTTTTAGCCTTTTCATATTTATCTATCACCTTTTGCGGAACGATTGCCGATCCAGCGTGCGCACCCGTGGCGTGAGCGCCCTTTATCGCCGGATCATCCAACTCGTCGGGCGTCCACACCGACGTCGAAGTCTCCATGCCTAAAAGTCCCCCGATCATCCCGAGACCAGCCCCGGCTTCGCTATTGCCTTCACCAAACTCGCTCGCGGAATCCGACGCATCCATCAAACTCTGCCTCGAAGAAAACCGTAAAGAATGCCGCGAAGAATTCCGCGAACCGTGCCGCGAACCGTGTCTCGACGACCCGCGTGACCCCGCCCTCGATAACGACGCACTCGAATACCCCGCTTCCGACCGCGCTTGATCAATCCTTTCTCTCAAACTCTCAAGCTCCGCGCGAGTAATCTCAATCGCCTCGTCTTCCGCCTCAAATTCCGAATGCCGCCCCACGCTCGCGTCTCGCGACCGCGACTTGGAGTACACCCGGCTCAACCGCTCACCCTCCATCCGACGCTGTGCGCGCGACGCATCTCGCGAACGCCCGCGACTCTCGCGCCTAGCATCTCGCGCATTCTCATCGTCATCATCCCATTGCGAATACTCTTGCGATACCGCGCTCGATTGCGTCGAACGCGCCTCAAACGCGCTCAAATGCATCATCCTCGCGCCACCAACACCCACACCGTCTCAATACCGCTCGCCTCGGCGACGCTCGATGACGGCGACGACGCACCGACGACCACACCCACACCCACACCGAACCGAACCGAACCGAACCGAACCAAACCGAACCGAACGCGACTGTCGGCCGCGACTGTCGTCGTCGACGCGCGCGAATGCGTGAAATGGCGCGCCGCGTGTGGGGGCCACAGTCATCGGACATACGGCGTGTTGGGCCGTGTTTGAATGGTTCACGCCCGACAAAAAACGCCCGAAAAAAACGCACATAACTACATATTCACTACACTACGTGGATATCTTTTACTGCCGTGTTTGAATGGTTCACACCCGAAAAAAACGCCCGAAAAAAACGCACGTTTTTGTGTGTGTTTTTGTGTGTGTGTGTGCGTGCGTGCGCTGTGTGCGCTCGTCGTCGTCGGCGTCGTCGTCGGCGACGCGATTGCGCGACGCACCGACGACGAGCTGTGGTGCATTCATGGTGCAGATTCAAGACGCCGACGCCGCGGCGAATGATGGCGAGGCACGAACGCGCGCGCAAGAAGCCAAGGCGCTCGAACGCGTGGGCGAGGCGCTCGAGCGCGTTCGGGCGAGCGACGAGAGCGACGAGAGCGACGAGAGCGACGAGAGCGATGGGGAGTTTACCGCTGGTCCGACGGTGTGGGAAGCCGCCGCGGATGAAGAAATTCCCGAGAATCACTGGGAGTATCACATGCGTAAGAACATGAATGATGGTAAGGGAGATTCGGTGTATCGAAACTTGTCGTACGTGCCCGTGTGCAACTGCGCTCCGGTGTGCGACGGGGAAAAGTGTCGCAATCCGTATTGGATGTGGACGAAGAAGCGATGAGCACGCTGAAGAATGGAGAATAATGATGATGATTAAGATTATTAAAGTACGCTTACAATGCTTGTGATGTTGTAATGAAAAGAATTACTGCTGCTCCGCTTAGAAGTTTGTGGGCGTCGCTTCGACGGGGTCGCCGCGCTCGTTTCTTCGCATGATTTCTCGCGCCAGTCGAACTTGCCGCCCGAGCACGAGCACGGACACTCGACCTTGACCGAGTGCGCCGCGCGCAGTTCGCCCAACGCGGCGCACGTATTCGCTAGGGTCGCGAGGGAAATCAAACAAGATGACGTGCTTGACGCGAGACGCGTCCAAACCTCGAGACGCGCGGTCGGTGCACACCAAAATGAGCGGTGTTCCAGTCTGTGAAGACATGAATTCCTTCAAGTTACGCTGCTGTTGCTCGCGAGATAACGCCGCGTGATAGGGTAAGATGCGGTATTTTTGACCATCACGGTCGGCGCGCGTCAGCATGTTTTCAATCTTTCTGCACGTTTCAATTTTGTTGCAGAATAACAGCGCGCGGTCCGCCTTGTCCACTTCGAGCAAGTCCATCAACGCCTTGAATTTGCGATAGAACCCAGACTGCTCGTCGAACGTGTCGCCGCCACTGCAGTCGATTAAACGTTCGAGCATGCCTGCGGACGGACGATGCAAACCAGGCCCTTGTACCACGCGAACGTCGCTCTCGAAAAAGTTTTTCAATTGCTTGAGCACTTCATCCGGAATGGTGGCGGTGACGAGAATAAACTGCGCCGACGGCGGTACGGCGTTGCGAATGGGCGCTACTTGTTCGGCAAACTCAAAACTATCGCCAAGTAAAACGTCGCACTCGTCGAGAACCACGGCGTCGACGTCATCGGTATCCATCTTACCCTCTTGAATCAACCGTGCGACTCGTCCGGGCGTGCCGACGACGATGTCCACGCCCTCCGCGAGCGCTTCAATTTGCGTTCTCGATTTGCTCACGTTGTTCGCGAGAAGTGATCTCGAGCGCAAGCCACCGAAGGAGAGCTGTTTAATCACCTCGCGCACCTGCGTCGCGAGCTCGCTCGTCGGTGTTAAGATTAACACGCGTGGTTTCTTTGAACGACTGCGACCCTGTTCGATTTCAATTTGCGCCACGCGTTGCAACAACGGTAGACAATACGCCAACGTTTTACCACTCCCAGCTTGATCAGCGAGCAAAACATGTCCGGTGAAACGCTTGCTTTCTCCGGTGGATGCATCGACGGACTCACCCGTGAGCACGCGGTACGATTGCGCTTGAATGTGAGACGGCCTGTCGATGCGAAACGCCTTCTTCAACGCCTCGCGTACGTCGTCGCTCGCGCCGAGCTGGTTGAATCTTGCGCCAGAAAAGAATGAATACTCATCTAAATCATCCGGTTCGCGCGTGTACACAATGGGTTCGAAGTCATCCTCGACGTACTTGCTGAGTAATTCAGGAATGTATCCACGCTTCTCGCGCGACCATTCGCGAGCGCCGTCGCCGTCTTGCAAGAACCAGTCGTCGTCGTCGTCGTCGTTAAAGTACTCATCATCATCTCTTTCATCGTACACGTCATCCCCACCCTCGTACTCATCCCGAGCGTCATATCCAGAACTCTCGCGTTCCCGAACGAACGATGCGTTCTCATTGAACCCCCGCCCGCGCCCACGCCCGCGCCCAAATGTCGATTCCCGACCGCCGCCTCGACCGCTCGCTCGAGCCGCGTACTCGCCGACTCGACCTCGTCCACCATCACCATACCCGCCGCCATCGCGCGACGCATACGAACGCCCACGACCTCTCCCACTCTCGCGCACATTCTCCCGTCGGGTATTCTCATACATACGATCATCGTCGTACTCGTTGTCGTACTCGCGTCGACGGCTCGCCTCTCGAAACTCGTCACGTTCGCGTCTCGCGCGAAACTCATCCCTTCCTCCGCGATCTCTTCGCTCGTACCCGTCTTGTCTCGGTCGATTGTCGTCGTTGGAAAATCTCGAGCCGAATGTATTCGAGCGCTGAAACGACGTCTCGCGTCCGCGACCACCGCGACCGCCGCGACCGCCGCGACCGCCGTCGCTAAACCTCGGTCGAGCGTCGGCTGATGAAGACGACGTTGTCGACGACGACGGTGCAGGCGCGCGACCATCGGCGCGGCGAATGATAGTAAACCCTCCGCTCTGTTCGGCATCGCGTTCATCGCGCGTGCGCGCGCGTGCGCTGCGTCGCTCGTCATCGTAATCGTCGTCGCGCGCGCTGGCGGCGGCGACGTGACGCCGGCGCAGCGTTGACGGCTGCCGCCGCGCGCGCGTTGAGGGCGACGGGGCGAACGACGCGCGAGGTGCTATGCATGACATGGCGCCGCGAGTGCGTGCGTGCGGTGTGACGGCGCGTGATGCGCGTCGGCGTGTGATGTCGTGGGGAGACGCTTTCTACCGACGACTCGGCTCGACGAAGGCGTCGGCGAACAATGTACGCGTGGAGAAAAGAAAATGGTGAATAAATGAATATAGAAACACATTGGAAAAGAATATTGACGATGGTGGGCGGGCGGGCGGGCGCCACGCGCTAATCGTCGCTCGTGGCGTCCAAACCAAAGGTGGAAATTTCGGCGTCGAATTCGTCGCGCGGAACGAGCTCGTTTTCGTCGTGTTCGCTCACGGTGAATTCGACGAAACGATAGAATCCCTCCATCGTGCCTCGAGGCGTGCGTAATGGACACGCCGAGGCGTACGTAAACGACTGACCTTTACGTAGCGTCGGTTGTTGGCCGATGACGCCGGCACCCTTGACGGTTTCGCATCGCCCCTGCCCGTCGGTAATCAACCACGAACGACTAAGCAACTGCACCGCATCCGCATCATTGTTTTCATTCGTAATCGTCACCGTGTACGTATGAAAGAATGCGTTCGACGCCGGCGCGGACCTCAACCGTTGATACTCCGCCTCAACGTCCACGCGAATCCCGCGCGTGACGCAACTCGACCTCGACGGCGCGCGCTCCAGCGCATCCTCCGCCGCCTCAATCGCTCGAATCTCATCTCTCGCTCTCGCTGCATCCGCATACCTCTCCTCCTCGATCGCCAACGCCATCGCGCGTTCGTATCGCGCCTTGGGATCCGCGTCCAGCAACTTGTCCCGAACCTCGGCGCACCGCGCGAAATCCTCCTCAGCCACGCACCGCGCGAGCTCCTCGCGCAGTTGCTTTACAACTCTCTTCGTCGACGGCGTCGGCACCGCGCGCGTGAGCGCTCCGCGCGATGCGTCGCTCGCGCCAGCCTCATCCTCGCCACCAGGTTTTCCAACCGCCATCGTGCGCGTCGTCTTCGCGAACAACATCGGACGCGCGCCGCGCCTCCACCGGCGGTGACCACCGCCGTGCGCACGACCACTCACACCGACGACGACGACGACGGCGGCGGCGCATCGCCCGTGCGCGTGCGCCATCGCGGCGGCGGCGGCGGCGGCGGCGGCGGTGCAATGAAATGAAGCGGCGCGAGGCGTCCGCAGAGGTCCAGTCAGCACGTTCGGACATGTGGATCATCAGCACGACGTTCGGACATGTGGATCACTGATCCGTGTCGTGCGTGCGCGTCCACATGTGACTCCACGCATAGTGTAGTCCATGCGTAGCTCTCTATAGGAATACACGTCAAAGGTCTAGATATATATGAAGAAGGGTAGAGGATTCAACGCGTACTGTGCACGGGACGATGCCGATGATCTGCGACGGGCGCGGAGGGACCGCCAACGCAGGAGGTCGGCAGTGCGCGACGCATGCACATCCGTTCGATTCGATTCGATGGGGGCGACGACGACGACGACGACGATGACGTGGGAAGAGTTGCGCAAAGATGCGCGACGATGCGAGAGCGCGTGTGAACGCGAACTCGGGGAATTGAGTGCCATGGGTGCGTACGCGCGCGATAAAAGACGAAAGTGAAGACGGTGAAGATGCGACACACCGAGCGGTTGATTGATTGATTGATTGATTGATTGCGCCGTTCGTCGTCGTCGTCGTCGCGCGTGACTGACGAGTGTGGTGGAGTGTTGACGTCGTGCGTAGTGAGACAACGTTCTGTATATGATGCGGCGCGGTATGGAGGGGAGAGTGCGTCGATGGGGGCTTCGAACGCGAAGACGTTGAGCGAGGCGTCTCGAGCGGTGGAGCGCGAGCTCGAACGGTTGCGGGACACGAACGAAGCCATGGCAAACGCGCTGAGACGAGACGATGAACGGGCGAGTCCGAGTGTGGGTGGTGGTGGTGGTGGTGAGTATCGCGATGCGCGATCGCATACGTTGCAAAGACATCGAGAGGTTCTGCGGGAGTACGTCGAGGAGCACCGGCGGTTACAGCGAGACGTCGAAGATGAGCTGGGACGCGAAGCCTTGCTCGGTGGGGCCACCGCGCGTGGTGATGGCGGAAGCGATGAAAGCATGGAGCAGCGGTTATTGCGCGAACGCGCACGTATCGCTGGGTCGACGAGCGCGGTGGATGATTTGATTGGCGCCGCGCAAAACACCGCGCGAGAGTTGTACGCGCAACGCGGGATTTTACAAAGCGCGGGTGGGAAGCTTCTCGCGATCGGTTCGCGGTTTCCCGTGGTAAACAACTTGGTTCTAGCGATTAAGAAGAAGAAGAATAAAGATGCGATGATTGTGGCCGCGGTCGTTGCCGCGTGTACGACATTTGTGCTACTGTATTATTTATCCAAGTAAACAGTTTGTGAATACGACGACGACGATGATGGAAACCTTTGCCACACACTCACGCGCACTCGAACGCCATGGCAAACATCGCGACATTGTTTGTATCACTCGTGGTCTTGATTACCGTATTTTCGACGCGTGTTTCCGCGCAAAACTCGTGTCAGACGCTCGTGTTCAGCGGGTTGAGCACGCGATGTAACTTGGATGGCACATCAGAGCAGACTACGCAGTGCTGCGTAGCGCTCGACGAGGCGAATGATAAGCGATGTTTCTGCGAGAGCACGCTCATGAACACCATTACGCTCGTTATCGGTGAGCAAGGCGTGAATTTCTTTCGTGAGTTTGCGAAAACGAATTGCAGCGGTGCGCTCATCGAAGGACGAGCGTGTACGACCACGCCGCCGGCGACGCAACATTGGAACGTCACTGCGCCACCAGCATCGACGACACCAATCAATTACAACCAACACCGTGAACAGACGTTGTATGAAAGTGATGTGCGGGGCTCGTCGACGCGATCAACGAAGCAACAGACGACGCTGCGTTTTTTCTTTGGCGACGGCGCGAGCCGTCCATCCGCGGCAAGTCAGTCAGTCGCTGAGTACGTGTTTGACCCGCGGCGTGATAACGAGATTGGCTTTACCGCCGACGCTCTGGCGCTCACCGGGCTTAGAAATACTCTGGGCACAGACAATCAGGCGCTGACGATATTTGTTCCGGTGAACAACGCGTGGTATACGCTGTTGATTTTATTCAGCTCAACAAAAGCCGAGTTATTTGACGATGACGACTGGGTCAAGGAAACCTTGCGATATCACGTCGTCGCCGCCACTGAAGGCGCTGTGCGCACGCAATCGATGGAATTTGGTACGAAACTGTACACCACATCTGGTGCGGCTCTACACTTTGAAAAGTTTTACGAGAGACGAAGCCGAACGTCGTCGCCAGCGATTCGAGTCAACGGGTGCTCAATCCACCCGACCCACCGCGACATTGAAGTGCAAAATGGCGTCGTACACTACATTGATTGCGTGCTCTTACCGAAGCAGTTAATGCTTCCGACGCGTCGCACGCTCATCTCTTACATCTCTTCGAGAGCCGAACTGTCCATGTTTTACAACGCTCTACGCGGCACAGCGCTCATGGAACGACTCGAACAGCGTGACTTTGAGGAGCCGCTGACGATTTTCGCGCCCAACAACGATGCGTTCATTCGGTTCATATCCATGTACCCGGCATTTTACATTGACACGTTCGAAGAGCGATGGGCAAACCCAGATTCACCGACGTTGTATGAAACATTAATGTATCACGTCGTGCTCGGTCGCTTCTTAACGACAGACTTATCCGCAAGTCAGACCCCTGACGCGCTCATGACTGACCTCGGCCAGCGTGTTTTCGTCGAGACGCACCGTAGTACAAACGTCGGGCGTTCGCTGAGTATATTCGTCAATGGGTGCGAGCTCGTCGCTGGTGCCGGCGAGGCGTTAACCGCCGACGGCGTCGTTCATCAAATCGACTGCGTGCTCGTTCCAGATTTTGACGACAGCATGCGATAATGGCGTCGTACTACACGTAGGACCTTATACGTAATATGTATTACACGTAATAAAAAATTGTCGGTGTTACAACTCATCCAAGCCGCTAAGAAATACAGCTTCGCCCATCGCGCAAGTCATCGTTATCGCCGCCACGGCTCCAAATATTCTAAAGAACTCCTCCCATTCGCGATCATCAACGTCAGCCGTGCTCGCACTTTGACTCCGCTCTAACAGCGAACCTACTTTAGCCCAGCATCGCCACGCGAGCATGACGCCGAGCGCGACGAGGTACGAAACGAGCATCGAGTGCTTTGCGCCTTGCGTCAACCCGCTCGCATGCGCTAAAACGCTTCCCAGCGCTTGCGTCGGGGCCCATATCGCCCAAATTTTCGCCACCTCTGCGCACGCATCACGCACTCGTGGCGTTTTAAAGTTATCAATCTCATAACTCGCACACAACGCCGCGAACACAATCCACGTGACTTCGGCCCAGCACGTTTCCGCAGCAAACGCTGCCGCCGAATGCGGCGTCACGTCAATCGGCGCGAGCCATCCCGGAAAGTCAGGCGCTATAGACACTGCAGTCACTTTATTATACAGCACGTACAACCACAACACCGTGGCGTCGCCGAGAATCAACAGCGGGTCGTCCACCGACGGCGCGCGCGAAAACCACTTTTTAGACTCTGACGACGCGTTCGTCGCATCTTCATCTGCCTCGTCCCCGTCTCGCGCCGCCGCGACGCGCACGCGCACGCGCCACGCGCAGCGCGCATTCATGCGCCACTCCCGCGCGCGCGGTGCGACGTACATGCCGCGACGCGCGCCACAGACCGTCGCCAGCGACGACACGCGTCGCGTCAGCATCGCCACCGCGCCGACAGACACCGCGCGCGACGCGCCGACGCGAACGACGACGACGCGCATCGGCGACGGCGACGAACGCAGTGCGCGCGCGCGTCCTCGCCTCTCGAAAGGCGCGCGAGCGTGGACGAGACGCGCGCGGCGCGGCGTCGCGTCGCGCACTGCAGAGACTGACGCTCGTCATGCGCCTCGCCTCGTCGCCGCCGTCGTCGCTCTCGAGCGGCGACGTTCGACGCGGCGCATCGCGCGGCGGTCGCGCGGCGTCGGCGGCGTCGGCGGCGTCGGCGTCGGCGGCGCGCGCAGCGGTGGACGCCGTCGTCGGCGCGCGCGCGATGAGCTCGCGCGAGCGCGTCGATGGTGCTCTGGCGTCGTCATCGCTGTATTGTGGACTCGATTTCGGCACGTCGAGCGCGCGCATGGCGGTTGTGGACGATCGAGGGGCGTTGGTACACGTCTCCGTCGCGGCGTACGATGCCCCGGACGCGCGGCTCGGGTTGTCGACGTCGTGGACGAGCGCGTTGTGGACGCTTTTGGCTCGGTTGGAGGATGACGTCAGGCGACGGATCGAGGCTGTGGCGATTGATGGCACGAGTGGTACCGCACTGATCGTCGACGGGTCAAATGGTGAGGTTTTGCATGCGCCGTACATGTATAACGACACGTTTAAGGAAGAAGTGGGGCGGATAAGTGCGCTTAGAGCGGCGGCGAGCGACGTCAAGCACTCGGTGGAGAGCGCGTCGAGCGCGGCTTGTAAACTCTCTCGATGGTTCAATGTTGACGGCGAAGAGAAGGATAAGGCGCGCGCTCGATTGTTGCACCATGCGGATTGGTTGGCGTATCAGTTGCACGGTAAGATGGGCATGAGTGACTTTAACAACGCATTAAAGCTCGGATTTGATCCCGCGCCAGGCGCCGAAACGTTTCCTTCGTGGTTGAGTGGTGCGCCATTCGGATACATGCTCCCGGCGCACGTACTCGCACCAGGAACCTCATTCGGGTTGATTCAAGATGCTGTTCGTGAAAGACTTGAGTTATCGCGAACGTGCGAGGTGATTGCGGGTACCACGGATAGCGTTGCGGCATTCGTGGCGTCCAAAGCCGTAGCTGAGGGTGAGTGCGCGACAAGTCTGGGGAGCACGCTCGCGTTGAAGCTCATCTCAGCTGATCGTGTCGATGATTTAAGTGCTGGAGTGTATTCACACAGGCTCAATGGATCGTGGCTCGTTGGTGGCGCGTCGAATTTGGGTGGTTGGATTTTACGGCGCTTCTTCACGAATGACCAACTCGTGGAATTGACGCGCGAAATCGAAAGCAAAAGCTACGTCGCCGACAAAGACTACTTTGAGGGCGTGATGTTAGGATTTGGCCTGAGCGTTGATGAAGCGGCGGCCATCGTAGAGGCGTCTCGGCCGAGCGACGACGCGCAATTTGTGGTGAATATTTTTAGCTCGATTGCCAACGTTGAGGCGCGGTGTTACGAGCGCATGCGCGAGCTCGGTGCGTCGAGTGGGGCGACGAAAGTCTTTAGTGCGGGTGGAGGTGCACAGAATGTGTTGTGGGCATCGATGAGATCGAAAGCCATGGGTGGAATCCCAGTCGTGCGTTCAGACATTGACGAAGCGGCGTACGGCGCAGCGCTGTTGGCACGTCAAGGACGAAGACGTTTAGACACGTACGTGCCCTAGAGGAAGCTGAGTCACGATCAATAGAAACGTTCCATGGTGATTGGCAAACGAACAATAAATCTCTACGTATTACACATCTCAAATATTAGTCGTACGGGTTCAACATCTTTTTGAACTTGTCGATGAGCGAGCCTTCGTCCGTCGACGTGCTCACGCCGTCATCCTTCGTGAGCAAAATAACATCCTCGAAGGGATTTTTAGTCCCACCACCCGCGCGAATCTCTTCTTCCGTCATCTTTTTCGATTCATCGCGCTCTCTGTAGCCGTACTCCACCTTACCATTCGCCGGGAACGCGAGGAGCTTTGGGTACATTCTAAAGCCCGCGCGCTTGAGCGGCTCCTCGGCGGCCCAAATCTCACTCTTAATCGACCGCGGATTCTTCACCGCCATCGGTCCTACCGGGAACCACTGGTTTGGCCCGCGCGCGCGAATAAACACCTCGAAAATCGCCCCTCCTTCCGCCACGATGGCATCAAACTTTTCCTCGGCTTCAACCTCGGCCTTTGTCGGCGCCACCTTGACGGGCTCTGGCGCCCCCGTCTTCGCTTTTCTGCGCTTCGGTTTTTGAGCCTTGGGCATGGGCTTACCCTTCTTCGTCAAATTCAACTTCGAATTCACCTCTGGCGCAGGCGCAGCTTGCATCGCCGGCGCAGGCGCAGCCGAAGCCGCCGGCATCGTCGTCGCTTTATCCATCGCCCCAGCAGCCTCGCCGTCGTTCTCGCCGCCCGCGCGCACCGCGACGGTGCTCGCGCGCATCATCGCTCTCGCCTTGAGCGCCACTCGCACGTCTCTTCGGGCGATGGCGGTGGTTTTCGCCACCACGCGCGCCGGCGCGCACGCTAAGGTCACACAACGCATCGTCCTGGATGTCGCGTGCACGTGAATGACGTCATCACCCGACAGTGTGTGCACTTTTCGCGGATTAAATGTGAGTTGTATATATGTTGTACACAAATGGCGACGAGATGGCGATACTAATGCGTGAGACGAATAAGGTCTTCGACGCGGCGGGTGATTTCGGCGCGATCGCACTTCATGTCGGCGGCGATGGCGTCCGCCTTTTCGGGTTTCAAGTCGAGAAAGGATTCAATCAAGTCACCGTCGATAAAGTTGCGCGCGGGTTCGCTCTTGCCACGGAGTTCGTGGCGGAATGAGCGCCATTCGCTGTGTTTGAAGCCACCAACGCCTTGAATGTGGGTGTTCATGCATGTTTGAAGCTTTTCGGTGAATTCGTAGACGTCTTTGGGGAGACTGGCCAAGACGCCGATGACGCCGTTGGCGGTGCCGAATAAGAGCGTGGGCACGTGCAGCTTGTCCCCGTCGCGCAAGCTCATGACGAGCGATCCGCGGGCGAATTTATTCACTAGTTCACCCACGTGGTATTCACCCGTGACTTCAAGTCGGCTACGCTCTTCGTCCGTCATCGCGGACATGTTGCGTGCGACGGTGAACAAGTTCAAACTATTCTCGGCGCCGAGGTACGTTTCGTCGTCATCCAACATTTCAATCGCCGTCATCCAGTTGGCGTTAAAATCTCGCGCCGTTTCATCAATCGCCCCTTCTTCGGGCTTGTACAGCAACAAAGACATGGATTTCATCAAATCGCCAACCAAGATCCAATCGCCGCGCGTGGCGACGTACAAGGCCACGATGTGCCCATGGTGCGAACATTCATTGATTAATTCATGTCCATCGTCTTCGCGCGGCGTCCATTTGAATAATTCAACCTTGGAGTTGATACCGGCCAAGAGCTTGCCTTTGAATGCATTCAAGTTGTACACCGCACCACGCACTTCTTTCTCAGCGACTAGACACAACGTATTGTCCTCCACTTTAAAAATTAAGATGCGTCCTCGGGAAGGCTCGTCTTCGTGCTCCAATGAAATCGCCGTGCCCACAACGAAATACGTCGCCGCGTCATCCGTGAATGCGCACGATTTTAACGCACCAACAAATTCATTTTCCTCGAATTGATATTGGTTCAACGTCTCAAACGTGGAATCGTCGACAAGACGAAGGACGTCGCACTGATCTTCGCCAACAATCTGTGCGCACACCACGGCGAACGACCGCGTCTCTGGTTGATGCGCGATGCGCCTCGGCTGCGCGCCAAGCGGAATGGTTCGAATGTGCAACTTTTGTATGTCATCAATACCACCTATGGTAAGGTCTTCTTCGCTTGCGAGCGCGAGAGAATCAGGGAATGCGTCAGAGCTAAACGGACACACGTGTAAAACCTCGTGCAAATTGACGTTGGAATAAATGAGCTTTTTGTTGTTGCTGTAAATCACCGTCGGTCTGTCAGACGCGGCGAATACCGACGTTGTCGTATGACTTTTGAACGTCTGCAATGTAATCGGCTGCGTGCCGATGCTCAACTTCTTACGCTCGCTAAGTGCGCCCGTGTTCTCATCCAGCAAGTACGTGATTAATTGCCCATCACCCAAACCGACTAACAAGTAGGAAATGTCTTCAAACGCGCACAAGAGTGTCGAACGGGGGATAACATCCTCGTCCGTTGGCTCAGTCGTGATAACCTTCAAGTCACTCATGGATGCCAATATTACCTCCATGGACCACAGGCCAATGACGCAAATGGGCGAACTCGTACCGTCGTTCATCGGCGTGCAATCCAAGCACGCGATTTCATGCTCAAATGTCTTGCTCGCGGTGAGCTTGAGTTTACCGCCGGCGGCGCTCAAGCAGTGCAATTTTCCACCCGAAGACGCGACAAGGATTTGCGTCGGATTGCACTTAGCGGATAGAATATCCGAGCCGTCGCTAGTCTTCCATTCATCTCGCAATGTGCCATCACATGCAACCAAGCGGACGCTTTCGTTTGTGGCTTGCACAAAGACGTCGCCTTGCATGTTCGCGCAGCACAACGTCTGCGCTTGGGCATTGAAACCCGCAATCTCGGTCTCATCCAACGTGTCGCTATCGTCTAATAATCCCAATATACGAGTTTCATTTATGAATGTCACGACCAAATACTTATCCACTTGACTCGCGTCGTTTGCGCGAAGAGAAAATAAACCTTTCACGCCCGGAAGCTGAATCACGGCCCGCTCGTCGATGCCGATACCATTCCTCACCACGCGCAAGCTTCCATCTTTGTGCACTCCACTACACGTCACCACTTGACCTTGCCCGTGGCGCTCTAAATCGACCACCGCAAAGTCCACGATTGGGCCTAAGTTTGTAAACTCTTCTATGATTTCCACGTACGTTGGGTTGCCATCCTTGTCGATACACGGCTCGGTGTGCAACTTGATGAGTTGCGAGTTTCCGAACGCACTACCCACGTACACCACGCCATTATCTAAGTAACTCAACGTACTCGCGGTCGATGTCTCCCCGAGCCGTTCCAATTTTAACGAAGTCACATTCTTTGTGTCGTGCACAACGACGAGCAAATACAACGTTCCGTCGTGGTCACCCAACAAATAACGCGAGCCATCTGGATCGATTGCCCCGTAGCACATGATGTTCGCACGACTCGGGATTTTGATGGCTTTGATTCTAACCTCCGTGTCCTCTTCCGACTTGTTCAAGTACACGATCGTTTCTTCGCCTAAGACTACGACGCCGCCTACAGGCGACGGCACTGGGATGATTTTATTCGAGCCGCCTTCTAAATCATTCATCGCCCACGGCACCGATGTAAACTCTTTCTGTTTCACACCAATCTCGTACGTCTTAATGTGCACCGCTTCTTTCGTGTCCTTGTACAAAACCGCAATCGTAGGCCTTGGAACGCCGTGTAAAAATTGAATGTCAACCACTTGCAACTCCTCCAAGCGAATGTTAAACGCCTCCTTCAACACGCCTTTCGAATCACACGGAATGACCTTGAACAACCCGTCGTAGAGTTGCAAGCCAACCGCGCGACTCTGCTCGTCGACGATCCCAATCTGCCCATTCTCCGCCGGCCGCCCGATGTTGTCACGTACGTCCCCAAACGCCTCCGTCGTCAGCTCTTCAGTCTTTTCGTCGTACGACAGCACAGTAAACCCGTACCGTTCCGTCGTCAAGAACAACCTCGACTTCCCATTCGAGTTATCGCTCGGTTTACACAACGCCATCGTGGCGATTCTTCCATATATCGGTACATCTAACATCGGTTTCAGACCGCTCGGCGTCAAGCGGTAGATCTCCAAACGCGTGCACTTGGCGACGATCAAATCCGTCTCCGTGGCGTGCGTGAACGACCCGATCGCAGAATGCGTCACCGCCGTAGGTTTATGCGCCTACACGCGTGAAACGAAACGTGTGCGTGTCAGTCGCGAGTCCGTGCGATCGCTCCAACGTGCGTTCTCGACGATAAAACAAAAACAAAACAAAACAATTCGTGCACTCATGGCGTGAACACACATCACACACACGACGACGAGGACGACGACGAGGACGAGGCGTACGCACCGTCACGACATAGTTGTGTTGACACCGCCCTTGAGAAACGTCAGACATCGCGTCGCGCGAAATCGAGCGGTTTGATGCGACGCAAAACACACACAAAAGCGCGAGTGACTGAGGTCATTGACTGGCGCGCCGGCGGCGGTTACCGAGCGCGCGCGGGTGGGAATGCTGTGTAGTGCTGTATTGCAAATAGTAGTAGGCGAAAGGGCGGGAAGCAAAATTACAAAAGTTCACGCGCGGTGCGTGCGCACGAACGACACCGCGCGAAGAGTGAACCTTAAGGGGTAGGACGCGAGCGAGCGAGCGCTCGGCTCGTCCTCTTCGCTTGGCTAGTCGGCGGTCACGGGCGTGGGTTCGGCTTCCTTCTTCTCATCCTCCGATAACTCTTCCAATTCCTTCAAATCTTCAAGATCATCGTAATGCACGGCAGGTGCAGATTTATCGACATCACATCGAGCCGCACTGTGTTCGACCAACGCCGAACGTAAGAGCTTAATCTTCGCGATGCTCGCGCTAAACTGCGCCACGCATCCTTCGTTGCCGCGATAAAATTTAAAATACGGCAACACCTTCACCCCTAACGACCGACATAACTCCTTATTGGCGTCAAAATTCACCTTGACAAATATCACATCCGGATATTCCTTGGCAATCTTGCTTAATTTAGGATACAACGCCCGGCACGCGCCGCACCAACGCGCGTACACGTCCACGACGACCAACGCGTCGGCGTGCTCATTCTACGCATTCACAACACGTTCCGCCAATGTCAATCTCACGCGACGACGACGACAACGA
>Ga0181558_10001750_pt1 | contig 20750 bp, 19 predicted proteins | sample 011ome_22_FD_133754 | JGI IMG/M metagenome (GOLD analysis project Ga0181558, IMG submission 133754) | Coastal salt marsh microbial communities from the Groves Creek Marsh, Skidaway Island, Georgia - 011507BT metaG (megahit assembly) | ecosystem: Environmental > Aquatic > Marine > Intertidal...
ATAAGAAAAACCAATTCTCTGAGGTTTTTGACTCCAATGACCCGGTAGGCCAAAATGACGAAAATCCACTCGAAGCAGCCGTCGCCACTTTGCGTTCCGCGGAGGATGTGCTTCTGAGAAATCCAGAATATCGAGACACCTTAGACTCCCGAAATATGGAATATGGTGCAGAATCCTTGATTTGGAACAGCGAGTCCAAGCTTTGGCAACCTAATCCCGCCGTCAAGCTGTCTCCCCCAGCTGGCTTCAAGGATCCTTTCTCGGATGAAACACAGTTTCCAAAGCAGGATGTGAAAAATGAGGATGGCACTGTAACGAAGGGTGTACCACGGGATTTCCGCCTCCGCACTGTGATTGGAATGCTTTACAAGGATAGACATGACAAGTTTGGGGAAATCAGCAAATTGCGAAGTATGATCGTTGCCCGGGATCAGGAACTCAGGGAATATCAAAACCTTTTCGCCAAAGAAAAGGAACTGAAGGAGCAACTGGAAGATCAGATTGCCAAACTTACCGTTGAATTCGAAGAAACCAAAGCCAACCTCGCCCTAGAAAAAGAAGAGAGGGAGCTGGAAAGACAAGCCGCAGAAGAAAAGCAGCGTCTGGCGGATCAAAGAATTGTCACTTTAGAGGATGAAAAAGCGACCATACAAAAACGAATGGATGAAGAGCGGGACTCCCTACTCCTCTCCCACAAAGAAGAAGTTGCCGCCCTGCGTGACGAAATTCGTGAAGCCGATGCCAATGGCTACAAAAGAGGCATCGATGAGATGGTGACTAAGCAACAAGGTGCTGAAATAGACGAAGGAAGTGATGAAGACGCAGTTAATCCTTTTCTTCCGTCTGAAGAAGGACCTCCTCTGCTTACTCAGTCTCAACTTATTTTAGCTGCTCAAGCAAATGAGATTGGTGAATTAGGTGTTCCGTCAACAGTCGCTAGGATTGATTTTAAAGCGGGAATGATGCTCATTCCGCTTGGGACTGAAAGAGGCGTACAACAAGGCAATGTTTTTACGCTTTGGAAAGATAAGAGAAAAACCGCTCGCATTCGGGTGCAAAGTTCAAGGCAAGGTTTTTCTCTCGCTTATATCCTCCCTAAGTTTGGCTCACCTAAAGACCTTCGCCCTGGAGACAATGTGCATGTTGTTCCTGAAATTGAGGAAACCTTGTAAACTATTTCCTTTTACTATGATTCGACCGATTCCACTCGCTCTTCTTGCTATCATCTTGCTTTCCCTGAGCGGCTGTTTCACCGCCTCCCCAGAAGACTCCCGAATGCCACAGAGTCGTCCCGCCAGTTGGGAATATAGCTTACCCGGGGGGTTCGACCGGGGGAACCGCTAAGTTTCCCTCCACTTTCCGGGGATCCGGAAAATCACTATGCCCGGTCGTCTCTACCTCGTCGCCTCCCCCATTGGCAACCTCGATGACATATCGGCGAGGTTTACTGAAGTACTTGCAAATGTCGATTTGATTGCCTGCGAAGATACGAGGGTCACCTCGCGCCTGCTTGGCCATTTAAACATAACTATCCCCTTAACCTCATACCGCGAAGAGAACGAACGAGGAAGGTCGGTTGAGCTCTGCCAAAAAATGCAACAAGGCCAATCGATCGCCCTTCTCTCAGACGCAGGATACCCGAGTATCAGTGATCCAGGCTTCAGGCTCGTAAGGGAGTGCCACATGAATGACATCCAAGTCATTCCCATCCCTGGGCCTAACGCCGCAATTACAGCACTTGCGGCATCCGGTTTGCCCACGCACCAATTTCTTTTCCTAGGCTTTTTTCCAAAGAAAAAAAATGCGGTTTTACAAGTTCTTCAGGAGTGGAAAGATTTTTCCGGTTCCTTAATTTTTTACGAGTCAAAGTACAAAATCATCAAAACACTGGAATTGATCCAGTCTACCTACGGGCAAGACCGCTTAATTTGCGTATCCCGCGAACTCACCAAAGTCCATGAAACCATCCTCTCCGGTCCCGTAAAAATTGTCCGGCAGTCAGTCTCTGAAAAAAGTACCAAAGGGGAATTCACTCTCGTTATTGCTCCGGTTGGCTACCAATTCGAAAGCACGAAATGAGAGTTGGGCTGATTGATATTGGTGCCAATACTACCAAAATCCTGGTTGCGGATTATGAACCCAGCCATTCACTCGTTGAAATTGACCAAACTGCTTTTCCCTGCCGATTGATTCATCAGGACGGGGACCTTGAAACCATCGAACCGTCCTCCATTGACACCCTTATTCGCTGCCTCTCCACACTTGCGGTGCATGCCAAGAAAAAGCAGGTTACTCATCTCTTTGCGGTGGCCACTGAGGGACTTCGTCGGGCGAAGAACTCCCCACAAATTCTTCATCAAGTTACCGCAGAACTTGGCATTGACATCACTATCCTTTCAGGAATGGAGGAGGCCGGGGCTATCGCTGAGGGTCTCCTAACAGACCCAAAACTTTCTGAGCTCCAAAATTTCTTTGCTCTGGATATCGGTGGTGGCAGTCTCGAACTGATGCGAGTGCAAAACCGGCAATGCAGGGCGGTTCATAGCCTTCCTCTTGGAGCCGCTCGGTTGACCCAAAAATTCATTGCTGACCCCGCATTACCCTATGACCCATGTCATATCACTGAAATTGAGCGTTTTGTGCGTGCCACCCTGGATTCCTCAGAATTAGCAATGACCCCCGCCCTGCCCATATTGGCGGGCTGCGGAGGGACACTCGTTTATCTCCGAAATATGATCCCCAAGCCCAGTGCCAAAATTACCTTAGACGCCTTCTCCTCCTTACGCTCAAAATTGACTGCACTTTCCATCGAAGAAAGAGTAAGTGAATTCCCTCAACTTCCTAGGGATCGGGCCGACATTTTCCCTGCCGGCCTCATTGCACTGGAAACTGTCCTTCGCTTCCTTGGTTTCCGCTCGATCACACATTCTTATCATAACCTCAGGCATGGGCTGGTCAGGCGGATTTACCAGAACGGCTCCCTGACTGGGCAAACCAACTAAAACTCAGCGGAGCAAGAATGCCCGGTATTTGAACACCGGGAGCAGAAGAGACCAAAGTCTGGGCCCTTCCTTTTTCCCACACGCCGGGGATAGAAAGTAAGCGGGACGGGGCAGCCATGGGATTCACCTGAACAAGGTAGCTGGTATCATCTTCCATGTTTTCCCAGGCCAGGCCAATGCTTTGCCCATCCTCAGCAAAATAGACCTCCGCTGGCCATTTCTCCCTTTTGGATCTTCGGAAGTAGAGCCCGGCTGCAGTTAGGCGAAGTTGTATCATTTTTCTGACAAATTTGACTTCTTCAGGGCAGTTTTCAATTTGTGCATAATCAAGAGCATTGAGATCCCCCCTTAGGTAGGTATTCCGAACGCCTGATTTGTGACGGAGGAAATCGGCACCAGCTGGGATCATAGGCACACCAGGAGCAACAAGCAAAACCCCTATAGCCAAAAGATAACGCCTGCAAATTTCCTCCGGCGGAGTATCGTCGTCCCCCCACCCGGGCAACTCCCTAAAGCGGTCCAGCAACGCAAAGTCATCATGGGACTCCAGGTAATTAACTGACTGCACAAATTCGAGGTTATCCCCATCCAACCTCCCCTCAAGCACATCAATCACAGCTCTTTGATCGGCTTGCCCCTTGGCGTAGGCAAGCAAGCCCTCCCTGCATCCATCACTCCACAATCCAAACCCTGTCTTGTTCATGGAAACGGGGAGTCTGCCCCTGAAACTCCAGGGCTCGGCAAATAGTAGAACCCCCGGTTTGTATTTTTTCAGCTCCTTTTCAATTTCAGCTAGGAAGCCAGCCCCCAACAATTCCCCAAGATCAAACCTGAATCCATCCACATCGAATATTTCCACGAAATAAATGAGGCTATCTAGAATCAGTTTCCTCACTGGTTCCGAATCGCAATCCAGATCGTTCCCACAGCCACTGTGATTGGAAAGATCTCCGTTTTCATTGCTTAAAAAGTAAATTTCCCGGTCCAGAAAGATGAGGTGCGGAGGAATCCCTACATGGTTGTAGACCACATCAATCACCACTGAAAGTTTGGCCTGATGAAAAGCATCAATCAAATCGCCGAACTCCTCCACCACGGAACCGTCCTGGTTACGAGTTGCATAGACCGATGCGGGAGAGAAAAAATTAACTGGCATATATCCCCAGTGATACTCCTCTTTCGTGCGAGAATCAAATTCCTGCACGGGTTGCAGTTCGACCACATTGGCACCTAATTTCTGTAGGTAGCAATCCCCCGACTTCAGCCACTTTGTAAGCCCGGTAAAGCTTAGCCTTTCCTCCTCGGTTATCCCGTAATCGGCATTGACAAGCAGGTCACGCAGGTGTGCCTCAACCAGGACCACATCCCTCATAGGCGGGGGTTCGTGGAGGGTTTTCCGTGGAATGGGTTTGGGTATCGCAATGCCCGGCCCGTCTCTGCCAACCAGAGCACGGGCATAGGGGTCAGTAATGTCTCTACTATATGGTTGATTAGTGTGATCAAGATGGGTCACCCGGAAACGATAATGAGCACCATCAATCCCGAGACCCAAGCCAATAGACCAGCTGCCATCTTCATTCCGCTGCATCGGATACCGAGAATCCTCTGAAACTCCGTCTTTGCCGTAGATTAAAAGCTCAACCAATTGTGCCCGGGGAGCGAAAAGCCTAAATCTGCCTCCCTCTGCTTCGGTATAATATCCAAACCTGCCCTGCGGCATGGCCAATTTCCACTGCCTCACCTCATCGCCCGTCCTTGGTTTTCCGATCTTAAACCGAAAAATATCACTGCCCGATCTTTTCGGATCGAAAAAAAAGTTTCTTACTCCCTTATTTGCCGAAATCTCTGGACAGGGAAGAAAATCTTCCGGCCCAAACCATTTTCCCTGATCAGATAAAAACTTAAATTCAAAAGGAGCATATTCAATTAACACATCCCATTCGATTTGGAGACTGTAACCACGGTCCCCCTTCATTAATTCACAGCCCACCGGGGAGGCCTGCCCATTCCATTGGTTAAAGTCACCCACCAGAAAAACGCGTTCCTCAGGCTCCAATTCATCTCCGCCTAGGGGTAGAGAAAAGTGGGCCCAATTTCCAATCTTTGCATACCCCCCGATTCGGGCCCTCTCTATGGGCTCAAGCCGTTCAAGCTCGGTGCAAAGCAGACCCGCTTCTTCCAGTAGGTCATCAGGCAGGCGATCTCCCGCCCAGTCCACTTCCAAAAAAAGCAACCCCGCTTCCTGGCTGTCACCCACCCAAACATATCCACCCCTGTTGTACACAGGACCAAATAAGAGAAAATGCCCCAGGCTTGCGAACCGAAAAATTTTGCTCCGATAAAAATTTTCTATTATTTCTTTCCTTGTTATGACCCAAGCCAAAGAACGCATCCTCGTCGCCCTCTCCGGAGGAGTGGATAGTGCAGTAACCGCGGCGATCTTAAAAGAAGCAGGGCATGAAATTGAAGCCGCCTATGTGCGCACATGGGAGCACGAGGAGGACCTGCTGGGAGATTGTCCCGGAGCGAAGGATTTGGCCGATGCCCGGGCCGTTGCCGAAATGCTCTCCATTCCGTTTCGCACGATTAATTTTGTGGACTTCTACCACCGGGAAGTGGTTAACCCCATGGTCGAAGGCTATGCCAACGGGATTACCCCGAACCCTGACATTCTCTGCAACCGGCGAATGAAATTTGGGGCCCTTTTAGAATATGCCCAAGAGCAAAATTTTCAGGCACTCGCAACTGGGCATTACTGCCAGCGAAAACTTGGCGGAAAAGGAGAACCTCAACTTTGGGAGGGTTTGGATAAGAATAAAGATCAGTCCTACTTTCTTGCCCGGATATCCAAGAAACAACTGGCTGGTGCCCGTTTCCCATTAGGGGAAATAACCAAGAAAGAAGTCCGTAAACTTGCCCGTCAGTTGAAGCTTCCCGTGGCGGACAAAAAGGATAGTCAGGGAATTTGCTTTCTTGGAAAAGTAAAAATACCCAACTTCCTCTCCCATTTTATAGAAGACTCGCCCGGTGATATTGTAAACCAATCGGGTAAAAAAATTGGCACTCATCAGGGATTGCACCGCTACACTTTGGGGCAAAGGAGAGGAATTGGTGTCCCCTCCAATCAGGACAACGAGTTCTATGTGGTCACGGGAAAGAACGAGGAAACCAACGAGCTCATTGTGGCTTTTGAAAACGAAGATAATCCCAGCCTATGGGGATACAGATGTAGGGTAGAAAAGTTGCATATCCTTTCCGAACACACGACAAAGGAACTTAGCTTAAAGCCATTATTGGCAAAAGCTAGATATCGCGATCCCAGTACACCGGTTAGTTTACATCTTCTCGACGAAGGGAAACTAGAGGTCACTTTTGCGAAAGCTCAACGGGCAATCACCCCAGGGCAGGTTATGGCTATATATCAGGACGAGCGCCTTCTCGCCTCGGCAATTTATTCTGCCAGTGAAATGGGCAGGGCCTTTCTTTCAACTTGATAATCCCCCCTCTTGGCCACATAAAGCATTTTGTTGGATGAAACTCAATTTATCTAAAAAAATTCTCAAAGAACTGCCGGGCAAAGAGAAACCTCCCCTCAAAACTAAGGAAAATTTAGAAGAGTATTTACAGGGAGCGATTTCCTTTTTGCAGACCCAGCAAAATGTTTTATTGCGAACCATTTCTATAATTGAAGAAATTGGCAAACTTGCCCCCACACTCAAAGCCGATGTCATCAAGAATGTTACCAAAAAACAGGAAACTGAATCCCGCAAAAAGTTTAAGCTCTTGCGCAAAGAGTTAAAAAAACTGGTTTCTCTCAAGTTTAATGAGCGTCCTCTATTTAGCGACAAGGAAGAGGACAAGTCTTTCAAACTCTTTCAGGGAGCGAGTGCATCTTCTCCACATGTCAAGCAACCCTGCGCTCCCCAATTCATCAAACCCCTGCAAAAACCCAATCCGCAAATCGACCTTGAACTTGTGCATTCATCCACACAGGCGCTTCAGGAAATGGTGGGGCAAAACGATGCCACCACTCATGATTTACAAAACAGCTTTCTCGCCCTTGCGGCTGACCCAGAATCCCAGACCAAATTAAAGTTTTTCGAAGAAAAGGTTAGAAGCTGGGTATTTGGGGTCATTCAAGGAAACGACGGTCTCTCGGTTCAGGCCAACATCCTTGGACGCCGGGTGGATGGATTGGTCAGCAAAATCGACGGGGCCAAGGCAGGGGAATAATTTCAACCAATGTCCCAAGGGAATTCAAGTCCGTTCCCCTCCCCGCAAAACAACCCGGGCGGTCGTCCCTTTTTGGGTATTCACTTTGTCAAATGTGGTACCTACGGCAGAATTTACCAAAATAAAGAAGGTACCGCCTATGTCGGGCACTGTCCGCGCTGCATGCACGCCTTGCGTGTTCGCATAGGTGCTCAGGGCACGAACACCCGTTTTTTTAAGTGCTTCTGTCCGTAAGGCCGTTTTGCCCGATCACTGATTCCGCTCTGTGCTCTAACGGAATTATGGATTCACAGGAATTCGCTTTTGTCCGTCGGTCAGTCTCCATGCTTCTTGCAAACTGAATACATATAACCTTGGTCCCTCGGTGCCTTCCCCGCTCCCGCGTACATCCCCCGAAAAAATAACTTCGCCATGCTTGGGGTGCCCATACCTCAGTTCATAGAAGCGCTGGGAGAGAGCAAAGCTTCGCAGGGGGTTTTGCCAATCCACACGACGAAAAAAGATTTCTCTCTCGGCCACTTCTTCTATCCTGACTTTGCCAAGGGCTTCCCCCTGGGGAAAAAACAGTTGGGCCAGTGTACCCGTTCCGATCTTAAGCAACTCATCGAGCAAAACTTGACCGTGTCCAAAATCTCCGTCTTTACTTCCCTCTGTTATCCCTTCATCAGACTGGTGGTTGGCAGGAAAAGAAGAAGATAGAGCCAATGATTGATTGAGCTCCGCTATTTGAAAAACAAGTCTTTCAGCCAATACATCCTCGGCCTTTTTTTGGGCAAGTTCCGCAACCAGGTCACCGACCTGCTCAATCATCAAGTTATCGGCATTTCCCGATCCATTCCATTCAGGAATGCCTTCCACCAAGGCCAAGGGCACAAGAGGCTGGGTATCCGATCTCTCCAGCCACCCAAAGTACCCAATTAGGGACGCAACCAACCCGGTGTAGAAATAGATCTTCCATCCTTGATATGACTTATTTCTATTTTGCGGCTCGGCTTCCTTCCTCCTCTGAGGTTCTTTAAAATCTTCCTCTTCGGCCACCTGCACTGCATTTATCTGCTCATTCGCTTCCTCCCTTACCCGGTAAAGCTCATCCACTTCTCCCCAACTCACTTTGGCCTTTTCAAGCCATTCGAGGGCAATCCCTACTTCGACCTTAATGGCTTGCCAATCCGGATTCTCCCTGCACTTCCTTTCAACCTCCAGCCCGTTCTCTTCACCAAGGGAGAGAAGATAGCAAATGACTCTTGGCAAAGCATCCGATTTCTCCTCCATGGAGATCAGGGAATAGCCATTTTCATGCTCCCTGGAAAGTTGCATAAAAAACGCCTCCAGGCTGGTTGCCCATAAAGTTTTTGACGAGTCAGACCCCAGAAAGAGAAGCTTTCTTTCAACTTCGGGAAGACTCCCCATAAAGACGCGGGCCCGGGCAGATAGATGTTCTTTATTTGCTTCTTCCTTCGGGTCAGCGTCTAAAAGTTCGTTTTCAGCAAAGAGCTCAAGCTGAGTCTCGCCTTTTGAGAGATTACATGAACCAAGGGTGCGTTGGTACTCCTTTTTTACTGCGAGAAAAAGTTCAGCAGCACGATCACTCAAAATCCTTTCCTTACATTCATTACTGAAGTTCGTGCATCGGGAAACAAGCTCCCTGGCCAGGACGGGACAGTTCACCAGCAAATGGGCATAGTGCAGAAGCTGGTTTTCCAAATCAACAATTCTCATCTGTGCTCCCACTCCTTTACCTAGGAATGCCTATTTTTCGGTGGGACCAGTCCCCCCTTCCCCCAATCCATTGGAGGCAAGCACATGGGCTAAAATTGTCTGCACCATACCATTGCAGAAAGGGTTTCTTCTTCCCCTGCCAGTCCAGCCTATCTCCTGGGCGATTCCCCGAAATCTTTGCGGACAATCCCCCGCCGGCCAATGATACCAAACTGCAAAAGCATCGACCTCGTGCAACGCACAGTACAGGGGCAGAGAAGCATCCACCCAAAGCGTATTCGAGCGGTTCCCGCCAAAAATATTTTTCAGAATGTGATTTTGCCAATTTTTCCTGCAATCCCCAAGACCTAGGCTGCAGCGGGTGGCAGAAACAGGGTCTTCGGCGGAGTGGACAGAAAATTCTTTCAGTCCGCTTACCCAGCCAGGATTCTCTAGACACAGCCTGTGGTATTGCTTCAGACGATGAAGCGGATGATTAAGCGGTCGGCACCCACGCAATTTCCAGTCTTTTTGCGAGCGAAACACATCCTCGATATTCAAGGATGAATCCTGCCAGGAAGCCAGCGGATAATCCAGGGCAATCCGGGTCATAGGGGCACGGTTACGGCGATAGCCAAGAACCTCCAAGAACCATTGATGACACGCCGTCTCCCATCCCGCTTTCCTGATTCTTAGCTTCGCAAAGTTAAGCTTTCCTTCCCACCTCTGCCTAGCCAGTTCATGTACATCTGCCTCCATCAACCGGCTCAGTTCCTCACGGGAAAAGTAGCCTGACTCCTGACCGGACAGCTGGCGCAAGGCAAACTCCTCTGCATATTCCTCCACTCCTTGCGTCAGGCAGGGCAGAAAATGCATGACTGGCACTTTCCTGCCATTCTCGAGCACGGAGAAAGATACCTCCTTGCGATCGGTAAATAGGCAGATATGGAGAATCACTCGGTTAAAATTGGGATTTCGGTGATGTCCGTGAGCTTCCCAGTCCTTTGGGCGGAAATGAATTTCGATATCTCCGCCACACTCCTTGTCTCCAATCCGCAGCTTTGAATTTCGGAAATCTGGCCCCTCTTCCCCACGGTTCCACTCCCCCCGGTTGAGCACGGTAACCCGCTGCCCACACAAAGTACACAGTGCCGAAGGGTCGAACAACTGTTCCTCCCAAATTCTCTGGATCAGAAATTCTTCGATTTTCAACTCCCCGTAAAGACCGGGAGCCTCCTCCAGATGGAGTGACAGGCTATTGGCATTCTTAAAAATCATCCGGAAAGGGAATTGGGTTTTTAAAGGAATGATCTTTATCTTTGGAAAATTTCGAAGTTCGCTCCGCCCGACGGGAAACCTGGGACATGGAGTGGTCGAGCTTTTTGATCATCTCTTCCACCCGCATCGCAGAGGCCCCATTCTCATAGGCACAATTGCGGATCAGCGAATCATTGGTCACCACACAAATTGCCTCGGGAAACTTCGCTGCCATCACCATTCTTTCAATAACTCCATCCGCCCCCTCAAAAGAGGAGGAATAGACCACATCATAGGCATCCATTCCCGGTCTTTTTTGCAGCGAACCCCGACCCGCCCGTCCATCAAAAACCACAGTAACACGAAATCCATCTGCGGCAAAAGGTTCCAAAAAACGTAACAAGGTATCGCGGGCATGATTACGGTCTTTGGCCAGTTCAGTGGCAATTTCCGCAATAGCATGCATGGAATTATTCCCGTCAACTATCAGATGTTCTTGCATTTTTTCAGAGCATAGATCAAGCAATGTACTTTTTCACAGGGTTATTAATATTTGACCCGCAACGCAATATCAGTCCTTCTTTTTTATGAGTCTAGCCTTTTTATTTCCCGGTCAAGGTTCCCAATCCGTTGGCATGGGTGCCGAAGTTTTTGCCCACTATCCCGATCTGGTTGAGGAAGCCGACCAAATCCTCGGTTACTCCCTTTCTGCCATTTGCCTGAAAGACAGCGATGGGCAGATAGCAAACACTGAATTCACCCAACCCGCTCTCTACCTAGCCAGCTTTCTTGAAGCCAAGGCAAAAATAGACGACGGGCAAACTCCGACCTCTGCTGCCGGTCACTCTGTGGGAGAATTTGCCGCCCTTGCCGTCGCTGGCTGTATGTCCTTTGCAGATGGCCTAAAGATGGTTTCGAGGCGCGGGCAAATCATGGCACAAGTCAGCGGTGGGGGCATGGCTGCTGTGATTGGACTGAGTGCCGACCCGATCCGGGCCACCCTCTCTGCAATTGGTTCCACTGAGGTGGACCTCGCCAACTTCAACTCTCCCGGACAAATCGTAATTTCAGGCCCGGCCCAACAAATCGAGGCTAGCCTCGCTCCCCTGAAAGAGGCAGGTGCCCGCATGGTGGTACCTTTAAAAGTGAGTGGAGCCTTTCATTCCCGGATGATGGAAGAACCGGCGAGGAACTATTCGAGGTTTCTCGAGGGCATTACTTTTTCCGACCCTGCCTTTCCCGTATATTCCAATGTGGAAGCGAAGCCCTATCCCGGCGGGGATGCCATTGCCGCCCTGCTCACCCGTCAAATCCACAGCCCGGTAAGATGGACTGAGCTTATCACTCAGATGCGCTCAGACGGAGCGGATGAATTCGTGGAGTGTGGACCCGGTAATGTGCTGACCAAATTGCTTAAACAAATCCCCTGATCTTGTATCCAGGGGTCCACCCGGCTACCTCGCCTTGGTGTCAAGGCTGAGCTTTGTCAGATTGCGCTCCTTTAGCAAATTCACTACATCAATTACATTTTGGTAGGGCAAAGAACGGTCCGCCCGGATATGCACCGTAGGAGAGGGATTTTTGCCGGATAGAGTGTCGAGCCGCAGGTTAAGTTCGGTCGGAGACACGGCATCATTGCCCCAAAAGTAGGATCCATTTTCTGCGATGGTAATGAATTGATCATCCACCGGAGGCGGAGGCTGTTTAGCTGAGCTGTTTTGTTCCGGCAGGTTGATCCGGTTATATTGCTCGATCACCGGCGTGGTAATCATAAAAATGATCAAAAGAGAGAAGGCCAAATCAATCAAAGGAGTGACATTGAGATCCGAGATCACTGCCAACTTGTTTTTTCTTCTAAAATCTCTCGCCATCCCCTACTCCGGCTTGCCGTATAAGATCAGGCCTTATTCTCCAGCTCGATCCGGTCTGCCAGGTTGCTGGCAAAGTTTTCCAGCTTGGTCATCTCACCCCGCACCACCCCAGACAGCCAGTTGTAGATAAAGACAATCGGAATGGCCACGCAAAGGGCAGCCACCGTTGTAAGTAGAGCCCCGGAAACTCCCGGGGCAAGATGTTCGATCGTCGCACCTCCAGAATCCATTGTTCCAAAGGCGTCCATTACCCCCCAGACTGTGCCGAGTAAGCCAACAAAAGGAGCCCCGGAGACAATCGTGGCCAACCAGTACATTTTTTCCTCGTAGGTATCCTCCACCTCCGCCAGTGCACGGCGGATGGCATTTTCCACATAATTCATTTTCAACTGACCCGAACTCGCCCCCCGCCTGGCCGCACCCATGGCACGCGAACAAATTCGCAGATAGGGGCTGCCGACGCCAGCAAATGCTTCATCCTTGTAGTCAAAGATGGTAGGTAAATCGTTGATTCTCTGCTCGTCCCGCTGATTGAGTTGCTTGGCCTTTTTTAACTGCTTCGATTTGTACCACATCACACTGATTGCATAACAGTTCATCCCAGCAAGGATAAAAATAAAGACCTTCCCCGCCAGGTTCGAGTCCATAAAATATTTAAAAACACCTCCATCCGCCAAAATGGGCGGATAGGTAAACACGCTGATAATATTTCCCATCACATCAATTCCTCCGTTAAAATACCACAAATCCATATTTCCAACTTTCCTTTCCTAAAATCAATGAAATTCGTGCATCCAGACCAATCTATTGAACGATATCCGATTAAGTTTGCAGGCTCCTGCAAAGACGCTTAGGGACATTCTCTAGATGCAAATACCGCACAAAATCATCGAGGAAATCAAAACCAAATCATTCTCCGTATCCAACAAACATGCGGTGGTCGGGCTGGATGGATTTGTGGACAAAATCGTTGCTCCTGTTGAAAAAAGGCACGGCCTGGGTGATCAATTCGATGCCGTCACCACGATCGCCGAGATGGGAGCTAAGATTTCGGCTGCTGCTGGAAAAAGTGCCAATATTGAACTCTTCCCCCGCTTCGAAAAACTTGGGGGTAATGGTCCCATCATGGCTAATGCCATGCTCTCTCTCGGGATGAAAGTTCGATACATTGGTGCACTGGGACAACCCAATATTCATCCTGTATTTGAGGAATTTTCCGACAAAACCGCAGCCATTTCTCTCTGCGAACCAGGCATCACCACCGCCCTGGAATTCAAGGATGGTAAACTCATGTTGGGTAACACGCTCAGCTTGGAGGAAATCGATTATTCCCGGATCATTGAGTCTGCGGGTGAAGGAGAGTTTATCGACCTTCTTTCCAAGGCGGACATTGTCTCCATTGTCAACTGGACCATGATCCCAAAAATGACCCCATTCCTAGAGGAATTGGTCGACAAAATCCTGCCCAATCTGCCCCCGCGGGACACCCGGTCCTTCTTCTTCGACCTCGCCGACCCCGCCAAGCGCTCCACATCGGACATTCGCGAGGTCCTCCATGTCATTTCCCGCTATCAGGCCCATGCCGAAGTAACCCTTGGCCTCAACTACAATGAAGGTATCCAGGTTTGCGAGACCCTGGGATTAGAAGTCCGGGGCAAAGACGAGGAGTCCCTCAAAACCACTGCCACTGAAATCCGCAGAGCCCTTGGTATCTCCACCCTGGTTTTGCACCCTGTGGAGTCCGCCGCCTGTGCAACCAAGGACGGTTCCTTCTGGGTGGAAGGGCCCTACTGCGATACCCCGGTAATCACCACCGGTGCGGGAGATCACTTTAACGCCGGATTTTGCTCTGCCCGTCTCAGCGGTTTTTCCCCGCAGGCCTCGCTTGCCCTGGCCACCTGTACATCCGGTCACTATGTGCGAACTGCCCAAAGCCCATCCACAGCTCAGGTGATTAATCTTTTACAATCCAATTAATTCTCTCTTAATTTAGCAGTAATGAGTCACGAAAAAGGCATTCTTATCTCTTTTGAAGGTTCCGAAGGTTGTGGAAAATCAACCCAAATCCGCCGGATCGCGGACAGACTGGAAGAAATGGATCACCGCGATGTGGTTGTCACCCGCGAACCCGGAGGCACCGTAATCGGTGAGGATATCCGCCACCTCCTCATGCACGCTGATTCCTCCCAGAGCATCCTTCCCGAAACGGAACTTTTATTATTTGCGGCCAGTCGGGCACAATTGGTCCGGGAAATCATCTTTCCCGCGATTGAGGACGGCAAAATCGTCCTTTGCGATCGCTTCCTTGACTCTACCACCGTTTACCAAGGGGTTGCCCGCCAGATTGCCGATGATCCCGTGACCATGATCAATGCCTTTGCTGTGGGGGAAATCGTTCCTGATCTCACTGTCGTTCTCGATGTACCGCCTGAAGTTGGATTTGAGCGCATCAAGCACCGGGTGTCCGATATGCCTGACCGTATGGAACAGGAGAATATCGAATTTTATGGAAAAGTGCGCAAGGGCTACCTCCATCTCGCGAGAAGCCTGCCCGACCGCTTTTTTGTAGTGGATGGCAATGGGGACGCCGATGATATCGAGTTGGAAATTTGGAATGAGATTCACGCTCGTTTCTACGCACAGGACTAGGCTTTTATTTTTCCGGTCAATTCTCCGCGGGTGTCCTCGCTGTCCACAGACCCCATCCAGACTCTAATCGACCGCCATCTCGACGGTCGTCTGCACCACGCCATCCTCTGCATCGGACAAAGCCTGCCCGCCCTGCACGATGAGTCCTATCGCTTGGTTCAGGATGTCCTTGGCATGACAAAAGGCCAGGAAGAGCACCCCGACCTCTTTCACCTTCGTCCAACTGGCAAGGCCCGTATCATTACTGTGGAAAAAACCCGGGAACTGATCTCCAACCTCCACCAATCATCCAACCAAGGGGGTGCAAAAATTGCCCTCATTCATGAGGTGGACCGAATGCGCAAAGAGGCCGCTAACGCCTTTCTTAAAACCCTCGAGGAACCTCCCCGCGACACCTTTCTTTTCTTGATTACCACCCGGCCCTACTCCCTGCTCCCCACGATCCGAAGCCGTTGCCTGCAGGCACGCATTGCCTCGAAGAATGAGCAGGACCCTGACCCGTCTTGGTCATCCTGGATATCCAGATACCGGGACTGGATTCTTTCTCTGCTCGACCGCGAAAAACTCAAGCAAGACCGCATCAGCCCGCTTTTCCAAGCCTATGGCCTCGCAGCCTCCCTCCTCCAAATCATCCATGCTCAGGCAGACAATGAATCCAAGGAGGCAAAGTCGGCCATCGCTGGCCTGGACGAGAAGGAAAAGGATGCTCTCGATGCCGGCGTCCGCAAGGGCGTGCGTACTCGTCTCCTCAAAGATGTGGCCGAGGCCACACGTGCGGTGGCCACGCAGGGCAGCAGCAGTTCCCTTTCCTCAACAGGCCTCAAATTGGCCCGGGCTCTATCTTCCCTCGAGCGCTGCGTCGGTCTGATGGAGGTTAACCTTAAGGATGAAACTGCCATTGAGGAGTTCTATCTTTCCTCCCTGCGGATATGGACGGCCAAATAAACCAAGTTCACCTGTAGCATGAGCACAATTTTTGAAAAAATCATCGACCGGGAAATTCCCGCGGACATTCTCCACGAGGATGAACATTGCCTGGCGATTCGCGATATCGACCCGCAGGCCCCTGCCCACTTCCTTGTCATCCCCAAGCAGCTCATTCCGCGCATTGGCCAAGCTTCATCTACCGATCAGTCTCTTCTCGGTCACCTCTTGCTTGTCGTTGGCCAGCTTGCGCAAAAGGAAGGTTTGGGAGAGGGCTTCCGGGTAGTGATCAACCATGGTGCCGATGGAGGAGAAACCGTGCCCCATCTTCATATCCATGTTCTTGGTGGCAGGCAAATGAAGTGGCCCCCTGGCTGAACCATGATCCGACGGCTTTTACCCACAATTCTCGCATCTGCTTTTCTGGCCATCGCGGCCAGGGCAGACCGACTGGAAACCCAACAGGGTTCCATACTCTATGGCACCGTGGTGGGCATTGAGGATGGCAACCTTACCTTCGATACGGAGTATGCCGGGCAGTTGACCATTGCAACCGTCTTCATAAAAAGCCTCTTTTCCAATACAAACCTCATTCTGCGGACCGACCAAAACTTCACCTTCTCCGGACAGTCTGTAGCTGTGGAGGACGGTAAACTTTCCCTCAGGAATGCTCAGGAAACCCGGCAGATTTCTTTTTCTGAGATTGAACAGCTTTGGCCGGCTGACGAGGAGGACCCCGTCGTGCTCGAACAGCTCGCCTTTGATGAAGCCATGCGGATGAAGTGGGTGAACTCGCTCGGCTTTGACCTCAGTGGTGCCTCCGGCAACACCGACAACCTCGGGATCGGCCTGCGTCTCGATAGTGTCTATTCCAACCAGATAAGTGAGCTCGATATGTATCTCGCCTTCGTCAAGGTGGAACAGGATGGCACCACCAACTCGGAGGAAACCAAGTATGGTGCCGAGTATGATTCCCTCTTTCATGAGAGTTGGGCATGGTACCTGAAGGCAGATTTTGAGCACGACCCGGTCGAACAATTGGATATCCGCTTTACCGGGGCATCCGGTCTGAAATACGATTGGATCGAGGAAGAAAACTATCAGGTATCCACCCGCTTCGGGGCCGCTTTTCGCTATGAAAAAGCCTCTCAGTCCAAATCTGCTGCCACCGAGGAACCCGCCCTCGATCTCGGCTTGGATTACGCCCACACTCTCAAGGATTTTCTCTCCCTTGAAAGCAGCTTGTCTCTGGTGCCCATCCTCGATGACTTCGAGGATTATGTCTTTCAACACGACACTGCCTTGGTCCTTCCGATTGGCCTGGAAAACGAATGGCAATTAAGAACCGGTCTGGCCGGTACTTTCGATTCCACCCCGGCCGAAAACTTGCAGAAAAGCGATTTGAGATACTATATGCGTGCTGTCTATCAGTTTAAATAGATAGCTAATTTGGAAAAAAAAGTTGCTTCAAAAGGAAGATAACTAAAGTAAAGAGAGTCAGAAGGATGATCTTTTTAGGTACTTCAATTTTCATCATCACTTCTGCATATCGATCAAAATAAGTGGTTGGCCATAAGAGTAAGAGCGATATCAAAAGAATTATACTCAGGTATTCCTAGGCTATTCCCTTTTGAATTAACCCATCGATTTGAGTACCTCGTACCAATATCGGCACTGAGCCAATCCAAAATTTGCCACGATAAATTAAGACTAGTGTAAGCTAGCCAATCGACTCGACCATCATTTCCATGTTTGAGGTAATTTGATCTGCTTAAGCCTAGGCTGTTTACCAACATAAACTGCCCTTCCGAACCAAAAATTTTAACGAGTCCGAGATTCACACCAACCAGTAAATTATCACCGTCGTTCTGTTGAATAGGTTTTTGGCCCTCGGTTAAGGAATACCTTAGCATTCCGTCAAGCATGAGGATCGAGCTATCATTAAGCATAAATAAATTTGATAATTGTAGAGAGGGAACAATAGATTCAAATTGCTTATCAAAACTCCTCAAACTTCTTGAAGAGCCAAATTCAATTGCTGGAGTAAGGCTAATATCGTTCGTAAACTCAAAACTTAGTCCTGCTTTGGCCATCGTGTAAATGTAATTGAGAGCATTGGGGTTTACCTGCTCAGTCTCCAAATATGCAGCTGTTTGAACAAGAGCATCAAGTTTCGGAATCAAAGTAAGATATGAACCTACACTGACTGGTCTGGATAGAGAAACACCAAACGAATTTTCCCAAATTCCTGTATCAACCACATCTTCTTCAACTTGAAGAACATTGCTATTATAAACTGGTCTGGTGCTTGCAAAAGCTATGATTGAAAGATCGGGGTCATCAGCCTCATTGCTTCCCTCGGAGGAAGCAATCGCTGGCGGGATTATTTTCGATCCATAGTACCTTTCCCCTAAAGCACCTAAGGGAACTATGCCGGGAGCAAGAGCGTCAGGCTTAGGACCAACCCACCTTGAGCGGTTTCCCCTTCTTTTAGAAGTAGAAAAATCATAATTTACCGAGGACTGAGTTTTTACATCTCCAATCGGCTCATTGGCGGAATATAGATCTTTCGGTGAATCCTGAGTAAATCGCGACCCACCGTCAAAAATATACTTTCGGTCTCTGAGTGAGCCAAGTGGAACTGACCCTGGTGCAATTTCTTGTGGATTCGCACCGACCCATACATTAGCAATGGAAACTAACTGTTGCTCACCTAAACCCGACTTAAAGTCAGATGGGTTTTTAGGAGCACTAAATTCGGAAGCTGATAGAATATTACAAATCCAAAGAGACAATAAAATTGACTTTATATTACGGCCAAAATTCATCCTACCTTTCACTATCATTGCATAGCATTTCTAGGAAAAAAGACCAACTTGAATATTTAATAATTCAAAACTCATCAATTTTCTACTCGAAGAGGCCAAGGGATCCCATCCAATCCTTTGCCCGGTCGGGCCATTTGGAAACAGCGTATTTACTTGGGAGCAGACCATACCCATGCCCTCCAAATGGATAAACATGAAGTTCACTACCTTTCACCCCAGCTGCCTCTAAGGCAAGGTAAGTAAGTACACTACCCTCTGCAGGAATTTTATCATCGCCAGTGTGAGCAAAAAACATGGGCGGGCATTTGGGGGAAATGTTTATGCTGGGATTAAGTGCCAAAGGCTCATTGTGCAGTGTGAGGTAGGCCGGATAAAGAAGTAGGGCAAAATCGGGCCGGCAGGATAACTGGTCTGCCTGATCGATTTTTTGATAGCTACGCTGTTCAAACGAGGTTGCAGTCATCACCGCAAGGTTTCCCCCTGCAGAAAACCCAACGATACCAAGTTTTTTTATGGGAACCTTCCAGGACTTGCCCGTCTGACGGACCAAGCCCATTGCCCGCTGGGCATCCTGAAGAGGTGCGGCATGGGGTTGGCGGTTTTTCCGGCGGGGAACCCGGTATTTGAGCAAAGCAGCATGAATCCCTAGGCTATTTAGCCATTTACAAACATCCTCGCCTTCATGCTCGATGGCTAAGATTTGATACGATCCGCCCGGGCAGACGATTACAGTGGTGCCATTCGCTTTTGTAGAATCAGATAAATAATAAGTGATGGTGGGCTTGGTCACATTACTAACCCGCTTTACACCCTTGACCTCCACCATCTCCTCCCCCACCTCTCCTGGCACCTCACCCGGGGCATCTCCAGGCCACACAGCCTCCACTTTTTGGGCGTACAGACCCACCGAAAAGACAGATAAAATGGATAACAAAAAAGGCTTTTTCATGGCTAAAAATTAAGTCAAAAAATCAAATTTAATCTACTTTATCAGAACTCTTTGCTTTCTCTTTTCGGCATATCATTATTGGCAAAACAATAGTAGATCCCCAACCAGAGAAGTTGGCAGTAACGGTAGGTAATAATGGGCAGGATCAGGGCACCGCCTAGGCAAAAGCCTAGCATCCATTCCAATGAAAAAATATCAAAAAGCCACAGCATAATAGTAGGTAAAATCCAGAAGGTACAGATGAGGGAATAACTCACCGGAACCCCACCCAGGAAAAACCCATCTTCCCCACGATCGTACTTCAATTGGCAGACCGGACAGGTGTCTCTTCTGACAAACACCCCGACCAATACCTTACCCTCTCCACAACGGGGGCATTGATTGGCGATGGTGCGCTTCAAATAGATTGTCTTCATTGAACCACCCATATTGGGGATGACCAGGCCCGGTTGCCATCTGATTGTTCCAGTTCCACAAAATAATAATCCTCCTTTCCTGACAACGGGTCCGGCACCAGCGAGCGCTCAAAGTGGAGGGACTCTTCTTCCGGATGAAAGGTTTTCCAGGGCTTTCCATTTTTGATGAGTCTTACATCCTTAAGCGAACCCGTACCGGTAACTTCAAGAAAGAGGGACTCTCCCTTGCGGTATTTCACCTCTTCCCCCATCCAATATTTCCCATAGCGAAAGACCAGCCCGATCCGGTCGGTAGCCCCATAGGTTCTTCTCGCCTGCAGGGAGCGGAAAATGGATTCTCGCTCCCGCTGGGGAGACCAAACACAGGCATAACTGCGATGAGTGGAGAGATGATCACTGCTGGCAATTAGCCCGAAGCGGTACCCCTTGGAATACCCTAGCCGAACCATCGCCGCCATGTTCTTGTCCGCATTGGACCGGCAACCCTGAAAGATTTCCATCAGTGGGCGTTTTTCATTGTCATGTATAGACCAAAGGGCCTGGACCATGGCAGGAGAGTTTCCGGTGTTGTGGGGGATGGTAAAAGTATCGCCATCGATCTCATTCCAAAACTCTCGCAGGTGGGGTTCAAACGGGCGCAGAAGATCATCCCTTAGGGAAATGACATTGTGGTCGGTCTGCCGCTGGCTGCGCTCGTAAGAAAAATACGGAATAAAACGGCCATTGAGCCGGTGTCTGGTCACCTCCTTGACGCTCCGTCGCCAAACCAGGCTGTCCACCTCACCATTGGAAAGATCCCGGGCATGGTCGGTTATGCCGACAAAATCATGCTCCACCACTTCAATGATATAACGGAACTGGTCATCATAAGTGCCATCAAAAAAGGGAAAGCAAAGGGAAAGATCGGTATGGCGATGCAAATC
>Ga0181558_10001752_pt1 | contig 20742 bp, 20 predicted proteins | sample 011ome_22_FD_133754 | JGI IMG/M metagenome (GOLD analysis project Ga0181558, IMG submission 133754) | Coastal salt marsh microbial communities from the Groves Creek Marsh, Skidaway Island, Georgia - 011507BT metaG (megahit assembly) | ecosystem: Environmental > Aquatic > Marine > Intertidal...
CACCGGCATCGCTCCGAGCACTGGGTGGAGGTGAAGGGCGTCGCTACCGTGGTGCGCGGAGATCAAGAACTTGTGTTGCAAATGAATGAGAGCATATATATCAACGTCGGCGACAAGCATCAGCTCCGAAACGAGGGCGAAGGTGATCTTGAGATTATCGAGGTTCAAACCGGCAGTTATTTTGGAGAAGATGATATTTTGAGATATGAAGATTTATATTTGCGAGAATGACCGTGTTTTTTAAAGAAAAATTCTGGGGCTTTTATGTTTTGCGGTTCATTTTGCACACAGGAACGCCGCCTTTTATTAACAGAATTATGTCTGTCCGAGGACAGTTTTGTGTGCTACGCCTTTTGGTAAGACGCCCAGTTTCTCAGAAAAATCTGATTGTTAGTTGAGTTTCGTAATTTATTATCAATTTTAGTTTGATTAGTTGAATTTGTGTTCTCCATAAGATGTGGTCCACAGATATGAGCCTTAAACGGGAGGTGGGAGCGCCAATGATAGAGCGAGTTACGTCAAAAGTTTTGCCAGGTATTGTTACTCACGTGATTGTAAAGATTGCAGAGCCAACTTCTGGTAAAAGCAAAAGACAAGATTTTTGTGATCCAGCGAATCCTCTCCAAGTTGCTGAAATACCACTGCCAAAAGGATACAAAATGGCGCCACACCGGCACGATGTGAAAAAATTGGCTATTCATGACGCCAAGGCACAGGAGTGTTGGATAGTAAAAAAAGGGAGTATTAGGGTAATCTTGTACGATTTGGATGACACTAAAATAAAATCAGAGATTCTCAAGTGTGGAGATTTTTTGGTTACATTGGGTGGTGGTCATGGAATGGAAACCTTGGAAGATGAGGCGACTATTCTAGAGGTAAAAAATGGACCATTCACTGGGAGAGACTACACATCTTTTGTCGAAAAAGAGATCCTCTCATGAGAGAGGGCGCGGCTCGTTCCCATTGTTTGGTTTGTGGTGGTTGTGATCTGGAAACGATAATTGATCTAGGTGTCCATCCTTTTGCAGATACGTTTGTTAAACCGGATACACTAGTTGGGTCTGAATATGTTCAAAAGCTAGTTTGTGATTATTGCATCGGATGCGGTCATACACAATTAAGGCATATCACTGACCCCATCAAACGATATGTTGATACCGATTATTCTTACACCTCTTCGAATTCAGAGTATTCCCGGGAGTATTGGTGTGACTACGCTAAAGCTGTGACTGAAGAGGTTGCGTTGCCGTTGGGTAGCAAAGTGCTTGAGTTGGGATCTAATGATGGCTTTTTATTATCCCAGTTAAAATCTGATTACGAAGTGCTTGGCGTGGATCCGTCACCTCACATGGCAAACCTTGCAACCCAAAGGGCGGTTGACACAAAGGTGGATTTGTTCAGTTCGCGTGTAGCAAAATCAATATTGTTGGAACACGGTTGTCAAAGGTTGGTAATCGCAAATAATGTATTGAACCACACCGACGATCCGTCAGATTTTATTAGTGGTGTTTCCTCAGTACTCGACGATGAAGGTTGGTTTGTGTTTGAGTTTCCCTATTGGTTGAGTACAATAAAGGATAGAAAGTTTGATCAAATCTACCACGAGCATGTTTCCTATTTTAGTGTTAAGTCAATTACATATTTGTTAACTAAATTCGGCTTTGCTGTGAAGAAAGTTAGGAAAACAGAGTATCATGGGGGGAGCCTGCGTGTGTACGCAAAAAAAGGCGAGACCTCGAATGATGAATGTGTGGAGAGGTTGATAAAGATTGAAGTTGATGAGGGATTGCATTCAGTCATCAGATACCATGACTTCATGAAGGAAATCAAAGCGAGTAAACACAAGTTTATGATGTTTGCTCATAAAGAAGCCATTGTAGGGAGCCCGTTGATTTGTATTGGTGCGGGGGCCAAGGCTAATACTTTTCTCAATTTTTACGGGCTGGACTATTTAATGGTGGAATGTTTGACTGACACCTCGCCCCATAAGATTGGAAAATTGACTCCGCTATCCCGTATCCCGATATGCCACGATGATGTTCTTAGCAAATACAAATTTGCTAATGTTGTACTGACGTCTTGGAATTTAGAAAAGATACTCAGGCCAAAAATTCTTCTTATCAACCCTAACATTAGATTGGTCAATGCGTTTGCATAGCCCACGAAGGATCATAACATGATACACAGAGTTATCTCAGAAAGCACATCTGATGATCGTGGTCGTATTTCAGATATCTTTTATAAAGAGAAGATTGATCACGTAGCTATCATTGAGAGCTATGAGAAGGGAGTTATTAGGGGTAACCATTACCACAAAAACACCACACAACATATTTTCATGACAAAAGGTTCTCTTCGTTATTGGTACAAAGATCTGAAAAATGATGGGGAGATAAGTTGGATTGTGATTGGTCCTTACAGCTTGGTAACCACGCCACCCTACGAAGTCCATGCGCTTGAGATACTGGAATATTGCGAGTTCGTGGTTTTTAGTTCTGGAACCAGAGGAGGGCGGGATTATGAGAGTGATACTTTCAGAGATGTCAAAATACTCACTGAAGACATGCTTATTGGATGACCTCAATGGCGAAGCATAGAGTCCTTGTGACGGGAGCCTTTGGGTTCATTGGCTCAAGGTTTGTGGAACTTGCTGAAATGACTGGAGCCTATGATTTGCACATTATGCCTCAGGCTATCGATCTCAGAAACTACGAGATGATCCAACAGTATTGCTTTGATAAAGGAAACTTTCAATATTTATTGCACTTTGCTGACAAAAATCCCACCTCAGAGATAGCACGCAGATCTCCACACCAAAACATGCAAGATAATTTAGCAATAGCGGCAAACGCGCTCCGCATTTGGGAGGAGTTGTTCAGTGAAGCTACTTTTGTCGGTTTCGACTCTGTTTGGGCGTATCCAGAGGGATTGACGGAAATAACAGAGACAGATTATTGGAATGGAGCGATGCCAAGTATTTCCTCACACTATGGTATTGTGAAGAAACTTTTGCATGTCGGCATCGATACACTTGCCCGTCAAAAGGGTATGCGAGGGAAAATGTTTTTGTTGGGAAATGTCTATGGGCCTGGAGATCAAAGCAGCCGACTTATACCCACAGTTCTGCGCAAGATGATTGATCAAACCGATGTGCTTTTAATGACCTCTGGGAATGAAAAAAGAGATTTTATTTATCTCGATGATCAGATCCAGGGAATATTAGTGAACCTTGATGCTGATGTGCGAATCTTGAATGTCTCTTCAGGTGTTTACCATTCTGTACGCCAGGTGGTTGAGGAGATTGCGTCTCAGTTGCGCTTTAGAGGAAATGTTGAATACTCGGGCGGGGAGGGTAGGGGGGTAACGCGCACCATTGATATGAGCAGAGCCATGTCAATTACGGGGTGGCCTTCTAGTCACGACCTGCTGAGTCTGAAGGCAGGGTTGAGAAAGACAATTACCTTGGACTTGAAGCAAAAATAATCGTTTTGGGGCTTCATGCCTCCACGTATCTAAGTTAATCAAAAATGCACATGGGGAGCGTTCGATGCCAAGGGCTTTAATCACCGGAATTTCTGGACAGGACGGCTCGTACTTGTCTGAATATCTCTTAGAAAAAGGCTACGAAGTTTTTGGTCTGGTCAGACGAAATTCTATCACTGAAAACCAACAATCTCGGCTAGAAAAGATCAGTACTCTGATCACCAGTTATTATGGTGATCTTGCCGATCAGGGTGGTATTTATCGCATATTGGACCAAGTCAAGCCTGATGAGATATATAATTTGGCAGCTCAAAGTCACGTGAGAGTGAGTTTCGACATTCCCCAGTTTACAGCGCAAACGAATGCAGTTGGAGTTTTAAACCTATTGGAGGCAGCAAGGCAAACCGTACCTGAAGCTAGGTTTTATCAGGCCTCCTCCTCTGAAATGTTCGGCAATAGCGTAGATGAAGACGGCCGGCAACGTGAAACAACCCCAATGCACCCTGTAAGCCCATATGGTTGCGCAAAACTTTTTGGCTATTCAATAGTTCGTAACTATCGGTTTTCTTATGGAATGTTTTGTTCTAACGGCATTTTGTTCAACCACGAGTCTCCGAGAAGAGCTTCAAATTTTGTTACAAGCAAAATAATAAAAAATGCGGTAGCAATTTATAGAGGTGAACTTGATTTTTTATACTTGGGAAATCTTGATTCCAAGCGAGATTGGGGCCATGCAAAGGACTATGTAACGGCTATGCATGCAATTCTCAATCACGACACGCCTGATGATTTTGTGATATCAACTGGAGAAACACATTCAATCAGAGAATTCTGCAGTATAGTTTTTGGGAATCTTGGCTTAAATTATGAAGATTATGTGAGGCAGGATGAGAGATTTATGAGGCCCCAGGAACTTGAGTACTTGTGTGGTGACTCTACAAAGGCAAAAAAGATCTTGAATTGGAGTCCTAAAATTACTTTTGACCAATTGGTTCAAGACATGCTTGAGACGTATTTGAACGACACAAAAAAATAAAAAAAGAGCTTAATATTGACATCAGATGATTGAGAGCCTTTCGATTTTGTTATTGTTGTTGATTAAATTGAAGTGCGAGAGGCGCGAAAATGTCAGATGCAGTATCAATATTAACCCCACACCTAATCAGCTTGTTTCTGATGATTTTGATTTCATCGTTGGCGCGTCAAATACTTGCTCTCGCTGGTCAGACATGGGTTAAAAGTCTTCCCCACACGGCTACCCTAATTTTGCTTCCAATCATAACGTTTGTGATCACAAAGGTTATTGCGGGGAATATAGCGCTCTCTTTGGGGATGGTAGGCGCGCTTTCAATTGTTCGCTTCAGAAACCCCGTGCGATCACCTTTGGAACTTACGGTCTATTTTGGAGCCATCACTGTTGGCATTACGGCATCAGTTTCATTAAATTGGCTATTATTCTTCGCTGGAGCCATTCTTGTATCCTCGATAGGCCTCTATTGCGTGAGCGTCGCATATCAATTTTTCGCAAAGAAAAACTTTTATGAGTTATCCTTCATGGAAGGCAACTCTGTGAGTTCGCTTATCGTCGAATCTAATAATCCGATCGCTGAATTAGCCAATAACCAATATCTTGTATCACTGATGTATAGTGAGGATATCTACAGATACACTTTGTCTGCAAACAGCTATCAGGGGCTAGAGGAGTTGCTTGCAAGAATTGAACAAAACAGTGGGTTGAAGCATTTTGTGCTTTCGAGGTAACTGATGAAGGTTCTTCGTTTTTTTCTGTTCTTCCTTATATTTGTCGGGTCTGATTTTCTGAAAGTATCGGTGGCACAAGGGCAAGAAAGATCGCGTTTGGCTGATAAGGACTTTGTCGCAGCCCTTATTCCGGATGTCCAAGTTTCTGAAAACAAATGTTTTGACAACAGCCAAGGGGTTAATGATCAGCCTTGGTATTTAGCAGTCAAAAACATGCAGCTATCGTATAACGCGCGCCGAATAGTCAAAAACATTCTTTTAAAGTTATCTGATCCAGGAAAAATGGTTCTCGGGAGCCGGGGGCGCACGTGGAGTAAGTACAATAAAATCACAGTTAAGTTGCAAAACAATGCATGCACATTCGTCGGGAAGTACCGGCTCACGGGTGACCTTGATGATCACATCGGAGGAGGCACATCTTTTCTGCATTCGATGAAAATTAAACTTAAACATGATAACATAGGGGGCATCACAAAATTCAAGCTTTTCAACCCTAAAGCTCGAAATGGAAAATATGAGGTTTTAAATTCAGTAATTCATAATGAGCTGGGTTTTTTAGCGCCTCGGACAGCGCTATTGCCCGTAGTTGTTGGTGAAAACGTTTATGAGGTAGTTTTTCAAGAGGAAATTGATGGAAACTTTTTGTTTGCCAACGGTTACCACGAGGGCCCAATATTGGAGGGAGATGAAAATTTGCTCTCAATAGAGCCGCGGATTGTCAACAAAGGTGGGTGGCCAAAAAACGTACACACCCAGATCATGAGACAGTCTAGCCGTTTGTTCAAGAGTACGGTTGTTTTTTGGGATTTCGGGGGTGGAAAAGACAATTGGCGCGAAGTCTTGCTTGAAATTGATAGTTTTGACAAAGATAGCCGGGATAACTTCACAAAATTTCATCTTTTGAATTTTGGATTAGATTCGCAAGGGGGGTTAACGCCAGATGATCACCGTATGTTTTATGATCAAATTTCAAGGCAATTTTTTCCGATTTATTATGATGGGCATCCGAGAGAGAAAGAATTGCCAATCAATGTAAACTTTGACTTCTCTGAGCAAGAACGTACCGCGTTAATCCGACAGATTAGAGCTGTAAACATAGAAAAGATGATCATTCAACTCGAAAAGCAAGGTGCAATATTTGGCAAAGATGAAATTGAAAAAATTCTTGATAGAGTGGTAACGCGCATCAAAGCGATTGAGATGCGCGCATCTAAAAATTTGGTTCGTAGGTCTGTCTCCGCTATAAGTTCCCAAGATTATATACGAATTTTATTAAAACTTATAAATTCGACAGGTGGACACAAAATTGAAAACCCTAAATTCTGGTGGATAGATCCGAATAACATGCGGGTAGAGTGCTCAGCTTCCGATAAAGGAATAAGATGTTCCAGTTTTATGAGTGATGAAGATGGGTCAAATAGGCAACACATTGTATCCCAATCAACACCACCACCAATCAGACTATCAGCATTAGAAGATAACGCTTCAAATCACCTCCAAAAAGTGAGGCTCTATACATTTGAGCTTTTAGGGAACGTAAAAATTGAAGTTTCGAACGGGATCATCCCAATACTGGATGAAAACAAGAAAATAATCCAGTTTGAAAGGATCTTTGACCCAGGTTTTGCTTCTCATGTAAGATTTTTTGACGGTTCTTTGAATGATTGGGAGATAAAGGTAGCGGCTGATGTTGGCCTCGGGTATGAGGCCCAAGAGGAAAGTCGATCGTCCAACCTTGGGTATACCGGCTGCTTAATCTTTAATGATATGAAAGTTGAAAATCTTCGTGTTTCGATTGAGGGTGCGGCGTGTGAGGATGCCGTTCACTTCGTACGAGTTGACGGCTCGGTAGAAAATATTTTTATCAGAAACGCAGATTTTGATGGAGTCGATGCCGATTTTTCGAATTTGAGTTTTCTTGATGTTGATATTCAGAGTGCTGGAAATGATTGTATTGACCTCTCAGCAGGCAAATATCAGCTTTATCAAGCAGTTCTTCTTGACTGCGGTGATAAAGCAATATCTGTTGGGGAACTGTCGGTTGTTTCTATTGAACGTGCTGTGGCAGAGAGATCCATGATTGGGGTCGCGGTTAAGGATAGATCACAATTAAGGTTGGGTGAAGCGCACTTTAAGGACACTAAACTCTGCATGGCAGTATATCAAAAAAAGAGAGCATTTGGCCCAGCCAGGCTCATCTATGAAGACGTTGTCTGCGGAATAGCTCCAAGTTTCTCGGACTCTATGTCTTTGTTGCTCAAAAAGAATTTATAGATGTGCAACCCCGCATTTCGGTAATTGGTTATGAGTTTTCGAAAAGAATATAAATATCGCCTTCTCCCGATGGAAAGTATGGGCTTAGAGAATTTGCTGAAATGCAAGGGGATGGTGAAGTTGCATCCAAAAAGACAAGTCACAAGCCTATACTTTGATACCAGAACCTTCCAAATGTTCCATGACTCTGAAGAAGGGTTGCTACCAAGAAGGAAACACCGTGTCAGATCTTACGGCGTAGGGGGTAAAGAATTCCAATTAGAAAAGAAAATTTCTTCAGTGGAAGGTCGTTTTAAAATTTCGACAGAGCTTGATAAAATAGAACTCTCTCAGTTATTGAGCTGTGGGCTTTTTTGCAGTCAATACGGTTTAATTTGGCCGACAATAACGATATCGTATGTTAGACAATATTTCTCTCTTGGTGAGCTCAGATTAACATTTGATCACAACATCAAATACTCAAAACCACTGAGCCACCCGTATGCCGGGTCGGGTCGGCAAGCAACCGTAACAGATAATGAGTGCGTAATGGAGGTGAAGGCAAAAATTTGTCAGGAAGACGGTCTTATTCGGCGTATGGTACCTTGGCCAACCCAACGGTTTTCAAAATACTCTAGAGGAGTTGCAGCACTCAGGTTGCAACCTGGTGGACCTAACGTTTCCTGACTTTTTATCGTTTGCGCGATTGTTATCATCCAACCCAGCTTTCAAAAGAACTGAACAAAATTCGATAGTTGGCACACGAGGAATTGTGAATGACTAAGGCCTTAATCACTGGAATATCTGGAATGGTCGGCTCTCATCTGGCCGATTTTTTGCTAGAGAATACAAATTGGGATGTCTACGGAATGCTGCGTTGGCGTAGTCCACTTGACAATATCAACCATCTCATCCCAAGAATTAATAATTGTGACCGTTTGAGCATGGTTTATGCAGATCTTAGGGACTCTGAGTCACTTGATGATGCGATAAGTAAGGTTCGACCAGATTATGTTTTTCACCTCGCTGCACAGTCCTACCCGCAAACAAGTTTTACCAGTCCAATAGACACTTATGACACGAACATTCTTGGAACGGAAAGGCTTTTGCACAAGATACGGCTCTACTGCCCGGATGCCGTTGTTCATGTATGTTCCTCTTCCGAGGTTTTTGGGAGGGTGGCAAGTGATAAGTTGCCAATAAATGAAGAGTGTAATTTTCAACCAGCATCACCATACGCAATATCAAAAGTCGGGACTGACCTAATCGGCAGGCATTATGCTGAAGCTTATGGTATGAAGGTAATGGTTACTCGCATGTTTACGCATACCGGTCCGAGAAGGGGTGATGTTTTTGCGGAGTCTAGTTTTGCAAAACAAATTGCCATGATTGAGGCTGGAAAACTGGGGGGCACGATAGAAGTCGGGAATTTAGACTCGATGCGAACATGGACTGATGTGAGAGATGCTGTGGAGGCATATTATCTGTTAGTAACTGCAAATCCAATCCCTGGTGAAGTTTATAATATTGGTGGTGTTTTCTCGACTTCTGTTGGTGAGATGCTTCACAGTTTGATCCACTTAAGTGACCTGAAGCCAAGTGAGGTCAAAATTTGTGTCAAGCCTGAGAGGTTGAGGCCCATAGACGCTGACTTGCAGATACCGGATGTCAAAAAATTCATCGCTCACACCGGGTGGACACCTAAGATACCTTTTGATCAGACGATGTTTGATTTACTGAATTATTGGCGAGAAAAAATATTGCAACAAAATTTTCTGAAAAGGTAAAAAATGACGGTAAAAAAAATAAGTGCCTGTAGACTTTGTGGATCTGCAGATCTTGTTGAGGCTGTGCGTCTTGGTGAGCAACGTTTGACTGGGGTATTTGTTAAGCAGGGCTCAGAGCAACCAATCAAATCCACCCTAGATTTATTATATTGTAATCATTGTTCGTTTGTTCAGATTGCGCAAAGCGTTGGTGCAGATGTGATGTATAAAGAATATTGGTATCGAAGCGGTACAAATACCACCATGAGAGACCATTTACGAGACATTTACCAAGAGATATTGGTTAATATAGACCTCCACCCTGGTGATACAGTAATCGACATCGGTTGTAACGATGGCACATTGCTAGAAAATTTTAGTGAAAATTTGACCCGCGTCGGTGTAGACCCATCAAATGCTATAGCCGACATAGCAGATGTAGATGGATTGATCAAAATCAATGATTACTTTTCTGCTGAGGCGTTAAAAAATGCTGGAATAAACGGCCAGGCAAAGGTGATCACATCCATATCGATGTTTTATGATTTGGATAACCCAAAATCGTTTGTATGCGATATTGAAAAAATGCTGTCTGATGACGGTGTTTGGGTGATTGAGATGAACTATACGGGAAAGATGATCGACAACCTTGGCTACGACATGATCAGCCACGAACATGTTGGTTACTATACTCTTTTAACGTTTGAGAGAGCCCTTGAGTCTACAACACTAAAAGTTACGGATGTGTCTTTCAACGACATCAACGGTGGTAGCATCCGGATTTTTGTTACGAAAAAAGGTAGTTTTTCAAATCGCGTTCTTGCTGCGCGCGCTGTTGAGAAGGAGAAGTCATATAACGAATTGGACACTTACAAGGAACTTGCAAAGCGCATGGAAAACCATAGGGGTGCCCTTGTGAGCTTCTTGTCTGAATTGGCTGCTCAGGGAAAGGTGATATATGCTTACGGAGCTTCGACACGTGGCAATACTGTGTTACAATATTGTGATATTAGTACGGACTTGATCACGTGCGCGGTCGACAGAAACCCGATCAAAGTGGGCTTAGAGATGGCAGGGGGTAGGATTCCCATAGTGTCTGAGGAATACGCAAGGCAAAACCGTCCAGACTATATGTTAATACTGCCATACTACTTTGCAGCTGAGTTCTTTGAGAGGGAAGTTGATTTTTTGAAAGCTGGCGGGGAGTTTCTAATTTTTTTGCCTCAGATTAAGGCTGTCTCTTGGCAGGATGGAGTTATAAATCAACAAATCATTTGGGAAGAATAGTTGTGATGAAATGCTCAAGATCACCATTGCGCGTGAGCCTTTTTGGTGGCGGTACAGATTATCCTGAGTTTTTCTTCAAACATGATTTTGGTCTGGTTGTTGGGTTTACCATTAACAAATATATAAGGACTGTTGTTACAGATCTCTCTCCAGTCTTGGGTAGCAGAATCAAGATGTCGTATAGAATAGTGGAAGAGGTAGCTAGTGTGTCTGATTTGCAGCATCCGTTGGTGCGAGAGGTGCTTTTACAAAATAAATTCACGAAGCCAGTAAACATTAGCACAATGGCAGATCTGCCTGGCCAAACTGGGCTTGGAAGTTCATCGGCTTTCGCTGCAGGTTTTATTCAATTGATAAACTCAGTTCTCGATAGGCAGGAGTTGAGTAAGGATGCGCTGGCGAAAGAAGCTGTCCGTTTTGAAAGGAAAATTCTGAGTGAAGAGGGGGGGCTTCAGGACCAGTATCATACAGCATTTGGTGGTTTCAACGCGATACGGTTTTCGCCTAAAGGAGTTTATGTCCAACCTCTCAAAATAAACGAGACTTTGCTCAACTTAATAAATGAACATTTAGTACTCATCTATTCTGGCAAGCGTTCCAAGCAACAAGTTGGCGGGCAGAATCAGGCTGGAAATTTGATGCATAAAGCTAATCCAAAAAGTTTGCTTATGATGCGAGAAATTACGGAGCAAGGAATTGAGCTGCTAATGTCGCAACATAACGTTGAACAATCATTTATACAAATTTGTGACCTTCTCCAAAAAAGTTGGAGGTTAAAACAAGAAGCCAATATGGGTGTCAGCAACCCAACTGTAGGTAGAATATATGAAAAAGCCATGGAAATGGGAGCTCTGGCTGGAAAGCTTTGTGGTGCCGGTGATGGCGGATTTTTAGTTTTTTTTGCTCCTATGGACGTTCAAAATGAGATGAAAAAAGTTTTTAAAAATGTACTTTGTACAGATGTAGTAATATCCAATTCGGGCTCGTTGGTTTTTGATGGTGTCTAAATTGCCCTCCTGCGCCAAACGTTGTTTTGTCTTGGGGGACAGGGGGTTTATCGGCAAATATGTTGTCGAGAGGTTGAACGAAATAGGTTTTCATGTTCTCCTTAGTTCAACAATAGGTCTACGTTTGGAGAACCATAAAGATTTTGAAAATGCCTACAGTGATTTCAATCCGCACTCCATCATTAATCTCGCCGGATTTTCCACACTAGATGAAGACAGAATTGGTTCAGTTTACTATCAAAACGCCTTGATCTTATTGCCGATATTAGAATTTCTTAAAAAGAAGAAGTTTAATGGTGTTTGGGTTCAAGCTAGTTCTGCGCAAGTATATGGCCAACAAATGCGAATGCCAATTAAGGAAACTGCGGTTGTTTACCCGAAAAATCATTATGCAGCCTCAAAAGTTTTGGCTGAGTCTTTGTTGAGATCATACAGCGAAGGAGTGTTTGACGTAAATATTGTGAGAATATTCAACACATTTGGAAAAGGCCAACCCATTCGATATCTTGTCCCGTCGCTTGTAAAACAATTCGCTGCTAATTTAGACGTTATTCGAGTCGGGAACACAAATGTTTGGCGAGACTTTGTGGATGTCAGGGATTTGGCTGATCTTTTTGTCAATCTTGTCGATAGAAAAAATGGCGTTTGTATAGTCAATGGATCGTCAGGCCGTTGGGTTAACGTTAGCTGGTTTGTGGATTGTTTGGCCAAAAATTTTGGCCGTTCGCCAGAAATTCACGTTTCAAGTGAACTAGTAAGATCAAACGAAATTACAAGATTGATTGGAAGCGTCGAGTTATCTGGTTCTCTCGGTTGGAGGCCTAAGAGAAGGCTGGAAGAAACAGTCAACTGGATAGTTTCTGAATAGGGAGAAAGTGTTGAAAATGATAATGCCCCAGGCCGTGATTTTGGTAGGCGGAAAAGGCACAAGGCTAGGCCAGTTGACAAAATCGACACCCAAGCCACTCCTATCTGTGGGTGGTGTTCCGTTTGTTTATCACCTACTCGAAAAACTTGATAGGTATGGTTTTCGCGATGTACTGTTTCTGACTGGTTATCTGCGAGATCAGTTCAGTGACATCAAACATAGTATAAAGTTCGAGGATTTAGTAATATGCTTCAGCAATGAGGATGAGCCTTTAGGCACGGGTGGTGCCCTGGCAAAGGCGCACTCAGAAGGCTTGTTGAATGATCGATTTTTTTTAATTAATGGGGATACGTTTTTCGATTTTGATTTTGATGATTTTGTGCGTAAAGGTATGGATTATGGAAATGTTTTGGCAGTAAAGACTGGTATTGATAACCGTAGATATTCTCGTGTACATGTGGATAAGGATAATTTAGTAACTAGATTTTCTGCTCCATCCAATCAGTGCCTGCCATGCATGGTAAATGGTGGCGCTTACATTTTTGAAAAAATTTTTGATGGCAGAGAGGTGCAAAGTAGTTTTTCTCTGGAGATGGATCTGCTCCCTAAATTGGTAGCGGAGAAATCCCTGTGGGCTGCAGTTTATGATGACTTTTTCGTTGATATCGGAATACCTGAAGATTTGGAGCTTGCGCGTGAATATTTCTCTAAAAAAGCCAATGTTAATTATTGATTGGCAGTCACCAATATCTCATCGGCAATTTAACTTGAATATTTTGTCACTCATAGAGCAAGAGTTTGATTTTATTACCTATGATCAGGGGATGTCAAAAATACTAGAAGAAAAAAAAAATGTCAGGGTGCATGTTTTGCCTGATAGCGAAAAAAGGTTTCATAAGACCGCTCAGTTGATTTCGAGGATAGGCAAAAGCAAGCCTTCAAAAATATTTTTTATTTCATATGACCAAGTTTTTCTTCCGTTGATACTTTTTACTTTTTGGAAGGTTGAGTTTTTTTTGTATGAACATAACACTGTCCCCGCATGGCCAAAAAAACATATAAAAATATGTTGGCAGTTCTTGTTTTTGAGAGGGTGTAATCGGCTTTGCCAAAACACAGCGCAAGAGACTTATCTGCAGAAGTTATACCAAAACGCAAAAAAAATTGGGTTGCCAATAGGGGAAAGGATTTTCAAACCCGGAAGGCGAAAACAAATTCTTTTGCCGACGCTGAGAGGCAATGACAAGAGTGAAAGGCTGAGTTGGCTTGCAAATAGATTTTCGTCACATGAGATAGTTGTTAAATTGGGCAGAGAGTTTACACCGCCCTCAAGATTTCCTAATTTAACCTTTGTTGAGACTGTGGACTGGGAATCCAATTCTTTTAACCCCTCGGCAATTGCTATTGGGCTGGGTAGTGGGATTCGCCCAAGTGGTTGGTTTGCAGAAGCTGTTATGAGAGAGCTCTGGTTAATTCCACTCGATGATCTTACGCGAAGTACATTTTTAGATATGTTTCCAAATTATCCATTTTTGCTACTCGATGAAAAGACAGCACAAAAAAAGATGAGTAATTTTTGTTTTAAAGAATTTAAACAGCACCACAACCACCGCATAGTCCAGATTTTAAGGCAAATGTAAATGAAAGCGAAGAAATGACCGCTGTTAATGTGGCGATAAGGTCACAGCAACTACGATTTTACTTTGCAACTTTTTTGTTGTTTTTAACATATGCTTTAGACCAGATATCATACAGCGGCGCGATTGTTGTTATTTTGGTTGCGATCTGCCCCCCAAAGAGTTTCATCAACAAATACTTTTTGTATGGTGGAGTTTATTTGGTCGCGGTTTTAATCTTTTCGTCTGTTGTTGCCGCTGTTGGTGTCAATTTTACTGATTTAAGTAAACGCGCGATAATTGATTTTATGGTGCACGTATGTCTACCCTTTATTAGTTATTTTTTGCTTTACTTTTGCCTGAGGAAAAATTTGATTGATTTTTGTCGGGCTCAATGCCTTTCATCTGGCCTTTACCTTTTATTTTACTTCTCTCCTCTGGGGGACGCCTCGTTAGCTTATCAATATTTGACGCCTTTGAGCGTTTTTGTTGTTTTTTTTCTCCCTTCTTTTTTGTTTGGCGATGTTTGGACGCGAGTACTGATTAGTTGCGTGATTGGAGCTATTTCTTTCAATTTGCAAGACCTTTATCTTTCTGGGTTCCCACTAGCCTGTGTGGCGGCGTTTTTTATCGCTGTGGTTTATGGGTTGTTTGTTCAAAAGAGGTATTTGCTGTTTTTGCTTATTTCGATTTTGAGCACTTTCTCTATTTTCGTGCTATACACAAACCTAGATGGTGGTGCGTTGAGAGGCAAGATGACGCTGATCCGCTACATCGTTACTGGCTTTTATACATTGGACCAATTGCCCGGCACCATAGGGGTACGATTATCGGAAATCACCGGAATGCTGTCACGCAATGCTTTTCAAGTGCTATTTGGTTTCGGATTATTCGATTATATCCCAAAAAGTGTCTTGGAAGCTTCGGTGTATGTTAACCGTCCATTGTCAGTTGGTGATTATTCGCAAGATGAATTGGTTTCTGGACGGATTTTTAAGTTGCATGATATCGGGGAGAATTTGAAATTATTTGGTGTCTCTTATTATATCGTTTGGCTCGGTTTGGCTTTCAAAACTTTTAAGATGTGTAAATCTAAAAATGGAGATAAAGATTGGGCCGCGATGATTTTGTTTTTGTTTTTAGCGTCCTGGTATACAAACCCAGCCTTTTTGGTCATTGTGTTTAGCGCTTTGAACGTACAACTTCCCCAAACAAAGGCCGTTTAGTATTAAAATTAGATTTGAAGGAAAGCTTTTGAGTCCCAAATCTTGTTGTTAAAACCTCTGGTGAAACAGGCTTGCACGATGAAAACGGTACTTATTATTTTTGGTACAAGACCGGATGCTATAAAGATGGCACCTTTGGTTCTGGAGTTACAGAAATCGGGGAAGATCGAAACAAAAATTTGCGTTACCGGCCAGCATAGAGAAATGTTGGATCAGGTTCTTAACCTTTTTCAGATCGTACCAGATTATGACTTGGCAATCATGAAAAGGGGGCAGAGTTTAAACTCACTTTTTGCCAGATTGGTTCTCAAATTAGGACGGTTGGTCAACCACCTTAGCCCTGATTTTACGCTTATTCATGGCGACACTACAACTGCAGCCGCTGCAGCCGTTGCGGCATATAACTGTGCTATTCCAATAGTTCATGTAGAGGCTGGTCTCCGATCCCGAAATATTTATTCGCCATGGCCTGAAGAAGGAAATAGGTGTTTGATTACTTCTATTTCAACACAACATTTTGCCCCGTCCAAAAAAGCCAAACAAAATCTCATGGAAGAAAACGTATCGGAAACATCAATAACAGTCACCGGAAATACTGTAGTTGATGCTCTCCATCACGTCATTCGAAATAGAAGCCAAGAGAAAAAATGGTTCAATGCAGAAGAGAAATTATTAGTTACTACCCATAGGCGTGAAAATGTTGAGAGTGGTCTAGAAAACATCTTTGAGGCGTTGAGGAAAATAGCTAAAAAACGACCAAATATTGAGATTGTTTACCCGATGCATCTCAACCCTGCGATTAGATCTGTTGCTTATAAAATGCTCTCTGATTTATCAAATATTAAGCTTGTTGAGCCTATGGATTATCAAGATTTTATTGGGATAATGAATGAGTGTGATTTGATATTGACAGACTCCGGGGGAGTGCAAGAAGAAGCGCCAAGTCTCAATAAACCGGTGATCATTCTTCGGGACACAACGGAGAGGCCGGAGTTAGTAAGTATGGGTTTAGGACAAGTGATAGGGACTAATCCAAAAGAGATTTATACGTGTGCATGTGACACTCTCGATAAAATCGCCGCGGGTCAGTTATGCTTGCCCAAAGAGAATCCCTTCGGTGATGGGAATGCATGTAAGAGAATTAGAGCCTGGTTTGAGGAGAATTAGGTGTTTTGAAAATCAGTTAATGGCTTGCACTGGCTTTTTTGGCTACTTGATTTGTCATTGAGTTTTTGAGCATTAGGCCCGGCTGCCTTCAAAAAATGGAAACAATTCAGGTAACGTTAAGATTGGTTTTTGTAAAATGCAGGTCAAGAGGAATTTGCTTACCACCATGCTCTGTCAATTCTTGGCAGGTGTTACCCCTCTTGGTTATTTATACTTGTTTAATGACACATCAAATCAGCAGCAATTAGTGTCATTTGAATTGTTTCTTGGTTATTCATATTTTTGTATTGCGCTAGTAAACTATTCTACAGATACGTTTGTCGCTAAACGCTATCGTTATTACTTGCACCCAAAAAATATCTTGAAGCTTATCCGTTTGCGCTTAACGGTCTCTTTGTTGGCTTGCATGGTGATACTAACTTATGTTGCCTGCTTTAAAAGCCCTGAGGCGCTGTGGCTGATATTAATTTTAATTGGGGCAACGATAGACGCATCATGGGTTTTTATCGGAAAGAAAAAAATTTATGTAAGTTCACTGATTGTTGGAGCCACATATATTCTGGCAGGTATCCTATTTTTAAATTTGAGTTTATTGCCCCATTCTTCATTTGCTATTGCGTATATCATAGTTGCTGTAGGGGGTTGCCTTTTGACGTATGACTTCAGAAAGGTCTCAGATTTATGCTGGTCATCAGACAATGAATTGCGAAAGGCGTTGTTTTGGCCAACGATTAACGAGTTGCTAACGCTCGCGGCATACCGTCTTGATTTGGTGGTTTTCGCTATATTTTGTCCAGTTGAGCAAATGTATGTCTATGCGCTGATCAAAAAGCATGTTCAAGGGTTTCAATCAGTGTTGCTTTCAGGCGTTAAGTTAATTTATCTGTCAGAAAGCACGGCTACAATCAAGAAGTTAAAATCCATTTACGGCTTAATGCTGTTGACTCTGCCTTTGTGTGGAGGGCTATTGAGCCTGCTTTCGCTTAAGTATTTTTTTGAAATGGAGTTATCCTTCATTGAAATTATATATTGCGTTTTGTTTTTTTGTTTTTCTTCATACTTCGCATTTTTGAAGCAGCAAGCCCAGTTTGAGTTTCTTTACAGGAAATTTTTGCTTTTTGATGATTTGAAATTGAGTGTTTTCGTTTATATAATGTTCATTATGCTTTGTGGCGTGGTGGCCTTTCTGGAGCTGGAGGGGCTACTTTTCATGATATTGATCAAAACCGCAAATGACCTCTGGTACGTGCTTGCCTTCAAGATGAAATATCGTCTTTCATATAATCTCAGGTGGAGAGTTAAATAAGGTGTGTATTCCATGAGTACTAATATTCTCATCGTGCTGCGTGGTTTTGATGAGAATCAGCTGTACATGAGTCAGTTGAAATCTGCAGTCGGGGATCATGTGGAAATAATTCGTTTTAATCATCATCCAAGTTGGGAAACAGAAAGATCTATTTTTCGAAACCTCTTACATTATCTCAAGACGACTACTATTATTGCATGGAGGGGTAGAGCTAAGAGAGTGATTTTCTTTGACACTAATCTCGCTCGCATATTCTTTCCGATTGCTTGGTTGACTAAGAAGTCTTTTTTTGTATTTACAGAGATACCAATTTATGAAAAATCATCTTTCCTAAAGATTTATGACAAGTTAATATTTTTCTTAGATAAAAACGTATACGTTTCCTCATTTGAGAGGTCACTTTATTTCAAGGATCTCTTTAACCTGGAAATTAATCCGCCAGTTGTTCCTAATGTAACTGCTGCAGCAGACAATATTATTGACATTCGAGCAAAGTCGTGTGGGATGATATATGTTGGCAGCATTTCCCGGACACGGTTTGATAAGTTAACATTATGCAAACTAGCGCGAATTGATATATCCTTAAAGTTTCTTGGCAAAGTGTCCCCTGATCTGCATGGTTGTCGGTTTATTGAAGAACGCCATCTAGGATTTCTAGAATATGAAGAAATGTTGTCTTCGCTTGAGCACTATCGTTATGGTTTGCTGGCCTATCCAACGAACGACGTAAATAATGATTTGTGTGCACCTCTGAAAATCTGTGACTACCTCGCAAGTGGTTTGGTCGTGGTGTCGGTAAATAGAAATAGGGGGCTCTGTGAATTTTTTTCAAAATATCCAAAACTTTTCGTTTGTTTGGATGAATTTCACATGTACGCTTTTGACGCACTCGAGTACGATCGGCAGCGTCGGTTGTTTTTCCGCAAGGCCAATCAAGATATAAAAAGATTTGTTAACAGGGTCATTAATTAACCTTAAGGTGTAATTATCAACTCAGTAACCTGTCTGGGCTGCCAAATCACTTAAGAGTAGCGAGTGTAAAATTGATTTCGTTTGGTATTATTGGTTGTGGCAGAATAGCCATCAGACACTGTGATATTTTGACTTCTGACAATCTCGGGAATGTTAAGTTAAAAGCCGTGTGCGACCGTAAGTGGGATAGAGCGTCCAAATTTGGCGCTGAATATAATTGTTCAGCCTATGTTGATTTTAATGAAATGATACAGTGTGAGGATCTGGACGTTGTAGTGATCCTGACTGAAAGTGGGCTGCACGCCAGAATAGCCCTTGAGATCGCTAAATACCGAAAACATGTGATTGTTGAAAAGCCTATGGCGTTAAATTTGTCGGACGCAAACGAAATGATCAAAAGATATGCCGCCATGAATAAGTATCTTTTTGTGGTTAAGCAAAATAGATTTAATTTACCTATTAAGAAGCTTCGGTCGGCAGTTGAAACAGGCTTGTTTGGGAAACTGGTGCTAGGAACTGTGAGGGTTAGATGGATGCGAAAGCAATCATATTATGATCAGGCGCCTTGGAGAGGCACATGGAATTGGGATGGTGGTGTGCTAGCAAACCAGGCCAGTCATCATTTAGATATGCTTTTATGGATGATGGGCGAGCCATCATCTGTATCTGGAGTTAGTTCAACGGCGTTAGCAAATATTGAGGCGGAGGATACTGCTGTCGCCCACGTGAAATTTCGGAATGGTGCTCTGGGAGTAATTGAGGCAACTACAGCTGCGAGGCCAAAAGATTTAGAGGGATCGATCTCGATATTAGGGGAAAACGGGACAGTCGAGGTTGCAGGGTTTGCAATGAACGAACTTAAAACATGGATGTTTAAAAATAGCGAAAATGAGGGTAATGAAAATCTTGACAGATATTCGATTAACCCACCTGACGTTTACGGGTTTGGTCACGCTGCATTTTATGAGCATGTTGTTGATTGTTTGTTGAATGGTTCTAAACCGCTTGTGGATGGCGCAGAGGGTAGAAAGTCCTTGGAGTTGATCTGTGCTATTTATCAGTCAATAGAGACGGAATCGGTAGTTAAGTTTCCTTTACTTTCATCAGAAATAAAACTCGGTGGTGGCCAGTGATGGAGCCACTGGTATCTTCAGTAAAGATTGACTCAGTAAACTTTGGAAAAAATGTATCCGTTATTCAACCGGTTAACCTTTATGGGTGTCGTCTTGGCGATAACGTTTTTGTTGGCCCTTTTGTTGAAATACAAAGGAATTCCAACATTGGAAGAAACACAAAGGTCCAATCGCATTCATTTATCTGTGAGTTCGTAGACATCGGAGAGGACTGTTTTGTGGGTCACAGTGTGGTTTTCATAAATGACGTTTTTAGTATGGGAGGCCCTGCCGGCGGCAATAAATCACTATGGAAAAGTACCCGAGTAGGTAACAGGGTTTCCATTGGGAGTAATTCTACAATTCTCCCGGTTGATATCTGTGATGATGTCATCATTGGAGCGGGTTCAGTTGTTACCAAAAACATCACTAAGTCGGGTGTTTATGCCGGAAACCCTGCAAAAATTCTTCAAAGGAAGAGGGAATGATATGTTAGTGCCTTTTAATGATTTGGCGGCTCAATATCTGTCTGTGCAGAGTGAAATAGATGCGGCTATTCAGAAAGTCATTCAAACCTCTCAATTCATAAGAGGCGAACACGTTGATAATTTCGAAACTGCTTTTGCAAAGAAGCTAGGTGTTGAACATTGTGTCAGTTGTGCCAATGGAACAGATGCGATTTTTATAGCGTTGAAAGCGCTTGGCTTAAAAACTGGTGATGAGGTCCTGGTACCGGCACATTCATGGATAGCATCATCTGAAACTGTTAGCCTTGCGGGCGGCACTGTAGTTTTTTGTGACACCGAGGCTCGATCTTTTAACATAGATATAAACTCAATTAAGAAACAACTCTCAAAAAAAACAGTTGGCATAATAGTTGTACACATGGCTGGACAGCCAGCGCGCATGGATGCCATA
>Ga0181558_10001754_pt1 | contig 20723 bp, 17 predicted proteins | sample 011ome_22_FD_133754 | JGI IMG/M metagenome (GOLD analysis project Ga0181558, IMG submission 133754) | Coastal salt marsh microbial communities from the Groves Creek Marsh, Skidaway Island, Georgia - 011507BT metaG (megahit assembly) | ecosystem: Environmental > Aquatic > Marine > Intertidal...
GTTCTCTTCTGCTCTATGGCCATTTTCAACCTTGGGTTGGCCACAACACACTCCGGAACTGAAAACTTTTTATCCTACCTCAGTGTTAGTCACAGGCTTCGACATTATTTTCTTTTGGGTGGCTCGCATGATCATGATGGGGATGAAATTCATGGACAATATCCCTTTCAAAGATATTTATATCCACGGCCTGGTACGCGATTCTGATGGACAAAAAATGTCAAAGTCCAAAGGCAATGTTCTTGACCCGATTGATTTAATCGACGGTATCAGTCTGGATGCACTCATCGCAAAACGCACCAAAGGCCTAATGCAACCACAAATGGCTGCTAAAATTGAAGCCGCCACTCGCAAACAATATCCAGACGGCATCCCAGCCTTTGGCACAGATGCATTGCGCTTCACTTTTGCCGCCCTCGCCTCCACGGGTCGAGATGTCAAATTCGATCTTAATCGTATCGAAGGCTATCGCAACTTTTGCAACAAACTATGGAACGCCTCACGCTTCGTATTAATGAACTGTGAGAATCAAGTCATCGCGCAAGATATCGACTATGCGCAGCTATCTGTGACAGACCGATGGATTTTAAGCAGACAACAAGAACTGATCGACATTGTTCATCAGGACTTTCAGAATTACCGTTTTGATCTGGCTGCTAAAGCCCTCTATGAATTCACTTGGAATGAGTTCTGTGACTGGTATTTAGAACTCATCAAACCGGTGATGTTCTCAGAGGATGAAAATGCCAAACAGCAAACACGACGTGTACTACTAGAAGTACTTGAGACACTGCTCAGACTCATGCATCCAATCATTCCATTCATCACTGAAGAAATCTGGCACCCAGTTGCTCAACTATTAGGTCGCCAAGGTGACACTATCATGTTGCAAGCCTACCCTCGCAGTGACAATAAATGGGTCGATGTCACCAGCGCCAATAGCATTGATTGGTTAAAGGAATTCATTATGGGGATACGCAAAATACGCTCAGAGATGAATATCCCACCCAAACAAGCACTTGCTGTTTTATGCCAACAATACTCAGCCACTGACTGTGAACAAATCGCGTTACATCGAAGCGCGCTAGAAAAACTGGCCAAGTTAGAGAGCATCACATTGTTAGATGATCAACAAGCCCCTGAAGCTGCACTCACTCTAGTCGGTGAAATGCGCGTACTGATTCCATTGGCCGGCTTGATCAATAAAGATGCCGAAATCGAACGTCTCAACAAAGACATTCATAAACTAGAAGTGAACATCGAAAAAACTCAACATAAACTCAACAACCCAAGCTTCAAAGACAAAGCGCCCACTGCAGTAGTAGAGAAAGAACAACTACGCCTAGGTGAACAACAACAAGCCCTCCAACAACTGCAAACCCAACGCGATAAAATGCAAGCACTCTAGTCGTTGCCAACTAACTAGAGTTGAATCTAAGTTAACCCAAGAGCCAGGAACAAACTATTTCAGTTGTGCGCGCTGAACACATCAATCACACCATTGTGATCAATTTTTTTAATTATCCTATTTAATTATGGCGGTAAGTATGGCGCTCGCGCTTAATTGAAAGATAAACGGATAACAGCACCAATAATAGTAACGATGGCTCATGCGGTCGTTATGAATTAGCCAAGTTACTGAACGGTAGTGATGAGAGTTTATTGTTAAGATAAACAATAGATTCTCATCACATACCCGATGAGATTAGCCAGATAGGCAGATTAGAGAATGAATTCCGCTTGTGCCCAGTCATGATCGGTAACGATTTTATCTGCCACCATGGCCGTTCCGTCGGACAAAACATGCACGCCTTGTTCAATCACCATGATGCCGATATTGATGCCCCATAAACCAGCATCCGGCTCCTGATAATCACCAATCTCTTGCAATCTCAGTCCTACGCTGTCATCTCGAACACCATCGATTCTCACCACATGATAATCACGTTCTCTATATGTTTGTGTGTCAGCAAATACAATTTTAGCCATCCTATATTCCTATATCTAAGTTATGTAGCATGACACTTTGCCAGAGATCAAAAGACACTGTCTGTGATAATTCTCACAGCTTTAGAGAAATTAAGGAATGATGATGCCTTATTTCCACATGAACATTAATACCTAAAAGAACTGTGATAGGCGCACAGTGAAATGATTGTCTTGTTTAAATGAGGTAGTGAATGCATCATGTGATGAATAAACAAATAACTGCCCTTCCAATTCTATTCTCATAGAATCACCCAGTCTTCGCTCTGCCTCCACTCTGAATCCGCCAGATTCATTTTCTAAGTCACGTGTAAAACCACCTAAAATTGCCGTGTCTTGCATATCATTAAGTGAGTAACGCAACCCTAAAAACACATCATTATTTAATGTAGTTGCTGGTGCCTCATACGGATCTCGACCATCGTATAAATATTCTATCAATAGACCGATGTCAGCATTGCTTTCAAATACTTGAAATAAGGTGTATTCCAAACCTACCACGCTGGCTAAAAAAGTATGACCTTGCCCTGCGCGTGATAGACCCTCAAATTTCAACAACCAAGCATCGCGAGTGTATTGAAGATCAATGCCTAACTGTTCAATTTGATCATAGTAAGGTATCCATTGAGTGGCAGCACTATTCAACACCAGCCGTGGCTCTCGGCTAGTGCCAGTAAACACACTCAAGCCTATATCCCAATCACCGATGTAATGGGAATAGCGCATTGCCCAATCATTATGCCACTGCTCATCATCATGCTGATAACGTGCAGCTGAAATGTCTATTGGTAAAGCTGCCCGTAATCGACCTTGATCCCCAGAAAAGGTTCGCTCTCGAAAGTGGGGTAGGAAGAAAATATCAAAGCGCCCAATATCATACTGCCAAGTTAAATTAAGCATCCATTGACCAAGAAAATCTTCTTCATCAATGTTATCAACTGCATCCACTTGATTAATAATATTGATTAAATGTCGGGATTCCGTCACCCCCCAGAAGACACGATTCATACCAACTAATAATTCCCAGTTATCGGCAATATAGAGCCCATAGGCCTCACGTAGATCAACATTAGTGCGCTCTGAATCTCGCGCATCTAAGCGCATATGAGGAATTATGACTGTTTGTAGATTATCATCGATGCTGTTGCGCCACTCCGGTTCAAAATAAACGGAACTTTGGATGCCGTTGAACTGATCGTCATATTGTGCATTTTCGGGGAACACTCGGAATTCTATACCATGCTGACCAGAAAATTCAGCGTGCGCACACCCAGAGTACAAATACCCCAGTGACAACACTGCTCGCACAAACCCGGTTTTGACGATATTTTGCATTAGAATTGCCCTAGCCTCTCTACATCAGCGGATTCGCCTAAGTATGCCTTTTACAAAATCTTTATCGCTCAAACCTGTTTTAAATTGGTAATTCGAATATAAGAGATCTGTACTTTTTTCAGTCTGATGATTTTTCATATGCAAATGATGTGCGCGCCAATAAGCTTCGTGATGCAAACGATAATCTTTAAACAATAGTGTTTTTAAATGACTATCCTTACGATCATAAAAATCTAATTGTCGGATTTGGTACACCGATTGATCCACCCATGCGACTTGACGAGTGTACCCAGAATTTTCATAGCGTGGGAAACGCTCGATGACATCGCAGATCAATTCACCGCAGGGTTCTGTACGCAACCAATAATAATCATATTTATTCAATTCATTGGCTGTAAAGTCTTCAAAAGCGAATTCAGAGCCAACAAAAGGTCCTGATTTATTTGCCGACGAAATACGCTTCACCCGTTTGAGCGCAGGCAAATATAACCACTGATCATCGGGATCCAGTATTTTGGCATGTGATAACAAGGCAGTACCATTGATATCACGTGGACTCGAAAATAATACCAGGCTCTTATCACCTAGATTTTCATCGGCAACTTCCAAAGTACTGATTTTTAGCATGCGCGTTGCTTCAGCCCCGGTGGCATTACGCAGCACCATAGTTAATTGTGCGACACTACTTGTGAAACCTCGATCACTTTGATCACTTCTTTGTGACAGCTGATAGCCTTTTTCTATCACCTCATCCGCTGAGGTGGATGTAGGCAACAACATCATTATCAGCATGATATCAATAACCATGAGAAGAAAAGTTTTTGAGCTAACCTGTGTTATCACTGACGACTCCATAGATTCAAGAATATTGACGTAATACGAAATTGGTTAATTCACCTATTGATTTTCAAGCGCCTGTTTTTTGCGTTTATCAAGTGAACATAATAAAGCAGGTAATAATATAAAATCTAAAATTAGTGCGACAATGACAGTCATGGCGGTGAGCACGCCTGTTTCCATATTCACTTTGAAAGACGACATCGCCAAGATACTAAAACCAGAAGCTAGAATCACTGTATTTATCGTCACCGCACGACCTATTGTATCCATTGAATAACGAATAGAGTTATGTTGGCTCATTCCTTGTTCACGATAAGCACGCAAATACTTTGTCAATAAATGCACGGTATCATCCACTACGATTCCCAAGGAAGTGACGGTAATGATCGCTACCGGCATCCCAACCATGCCGACACTAAGCGCCCAGATTCCAAGAGTAACCAATACTGGAACAGCATTTGGAATAATGCTCAACAAGCCTAAACGCCAACTTCTTAACGCGATCATTAGTATCAACGCAATCAGCGAAACAGCTATCACATTGCCTTTCAACATACTCTCAATATTACGCTTGGAAATATATGAAAACATTTGTGTAGCACCTGTGGCATTCGCCCACATATATTCAGGGGCATTGTCACGCAACCAATTCTCAGCCTCATGCATGAAATTTCGAGTCTGTATGGTATCAACGTCACCCAATGTCGCTGTCACACGAGTAGCTGACTTATCAATATTAATGCGATCATTCAAATCCAATCCATAGGGCAGTGATAGTTCGTACAACAACAAGTATTGCGCTGACAAATCCTGCTCATCGGGCAAACGATAATAATCATCGTCATCTGCATGCATGTTTTTATTTAAACGCTTCATAATGTCAGTCAATGAAAACACATGCTCTACATCGGGATGTGCTCGTAACCAATCCACAAATTCATCGAGCTTTTGTAAATATTCAGGATCACTTATACCGCCGGCATGTGCTGCATTCACTGAGAATTCAATTGGATAAAACCCACCTAGATATTGAATAGCAAAATCGGTATCGTTTCGAAATTGGATAGAGCGATCAAAATACTTTGTCCACTGATCATTAAGTTGATTAGTAAAAGCCAAACTAGAAAAAATGACCGTCAATGAACCCATAATCATGATAATTTTATTAGGTCGCATTACCACAAAATCAGCCATGCGAATATAAAACGAGCGTTTTGGTCTTACATCACTTGTTGGCTTGACCGCCAGTGGTAGCAAACTAATTAAGGCTGGCAATAAAAAAAGTGATAGCGCCCAAGCTGTAGCGATCCCTACGGCAGTCATATTGCCGAGATGATTAAAAGGCGGTGAATCAGAAAAGTTCAGCGCCAAAAATCCAATGATAGTAGTGAGACTGGTAATACTCACGGCCATAAAATTGAGCCGTACAGATTCAACTAACGCTTTGCACTTATCCATACCTTGCTGCATTAATCCACGTAATGTAATCAAGATATGTATACTATCTGCAATAGCAAGCGTGAGCACGATAGTGGGAGCCGCTAAAGAAATAGGTGTGAGTAAAATATTCATTATTCCACCTGCCCCTAATGCAATCAGCGTTGATAGCATAACCACAATTATTGTGCTCAAAGTAGCCGACCATGAACGCAATGCAAAAAAAGTGATCACCACTAACATCAAGTACATGAGTGGGGTAAGCGTGGAGAGGTCTTTAAGTGAAGCCTCTGAAAACGCTGCATTCATCATAGCAACCCCCGTCAGCACAATGATCATATCCGGATGCTGTTGCTGAACATCGGCGACTAGACTTCGAGCATAGTTAACCGACATCGGTGTCTCAGAGAGATCTTTTCCTGGGTACTGCAGAATAACATTCACTGCTGTGGTCTTAGCATCTCGAGCAATTAAAAAATTACTCAGCAATGGTTCTTGAATTGCGATAGTGAGTCGATTATCCAACTGGTCAGGTGATAAACGTTGTTCTTGTTTAATTAAATCAGCCACCACTAGCTCATCATCATGAGCAGTGGTATGTTGATAATTAGTGATTGAATCGACACGCGTAGAAAATGGAATCTTCCACGCTTCTTGGGTGATCTTATGTACAACTTGCGCCATCTCGAGATCGAATTGTCGTTCATCGCGGGCTCGAATAACAATTAATATGTTGTCGCTTTTAGTATAGGTTTTCTGGAAGTTTTCAAAGGCAACCAAATCTGGATTTTCACCCGAAAAAAACACGCGATAATCCGTAGCAAAATCCAATGCTTTTATATGACTGGATATCATTGCCGTCATGATCAGACTAATGATCACCACCCACCATCGATGCGTAATGACCCATTGGCATGAACTCATCGCGAACTTTTCCGTTGATAACTGTGTGAGATCTCTCATTAATTCAATTCATCCACATTAGAAAGTCGCTTGCAATGTAAAACTCACTACCCCAGGCAAAATTAACCCCCCATTGAAATGCAAGTTGTTGATAAAATTATATTTCAGCCCGTGGTAGATATACGAGGCAAAACCAATGCCCGTGATTGTGTCAAAGTCATGATAGATACCATCACGACCACACTCATCAAATGTATCGGTAAAAAATTCACCCACATAGGCATACACACCGACCACTTTAGTTTTTGGATTCAGTTGCTGCCAATCTCGGCCAACCCCCAACAACAAACAACGATTATCACTACTATTTCTTAAAGTACCCACGATAAACTTATCAGTAAAATTCAAATAATCAGAACGCCGTGTGTATGTAATAAACTCATTATTAAAATACTGATTGTGTTTTCCTGTCGGATAAAAATGATAAGTAAATGAAGCCGCAATAATAGAATGCTGAGACTCATCATTAGCATATGAGACAAAAATAAAAGCAAAACATAACAACACACCACAACAAACTGATTTTTCTCATTGGCAAGACTCATGACGTATTGTGTAGTTTTAACTACAAGAATAAATACTTAGACATCCCAACCAAGACCACAGTCTAAACCAAATATTGTCATAACACACAGTTTAGAATGATAAAAAAACGTAATTTAATAATGCTATGAGCTAATGCATATAATTTTACTAATCTCACCCATAGTGAACATTCATATCAGTCCTGTCATTCATGCTGCAATATTTATTGTTTTGTGAAATTAAAGCAAATGACAATTCAAATCTAATACAGTTGCACACGACCTGAAACAGAGATTTCTATTTCACTCTTACCTGCGCTGAACTCAGGCAGAAGATTAGAAGAAAGAGCTTTTGAATGCATTCTACCTTGCTGATAGGTAGCGATTGGTCGATTGTGATTATGTCCAATATCCAGATCAAGCACGCGATAATTATTTTCATCCATGGTACGCATCACTATATTGACCTTGTTTTTGAATGCTATTAATGCCGCTTCGATGAGTGCGTTCTCAGCAGCTAAACGCGCTTTCTTTGAGGGTGAAAACTGCATGTGTTTAACAGCTAATTTCATTTGTAATTGTCCAATGAGTTTTGTCAGCTTTTGAATATATTCACTCTCTAAACGTAATTGCTGAGTAGTTCGCCAAGCAACAATGCGCTTTCCCTTGGCCGCACTCGGTCTAGATTCTTTTTCACCATAAACAGGACGTGTTGAATAAGAGTAGGTTTGATGATGTATAGCTGAATTTTTCTTCACTTGCTCTAACGCCCAATGCATATCTTGATTGACTCACTGAGCAGCGATAACAGAATCTTTATCCTCATGTTCAATAGATAACCAAACCGTCATCTAATCATTATCAATCTGCCTTACCGCAGTGGCATGTAACTGGATAATATTAAATAAAGGCTCATCATCGCCGGACCATGCGTGGGAAGCAAACAAAATAAATATCAATAACAAGACTATTTTCATATATTATTCTCTAAAGTAGCGGTATAAATGGAAGACTATGTTTACTGTTTAGTACACATTGGCAGAGTTTTGTTCCACCTAACCATAATTATTTATATCGAAACTATATAGAATGCATCACGCTTTGAACCACTAAAAACGTTAATATGAGTATTTACCACATACCCTTTTGATCTTTAGAAACCTATCACTATGCTTGATATATTAACTTCAGCACAACTGACTGGTTTTATTTTAGCATCAATAGTCATTATCCTTGCTCCTGGTCCAGATTGCCTATTTCTTATCAATCAATCGCTACAAAAAGGTCGCTATCATGCATTGCTCAGTGCATGGGGTTTATCCTTGGGAAATTTATTTCATACCATATTAGCTGCGACTGGTTTATCAACGATAATATTTGCTTCACCGGTCATATTTAATGTCATACGTATACTAGGAATAGGCTATCTGTTGTTCTTGGCTTATCGCACCATTTTTGTAACAGGAATCAAAAAAAACAATCTAGCCAATAAATACTTCCATCAACAGCCATTACTTAATCATCGATACGCTGCATTCTTACAAGGCTTGGCTATGAATATGGTCAATATTAAAGTAGCGATATTCTTCGTTGCTTACTTGCCGCAATTTGTCGTGCTCAGTGAACCACATAGCACTGCAGCGATTGGCATGCAGATATTTTTTCTCGGTTTAATATTCACATTTTTTGTTGTTATAATTTTTTCTGCGATTGGCTTATTAGCCGGCAGTCTCATTCACATCATACACTTTGATATTCAACAATCCCTATTTCTCAGATGGTGTTTTGGCAGTGTTTATATTCTGATTGCACTCAAACTTCTGCTATGAACAAGTTAGTCGTGCTGTGCACAAAAAGACAATAATTAAACTAACAAATTCAGTCTATGGAAAAGCTCAGCAAAATAGATGTTTACTCAACCTTTTCAAATAATGATTGATAGTGTTTAAAGCATTTGAATTCAAGGAAATTACCACTAGGATCTTGAATGAAGAAAGTCTGTTGCTCACCCATTTCTCCTTCAAAACGCGTATAGGGTGAAATATAAAATCTAATATCATATTGCTGACAACGTTCAACCAATTGACCCCAAGCCAAGCAAGGCAGAACACATCCAAAATGACGAGCTGGCACCGCATGCTGATCGACCTCATTAACAGCCACTTGGGTAATTTGATCTTCTACAACATGAGCTGAAAGTTGATGACCAAAAAAGTTAAAGTCTATCCAGCGCTCTGCTTCGCGACCAATTTCACACTGCAAAAAAGTGCCATAAAAATAACGTGTCGAAGCAATATCTTTTACAGGAAATGCTAGATGAAAAGGGATTTGAACAGATTCTAGAGACATTATGCACTCAACACTTTTTTTTCTTAGCCACCTGATCACGCAAATATACCGGCAGTGCATCCTCAGGTGCGAACAACTGTTGAGTGTGATAATACTGTTCGCCCAACTGCGCGGTAACACTAGCACGTGGTAATGCTTGCGCATCAATACATGATGTATCCAACTGGGTCAGTGCTTGCAAAGCAACTCGATCACATGCCCATCCGGTGCCGCAGCCATAGGCTATCGCTTGTGGAAAAAACTCAATCTCTGTAGCCGGCTGCACGTATTCTTGATTGATACGCTTAACACCTGTTTGAGTGCTTTGATAAATAGCCCAATAGATTTCGTTCATACGAGCATCAATACTGGCGAGGACATATTGTTCATTTTTCACGGGGGCCTGATAGGCAAGATTTGCAAGAGTAGAAACAGAGGCAACCGGGAGATCATGGGCTAGCGCAATTCCTTGAGTAATCCCTGCAGCAATTCTAACCCCCGTGAAAGCACCCGGCCCACAACCAAAAGCTATCACATCAAGTTGCTGCAGACTCACTTGCATTTCTGCCAGCACGCTTTCACACATAGGCAGTATTAACTCATTATGCTGCCGGGGAGCGACTTGATATTTTTCTGCGATCTCACCGTTAACCATTACCGCCGCTGAACAGGCTTCCGTGGCTGCTTCAATTGCCAATAGCTTCATAATTTTTAATCGTCTCTAAAAAATCGACGGCTTCATCCTCATGTTGTGTGATTGTCATGGCTGGCAAACTTTTGATAAAGGCTTTACCGTAGGCTTTACTAGTAATTCTAGGATCCATAATAGCGACAACGCCATAGTCTTGCTCACCACGAATCAAACGCCCAACCCCCTGTTTTAAATTTAATATAGCCTGTGGCACTTGATACACCATAAATGGATTCTCACCCGCCTCTTGTATAACTTGAGAACGTGCTTGCACTAATGGATCAGCTGGTGACAAAAACGGCAATTTATCAATGATGACACACCGCAACTGTTGTCCACGCACATCAACTCCTTCCCAAAAACTTTGAGTGCCTAGCAATACACAACGATCAGTTTTTTGAAATTGGGTAAGTAATTCACGCTTTGGCCTATCACCTTGTACCAAAATTTCAAAAGCACACTCTTTGAGTATTTCTGCTGCACGATAAAGTGCTTTGTAACTAGTGAATAACATAAAGGCATTACCCTCACTGGCATTCAACAAAGGTAAGGAACGAGCCACTACTTGATCTGTGTAACTGACATCATTTGGCTGAACACTCAAATACGGCAGGTATAACCGTGCTTGCTGTGGATAATCAAAAGGACTATCACACATTACACACTCAGCATCTTGCAAGCCTAATTGCTCAGTAAAATGAGAAAAACTTTGATTAGCCGTCAACGTAGCAGAAGTATAAACCCATGCACATTGATATTCTTGTATTAGACGTTGAAAAGGCGAGGCCACATCCAATGGCTGACTACCTAACTTAAAATGACGCTTGCCTAACTCTACCCACTGGATAGTATGGCTGTTTGCCTGATTGAAGTCATCCAATAACCCATTGATTTCTACACAACGCTTGTAGCATTGAGCCAAACCTGGCGAATCATTAGCTACTGCTATTAATTGATCCTCTAGATCTAAACTGCTACGTACTAATAGCTCAAGCGCATTACGTATAGTTTTATTATCACTGAGCTGCGCCCATAAAATTCGCGCTTCTCGTGTCTTTTTGACAATCGCAGTGAAAACCTTTTCCTGCGCATCTAACACTTTATAATAGGGCTTACTGAGATTCCTGACAGCGGCCAGTGTGCACTCTCTACTCAGGTCAGCAACAAAATCTTGCAACTGACGGCTACTTAAACTTTGTCCAAAAAAATTAGGCAAAATATCAACAAACTGATGGGCTTCATCAAGCACAAACACATCTGCATTTGGCAATATCTCACCAAAACCTTCTTCTTTAATTACTAAGTCTGCGCATAGAAGATGATGATTAATTATCACCAGCTCTGCCTCCTGAGCACGTTTCCTAGCTTTCACTACATGGCATGTCGAATAATCTGGACATTCACTACCTAGACAATTGTCACGAGTAGAAGTCACGTGTGGACGAATCATGTCTTGATCAGAAAGTTTATTGACCTCTGCCAAATCACCCGTCTTTGTGGTGCCAGACCAATCTCTTATTTGAGCGTATGACTTTGTCATTTTAGGGTAGTCAGAAAGCTCTTGCGCAAAACGCTCAAAGCGATACTTACAGAGATAATTAGCTCGTCCTTTTAAAATAGAGGCTTTCACATGAATGCCGGAAGCATTCTGTAACATCGGCAAGTCAGTATAGAAAAGTTGATCTTGAAGGTGACGTGTACCCGTCGATACGATAACTTTCAGACCCGACTGCAATGCAGGCACCAAATAGGCATAAGTTTTACCGACGCCTGTACCTGCTTCCACCACTAATGTGCTGGCATCTTGGATCGCGCGCTCTACACACTGCGCCATTTCTACCTGTTGTGGTCGACATTTGAAACCAGCAATATTTTCTGCCAGTAAGCCATCTGCTGAGAAAAATTGTGCGGCCTCCGTTAAATTATCCAATGCCACTGCATCCTTATCATTCATAACACAACTGAAAAATTCAAGACTCTTTCAACAGCGCGATGGCCATAGCTGCAATACCCTCTTGGCGACCAGTAAATCCCATCTTTTCAGTCGTTGTGGCTTTTACATTTACTTGATTAACGGCTAACCCAAGATCTTCAGCGATAATCTGTTGCATGGTGGCTTTATAGGGTGCAATTTTAGGTTGCTGGCAAATAACGGTGGCATCAATATTGACTATTTCGAAGCCTGTCTGAGTAATCAGCTGCAGCACTGCCTTAATAAACTCACGTGAATCTCTATTATGGTTAATATGTTCTTGATCAGAAAAATGAGCACCAATATCACCCAAACTTGCTGCGCCTAATAAGGCATCACATATCGCATGTAGTAAAACATCACCATCAGAGTGCGCCTCTACCCCCTGATGATGAGTGATTTTTACACCACCCAACATGAAGTACTGTCCTTCACAAAAGCGGTGCGCATCAAAACCTTGTCCTATTCTCATCTTCATCGGCTCATTGTTAGATAGCTACCGTTGGATAACTATAGCTAGGTGAATATAGTGAGTTGAAATATTCAACCGATCATTTCAGTCTCATGTTGTATACTATATAAGACTAGAAAATCGCTATTTAAGATAACGACTATGTTTTAAACACTTACAATAGACTCTATGCTACGCATGCATGTCTTTTAATATCATTTCTGCTAATGGCAAATCTGTTGCCGTGGTAACTTTGATATTGCGCGCATCACCCACCACTATATCCACTGGATAACCACTATATTCTAACGCACCCGCTTCATCTGTAATAAGCACCTGATCAACTAATGCACGTTTCAATGAATCATATAAACGTTGATAGCGAATCATTTGCGGTGTGAGTGCGTGCCATAGACGGCTACGATCCAATGTTTTTTGTATTGTATGATCCACAACTTCTTTTACTGTATCTTGCATGGGAGTAGCCAATATGCAACCGTTCTCTGACTCCATAGAGGCGGTTATTAAGGCCGTTAAGTCTTGCCTAGAAAGACATGGGCGTGCGGCATCATGCACACACACAAAATCAGTAGCGCGTACCGGATATTTTGACGCTAGCGCGCGCAAGGCGTTAAATACCGACGCTGCTCGCGTACCCGCACCTAAAGTATGATGAATGCGCTGCGCATCAAAAGCACACGATTCAAAGTAATTATCTTCGGCATGTAAGGCCACCATCACTGATTCAATCGATGGATGCTCAAGCAATGGCGCTAAAGAATGCTCTAGCAGGGTTTTACCGGCAATTTTCAAATACTGCTTAGGACACTCAGAGTGCATACGCTGTCCAGTGCCTGCGGCTGGAATGACTGCCCAACACTTCGTATTTTTCATCATTTTTATTGTGGCTTACTATTGGTAGCAGAGTTAGTGGCAGAGGGTTTATCAATAATTTGGAAAAACACTTCTCCTTCACGAATCATGCCCAAATCTTTACGCGCGCGTTCTTCTATCGCATCCTGGCCAGATTTTAGATCTTCAACCTCGGCGTCAAGCACTTTATTACGTTCATATATTTCTTGATTAGTATTTTTCTGTGCTTCAACGCGTTGCTTTAGGTCATACAGTTTGCGTACACCATCTTCATCAATCCACAATTCATATTGAAGCCAGACAAACAAAAACAACAATAGCAGGATAAAAGCTTTCATGCTCTCATCCTGTGTTGCGCATTATTGATTAAAAGCCTTTTTACCAGGATAGATAGCATCTGCACCTAGAGCTTCTTCAATGCGGATAAGTTGATTGTATTTGGCGACTCGATCTGAACGTGACATAGACCCAGTTTTAATTTGTCCCGCGCCTGTGGCTACAGCCAAATCGGCAATAGTCACGTCTTCAGTCTCACCTGAGCGGTGAGAAATCACTGCTGTATAATTTGCATCATGTGCCATATTAATCGCATTGAGGGTTTCGGTCAGTGTCCCAATTTGATTAAATTTAATCAAAATAGAATTGGCTACTCCCATTTCAATACCCTTAGCCAGTATTTGGGTGTTGGTGACAAATAAATCATCACCCACTAACTGAATTTTGTCACCAACCGCTTGTGTCAATTGCAGCCATCCATCCCAGTCATCCTCTCCAACACCATCTTCAACGGTAATAATAGGATAACGGTGAATTAAATCCGTTAAGTACTCGACGAAAGCTGGGCTGTCATAAGTCTTACCCTCGGATTCTAGATGATATTGACCATCTTTATAGAATTCCGAGCTGGCACAATCTAATCCTATGCTCACCTCATCACCGACCTTGTAACCTGCTTTCTGAATGGCTTCAAGAATGACTTCAATCGCCTGCTCATTGGCATCTAAAGTAGGGGCAAAACCACCCTCATCGCCAACAGCCGTATTCAGACCCATTTTCTTCAATAGTGATTTCAATGTATGAAAAATCTCTGCACCACACTGTACAGCTTGTTTGAATGTATCCACACCATGAGGCACCACCATAAATTCTTGTAAGTCGGCACCTTTATGCGCATGTGCACCACCATTGATGATATTCATCATCGGCACCGGCATGATGAGACCCTTACCGGTATTTAAATATTGATAAAGTGGCTGATTTTTGTAAGCTGCAGCGGCTTGCGCAGTCGCTAGTGACACAGCCAAAATAGAGTTAGCACCCAACTTAGATTTATTGTGGGTACCATCTAATTCCAACATGGTTTGATCAATTAAAGCTTGATCGGTCGCATCCAAACCTTGTAGGGCGCTGTTAATGGTCGTGTTAACTATCTCCACTGCCTGACTCACACCTTTACCTAGAAAACGATGTTTGTCACCATCACGCATTTCCAAGGCTTCGAGAGCCCCTGTGGATGCACCTGAAGGAACAGCCGCTCGCCCAAACGCACCTGAACTGAGCTCAATATCCGCTTCTACAGTGGGATTGCCGCGTGAATCGATAATCTCACGCGCATGTATCTTTTTAATTTCTGACATAACTTTAACTATTTTTATTAGACACCCATGTATCTAGTTTATGAACATAGACCATGTATGTTGATTACATGTCGAGGTTGATGATAACTATGTGTATGGGCTGTTGATGATAGATTACTATATAATATTCCAACACTCACAATACAATTTTCATCATATAAAACCCAGTTCGCACAAGATTGAATCCATACAATCTAAATTTCAATACGATTGGATTTAGCTACTGCATCAATCTGTTTTAACACAGTTAATAACTCGGCAACTTGATCCAATGGCCAAGAATTGGGGCCATCACTCCTAGCTTGTGTCGGATCAGGATGGGTCTCTATAAACAAACCCGCCACACCGACTGCAAGAGCAGCTCGGGCTAATACCGGGACAAATTCTCGTTGTCCCCCAGACCGACCGCCTTCTCCGCCCGGCAATTGTACCGAATGTGTCGCATCAAAAACTACTGGACATTGAGTGTCTTGCATGATTGCCAAAGAGCGCATATCAGACACTAGATTACCATATCCAAACGAAACACCGCGCTCACAGACCATTATTTGGTCATTTCCAGTCGATTTTGCCTTATCAACCACATGTTTCATGTCCCAAGGGGACAAAAATTGACCTTTTTTGATGTTCACTGGCAAACCCGTTGCCGCCACCCGTTGGATGTAATTGGTCTGACGACACAAAAAAGCTGGTGTCTGCAATACATCAACCACCTCAGCGACCTCGTCGAGTGGGGTATCTTCATGCACATCGGTAAGTACTGGCAGATCAAATGCTTGTTTGATCGAGGCCAATATATTCAATCCCCGTTCAATACCGGGGCCTCTAAAGCTATCTTGAGAAGTACGATTAGCTTTATCAAAGGATGATTTATAAATAAGTGGTATATCAAGATCCGCACATATCTGTTTCAACACCCCTGCTGTGTGTTGAGCCAAATCATGACTTTCAATCACACAGGGACCTGCAATTAAGAAAAAAGGCTGATCCTGACCCACGGTAAAATGTGACAATTTCATAAGGTTACTCAATATTCTTTAATCTGACGCACTTTGTTGCTCACATAACACTCGCGCAGCCTGAACAAATCCAGTGAATAGAGGATGTCCATCACGTGGTGTGGAGGTAAACTCAGGATGAAATTGACAGGCGACAAACCAAGGATGTGATTGCACTTCAACCACTTCCACCAATTTGTCATCGATCGATTTTCCCGTGATGCTCAAACCAGCAGACTCCAACACTTGCATGTAGTTATTGTTAAATTCATAACGATGTCGATGACGCTCCTGAATGAGCTCTTTCGCATACATCTTTTCAATCAATGAAGACTCACTAAGACGACATGATTGTGCGCCCAAGCGCATACTACCACCCAGCTCTGTCTGTTCATCTCGCTTTTCAACACTGCCATCCTCCTGCTGCCACTCAGTAATCAGAGCGATGACAGGATCGGGGGTGTTTTCATCAAATTCGGTACTGTGGGCTTGAGTTAACCCAGCAACATGGCGTGCATAATCAATCACCGCCACCTGCATGCCCAAGCAAATGCCAAGATAGGGCACGTTATTTTCACGAGCATAGCGGCAAGCTAGAATTTTACCCTCGATACCTCGATGACCAAACCCTCCTGGCACTAAGATAGCATGAGCATCTCGCAGGCGCTCAATGCCATCAGTCTCTAGCTGCTCAGAATCGATATAAGTAATATTCACCTTTGTATGCGTGTGCGCACCTGCATGAATCAAGGCTTCATTGAGCGATTTATAAGACTCAGTGAGCTCCACATACTTACCCACCATAAAAATATTCACTTCTTGCTCAGGATGCTCAATCGCTTGCGTTACTTTTTCCCAATCGTGCAAATCGGCAGGGGGTAAATCCAACTGGAATTTATCTAATACAATGTCATCTAAACCTTGCGAATGCAGCCATTGAGGGATTTTATAAATGCTATCCATATCAATGGATGAAATCACGGCATTTTCTTCTACGTTAGTGAACAGAGCGATTTTGCGACGCTCATTTTCAGGTAAAGCGCGATCACTGCGACACAGCAAAATATCTGGCTGAATACCTATAGATCTTAGTTCCTTAACTGAATGTTGCGTGGGTTTGGTTTTTACTTCACCCGATGCGTGAATATAAGGAACTAGCGTGAGATGAATGTACATCACGTGTTTACGTCCTAATTCCACACCCATTTGTCGAATCGACTCTAGAAACGGCAAAGATTCAATATCACCCACTGTGCCGCCAATTTCGACCAGTGCTACATCGACACCTTTAGAACCACGACGCACGGATTCCTTTATTTCATCGGTAATATGTGGAATGACTTGCACGGTACCGCCCAAATAATCACCACGGCGTTCTTTACGTATCACATTCTCATAAATCTGACCTGTGGTGAAGTTATTATCTTTACTCGATCTGAAACGTACAAAACGCTCATAGTGGCCTAAATCCAAATCGGTTTCAGCACCGTCATCAGTCACGTAGACCTCTCCATGTTGAAAAGGACTCATGGTGCCAGGATCGACGTTAATATAGGGGTCTAACTTGATCATAGTGATGGACAAGCCACGCGCTTCTAAAATAGCGCCCAATGAGGCGCTCGCGATGCCCTTCCCTAATGAGGAGACCACCCCGCCGGTGATAAATATGTACCGTGTCATTAATTAGTTCCAGTATGCAGGATGGGTAAACAGGATAGCAAAGGCGGCCCCAAGCCTCAATCAATAACCCTCATGAATCCAATATCCATACACAAAAATAAGTTGCTCATTATGATAAAGCAAGGGTACACGATCTCTTTGCCATGGCGGTATCCCTTGCTCTTGAAAAAGTGCTTTCAGGGTTTTTTCACAATCACGCCCACGAGGACGTAATGATTCGCCACCTTGCCTGAAACGCACTTGTAATTGCTCGATGTTTTGTAAACGTAGCCCAGCCGAATACAATTGATCGCGAGTCAACGTGACACCCACAGAGGCTATAAGTAGAGGCTGCTGTAAATTCCAAGTAATGTTCTGCGCGGTAGAGTGTGATTGTAAGGCTGGAAAAACATACAACTTTTCTCGATATTTCCTCAACTCCATCTGTGACCAACGGACACAAGCCTGAGCATCCTGTGCGGCAGGTAACAAATGCGTAATAATTTCATGCAACACTTTGGCACTTGGCGGTCTAAACCCTTGTTGACGTATCCACCAGCGCAGCGCATTTTTCAGGCTATTTGCATCATTCAATGGTAACCGCTCTATAGCTAGTGGATTGTCATGACAATCAGCACAATCTTGTTGTGCTAGACGATCCAATAGCTGAGCAGACTCAGCCTGCCACTTCCCTGCTCGTAAAACGGTATCACGCAAATGTGGCCAGCGCTGTAAGAGCTTTGGCATCACCTCATGACGCAAATAATTCCTATCTGGCTGTGTGGATTGATTGGAAGGATCTTCACACCAATTCAGCTGATAGCTCTGTGCGTAGTTGAGAATATCTTGTTGACTCACCTGCAGTAACGGACGTGATAATTGACCCAAACCCAGAGCACGGTGCTCAGCACAACCAATCAATCCTTGAGTACCCGCACCGCGCAATAATCTTAATAACAGTGTTTCTACTTGATCATCTGCATGATGGGCAGTGAAAAGGACTTCCCCAGCTTGCAAATATTGTGTGAAAGCCTGATATCTAGCTTCACGCGCAGCTCCCTCTGGGCCACTATCAACAAATGCCTGCGTATCCACTTGCATACTCGCATACTCAATATTCAACACTGCACAAAACTGCTGACAGTGGCGTTCCCAATCGAAAGAATTGGCTTGCAATTGATGGTCAATATGGAGAGCTTTGATATGATGACCACTGCGTTGGGCATACTGATAACATGCATGTAAGAGTACGCTGGAATCAACGCCGCCACTAAAGGCAATCACTACACTTTGATCGAATCTGATATCCGCAAAAGCAACTGCTAGTGCGTTTTCAACGCTGTGCATGACAGCACTCGCGCATGACCTTAATCTTTGAATACTCCATAGGAGGTTAAACGATCATAACGTTGTTTCAGTAATTCTTGTGTATCAAGTTTCAACAGCCGTGATAAGTTAGCTGCTAACGAACGCCTCATATTTTCACAAGTAATCTGTAAGTCACGATGAGCACCACATAACGGTTCAGGGATAATCTCATCGATGAGTTTGAGACCTAATAAGCGATCAGAAGTAATTCCCATTGATTCAGCGGCTTCCTGTGCCTTATTTGCATTCTTATACAAAATCGATGCACAACCCTCAGGCGAAATCACCGAGTAGGTACTATAGCTAAGCATCGCAAGATGATCACATACACCAATTGCCAATGCCCCCCCAGAGCCACCCTCTCCAATAACAGTGGAAATAATCGGTGTTTTTAACTCCGCCATGCGATAAAGATTCTTCGCAATCGCCTGAGCCTGACCACGTTCTTCAGCGCCAACACCTGGATAAGCACCAGGAGTATCGATGAATGTTAGCACGGGCATTTTAAATTTCTCAGCCAATTCCATTATCCGTAGAGCTTTACGATAACCTTCTGGTCGCGGCATACCAAAATTACGATGTAAATTTTCCTTAGTATTCCGGCCCTTTTGATGGCCAATCACTGCCACTGAGTGACCTTCGAATCGAGCTATACCACATATGATCGCAGCGTCATCCGAATAAGCACGATCACCGTGTAATTCTTCAAAATCCGTAAATATTTTACCGATGTAATCAAGGGTATATGGACGCTTAGGGTGACGTGCAATCTGAGCAACTTGCCATGGGGTTAAACTGTTGAATGTAGTCTCTGTTAAAGTTGCACATTTAGCCTGCAGCTTAGAGATTTCATCACCCAACTGCATACCATTATCAATTTCTACACGACGTAGCTCATCAATCTTAGCTTCTAAATCAACAATTGGCTGTTCAAATTCTAGGTAATCAGGATTCATAAGGATGTCTTAAAAAGTTTTCGTTATTATAATCATAGTTGGGTTTGATTTCATGCAAGATAGTAACAGAGTTCAATAAAGCACTTGCACCCCCACCACCGCATCCAAATCTCTCACACGACGCAATAGCTCCTGCTCCGGCACCACAACCCACTCCGACCCTAATTGAAATTGTGCTGTTTCTGAGTCTGAGTGGTAACGGATAAACACCTGACAATTCCCCTTGCAGTATGGCCGCAAAGTCGTTTGCAACTCTTTCACCAAAGAAACAGGGGGGTTACTCACAGTAATTAATAATGCACGCCCCAATTCTAAACGTGCATCCTGCAAGCGAGTGAGGTCTTTAGCGCGCATACTAGGTTTACCCGTGCGCTCATCAATACTGATTGCACCCTCAATGATTAAGATCTGATCTTTGATCAATAGATGTTTAAATTGACTATAAGTGTCAGAAAATACCGCCACATTCATACGTTCGGTATTGTCATCAATGGTCAAGAAAGCAATGCGTCCAGAGGGACTATTGCGCAAGCGCATATCAATTAGCAATCCTGCTACTCGTACATTATTAGCATCTTGCCGATGATATTTTTTTTCAACGGGAGCAATTGGCATTGCCAAGCGTTGTTGCAAAGATTTACCAACGATAGCAATTAACTCATCAAAATATTGATCCACAGGATGGCCTGAAAAATACAGACCTAA
>Ga0181558_10001761_pt1 | contig 20689 bp, 40 predicted proteins | sample 011ome_22_FD_133754 | JGI IMG/M metagenome (GOLD analysis project Ga0181558, IMG submission 133754) | Coastal salt marsh microbial communities from the Groves Creek Marsh, Skidaway Island, Georgia - 011507BT metaG (megahit assembly) | ecosystem: Environmental > Aquatic > Marine > Intertidal...
CTTGATAGGCTCAATAGACGCTGAGCACCCACATATGATAGACGAGTTAGCATTCGGAGCAATCGCAAGTAGATGAGCATTACGCCGCCCTGTGCCTGCCATATCCGGTGCTTCACCTCTTTCTTTAGCGAGTTCATGTGTAGACTCCAATGCATCTTCTTTGATCTTCTTAAAGATCTGGTAGTTCTCACTAGCCGCCTGCCAAGATTCCCATGCAATGCCCTTGTTCTGTAAGTAGCCATGGAAGCCCATCGCACCTAAGCCGATGGACCGTTCCATGTATGCACTGAACTTAGCTTTCTCTAGCTCTTCTGGCGCATTTCTGATAAAGAATTTAAGGACGTTGTCCAAGAGTCGGACCAAGTCTTGTACCATTTCTGTATCTCGCCATTCATCGTATCGCTCAATGTTGACACTTGAGAGGCAACAGACGGCTGTTCTGTCTTCACTTGTCGCGAGATGTATCTCGTTACATAAGTTACTCCCTCTAATTGCAAGTCCAAGAGCTTTTTGAGCGTCTGGTAATGCGCGGTTGGCTGTGTCGATAAAGTTGAGGTAAGGCGAACCAGTTCTGAAGCGAGCTTCAAGTATTCTTTGCCACAATTCTCTAGCTTGGATTGTACTTCGGATAGCTCCTGTGTGTGGACATCTAAGTTCCCAGATTTCTCCATTTTTTACTGCCTCCATAAAAGCATCTGTAATGTTAACTGCGTTGAATAAATTCAAACACTTACGGTTTATATCCCCTCCAGTAGGGACTTTAAAGTTTACGAACTCAATGATCTCTGGATGCGATACATCAAGGTATGCGGCATAAGATCCCTTGCGGGTCTTGCCTTGTTTGTAGGCTGTCATCTGTGAGTCAACAACCTTTAAGAATGGAATCACTCCCGGTGCCTTGTCGCTTACAGGGCGTACATCAGACCAGTGACCACCGACTCCACCTCCTTTGACAGATAGCCATGCAACTTCAGCATTGTGATCAATAAGGGACTCCAGATTGTCACCAACATAAGTGAGAAAACAACTGATAGGAAGACCCTTGATGTCTTCTCCGTCTCTGGGTGCATTAGACAAGACCGGAGATGCAAACATAAACCAACACTTGCTAGCATAGTCATAAATCCGTTGAGCAAAAGCATAGTCACCCTCACAATATGCGACAGCGGCACGTGCAAATGCCTGCTGTGGCGATGTTTCGTCTTCCAGCATGTAGTAATCTTTGAGGAGAACAGTCGCTTGTTCAGTTAGCTCACTGTCTCTGTCAAGATCTATGTTGATGCCTAAGTATTTCATTAATCAAGTCCTTCAATCTCAATCCCGATTCTTTTGAGAGTCGAACCCGGAATGTCATACACACACGCATCGAGCACATCCTCGATGATTTCTGTGATTCCATCTTGATTCCTATGTTCGGGCGAAACTTCAGTTATATCTATAAACAGTTCAATGTCAACCTTGACATCTATTTCCCTAGACATTACCAGTTCACTCCTTCAGTTTTGCGCATTAAGCCAGTCTGTTTGTCTAAGTACCATGTTGCCTTTCCGACATTGGCTAGTGGATCACCCTTGTTCCACATTCTATGCAACATATACTTCAGCACATTGCCACGACAGTAGGGTATTGTGTCGTAGTCTCCCATTACATCGACAATGATATCAAATGTTTCGTACTTGCCTGTGTTGTAATGCATAGGCTTATTGATCTCATCAAATTCTACCATGTCTTCAAGCATTGCGTTGACTTCTGGTGTCAACTCATTACGGATATCTTTAAAACCCATCACGCATTCCCATATGTTTTAGTGTGAAAGTTTAACGAAATAACTTTGCCATCTTCACTTCGTGTGAATGAGGGCTTTTGTGCTTCATCAAATTCCTCCAAGAAACCTTCAATCATGTCTTGCTGGGTTTCAATGAAAAATGTTCTGACGTAATTTAAGAAATCTTCATCACGTTCCATAAGCTCAAGGCAAGATGCAAGCATACCTAAAACGCTACGAACTTGAACCAACTCATTTTCATCAAGATCGTCTTCAACAGCTTCTTCAATGTGGGCTGAGACAACACCAGTCCACTTGTTGTTATCATCAAACTCCGGTTCAACTGCAACTGCAAATGTTGAATTGTTTTTGCTTGTCTGCTCAGTCATAACTACCTCTGTATTTTCTTGTAAGGAAATTTAATTAGTTCTTGTGGAAACACTTTAGCAGGTTTTTTCTTTTCGTCAATCCATTCCTGTGGGACATCCTTGTCCGCATACAGAAACCCATTCTTCACACACCAATCTGCATAAGTAGTCTTGGCACCCTTACGTAATTTAGAGTTACTGTTACTAAATACAAATCGTATATCTAAATTAGGATGTTGCTTTTGTATAGCCAAATGTTTCATACGATCAGCAGGTGTGAACCTACCTTTTGTTTCTATGATTATTCCATTGGGTAAAAGAAAGTCTGGTGTATATTTTCTATACGATAGATCTTCCCACTCAATTTTCATACACTCGTATTGGGCAGTGCAGTTCCTATCTGTAAGAGAATTAAGAACTACATGCTCTAGCCCAGAACGATAGCCGTGTTTAAGTGCGTTTCTTCTTAGTTGACTCTTCAGTTTCATTAGCTATCTCAATGTATGCAACGATAGGCTTTTCCTTAGCCTGTGATGCAAGCGAGGGTAGCTCTTGAATTGAGGGCCAACACTTGTACCTATACTTACACCAACCGCACTCTTCAGCTAACACCTTGTTGCCAGTTGGCTTCTTACGATATGTCTCTTCAACAGGTTCAAAGCAACGCTCAAACTGATTAGACTCAAGCTTGTCTGCTTTCTCTTTGATGTCATCCAAGATGTCCTGCTTTTCGACAGCCATGTCCCATGCAGACACATACTTGAATTCACCTGTTGCCTTATTGATTACCCACCAACCACCGATGTCTACACCAAGCGATTGTGAGTAACCTGCTAGCTGACCAACATACCCGAAGGAATCATGATCACGAAGTGTGTAGTAATCCTTGAACTTGTTTTTGTAAGACCAAGGTGACGCAGACTTGATGTCATCGACACGTTTATCCATGATCAAGTCATGCGTACCATCAATCTTATGTTTACCGAGATTGAGTGTAGATTTGAATCCATCGCTGAAATCAACCCCTGCCTCTGTCAACACTCCTTTGAAGACAGCTTCCACGATGTCACCAATCATCATGTTCATCAGGAAGTTGGCAGATGGTTCTACACCTTCCTCTGGTGCATTCTTGTCGTACCATAGCTGACAGTAAGGTCTGCCAATGTTCGACATACGCAATGTGAACTTCCGTTCACTCTGGTTGAACTGTTTCTCAACAGCTTCCTTCACATCCTTGACGATGCGAGCAATTGTGTCAGGAGACATACCACGCTTGCTCTTACGCACATCCTCAAGGTATCTGTGAATCTTTATTTCAGCGGAATGATTCACAATCACTCCCCATCAATATCTACAAATTCCTCAACGAGGGAGGCATCATCATCGGAGATGGAGTTACCAGCCTTTTCGTTGTAGGCATTTAGAATGTATTGATTGTAGTTACCAATCCAATCAATGAAGTCTTGGAATCTTTTCTGATCCGCTTCTTCAAGATCAATTGTAGATGAAAGATCCAGTGATGGCACTGGTACGTAGTAGGTGACGTTGCCACTGTACTGACCTGTAGTAGTCGTACACTTAATCCAGTGTTGGACTGGCAAACGCTTCTGTCGGCCTAGCTGAGCGAATGGCTCACCCATCGCCTTGAATGCTTCACCGTTGTCAACTTCCCAGATGAATGGCTGACGGCCAACTTCAACTTCGTTGCCTTCAGCATCAACAGGATTGACTAACTCGACTTCACCAAGGATGACGCGAGTGCGCTTGATTGTTTTAAAGAAAGCCTGTTGCTCCTTTGAGTAGTCGCTGTAGTTAGGGATGTACCCAGCAGGCTTACCACAATTGAATGTGCCAGCGTTATCTTTAAGATCGCTATTAAGATCTTCGCCCATGATTGTTTTGACGTACATATTGTTTTTGTCGTCAAACCGCTTATTCATAAAGCGTTGTACAAAGATGCGAACATTGGCCTGTTCAGCATACACGAACGACTCGTCAGGCATTTGAAGACGGAATGTACCTTCAGGCACAACCTCCATGTTCTTCTTCTTGCCATTGACCTCTACCTGTCCCATGACAGCAGAGTTCCAGATGCGTAGGCGTGGAAGTGTGGATGATTTAGATGAGCCACTGCTCATGTCAGCACCCATGCCCATAGCGTGAGCCATGTCAGCAAAGTTAGCTGTATTAATAGGTGATACTTCAGTTGTCATATTTGACCTCCTTTTGGTCAAGCCAGTTTACACCAATTTTGGGTTCAAGTAAAAGGGGTACATTGAACTCTATATCAAATCTTTCTAATATTATAGAATACAGTGAATTGTTGATCTCGTCAATAGTTGATAGTACCAACCCCACTTCATCAGGATGAATGTCTATGACGATTGAGTCATGAACGCTGTTCACAATACACGACTTTAGGTTGCGCATCCTGTCATCAATCTCAAGAAGTACAGCAGGGACAATGTCAGCCGTCGCAAAAGATTGTACAGGATAGTTCTTCACAGCAGTGAAGTTAGTAATCGTGCCATTCTTTCTACGCTTCACATCAGGGAATGAAAATTGCCTACCACTAGGTGTGGTAATCTTCTTGAACGTCAGCACTTCAGTCGCTAAGTTGCGATGCCACTTCGCTATTCCTTTGTATTTGTCTGTGAAGTGTTCGTAGTATTCTGCTTCTGAGGGACTTCTTCCGAATCCTGTTGCTCCGTAGAGTGGAGCGAATGTGTGTGCCTTCGCCTCCTGCCTAGTAGTTGCCTGACCCGCTTCCGAAATGACTTTTGCGGTGTACGCATGGACATCAAATCCCTCCTCAATCTCTTTCATTGCTACTTTATCTTGTGACAAGAATGCCGCCACACGAAACTCAAGCTGAGCAAAGTCAGCCTCCATGATCTTACCTCCTGCAAATCGGGACTTGAATACCCGTTTTACAGGAAATGTACCGCCACGTGGCATGTTCTGCATGTTTGGATCTCGTCCTGAGAACCTACCTGTAGAAGTCATGTGCTGTGTTAGTCGAACGTGTAGCTTTCCATCAGGCTTGACAAAAGATCTGATGCCATCGACAAAACTATTTAAGTAAGTATCAACAGCACTGAGTCTGCGAATTTTAGATAAAAAATCTACTGCCTCATGCATCTCCTTTGATCGGGCAACACGCTCCAGATATTCTAAATTAGATTTACTTGTGCTGAACCCGTTAGCACTGTGCCATCCAACAGTAGGGGGAGTGAACTTCAGACCTGCAAGTTTAGGTAACTCAGTCAGCACGTACCCATTGCCAGCGCATGTTGGACACTTGCTTGCATTCTTAAAGTTAGATCCATCTTTCTTTTTCTTGTAGAACGTACCGTTACCCCTGCACTCAGAACACTTGACTGCCTTTGTACGTCTAACAGGTGTACTTGACTCATTAATGAATCGTTTAAAGTCAGTAGGACTCATATACGGATCAACTTCGTTTGCCCATTGCGTTTTGTTCTTCGGCTTGCGTGAGTAGATGACCCAAGACAATTGCTCAGGTGAATTCAGATTAATCGGAGTATCACCCATAAGTGATGTTATTGCCTCATTTAAATCACGAATAAGTGATAATTTCTCTGTCTCAAATTCGACACGCACATCTTCCAATGCTTCTGTATCTACAGTGAATCCATTGCGGTAGATCTTTGCGAGTAGCACGCATGTCTCCATTGTGAGATCGACAGTAGGCATCAAACCACGATTCTCATCTTCCCTGAAGTCATGGGACTGATCATAGTACAGCGCCATTGTCGTCTCTAAGTCAGCGTAAAGATATTCTTTTAGCTCTTCATATGGAATCTCATTGATGGGTACACCCTGCTTCATGTAGTTCTTCAGGGTATCCTGCTTCTTCACAGGTAAGTCCCTGCGTTCAGCAACAGCTTCCAACGACAATGGTTCTTTCTGCGCACGTTGTAGTACATACTCAGCAAGCATTGTGTCCCACACAGCACCGTCATATTTGAATCCACTTTCCCACATCCACATCAAGTCGTGTGGTGCATTGTGTGCAATTAACAATGTGGTCTGATCAAGTAGTGCCTGTATCTCATCGCAGTCACGTTTCCTGTACTCATACTTGCAATCATAATCTACGTGATCAAATGTGTAGTGCTTTGGCTCCCCACCTTCAGGATAAACACCAACCATGACAAGGGAATTTGTGGGTGTAAATGGGTCTAAATGTAGTTTTCCATCAATCTTTGTGACGGTGTTCTCTACGTCAAGAACTAATTTCATTCTGATGTGCCTCTAAATATCTAACTGCACGTTTCGTTGTTTCAATGTCATCATTGAGAGATCCTAGTCCAGAGTTGCAGTTAAAGCAAATCCAACCCCTGAATGTGTCTGTGTCGTGACAATGATCCAACACCCATTTCTGTAATTTTGCCTGACCATGCTTACCAATCTCCTGCAATGTCTGCAAACAGATTGGGCATTGATAATCGTCAGGAGGATCAGGCACCTCCTTGCGTAACCTAGACACAACTTGGCTATGTTTTTTCTGGCAGGACTTGCACTTACGTTTGATCTCACCAGACTCCATGTGTTGAAAGTTCTCTGGAGGTTGGGCAACACCACACTTCTTACACACGATGGCATCTTCACCATCATATGCAAAGAACTTGTCAAACATCTCCAGTTGATCATGGCTCACACTTCATACCGTCCGATGTAGTAGTTTAAGTTACAGGTGATACGTCCATGCCACCCACTCAACTTATTCTTAGCTACGTTAATGTGACGAGTGTACCCATCATCTTCAACACCTTCGACTGGAGGATCTTTCGCAATCAACAGCATCAGGTCAGCCTCACTAGCCTTGCCAGTCTTACTACCTTCCATCATCGACTGATTAAGATTGGTACGTCCCTCAGCCTCAGCACTTAGCTGTGACATGTAGAAGATTGCACAGCCATACTCCTTGGCTATCTGTCTCGCATGGATAGCACACAGCTTCAATCCCTCATGAGATTGATCAGGTGCAAACTTATCACCCATGTCTAACACCACGATGTCAGGGTTATACGTCTTGCATACTAACTCAACCCAATGCATGGACTGCCCAGTAGCATCCTTGATGTGGATGTTACTCTTTAACTTAGACCAGCGGTGATGTGCCTCACGTGGATTGTCACGTATCTCCCGCATTGTCATGCCACTAGCGGCTGTCAGGTAACGTGCTCCAACCCGATGGGTAGCTTCTTCATTACAGAGGATCACACAGTTAGCACCCTGCTGTGCAAAACCATTAGGGCCAGCGATGAGTGACGCATGGAAAGATGTTTTACCTGTGTTGGGACGAGCACCACCCACGATCAAGTGTCCTGCATTCACACCCTCAACGTGCTGTGCGAGTGTAGGTAAGTTGAAATGCCAACGTGTCTCTAGATCATTCTTCTCAAGCAATGTCTCAATCTCCAAGTCATCCCACTCAATGTTTAAGTCGGGTAGGAAATCATCACGGTAGTTACTCACGAGCCTGCGTAGTGGCTCCATGGATGTCTGCGTACCATTGACTAAGTTAAAGCCAATGTTCGCAACTTCCTCGCCAAGGTACTGCTGAAAAAGTTTAGATAAAATATCACTGGCTACATCTTTGCCGATGGAGGATTCATGCCGCATTTTGGCGAACACACCTTTGAAGACATCTATCTGTGCAGTGGTTAGTGAGGGATCAGAAGCAAAGAACAGTCCCTCTATCTCATTGACTGTGAGGTCACGGCGATACTTATCCATAGCCGAGTCAATCAGTGTTTTGATCTTACTCAGATCCTTACTGAATAATTTGTGTGGGCATTTATCACCTTTGAACTCATCGTAGAATTCTTTATTTAGTAGGCTCTTTAGTAGTGCCAGTTCCATTCTTATCTCCAAAGATTCTGTCCCACCCATCACGATACTTTTGATTGGAGACTTTAGTTACAATTTCTTTTGGCTTCTCACGACTGTTGATCCAGTCCTGATTGCGTTCATTCATTGAGTCGCGCCAGTGCTTACTCATTGAGTCCCTCCTTATCATCCCACCACTCAACTGATTCAAAGTCGAATGGCTCATGGTCTACAGTGTATTCATCTAAGATCATATCAATCGCTTCAATGCGTCTGCTAATCTCAAATGCATCTTGTTCAAGATCACCTACTACATATGCGTTTATAGATACACCATCCTTTACTGACAGGTATTCATCTATTCTATTCTGACGATACTTGCGTAACTCAGCAACGAGTATGCTGTCTGACAAATCACTCAGTGTATCTCGCAAATTGTGTTCATCAACTTCAATCTCACTCAAGAAATCAATTAGGTTCATTACACTCTCCTTTAATACCAGCCCATTGCACGGCCAAAGCCGAACACGTTAATGCACACGAAGTACGATGTCAATAACAAGACCCATGCCGCACCTCTACGGTAGCTAGCATACACCTGTGCGATGACACCCACAAACGAAACTGGGTACACCACTCTCATATCAGGTGCGTTGGCATTGATTGCTAGGTACATGCTTGCCGCTACTGTGAACAGGAAGCCTACCAGTTCAAGCCAGAATGCTTTGCGATCACTCCTGTAGCTGTTCACCCAGAACCCAATGATCTTGCTCATTCCTGTGGATCACTACCGGGGTACACATACTCACGACCATTGTATTTTTGCATGGCATCTTCAAGATCAGCACAATGAACAGTGGCGGGCATGGGCTTACCTTCTGAAGGTGTTAGCTGTTCAGCCAGTGACTTCCATTTGGAATACTCAAAGGTATCGTCTGCCATGTCAGCTTCATTGGCTAGGAACAATGCCCACAGGTAAGCGCACTCACCTGTCAAGCCACTGTCACCATAGCTTCTCTCGATGTAAGGTACTTTACTCATTGCTTAACTCCTCTTCTAGCTTCCAAAGGCCAGTGATAAAAGGTTTAACACCGGCAGGCATCCTGTCATAGTCACGTTCAAACTGACTCTGCGGCTTAGGCAACTTCTTATCAGAAGGTGCAAGCTTCTTCCAATCAGCGTAGGTGTAAGACTGATACGGTGATGGAGCATTGCGCTCTTTCTCTAACTGAGCACGCTCACGTGGGCTGATAAAATTAGACCAATCTACTTTCATAGTAACGCCTCCAATTGTTTCATGTCATTTGCATTAGCATACTTCAAGTCATCTTCAGTATTCAATGCAGTTGTATTCATTAAGCTACGAAGATCTTTCGTCATAGACAAAGTCTTGTCACGAGCATCTGGATCTAAAGATACGATTGCATTCTCAAAGTAATTGCCGATGTACCACTTATGGAAGTCAGTCAATTGTGTACCTAATAATGCTAGGCCAGTTGCCTTGTGACCAACAATCTCACCGATAGTGTAGGCACTGATCGCATCTTCAACGATGACAACAGTCCTGCCCTTACCGTGTGTGTATGGCACAGGTGATGACGCATAGCGTAGCCACTTGGGTTGTCTGTTGAATATGGATCTGCCTACTGCATCGACTAAGTTTCCAGTGCGAGTGTACACAGGGAACACTACTCTGTCCTGTCGAATGTCATACAGCACATCATCTGGGTTGAGATTCCACTTAGTCAAAAACTCTCTCACAGCGTCACTGTTAGGCTTCATGCGTGTCAGGTATGGCGATTGTTTGAAAGTCTCTTGTAGAGCTTCCTCGTAAGTGTCAGCGGTATATTCAGAGGATTGTTGCATAAGTTTAGCCTTAATTGTAAATGCATCCATGTTGCGATGTATTGCACCAGCAACCCGACAACTATTTTTGTAGCAGTTATACAAAACATTACCATTATCGTTAGTTACTGTGAACGTATTCTTGCCCCCACACTGAGGGCAATTACACCTGTAGGAAAATCCTACACCTAAATCTAAACCATCAATAAAGTCATTGATCCTATTCATAGCGATAACCTCATTCAGTATGTACACCTGCCGTGTGTGCAGAACGGAGTGTAAGCGCATTTGTCGCACCTGTCAAGGTGTTCTTCATGTAGGGTGTGACTGACTGTGGTGACTGGTGTCCTGTGACCTGCATGATCTGGGCAATACCCACGCCTGCTTCAACCATTTCCGTAGTCGCTGTGCGTCTAAGGTCTGCCAGTCGTAGCTCTGGGTTAAGACCAGCCTCAATGATAATCTTCTTTGCGACACGAGATACTACCTCCAGTCCATAGGGTGCATAGCCACTGTCAGTCTTAGCGTTGACGTTAGGTGCAACATAGGGTTGCCAGTCGAATGCTCCATTCTGTTGACGCAGTACATCCATCAAATCGTTTGAGATAGGTAGATGTACAACAGCCCTGCGCTTCGACTGCTCAAGATGTAGCACTTGATTCTCAAAGTCTATGGCATCCCATGTGAGTAGACGCATATCACCAATGCGTTGCGCCCATTCATACGCCATGTGAACAATCAACCCAATGCCACGGGTCTTGAAGTGACTGTATGCAATCTCAAGAAATGTCTTCACATCATCAGGTTGCCACATCACTTTGCGTGGTGCAGGCGTCAAGGTCTGAATCATTGACCATGGGTTCTTCTCAATGTGTCCATACTTCATGCCATAGTTATAAACTTTACGCGCTACTGCATTGATTCTATTAGCAAAAGTAATACCACGATCTGAGATTGTATCGTAGATAACCTGTGCCTCTGGGGCAGTTAGCTTCTTGTATTTAAGTTGGCCGACTGTCTCACCCTCATACTCAGTCTCAAGTAGCACCCGCAACCAGTAACGATACTGGTCTTGGGATGCTGTCAGACGATCAAAGTCACGGGACTTGAGATACGAATCAACGAGATGCTTAATCATTGTCCCGTTAACTTCGCTCATATTTCATTCTCCTTTCAAGATCAATGATGGCAGAGCGAATGTTAGTTCCCATACCTTCCTGCAATGAATCAGTAGACTTGGCTCTCCATCTGCGTGTCTCACCAATGTAGACAACAGACACCCTGTTGTTCTGCATGAAGTTCATCAAGCTAACATCACTGCGCTTACGTTCTTCAGCCATCTCCTGTAGATCACTCATACATCATGGACTCCGAGATTGTGTTGTGACCGATGATGCATGCCGCCTCATTGAGACGCTTGCTCATATGCTCGTTGCGCTGATCCTTCTGCATAAAGCGTTGCTGTACTAAATTAGCAAGCCATTCATACGAGTCTTTCCCGTTACCAACATTCTTAATGCGTTCTACGATCTCATCGTCAGTGTAATATTCAGTCATGATAAATGTCTCCATAAAGGTTGATTTGAATAGGATCTATGTGGGTAAACAGGGTCAGGTAATACCTACCTACTACACTGCCCTGCTACCTAGGTAGATCCTATGTTATGCCGCGAGTCCAACTAGCTCACGGAACTTAGGAGTCTGTACGATGTCAGACACTTTGTCTTCAATGCGTACCTGCTTGCGTGCTAGGTCAGTACCTTCACGGCCACTAACGTGTGTGCCGATGTGAGTCAGCGTGTTGTACAGACGGTAGCCTGTATCACCCAATGCTGAATACTGATTCCAGATGCGAGCGAACTCCTCAACTGATTTCTCATTGATCTTGATACCAGTCGTTGAACGATACGATGCAACGTAGTCACGGCAGAACTGGATCGCAGTATCCTTGTCCAGTTTAGTGCGCATCATGATCTTGTAGAGGTGCGCCTCATTCTCCAAGCGAACTGGATACTGTGACGCAACTGCACCAATCTTCTCAGGATCACTGTGAATGGTATGGAATGATTTGAATTCCAAACGCTCACCGACAGTGACCATACCGTTAGTGCAAGCGAGTCGCTCAATGTACGCACGCATTACCCTGCGGAATGTGCTGTCATGCGAGTCGATGATACGCATTTTCATCTGAGTAGGCTCACCGACAATGCGTTCATAGTCGTACTTAGGGAACAAGATGTCAGCACTGTAAGCGGCTGAGTTATGTGCCACATTGAACTTAACCTTCAACTGTGACAGGTCAATGCCAGATGCAATCAGACCATCAGTGAAAGAATCCCAAGACACATTAAAGTTTGGGGATCTATGACGCTTCCTAGTTGTAGCCATCACACTGTCAGTCAGTGGGTTGATTACCCAGAATGAATCTGGAACTGAGCGGACGATACCGTCACGGCCAGTACGAACTACCTGCTCACGCACTGGCTCAAAGTTAAGCTCAGCAGGAAGTGCAGGGACATGGTCAAAGTTTTGATAAATGCTCATTTGTATTCTCCATTTGATTTAATGTTTAGTGATAATAATTTACTTAAAATATGATGTCAACAACCCACTTGATTGCACGCAATACAAGATACATTGAGATGATGACACCGATCATGATTGCTGATTCAACCATGATCAATCAAGACCATAGAAAGCATTGTGCAAAAATGCAGGCTTGCTAGTGTCCAACCACAAACGATTAGACTTCCATTCATAGTACCCATGAATCTGAGTCTTACCGCCACGATGTAACTGCATGACACAGACCTCACGAATGTTGTCTTTGTCATCGACAGTCTTACGCACCCAGTCACTGATCTTAGTCACACCAGTGAAGATGGGTGAGATAGTCATGCGCTCAGACCAGAAGTCATCGTCATCCTTGTAATGGATTTGTGCTGTGTACTTAGGCATTGTCTTTTACCTCAAAGTTTGTGTATATCTCTTCTTCAATTTCTTCATCATGTTCCACGACACCTCTGTCAGGATCATAATTTAAACTCCAAAACTTATGATTAGCTTCAACCTCATTATCAGCCTCAACTTCTGCGCTGTAATACTTGGTGACTGTTGCACCAACAAAATACTTAGGCATCATCGCTCTCCTCTATTTCCACGTTGGATATTCTTACCCAGATGTCTCCGCTCTCATGAAAAACTTCAATTAGTTCAGCGTCAATATCAACTTCTGCTAATACATTAAACACTTCTTCAATTGTCATCTTTGCTCCCCTTGATTTCATCCAACATCTTACCGATGTCACGCAACTCTTGCTTAGCAAGATCCTTACCAACATCATCACCACTCTCAAACATCATGATGATAATGTCCATCGCTGTACTCCACGTTGGAGTCATGTCAACTGTATTCATTCTACGATAACCTCCTGAATGTCAGCATCGACAATGCCGAACTGATCATTCATCTCATACACATCCTGAGCCTCAACGTATCGGATGATATGCTCATCTTCAATCGCATCAAACTCATCAAGCCCTTCAGCCTCACGAATCTCATACGCTACATTCTCATCGAGATCCATCAAGTCGAACTCAATCTCACACGTTACCTTCACACGAATATGTTTACTCATAACTACTCTCCTTTATTTAGAATGGAGTGTAGGAAAATCCTACACCCTCAGTTAAAAACGAAATGCCTGCTGTCCAGACATCTCAAACTTTGACTTGTCACTTGCAATGTAAGTGCAGTCACCCTTTGCATCGACAAAGAACGTCATCACATAGTGACGCTTGTATGCAGGGACAAAGATACGACAGGTGATTGAACTGTCATCAAGACCTTCAATCGCAGTCACTTTGAAGTTTGCTTTGATCATGTCACCGACACGACCCTTCCACTTTGCAGTGAAGAAACGTCCACGACTGTTCATCAACTGCATCTTCAATAGATCTACTCTTTTCATAGTTTATTTCCTTATGTTAGTTAAGCTAGTTCAAACAACTTGCCGAATGAATGCATCACCACACGATAGGCAGGGCGCACCTCACTAGGCAACTCATCACGATCTTCCATGTCACTCATGTTTACGAGTGCAGTGTATAAATCGACAGACTTAGGATCATGACCAAACACCCAACCATTCTCAAGTGCGTAGTCACTAACAATCATCTCAGCCATTCTGTATTCAGTAATCATAATGCTCTCCTCAATTTGCCAAGCTCATCAAATCCGAATGGAGCTACAATGTAATACTCATTTGACTCAGTGTCAAGTATTATGTCACCGACACTGACTGAGTGCATACGCTCGATGCGATCAATGCGCTTCTCGCGATCAGCATCATCAATGTACGGATTGTTGGATAGATCATAGATATCTTCCAACTGCGTTACATCAAAGCGTGCCACGACACGATAGCCATGACGAGAGAACAGATCGCGTGCAGTCTCTTTTGAGAACTCATACACACTGTCTGATTTATCTTTACCCCAGTACAGGAATGGAGTTGGCTTGCCTTCGTCAGACAAAGATTCCATCACACTGAATGGCACTTGGTACACTTCATATTTCCAATTTTTCATGGGTGCATTTCCTCTGCTATTGCTTGGGCTTTCGCCTCTACATACTCCCTATGAAATGCGGGAGCTTCTTCTTTCAAGATCACTTTGTAAATATCTTGGATCTCAATCTCAATGTCACGGCACAGATCAATCGTTGTGCTGTCCTGATAATTGTGGTCACTGATCTCACGCGATATCTCATAGATTTTATCTATCGTCATGAGTGTAGCCCACAGAGCTTGTTTCATATCATCTTTCATAGTTCATTTCTCCAACACTTCTACAATTTCAAATTCTTTAAAGTCTTGCTCATCTGGCGCGACTTCACCTTCAGTTACCATTTCTCTGGCACGTTCTTCCGTTTCAGCTTCGACAACATACTTGTTCACTACTGAAGCATCTTCCCAAATAATAAATTTCTTCATGTTCATTTCTCCATTGGTAATGCGTAGGAAAATCCTACGCTACTGCTATTAAGTTATCGGTGTTCACAATGAAAGGATTGTCCCTGTCATTGCGAGCTTTACCCTTGGCCTTCAATCCCACGACATAGCCATGCTTCTGTGCATTGACAATATCGGAAGCATCACCATCAATCACAGGCTTGCCCATAAAGAACTTAGGGAACTTGCCACGGAACACCACAGACATTGGTGCGTTTGATCTCAGCGCAACACCAACCTGTTTTGTGTACTCAATCTTGGCACTGTAACTAAAGATCAAATGGTAGTTGTTAGGCACAGTACCTAAGCGAGACGCAATCTTGGTGTAGTCCAAGAACACCGCATTGCGGAACTCATACGTCATATCAAGATGACGCTCCCAAGGAATGTCACTGATCGTATTCAAACGGAATACGGGTAACTTGCCCTGCTTAGTACAAGTCTTGATGAAGTTATGCATCTCACGTTTGAGTTGCTCCAAGAAACCTGCACGATCAGACATGAACCAATCAGTCTTAGCTTGCCGTGAAGCATTGACAGATGGATACACGCCACCCATACCAGATGTCACAAGACAAGGATCAGCGCACCCAGCTTTGTGGCGCATAGGGCACAGCTTGTCATTGGGCATCATTGACAGTGTCGCATAGCGTACAGGCTGTCCGTAGAAATCATAGTTAGCTGACTTCTTAGCTTTGGGATTAGATCCCTGTGTATCTAGCAATTTCATTTGTTGCTCCCCGTAGGAAAATCCTACACCTCCAATAAAAAAGGGGCATTTGCCCCATGACTATATAGTCTCACATATTTGACTCTGTGTCAAGTGACCGAGAGACTTCACCACAAAACAATCCCACTACTCTGCAACGATTTCAGATGCGCACGATACTGCGAACGATGACGCGCACGATTGAGTTTCGGATTGTTGTACTTGCCTGTCATATCACGATTGTGATTGCGCTTCTGCGCGAGATGAACAGACACCCATTCAGAACATAACAAATTCATAATTTCTCCCAATTAAACGGCGTAGGAAAATCCCACGCCAAAGGCACGCACCAAAACGCAGGCACGTAGGCACGTTGATAGTAGCCCGAAAAAAAAATTTGGGCATAAAAAAACCCTGCCGGAGCAGGGTCTTGATTCAGTGTAGGAAAATCCTACGGGTTAGATTTGCGCCGATTGAATGGCGCGGATTAGTTCGGCTTTTTCAATCCCTAGTTTATCCGCGCGGGTTAACGCATTTTTAACGATTTTGTCTAGCGTATCCTTTTTTGGATCATTGTCCGATTCATTTTCCGAATCGCTCGCGCTTTGCGCTTTGTCGTATGCATCAAACGCGGAGCGGATAGAATCAGCGTCCAATTCGTGCAACGGCTTGATGCGCTTTTTCGCAACTGACTGTCGCCATGCTTCCAAAGCTTGCAATTCGGTTTCACGCTGATAAACCACAATGTAGGCGCGTCTTTGTCCGCGCGAATAATGCGATAAATCAAACGATTCTAAAACCGATTCCAGAGTGGAATTGTTCACTAAAGTTTTACCGTCTTTTTCATATTCGGCTTGAATCTGGAATCCGCGCAAAGCTTTACCAATTGCGACAAAGTCCGCGATGTTCTTTTCATTACGCGATTTCATCTCGCGCTCTTTGCGCTTGATCAAAGTTGCTCGCGCTTTGTTTTCTTTGCCGAATGACTCCGCGATTTGCTCAACTGTCAGCGCAACTTTAGACACATCCGCGCGAACTGCCGCGCCCTTTGCTTTACGCTCGCGCCCTTTGTTCTTTGCCGCGCCCTTGATATCTGAATCGCGCTCTTTGCTCTTCAAATCATCAAAAGCTTTTTCAGCAACTTTCTTTGCATCGTCAGCAAAGTCAGCACCGAAACGATGCGCGGGAGTCAGATCAACTACGTTTAAATTTTTCATAACTTCATTCCTTTATTTGAAATTGATATTTGTACTCGAGCCATTATTAAACCACTACCGCGAATCAGAGTCAACACCCGTAGGAAAATCCCACACCAAAGAGCGTAGGAAAATCCTACACCTACCATGCGCAAATATTGCGTGACGCAAATTGTGCGTGTCCCTATCGCGTATAAAAGGAACGCGCGTAGCAATAACCATGCCAACTATGTGGACACGCAAAAATTGCAGGTAGTATCTGGACACGCAAATTGTGCGGTATAGATGCTTCACCATTGCAACACGCGCACGTTTTGCGTGTCGCACTTTTTGCGTCTCACTCTGGCTATCAAGTGATTAGATATCAGTTGACGGATAGCACGCAAATATTGCGCTTTTGACCCTTTATCCGCACATTTTGCGCGTTTTAGCCGCACATATTGCGCATTTTGTTGGTGGGGCGGGCGAGAGCCACCCCCGGTACCCACGTACACATATACACAGAAATACACAGAAGTGGATTTTGAAGTGTAAACCACAATGTACATGAGGCTATCCACACGATAGCTATTTTCTATGATAAACCATGGGTATGTATAGTTAGTATCTATCAGTATCATAGCTATTATTAACTTGACTTATTCTTAGTTCTGGATATAACTCATTACTGAAAGTGATGATAAGAAGAAGAAAACAACAAAGTCCTGAAAAAAAGATGTAAAATACACTGTCAGTGTAACACTTAAATGTACACTTAAATGAACCCTTGCATAGATGAAGTATCTGTGCTAGAATCTGTACATCCCATCCAGAGTGATACAATCTGTATCTGCTCATTTGTCAATTTCCTTGACATTTTCAATTTTCCGAATATAACTATGTATAAATTTGAAAGATCCCGTGAGGGACTACTAGAAAAAGTTTACGATTGTTTAAGGACTGGTACGTCTTTAGACAGTGTTCATATACCGCATTCAGATGTATTCTTTGTGCGTGAAGCATTGGAGGACCGCTTTGGGCGGTCTTTGTCATTATTACAAGTTGAAGAATACATGAAAGAAGCAGGTTGGACGGATGGCAACAACTAAAGATGTAGAAAGATTACCATCAGGTAGAATTAAGTACCGTGGTGAGACATTCGCTGGCTTCAACAAACCTAAGCGTACTCCCGGTGCCAACAAGAAGTTTGCTGTACTTGCTAAGAAAGGCGATGAAATTAAGATAGTCCGTTTTGGTGATCCGAATATGGAGATCAAAAAGGATAATCCTGAGAGACGTAAGTCCTTCCGTGCTCGTCACAACTGTGACACAGCGACAGATAAGTTCAGTGCTCGTTACTGGAGTTGTAAGAAATGGTAGCTAAACGTAACTACCGTAAAGAATATGATAACTACCACAGTAAGCCTGCCCAGCGTAAAGCTAGATCATCACGTGTGATGGCTCGCAGGAAGATGGCAAAGGCTGGCTTGGTTAAGAAAGGTGATGGGAAAGATGTCCATCACACAACTGGTAATCCATTAAACAATAGCAAGTTGGCTGTCAAGCCAGCATCCAAAAACCGTTCCATTGCTCGCACGAAGACTGCGAGAAAGAAAAATCCAAGGGCATAGATATGGCAACTCGTGGCGCACAAAAGTTAGATGAAAAGAAACTGCAAAAAGCAGTCGAAAATTGGGTAAAACAAAATCGTGCAAAGATTGCAGATCAGAGGATGCAAGCCGCAGTCGATGATTTTGTAAAGCAACACCGTAAAGAAGTCGGTGACCGAGGAATGAAGATTATTCGTCGTGTTATCGCTGAGGGTCGCACCACGCCTACAGTTAAATCAAAAACGCCTACTAGAGGGTCTTCTCTACGTACCGAAGACAGACGCCCTAAAGTTACTAAGCAGGGTGTTGAGAAGATGGTTAAGACTGCAACAGGTAAAGCGGGAGATACGCTATCTAAGACAGCTTCTCGCTTGAGTTCACTGACTAAATTAGGTAGTGGTGTGGGCGCATTTTTAGCCTCTGATGAGGTAGGCGCAGGCTCAGATGTTATACCAGAAGGCCGCCGTGATGAATTTGTCAAGAAGCTGGATGCTGAGCGTAAAGCAAAAGAAAAAGCTAAAGCTAAAAAAGTAGAAGCTGATTCAAAACCAAAAGCTGATTCAAAACCAAAAGCTGATTCAAAACCAAAAGCTGATTCAAAACCCAAGCCAACACCAAAAGCTGAGTCAAAACCTAAGTCAACACCTAAGCCTGAAAATAAAGCAACTACTGAAGCGAAGAAAAAAGCGGCAATGGAAAAGGCTCTTGCCGCAGATAAGGCAGGTGTAGAGGCTAGAAAAGAAACAGCTAGAAAAGTAAATGCTAGAAGAGAGGCGTTACGAGCACATAATAAGCGTATCACAGCAATGTCCCCGGCGGAGCGTAAAAAGTACCGTGAAAGTGAAGCGGGTAAGAGTGGAAAGCTTCTCAAAAATCGCGGTGGTTCAGTATCTAAATATAGTAGTGGAGGTATGGCACAGCGAGCTAACTGTGGTGCATCCATGAAGCCAACACAGAAATCATCACGAGGAATTAGGTAATGCCGGGTATGACTGATAAAGAAAAAATTGCATTTTATGAGCGGCAGATGCGCAATAATAAAAGAGGTTCTGATCCGTACATGAGAGCCTTGATTGAGTTACGTAACATTCCCGGCTCAGGCTATGAAATGCCATCTAACACAGAAGATCAGCCAATGGCGAATGATCCATCTGAAACAGCACCGGAGAAGTCATCTACCATGAAAGATGGTGGCATGGCTCGTGGTAAAGGTAATAAGATGTACCAGCATAACTACGCAACAGGCGGTAATGTTGTGGATCACCTTGGAGGTAAGAAGTAATGGCTATGACTTACTGTAAGGGTTGCAATCGTAAAGCTGAATGCAAGGCAAAAAATAAATGCCTTGGGCCTAAAAAGGTAGTTAAGAAAGCATACGGTGGCGCAGTTAAGAAGGGCCGTAAGTAAATGTCTAATTGCAAGATGGCTAAAGGCGGATCAGTTAAAGGCAGGACACATTACTATGCCGCAGGCGGTATGGTACAGGACCAATTGTCTAAAGTTACTGGGCATCCTAACAACATGATGGGCAGACAGCAGATACAACGCAGAATGCCTGAGTCTGTACAAGCAATGACTGCACTGCCCGGTGAGACACCAGCAGAGCGTTCTAAGCGTTTGCGGTCAGGTGGCTAATCAATGGCGTTAAACGTCACCCGTCCTAGTCGATTTAAAAGCTACGGTATTCATCTCGTTTTAGATGCTACTGAGTATACTGTATATACGTGCCCGCCAAACACTGTTGCGTACATGTCTTTGATCTTTATATCTAACGGGACAGCAAACGCATCGGATGTTGCAGTTATATGGAATGATTCAGATAACGGTACACCAATTACCGTACTAGGAAGTAAGAACTTAGCATCTGGTGAGTATCTTCAGTTGAGTGGATCTTTCCTCGTGCTTGAAGAGGGTGACACAATTAAAGCGACACCTGACAATACTGCCGGTGGTAATGATCCTGATTTAGGTGTCATTGTCACTGTTGAAGAAGTATTCCTACCAAACGGATAATTTACATGCCATACAAATCTCGTGCTCAACAAGCGGCTGTTGCAATCTCAATGAAGAAAGCTGGTAAGTCACCTAAAGAAATCAAGAAGCATATGATGGGCGGTGGCATGGCGAAGAGCGGCCCGTACAATGCAGTCACTAAATATGCAAAAGGTGGAAGCACTGTTAATGAATCAGGTAACTACACTCAGCCCGGATTACGTAAACGCATATTTGAACAAGTCAAAGCCAGCGGCAAAGGTGGTGCACCCGGACAGTGGTCTGCTAGAAAAGCACAACGTGTCGCCTTGTTATACAAACAAAAAGGTGGTGGGTACAAGTCATAATGAAGGC
>Ga0181558_10001763_pt1 | contig 20686 bp, 21 predicted proteins | sample 011ome_22_FD_133754 | JGI IMG/M metagenome (GOLD analysis project Ga0181558, IMG submission 133754) | Coastal salt marsh microbial communities from the Groves Creek Marsh, Skidaway Island, Georgia - 011507BT metaG (megahit assembly) | ecosystem: Environmental > Aquatic > Marine > Intertidal...
AAAGGGGTCGCGCTGGTAATGCTGCCTGCCAGCAGCACCCTCGCAATAAAGCGCAAAGCGCTGATGATCGAGGGTGTGTTGCGGCACCCCATCGGCTTCAGGCGTTCAGCAGCCGCGCCGCATCCATCGCAAAGTAGGTCAGGATCCCGTCGGCGCCTGCGCGTTTGAAACACAACAGTGACTCGAGCATCACTGCGTCGCGGCTCAGCCAATTGTTCTCAAAGGCGGCTTGATGCATGGCGTACTCACCGCTCACCTGATAGGCAAAAGTGGGCACCTGCAGTTCGGTTTTTACGCGGCGCAGGATATCGAGGTAGGGCATGCCGGGCTTTACCATGACCATGTCGGCACCCTCGCGCAGATCCAACGCCACTTCGTGTAGCGCTTCGTCGCTATTGCCAGGGTCCATCTGATAGGTTTTTTTGTCGCCCCCCTTGATGTTGGCTGCCGAGCCTACGGCGTCGCGAAAAGGGCCGTAGTAACTCGAGGCGTACTTGGCTGCATACGACAGTATCAGTGTGTTGGTGTGGCCGTCGGCCTCGAGCGCGTTGCGGATCGCGCCAATCCGGCCGTCCATCATATCCGAGGGTGCGACCACGTCGGCACCGGACGCCGCGTGGCTGAGCGCCTGCCTGACCAGCGTTTCGCTGGTGATGTCGTTCAACACATAACCGCTGTCGTCAATGATGCCGTCCTGCCCATGGGTGGTGTAGGGATCCAGCGCCACGTCGGTAATCACGCCGATTTCCGGTACGGCACTTTTCAGCTCTGCCACCGCCCGCTGCACCAATCCATCGGTTTGGTAGGCGGCCTCGGCGAGCAATGATTTTCCGTCTTGCCCGACGACCGGGAACAACGCCAGCGCGGGAATGCCCAGGCCACGTGCTTCTCTGGCCAGATTGACCAACAGATCAATACTCAGGCGCTCTACCCCTGGCATCGAGGGCACGGCCTCGCGCTGGCCGTTACCTTCGAGCACGAATACGGGATAGATGAAGTCCGCCGGTGTGAGGACGTGCTCCCGAACCATGTCCCGGGCAAAGGCGCTGGCTCTCAGCCGGCGCATGCGGGTTTGAGGAAAGGCTCCACGTTCACTCATGGTCGTGACTCCAGTGGGTTAAAGCGCGGCGAAGGCGGCGCGGGCCGCATCAACCGTCGCAGCGATGTCTTCGTCGGTATGCGCCGCCGACATAAATCCGGCCTCAAAGGAGGCGGGCGCCAAGTACACACCGCTGTCCAGCATCAAATGAAAAAACTGGTTAAAGGCTGAGACGTTGGAATTGATGACCTGATCGTACTGAGTCACCGTTGCATCCTCGGTAAAAAAGCCCCCGAACATGGATCCTAGGTGATTGGTGGTAAAGGGCACCCCGGCACGCTTGGCTGCGGTGCGCATGCCTTCACACAGATCACCCGTGCGGCGGAACAGCCCATCGTAAAATCCGGGCTCGCTGATGATAGACATAGTGGCCAATCCCGCCGCCATGGCGACGGGATTCCCTGACAGGGTGCCCGCCTGATACACCGGGCCCAGTGGCGAGATGTGCTCCATGATGTCGCGTCGACCGCCGAAGGCACCCACCGGCATACCACCACCAATCACTTTACCGAGGCAGGTGAGGTCAGGGGTGATACCCATGAAGCCCTGCACGCCACCAGTGCCGAAGCGGAAGCCGGTCATGACCTCGTCAAAGATGAGTACCGCGCCGTGCCGGGTGCAGACCTCACGCATGCCTTCGAGGTAGCCCTCAACCGGCGGGATGCAATTCATGTTGCCCGCCACGGGCTCAGTAATGACGCAGGCCACCTGATCGCCCAACTCATCCATGGCTGCTTGCAGCGCGGCGAGGTCGTTGAAGGGAAGCGTCACTGTGTGCTGTGCCAGTACCTCGGGCACGCCGGGTGAACTGGGCACCCCAAAGGTGAGGGCACCGGACCCTGCTTTGATGAGCAGTGAGTCGGAATGGCCGTGATAGCAGCCCTCGAACTTAATGATTTTGTCGCGACCGGTAAAGCCCCGCGCAAGGCGGATCGCGCTCATAGTGGCTTCAGTGCCCGAGCTGGTCATTCGTACCAACGGCATACTGGGCACCAGCGCGCTGATGGTCTCCGCAAGCTCAATTTCGATCTCGGTGGGGCAACCAAAACTGAGTCCGCTTTGCGCTGCCTCGACGACCGCCTCCCGGACGCGCGGATGGTTGTGCCCCATGATCATCGGGCCCCACGACAGCACGTAATCAATGTACTGCTTACCGTCGGCGTCATAGAGGTAGGCGCCGTCGGCGCGCGCCATAAAGCGGGGTGTGCCGCCCACCGCTTTGAAGGCGCGCACAGGGGAATTCACGCCTCCCGGAATGGTGTTTTTAGCGCGCTCAAAAAGCGCTTCAGATCGACTCATGACACACCAGTATGCTTTTGTTTGTTGCGATTATCGCAGGCCGTGGGCTCCTGCGCATCCCGTGACGGCTAACTGCTCATTACCGGGCGCAGGTAGACCAGTAGCACGATCCCGAATAAAAAAAGAACGGGCACCTCATTGAAAACCCGATAGAACACATGGGTTCGATCATCCTCGCCACGGCACACCCGACCCACGTAGACACCGGTCTGAAAATGATAGGCGATCAGGCAGGCCACACCGCAGAGTTTAGCGATCATCCAGCCCGACGACAGGTAGTAATCCCACTGATAGGAAAGACGCCAGAAGCCGAAGCCGATGGTGAGAAACATAAATGGGGTGACAAATCGATACAGTTTACGCGCCATGACAGCCAGCACGGCTTTGGTTTCTGGTTCCGGGCTTTGGGCGTAGTAGACCAGCAGGCGGGGCAGATAAAAAATGCCCGCAAACCAGCAAACAACAAATATGACGTGAAAACCCTGTATCCACAGCATGGGTCTGTCCTTGTGCGCTTTGGTAAAAAGCCCGTCCGGTCATGACACTGCGCGATCGATCATGAGACAGTACGCGCCCCGCAACACTAACAGAAGCAGGCGCAAAAATGATCAGGGTAGGAGTCGTCGGAGGGACAGGCTATACGGGTGTGGAGTTACTGCGCTTGTTGTTGCGTCATCCGGGTGTATCGCTGGAGGTCATTACTTCCCGCGGTGAGGCGGGCCGGCGTCTGGATGACTTGTTTCCGAGCTTACTGGGGGTTTGCGATCTGCGTTTTACCGATCCCGCAGCGGCGGATTACAGCCACTGTGACGTCGTGTTTTTTGCCACCCCGCATAATGTAGCCATGCGCGAAGTGCCCTCGTTGCTGGCACAGGGCACACGCGTGGTAGATCTCTCGGCGGATTTTCGTCTCAAGGATGTCGCAATGTGGGAGCACTGGTATGGCGAAACCCACGCTGCGCCAGCGCTATCCCAGACGGCGACTTACGGATTGCCTGAGATCCATCGCGACGCGATTCGCGGCGCCCAGTTGGTGGCGTGCCCGGGGTGTTATCCCACCGCGGTGCAGCTGGGTTTTCTGCCGCTGCTGGAGGCGGGTGTTGTCGACTCCCGCGGATTGATTGCCTCCTGCGGTTCTGGCGTCAGTGGCGCCGGTCGACAGGCCAAGCTGGGGGGGCTCCTGACCGAGGCAGGGGAGAGTTTGGCGGCCTATGGTGTGGCCGGGCATCGCCACCTGCCAGAAATGGAGCAAGGCCTCTCGGGAATCACCGATCAGCCCGTGCAGCTCACCTTTGTGCCGCATCTTGTGCCCATGAGCCGCGGGATCCATGCCACGCTGTTTGCCACGCTCACCACGGATGAGGTCGACTTGCAGCGCCTGTTTGAAGCGCGGTATGCGGACGAGCCCTCGGTGGTAGTGCTGGCACCCGGTGAATATCCGGCCACGCGCAATGTTCGGGGCGCCAACCTCTGTCAGCTGGCCGTGGCGCAGCCCCAGGGGCGCAATACGGTGGTGGTAATGTCGGTGATCGACAATCTCGTGAAAGGCGCTGCAGGACAAGCGGTGCAAGTGATGAATCTGATGTTTGAGCAGCCTGAGGTAGCAGGCCTTGAGGGCATTGCGCTGGCGCCCTGATGTGACTGAGCTGATCGAATCATGAAACAGCATCAACACCGCACTGTGATCAAGCGCGTTCACCCCCACGAGTGGCGATGGCGGGCGGGCGCCGTCGCCGGTGGGCTACTGGTGGCACTGTTGGGCGGTTACCTGTGGGGAGCCAGCCGTCCCAGCGACATGCCCTTCTTTAATAGTCCTGAAGAACGCCTTCGCGATCAGGTGACCCAATTAAATGTAGAGCGTGAGGCCGATCAGCAAATGCAAAAGGCACTGCGCGAAACATTATCGGAAAAAGTGTCTGAACTTAGCGAAATGCGCGAGATGCTGGCGCTGTACCGCGGCGTGATGCTCCCCGAGGAAACCGGAGATCTGGTGGTATCACGGAAACCCACAATTGAGTACGACCCCCGCAGCCAGACCCTCGGTGCGGTGGCTCTGGTGCATCGCGGTTCGGAGGATTTCAACGAGTATCGTGGAGAAATGACCCTCGTCTTGAAGGGCGTGTTGGCGGGTGAGCCCCATGAGGTCAATCTTGCTATGCTTGACAGCCCCTCTGAAACTAGTGTATTCCCTATATCTTTCCGATATTTACAGAAGGTTCAGATAGCAGTTTCTCTTCCAGAGGGCTTTGTGCCCGAAACGCTGGTGTCGCGGGTGAGCTTGGTTTATCCGCGCAGAACAACGACCGAGCGGCGCGATTCGGTAGGGGAGTCCGCGGTGACGGGATTGGTCAATGTTGGGGTAGAGAGCGAGGGCTCAGAAAGCAGGATACGATGATCAAAGACTTGATCAATAAAAAAAAGGGAGCAGCCATGCGTAATCGAAAGGAGGCCGTTGTGACCAGCTCATCATCAGGTAGAACCACTTTGATCTCGCCCGGAACCACCGTGCGGGGGGACATCACATTTACGGGACACTTGGACATTGAAGGTACCGTCGCAGGTAGCATTCAGGCCGAACCGGGCCAAGAAGCGATTCTGCGCATCGTCGAGGGCGGAAAGGTCGAGGGGGAGGTGAAAGTGCCTCACGCCATGATCAACGGCAAGGTCGAGGGTGACATTCATGCCACCGAGCGATTGGAGCTTGCCGAGCGTGCGGTGGTAGACGGTGACGTGTACTACAACCTCATCGAAATGGCGGTCGGCGCCAAGGTGAACGGTGGTTTGCGACACACCAGCAATGTTGCTGACGACCTGGCAGCCAAGCGCGAGGCGAGAGCGGCGGAAACTGTCCCCGGCCCCACCTCCACCTCCACCAGCTAAATGCATGATCCAATGAAACGCCGCGGGAAGTCTCTTTCCCGCGGCGTTTGTGTTTCAGTACAATACGCCTCCTTGAGCACGAGCTGATTTGGAACGCACCGCCATGACCGTGGTTGAAGCCTTTGATCCCACCGAAATTCGCCTGTCCGACAGCGCGGTAAAAAAGGTGCGTGCGCTGGTGGAGGACGAGGGCAATCCCGGCCTTAAGCTGCGGGTTTACATCACCGGGGGCGGTTGCTCGGGCTTTCAATACGGATTTACCTTCGACGAAGCGGTCAGCGAAGACGACATGGTAGTTGAGCGTGAGGGTGTGACGGCACTCATCGATGCCATGAGTTACCAGTATCTGATGGGTAGCGAAGTGGATTACTCAGAGGGGCTCGAGGGCTCTCGGTTCGTTGTCAATAACCCCAACGCCACCACGACCTGTGGTTGCGGCGCCTCCTTCTCTATCTAACCCCCACTAATATCCCGCTGCCGTTAACCCCTAACGGGCACGGCGCGCATGACGTTATCGTCCGCCCACTGCGTCCTAGCGTATCTGCCCTTCGGCGGGTTGTGGTGGGGCATAAGCACGGTCCTGATCAGGCGGGGTAAATGCCCCCCAGCACTCTATAGCCTTTGGCGCCCGTGACGGCGGGCACGTTGCCGGGGCTTCCCGCCAGCGTCTGCTCGGCCAGCCAGGCGAACGCCCACGCCTCCACCCAAGCGGGATCCATGCCCACATCCGCTGTTGTAGTGACTTCGCGATCGGGCAAGCGTGCGATCAGGCGTTGCACCATAAACCGGTTGCGTGCGCCGCCGCCGCAGATCCGTACGACCTCTGGGGACGCGCTACTCAGTGCTCGGGCAACGCTCTCCACGGTCAGCTCGAGCAATGTGCGTTGCACGTCAGCGGGGGCCTCGGTCCCCTCAAGGTGAGTTGTCAGCCAGTCCAAATGGAATAACTCGGGACCCGTGCTTTTTGGGGGAGGACGCTCGAAGTAGGGCGCTTCGAGTAAGCGCGCCAGCAGCGGTTCAATCAGGGTGCCTGCAGCGGACCACTCGCCCTCGTTATCAAAAGGGAGGTGCTGGTGTCGGGCGATCCAGGCATCAAGCAGGGTGTTGCCGGGGCCGCTATCCCAGCCGCTTACGGCGCCATCGGCAGTGATCACGGTGACATTGGCGATGCCGCCAATGTTGACGATGCCGCTGGCTGAACCCGGTGTCGTCAGCTGCGCGGCATGAAAGGCAGGCACCAATGGTGCGCCTTGACCCCCGGCGGCCATATCGCGCCGACGGAAATCTGCTACCACCGAGATGCCGGTGAGTTCGGCCACGCGGCTGGGGTCACCAACCTGCACCGTGAAGGGGGGCGTCCCCTCAGGGTGGTGCCGCAGGGTTTGTCCATGCAGGCCAAGCGCCGTGACTTCGCCGGCGCCGATGCCGGCCGCACCGAGCAGGGCTGAGGTGGCTGCCGAGTACTCGTCTGCGAGTTGTGCATCGAGAGTGGCCGAACGATGGAGCTCATCGGGTCCGCTTTCCCGGAAGGCCAGAATCTCCAGCCGCAGTTTTTCCGGCATCGGCCGGTGGTGAGTGGCCAGCAAACTGCCTCGCTCGCCATCGCTCTGCACCAGCACCGCATCGATACCATCGGCGCTGGTGCCCGACATCAGGCCGATGAACAACCCGCCGCTCACTCTATCTGCGCCAGTTGCTGGGCGTTGCGAAGGCTGGCCAGTTGTTGCGTCGGTTGCCTAATCGCGGCCAGGTAGCGAGGTATTTCGGCGTCGGGTAATGAGCGCGCCTTGGGCAAGATCTTGTGGACGGTGCGCGGATTCCGGTGGACGCCATTAACGAGAAATTCGTAGTGCAGATGAGGTCCCGTCGCGGCGCCGGTTGAGCCCACGGTGCCGATCACTTGACCCTGTTTCACTTTGGTTCCCTTTTTGACCTTGAGTCGGTGCAGGTGCAAATAGTGGGTGACAAACTGCTCGCCATGCTGAATAAAAATATAGTTGCCGTTGGGACGAGTGTAGCCCGCCTCGATGACACGGCCATCACCCGCGGCGTAGACCGGGGTGCCCCTTGGGGCGGCATAGTCGGTGCCCCTATGGGGTCGCTGGGTTTTGTAAATGGGGTGCAAACGGTTCGGATTAAAGTTGGAACTGACCCGGGTGAAATCCAGCGGCGCGCGCAAGAAGGCCTTACGCATACTGACTCCTGACTCGTTGTAGTAACTGGTATCCCCCTCGAGATCGGTATACCGGTATGCCTCGAAGGTTTCTCCACGATTGGTGAAGCTGGTCGCCAAAATGGGTCCGTCACCGAAACGGTCGCCATCCAGCAGGAGCTCCTCGTAGATCACGTGAATCGTATCCCCGACCCGAGGGTCCAGAGCAAAGTCGATGACGCCGCCAAAGATCCCCGCGAGTTCCATGATCATCGAGTCACTGAGTCCAGCCTCCATTCCCGCCAGAAAGAGCGAGTGCTCGATGGTCAGCGAAACTTCCGTCGATCTGCGCTCAGGTTCGCGGGTGATCAGCGTCGCCTCAAATCCGTCGTCGGTGCGCTGGTAGAGGGTGGTGAGCAGAGGGGACTGAACGTGTCTCATTGCGAGCAGACTGCCCTGTTCATCGCTTTGAAAGCCAATGGTTTCTCCCGGATAAATTTTGCGCAGAGACTGGCGCTCATTGAACTCGGCGACGCGATACAGATCCGTATCTGAAAACCCGGCTCGCGCAAAAACCAGACTGAGGTTGTCGCCGTTGCGCACCGTAAAGTCTCGCCAGACAGGGGCTTCGGGTGGCGCGGGCTCGGGCGCGACGCGCGCTTCGATCGTGGCCGCGACATCCCCGGTCAGCGCCGCGATCTCCGGTGTGACAGCGAGGTCGTTCGCGGGTGTCGTTGGCGCTTGAGGGCTCCTGAGCGACAGGCCCACTACCAGCAGTAACGCGCCGAATGTGGCGAGCCAGACAATGGGGCGCTGGTGCAGGGGCGTTTCCATTGCCCTGAGTGGGGTGGCGCCTCGGGGCGCGGGTTTGCGGGACATGCCTTGCCATCGTCGCGGTTCGAGGCGCGTAGTATAACCATTGACTTGAGCGGTTTAGCTACCGAGATAGCCGGACGCCTCCAGCCCGTTTGTGGGATACTCTCGCTGCGCCCTGTCAGGGGTAGCGCTATTTTCAGTAAGAAATCAGAGATAACGCCGTCAACCATGACCCACGATTTATTAGCCGACCTTCGCGCGAGAGGCCTCGTTTTTCAGGTGGCGGGCGAGGAGGCGCTGGACGACTGGTTGCGTGCTGAACCGCGCACGCTCTATTGTGGTTTTGATCCCACTGCCGACAGTTTACACATCGGTTCGCTGGTGCCGTTATTGGTGCTGCGCCGATTTCAGGAGGCCGGGCACCGGCCGATTGCTTTAGTCGGTGGCGCGACCGGGCTGATTGGCGACCCCAGCTTCAAGGCGGCCGAGCGGCAACTGAATACGCCCGAGGTGGTCTCCGGGTGGGTTGATCGTATCCGGCAGCAAGTGAGTCAGTTCATCGACTTCAACGGTGCCAAACCGGCGTTGGTCGTGAATAACCTGGATTGGACCCAGGGTCTCGATGTGCTCGGTTTCCTGCGGGACGTGGGCAAACATTTTTCGGTCAACAACATGATCGGCAAGGAGTCGGTTAAACAGCGCCTCGACCGCGAAGGTGCGGGCATCAGTTTTACCGAGTTCAGTTACATGATTCTGCAGTCGCTCGATTTTGCCGAGCTCTATCGGCAGTACGGTTGTGGCTTACAGATCGGCGGCTCTGACCAGTGGGGCAATATCACCGGGGGTATCGACCTGACCCGACGGTTACATGGTGAACAGGTGTTTGGCCTGACGCTGCCTCTGGTCACCAAGGCCGATGGCACCAAATTTGGAAAAACCGAGGCGGGTACGGTGTGGCTCGACGCGACGAAAACCTCGCCCTATGCGTTCTATCAGTTCTGGCTGGGTACTGCAGATGCTGATGTGTACCGCTTCCTGCGCTACTTCACCTTTCTATCCATCGAGGACATCACTGCCATTGAGCAGGCCGATAGCGAGCGCGAAGGCCGACCTGAGGCGCAGCGCATTTTGGCCCGAGAGGTGACGCAGCTGGTGCATGGCAAAGCGGGGCTCAGTGCTGCCGAGCGTATTACCGAGGCAATTTTTTCGGGGGACCCTGCCGCGCTGTCAGAGGCTGATCTCGAGCAATTGGCGCTGGATGGACTCCCCGCCGATCCCCTCCCGCGCGGTGATTTTCCACCCACATTAAGTCAGCTGCTAGCACAGGCGGGTGTGGCGGCAGGAAAGCAGATCAAGGATGCGCTGGCGCGCGAAGCGGTATGGATCAACGGTCAGCCGGTGTCAGGTGGCCCTACCACCACCTGTGATGCTGCCTTCGACAAGGCCGGGGCGCTCCACGGCCGGTACTTCCTGATTCGTTTTGGTAAAAAGAAATACCACCTCTTTATCGAGGACTTATGATTGCTCGGCGGAATCGCCGGACAGTTAGCGGGTGCTGCGGCAGCGAGCCAACGGCGCCAGCAGGCTCCGGCCCCATGGGTAGAAAGCGCAAAAGACTGAAAAGCGGTGCCGTAGCGCGAGCACAGTACCACTGCACGGCCGGCAGTGATGTCGCCCGCTGAGCACGACCGTTCTGTTTCCGACGCGGCGTTGTTGGCCCGCGTCCAGTCAGAGCTGAGTGCAGCCGCGACCTGTCTCGGTGAGTTGGATGCTGGTATTACCGTCTTTGGCAGTGCGCGCACCCGAGCGGAGGCCCCCGATTACCAATGCGCCCATCGTCTGGGTCAGTACCTTGCGCAGGCCGGTTTGCCGGTCATCACGGGCGGCGGGCCCGGTATCATGGGTGCAGTGAACCAGGGGGCCATTGAGGCGGGCGGTGTTTCAGTCGGGCTCAGTATTTCGGTGCCTCACGAGCACGCTCCCAATCCGTATCTCACCCACCATTTGCATTTCAGTGATTTCCAGACCCGCAAGCTAATGCTGACCCGTTACTCCCGGGGTTTTGTGGTATTCCCGGGTGGCTTTGGTACCGTTGATGAACTCATGGAACTGCTGGTGGCACTCCAAACCCACCACACCGTGGGCAAACCGGTGGTGTTGGTGGGCCGCGGGTTTTGGCAAGGCTTTATTCAGTGGTTGACCGAGGCGTTGGGTTCACGGCAGTTTATTGATCTGCATCACATCGACGGTATCGAGCAGGCAGATAACGAGCGAGAGATCTTGTCGGTGCTGTTGGGTGACGCGCGGGCAGAGGCATTAATGCGGCAGCATGCCGAAGCGCCGAATGTCGAGAGCGGTGAACAATGAAAACCCTGTATTTGTTGCGACACGCAAAATCCAGTTGGGGAGAAGCCTCCCTATCGGACATTGAGCGACCACTCAACGCGCGCGGGCAGCGCGACGCACCGCGCATGGGCGCGGCGCTCGGTGAACGCTACCCGCCGATGACTTTTTATGTGAGTCCCGCCCAGCGCGCGCAATCCACGTTCGCTGGAATACAAAGCCAGTGGCCCGGGTTACAGATGAGCCACGCCATCACCACAGCGGCGCTCTATACCTTCGATTACCGCAAGCTGCTTGAGTGGATCGAGCAACAAAGTGACGAAGTACCGGCCTTGACCCTGATTGGACACAATCCCGGGCTGACCGAGTTGGTTGACTATTTTGCGGGGCGCACCACCTTTGATTACTTGCCCACCGCTGGATGGGCTGAACTCCGCATAGACGTAGCATCATGGTCCTGGGTCGACCTCGCTCGTGGCTGCGGTGAGCTGGTCTACACCTTGTTCCCGAGAACACTGAGGGAGGCGGACTCGTCGTGTTGCCAGTGATTTTCGGATTGTCTGGCACTGCGCTGAGCGCCGAGGAACGTGATTTTTTCAAGGCTGCTGACCCTGCGGGCTTTATTTTGTTTGCGCGCAATGTGGATCATCCGGCACAGCTACGGGCGTTGACTGACGACTTGCGCGGGCTGACCGGACGCGACCAGCTGCCTATTCTGATTGATCAGGAGGGGGGGCGAATTGCGCGCTTAACGCCGCCACATTGGCGCAAGTGGCCCTCGGCGGCAGTGCTGGCCGAGGGGACAGATCTCGCGCGGGCCATCGCGCGGGTGCACTGTAACTATGAGGCGTTGGGACTGGAACTGGCTGCGATGGGTATTACCGTGACCTGCGCTCCCGTGCTCGACGTGCCCCAGCCCGACGCACATGACATCATCGGTGACCGGGCTTTTGCCACCGACCCCAAGCGGGTGGCTGCACTGGGTCGCGCGTGTCTCGACGGCTTGCATCTGGCGGGTGTAGAGGGGGTGATCAAGCACATTCCCGGACACGGCCGCGCGACCAGCGACTCTCATCAGAGCCTGCCGCGGGTTACCGCTTCCCAAGATGCGCTGCAGTGGGACTGCCAGCCGTTCGCCGCATTGGCGGGGGCCAGCATGGCCATGACTGCTCACGTGGTGTACGAGGCCTGGGATCCCGATCATTGCGCCAGCGTGTCGGCTTGTGTGATCCGCGAACAGATTCGCGCAAACCTCGGTTTTGACGGCTTACTGATCAGCGATGACCTGGATATGAAAGCCTTGGCGGGGGATATCCCGGGCCGGGCAGAAGCGGTGCTGAAGGCGGGTTGTGATATTGCCCTGAACTGCTGGGGTCGGCTCGCTGACATGCAGGGGATTGCCGAGTGCGTGCCTGCCATGACGGCCGAGGCGGCGCGGCGGCTCGAGACGGCCACTCAGGGGTGTCGGATTGTCTCCGATGCTGCGGCGCTGACCGCGCGCATTGATGCGCTCATTGCCCGCCGCGATGCCCTACAATAACGGCATGAATGCTTTTCGTGGTGTATCACGGGTTTTACTAATTGCCACTTTAATGTTGGCTGGATGTGGCGGTATGGGGTCCGGCCAAAATACGGCGGCGAGTTATCCCGCTGCAGACTGGCAGGCCTGCGAAGGGGAGCGACCCAAAGTGTGCACCATGATCTATGACCCGGTCTGTGGTCGGCGAACAGACGGGGCTTTGGATGTTTACGCCTCGCCTTGTAATGCCTGTGCCCATGAGGCGGTGGCTGCCTGGCATCCGGAGCCCTGCGAGGAATAGCATGTCACTCACTAACCGTATTCTGCTGGCCATGGTGGCCGGTATTGCATTGGGCTCACTCATCGAATGGTGGACAGGCGTGCTCGACCCCGCCTCTGATCTACACCATTTTTTGCAACAGGGCCTGGTTCTGGGCCTGTTTGATGTGGTGGGTCGCGTCTTTATCGCCTCGTTAAAATTGCTCGTCGTGCCGCTGGTCATGGTGTCCCTGGTCTGCGGCATGAGCTCGCTTGGCGCCAGCAGCCGGATGGGCTCGATTGCCGGCAGAACCGTTGCCCTCTACCTCTTTACGACCGGTGTCGCGGTATCCCTTGGGTTAAGTGCGGCATTGCTTATTGGTCCCGGTAAAGGGGTTGAAGCAATGACGGCAGCGGCCTTTGAGCCGAAACCGGCCCCGCCGCTCACCGACACCCTGGTGAATATTTTTCCCAGCAATCCCTTCAAGGCGATGGCAGAGGGGCAGATGCTACAGGTCATTGTCTTTGCACTTTTGGTGGGGTTTGCGCTCACCCGCTCAGGTGAGGCCGGCGAGCGCATCGCCAACTGGTTTCGGGATATGGAAGTCATCGTGATGAAGATGGTGGGGCTTTTGATCGAGTTGGCCCCTTATGGTGTGTTTGCATTACTGACCAAGCTTTTTGCCACCATGGGCTTTGGCACCATTGTCGATCTTGCCGCTTATTTTTTCACCTTGCTGGGGGTGCTGCTGTTTCATGGTTTGGTGGTGTACACCAGTCTGTTGAAGGTCATGACCGGCCTCAGTCCCCGTATTTTGCTGCAGAAAATGCGTCGCGTATGGGCCTTTGCATTTTCGACCGCATCTTCGGGCGCTACGCTCCCCATTACCTTACGGACCGTCGAAAGGCGTCTCGGTGTGAGCAAGAGTGTGGCGGGGTTCTCGATTCCCTTGGGTGCGACCATCAATATGGACGGCACAGCCATCATGCAGGGCGTGGCTACCGTGTTCATCGCTCAGGTTTATGGCATAGACCTCACCGGTGGTCAGATTGTGATGGTGGTGCTTACCGCCACGCTGGCGTCCATTGGCACAGCGGCGGTGCCTGGCGTTGGTCTCATTACCCTTGCACTCGTTTTACAACAGGCAGGTTTGCCGGTGGAGGGTGTGGCACTGATTATTGGTGTGGATCGGTTTTTGGATATGGTGCGCACCATGGTCAACGTAACCGGAGACGCCACGGTCGCCACCGTTGTGGCGAGCAAGGAAGGCCAGTTGGACCGAAGTGTTTACCTTGATCCACATGCCGATCACGATGGCGATCGGGAAACGTCAGCGGTAACAGGAGCTGGGACATGAGTGTGAAAGTGCAGGTGGTGCCGGTTACCCCCTACCAACAAAACTGTTCCATCATCCAGTGTCAGGCAACCCAACTCGCCGCGATCGTGGATCCGGGGGGTGACATTGAGCGCATCGAGGCGGCAGTGTCGGCCATGGGCGCCACGGTGGAAAAAATTCTGTTGACCCACGGCCATTTGGATCATTGTGCAGCGGCCGATGTGTTGCGGCAGAAGTTTTCTGTCCCGATGGAAGGCCCGGAGCAGGGGGACAGCTTCTGGATCGACAAGCTACCGGAATGGTGTCAGATGGCGGGTTTCCCCCACGCTGAGCCCTTTACGCCGGATCGTTGGCTTGAAGATGGCGACACCGTGACTGTTGGCGAGCAGACGCTTGAGGTCATTCACTGCCCCGGTCATACGCCGGGGCATGTGGTGTTTTTGCATCGTGAGACCCAGCTGGCATGGGTGGGGGACGTGTTGTTCGCGGGCTCTATTGGTCGAACCGACTTCCCCAGGGGGAACCACGAGCAGTTGATTCACTCGATCCGCGAGAAACTCTTTCCGATCGGCGATGACGTTCGCTTTGTACCCGGGCACGGCCCCGACTCCACCTTTGGGCAGGAGCGCGCCAGCAATCCCTTCGTGGCCGATACCCGCTACGGCTAAATTGCCGCGACATTGTCCGCCGCTGTTGTCGCGCGGCGCCGTATGGTTCGCGGACAACGCTGCCGGCGTTAAAAAACACATATGCCGAAAAACGCAACGCCCGCGGTTGCCAATGACCCGAACGTGGTGATTGCGCGGCACGGGTTGCGGCATCGCCGTTATGGGGTTTTGCGGGAGCGATGCTAACAGCCCGACCCCCGCTAATGGGTGGCTGCAGGCATTACCCCGACGCTTCTCGACAATGGCGTGCTTCAGGGTGCCCTCGGGTAGGGCGTGCCGGCAAAAACCGTCGCCAATACCTGGATATTGCGCAGCTCAGACCCCGGCACTGTCATTGGGTCGGCGTCGAGCACCACAAAATCCGCGCGTTTACCTGCACGAATCGAACCGATTTCATTTTCGCGACCAATGACTTCTGCCGCCCCCGAAGTGACAGAAGCCAATGCCGACGCCCGCGACAGTCGTTCGGTCTCGAGGCCTTTTGCCCCGCTGATGGTCTCGCGTTCACTGGCGGCCCACACCAGCGTGAGTGGTGATAGCGGCGCCATGGGGGCATCGGAGTGCAGGGTCAAAGGCACCCCGTTGCGCTCAAGTGAACCCAAACGGGTCATTTGTGCTGCGCGGTCAGGTCCCAGCCAGTCGCCTGAGTATGCCTCGGAAAGCATGTAGTGATAGTAGGGGTTTACCGATGCCTGAGCGCCGAGTTTTGCCAGCTGTGCGCTCTGTTGCTCGGTGCTGTAAGCGAGGTGCTCGATGGTGGCGCGATGATCGGGCCGCGGAAAATCACGCTGCAATCCGGCAATGAGTTGCAGAAACCGATCCACCGCCGCGTCGCCGTTGGCATGGGCATGTAACTGAAAACCCGCGCGCCAGAAGGTCTCGCCATAGGCGCGCAGCGTACTCTCGGGCACCATCCACACGCCTTGATGCCCGTCGAGATAACCCGGCGCACCCATCTGAGCCAGGCCCGAGAAGATGGCGCCATCGATCATCAGTTTGAAGTGATTGCCTACTGAGACGCGCTCTTCATTACTCTCCTGCCAGCCGCGTATTTCGGTCAGTGCCTCTTCGGGTGAGCGGCCCCGGGTAAGGAAGTCGACAATGATCGGCGTCAGAATAATACGGACCGGTACCGGGTAGGCATTTGCCGCGGCGCGTACGCCGGCGATTTCGGCCGTCGGGTTTCCGTAAATCCCTGTGCCCATGTCGAGCGCGGTGGTAACGCCGGCCTGATGTAGCATCGCCAGAAAATTAAACATGCCGCGTCCAAAGCGCTCAGGTGAAAAGAGAAACCCGAGCTTGGGTATCACCGCCTTGAGGCCGTTCTCGTAAAAGTGCCCTCGGGCCCACTCGGCGCCTTCGTCCATGTCGGCATCGGCCTCAGTCACCCCGAGCATGGCCCAGGCGGCAGTGTTACCAATGAGTTCATGGAAGGAGCGATGCCAAATCATGACGGGCTGCTTGCCGAACCATGCGTCGAGATCATCCCGCCAGATCTTTCCATGCCAGAGCGGGTGATAACCCCAGACAATGAAGGGTACCGTGGGATCGTTGTGCTCACTCGCCAACGTCGTTAACCGTTGGCGATATGCCTCGGGAGTGGTCGCGCCGGGGAATTCTCCGGTGGGTAAAGACCAGTCATCCGGTGCCAGAAACGGAAACTGAGTCAACACGGCGGGTAGCGCGGGGTGCACATGGGGGTCGATAAAGCCGGGCAGCAGAAAGTGGCTTTCAAACTGCCGATCGACGCGACCCGCGCGGGCGGTGAGCAACGGCTGCAAACTCTCCTCGGTGCCAACGGCCACAATTTCACCGTCTGCAACCGCCACTGCGGTGGCCGTAGGCAGCGCGGGTTCCATGGTGCGAATCACCTTGGCGGTGTATACCACCAGCTCGGCAGAAGCGGCGCTCGAAAGCCAATACAGCAACGCCGCAACGACCCAGCGCCTGAGGTTAGGTTGGCTCATGAGTCCTCCGCTGCGCGTGAAAAGCCTAGCGGATGACTTTAACCCAATCTCCGGTGCGCGGCTCCCCGGTGGGGTAGTAGCCATTAATCAGGCGCAGCTGATTTTCAGCATCGGGCAGTTTCACGCTACTGGCGAGCGAGGCAAAGGTGGCGCCTCTGGGTGCCTGAATATAATGCAAGGTGTGGCTGGTGCCGGTAATTTTCTCGCGGCCGGTGAGCGGACGAAAGCTGTCGATAATCCTGCGGAAGTCGGCATCAGCCTCAGCCAGAACAGGGGCCTCGCCCTCAAACAGAAAGCGATAGCCATGGTCAATTACCGCAAGGCGCACAGATTCCCCGTCACTGGATGCGATTCCGGTTGCGCCTACTAGGCCAAATTGCTCCAGTGCTTCAAGCTCGTCCATGGCGCCCTGAGCGCCCGCAACGAGGCTGGCTTCAGCGTTCTGGTTAGCGTCAATTCTGGCAAGTGCAATAGTCAAAGTGCGACTGCCATCAGGGGAAGTCGCGAGGATTTCGCGACTGGACTGTCGCACCGTCCACCCCGGTGGGTGTGCGAAGGTGAAGTTAAGCTTGTTGTGGTAAAAACGATCCGGTTCGTTTTGCGCCTCGGCGCTGGCACCATAAACCAGACCCTCGGTTTGCCGACGATACTCCCCGGGCAACTCGGGGTTGTCGGGCATCTCTTCGATATCCAGCTCATTGGCCGCTTTGATCACGGTTTGTAGTCGCAAATCGTTGCGCGGGTGACTCGCATACAAGCCGTGATAGGTGCCCGAGGGCTTGCCACTGGCTTTGGCTTGTACCCGACGATATTGCTCTTGATCCTTGAGCACACCGATCACCGAGAGCATGGAGTCAACGTCGTAACCCGTGCGATGCAGGTATTCCGCGCCCGCCGAGTCAGCCTCGAGCTCCATGTCTCGCCCAAAGCCAGAGATGATCTCGGCCCCGTACATGCTGGCGGCCTCATAAACGTCTCCCGACCCCGTAAGAATGTAGGCAGAAACGGCGGCCACTTTGGAGGTCACTTGCTGGGTTTGACGACGGGAGTGATGATTTTCTGTGATATGCCCGATCTCATGGGCGAGCACGCCGGCCAGCTCTGCCTCAGTATCAAGATACGCCAGCAGTCCGCGATTGACATAGATAAAGCCGCCGGGCATGGCAAAGGCGTTGATGTCCGGCGAATCGAGGAGGGTGAAAGTAAACGTCGGGCGGGTGATACCTGCGTCCCGCAGTAATCGTTCGCCTACCTGGCGGACATAGGCATCCAGCTCGGGATCATCGTAAATGCCAATATTCTCGATCAGCTTTTGATGCTCCTCGGCCACCTCTTTGGGCATCTCGACAGATTTACCGCCTACCGTGACGGTGGAAGATCCGCTCGCACAGCCGACCAAGCAAATTAACGCGAGGTGCAGTGTTAAGGTTGGGAGTCTGCGCATGGTCATCGCTCAGTGGTGGGCTGAGAGGTATTCCAGCAGCTGATCCCCCAGACTATCGCAGGCCGTGCCCTGCACCGGCGCAATAATCGGAATCGGCACAATGACGGCGGGCATGTAGCTCTGGCCGCTGGTAACGGCACTGACCTTGCCCACTTCGATCTTGTCGGTGAAATCCCAGATGGTGGCCTCGTACTCCGACTCCGTGCCCCAAGTGCCAAACCCAAAACAGCCAGCGACACCGGGCCCGATACCGCAACTCATCGACCCCACACTGTCGGTATCCACCGTTTTGCCATCAATCCAAATCATGTACTCCAACTTCATCTCGGCAAATTGGTTGGCGACGATGGGCAGTTCGAGCAGCCGATCGATGGTTTGCGGTTGCATCGGCGCGGTGCGCGGCTCGAACCACGGATAGAACTGGTTGATAAATGCGATCTCGTTGATGACCTCGATGCTGGGGTCACCGCTGTGAATGTGATCGCCAATACACTCGATAAAGTCAAACTCGGTGTCGTAGTCGGGCGCGTGGCGTCGGCCGAGGATCACCACGCTGGACTCCCCGATCCCGGCAACGGGTTCGTTGTAGGTCATCTCATCGACGGTGGCACTCACGCAGCCACCCAGCAACACAGTGCTCAGGAGGGCACTCGCGGGCCCGATGAGGCTACGCCCGGCAGAGCCCCACATCAGGACCTGCCCTCCGGCGTGGTGGCGTCCAAACCACTGTCGTCTAGCGTTGCGGTGGTGGCCTGACCGTCCGTCTCCTCAGGCATGTCGGACCCTTGATTCTCTTCCTCAATAACGGGTACGGGTTCCTCGAGCTTGCCGGGCGTGGGCATCGGGTCATTGGCTCTGGCGCCACTGGCGATCCCGTCTAGCCACACAGCGATGTCGGGGGTTGCCCCAAAAGTTGTGATGAAATGTGCGCCCGCGTCGCGCAATGCAACCACCGCAGCCAGATTCACGGCCTCTTCGTCAGTCTGCAGAAAAGCGGTGGGGGTTTTGCCGTAGGCGGTTATAGGCCATGCGGCGAGGCGTTCGTCTGGATTAAACGTCAGTGCGCCGTCCTCCTGTCGATGGATGGCGCTGATATCGACCAGGCGAAAATCGTATCGCATCCATATCTCGTAAATTTTGACGTTGGTATGGGTTGGAATGGTGTACTGCAAATCGGAGATAGCGGGGATGATGACACCATCGATGTCGGCGCCCCGGTTCTGCACCGTTTGCCAATCGCGAATATGAACGACCTCATCGAACATGCCGCTGAAAATGTTGTCCCAGAAAGTGACCTGCGCCTCACCCGTTTTAACCAGCCAATCGGTCTCGGCTCGCCCCTTGGCCTCGTCAAAAAACTCGTGCTCTGCAAATGCTTGCGGGTAAATCACCCCAAGCGTCACAGGCAAAGGGTCGAGAAGCGGTGAGGGGAAATTGCCGTCGACCACCACCTGCCTTGACGCGCACCCTGCGCCGAGCAGTGTGAGGCAAAGCAAGAAGAGCCATCGCCGCATCGCCGCGCGCTCAAGGCCTGAAGTCGTTGAGACCAACGAAGCTACCCCCATTCCTCAGGGTGAGTTCCCGCATCAGTGTAGCAAACCGGACACCGGTCGCCTGTAACTCTGGCGGGCGGATAAATTGCACCGGGAAACCCACGGCATGAATACGCACCCGGCGCTCACCGCTGGCGGCTTCTGCATTCAGCCGGTCCACCGTCTGCACCACTTCCTGAATGGAGGCGCCGGTGAATTCGTCGCCAAAAACGTAAATCGAGATTTTTTTGCCCGGGTCGTAAAAGGTGCGCACGGCGTTGGTAATCCCTTCTACCGGAGAGGAGTTGGAAAACACGTTCCAGTTACGCAAGTTCTGCAGAATCAAGCTGCGTCTGGCGGGGGTGTCCGGTATCCATTCGCCGCGGTAGCGACTGAACAGATAATTGCCCATGTCATTAAGCACCTGAATGCCTTTGACCTCGGGATAGATATCCAGCGTGGCCTCCATTTCCAGCAGCATGCGGTCCCACGCATAGGAGAACATCGACCCCGAGGTGTCGATGATAAAAATGATGTATTCGCTGTCTACCGGAATGCCGCCGATCAGCTGATTCTTTTTTTCGGCATTGCGGCCGAGCAAGCGCAGTTCCTCCTCGGACAGTTTCTGTCGGGCAATGGCCAACTGCTCGCGGACAATGGCGTTGGCGTTTTGTGAGGTATTGAGGGCGTCGAACTCCGAGCGGGTGCGCGCCAGGGCACCCTGCAAGATGGCGATGCGTGCTTCGTATTCCGAAACTTGCTCGCGTTTCACGGTCAGGTCACGGTTGAGGATGGTGGTCTCGCCGCGAATGTCAAAGAGTTGCTCGGTCAGGTCTGCCACGGCGGCCTCGGCGTTGACCAGCGCCTGTTCGATCACCTGAGGCTGCACCGTTTTAGTAATCATCAGCAGCAAAATCACCGCACCAAAGCCGCAACAGATGACGTCCAGAAAAGACAGGGAGAATTCAGGGGGAGCGCGTCGTTTTCGCATGTCGCGCCTCAGGGCCAATCCGTTGAGGGTGAGAGAAAGCTGCCACTGGAGGCACGGGCCAACTGCCAGAATTCGGAGGCAGCCATCGGGTCTCCCTCCATTGGTAGCAAGATGATGTTCACTGGCACGCCGGAGGGCAGCTTTCTGATGGCCTCGCGAAATAATTTGAGCCGGTCGTTGCCACTGACTTTACTCCCTCGAGGTGGGTTGGGGCCTTGGGTGGGTAGCCCGTCGGTAAGTAGAAAAATATTATCGGGTGGATTCGGTAGCGCTGAGAGCGCGGCAAAGGCATTGTGCAGACTGGTGCCGCCAGCCGGAACTTGCTCGCGCAGCTCAGCACTGATGGTTTCAAGTTTGGCGGTGTCAGCCACCTCAAGCCAT
>Ga0181558_10001770_pt1 | contig 20648 bp, 18 predicted proteins | sample 011ome_22_FD_133754 | JGI IMG/M metagenome (GOLD analysis project Ga0181558, IMG submission 133754) | Coastal salt marsh microbial communities from the Groves Creek Marsh, Skidaway Island, Georgia - 011507BT metaG (megahit assembly) | ecosystem: Environmental > Aquatic > Marine > Intertidal...
CTTTCTATGGTGAAGAGTTGTGAGGTTGCCCCGTCGATGGGCTCCCCATCCTTATACCATTGGTATGTCACATACTTCCCCTCCACCCCGGGGTTGAGCTCCACTCGGGTGCCATTGCGAATTGTTCCTGCGAAGCTTGGCTCCTCCACAATTTCGGGCTTCAAATATTTAAGAATCGAATCACTCAGCATGTCGGGAGTGACAGCACCCGAAGCAATCTGGGCAGAACCGGCATTCAGGGCATAGGGTACGGAGACGAAGCGTTGCCTGGGCAAGGCTGTTCCCTCAATAGTCACCTCCATCCATGTTTCAGAGTTTTGCTTGATCACACCTGAGAGTTCGGGCGATCCATTAGAACCGAATTGAAACCCATACTGGCCATCGACCACATCAATGTTGCCAATATTTTCCAAGTAGAGCTCGGTACCCCCAGTGGCTGAGGAAAAGATACGAAACACAATGTAGACCGATCCATTGATAGGCTGGTCATTGGAATCATTGAGCTGGCCACGAAAATTAACCAGGGAGGGTGGTTCTCCAAACATGCTGATTGTGCCAAACGAACAGGCAAACAAACAGGCGGTGAAAAGAAGGGTGAATTTTCTAAGGTTCACATTCATAACTTAATAAAGGGAATTTTGGTATTCTTGAAAGGAAAGGACAAAATACTTCCTATACAAGACAACAAAATGGAAAGCATTACAAGAAAATCTAAGCTTATTTTATAAGCACAAAAATTGTTAAATAAATTAATTTTATTTGTGCACTGTTTATCCTCGTAAATTGACTAATCAATAGATTTATTTGGACATTTTTTAATGAATCCAAGAGAGCAAAAAATTATTCTATTCAAGGGAGAAGCCCAATATGGGGTGACCAATCGGTTTATTGAAGATATGGAAAATGCCTATAAGAAGGATGGGCAACGGGTAATCACTTTTGATCTAAGAGACAGCTTCGAATCTATGAAAGATCAATTGATCGAAGAAATGTCTAAAGAAAGACCGCTTTTTGCGTTGGGGTTTAATGCGGTGGGCCAGTTTTATGTGAAAGACCAATCGGTTTACGATATGGTAGCCTTTCCTCATATCTCCTGGATGGTGGATCACCCCGTCCATCACATCGATCGAATAGAAATTCCAGCAGACCAAAAGTACAGGGAATTGCATGTGCCTGATAATTTTGGACTGATTGCCACCATTGATAAGGGGCACAAGCAGTTTATTGATATCAGTTTTGCTCAAAAATATGGCTGTTTTTTTCTTCCCCATGGTGGATGCAAAGCAAGGAAAGTGGATATGAAAACAAGAAACCTGGATCTTGTTTTTTGTGGCACCGGAACCGGGCCCGAATCCATCCGAAACACATGGAAAAAAATGGACCCCAAGGTAAAGGAGCTCATTGAGACAGCTGTGGAAATCGATGAGTCTGGGATAGAACTTTCCTCCGTGGAATTGATTGCGAAGGTATTTACCGAGCATAGTGAAAGTCCAAATCGTAAGAGATTCATGCTAATCATGCACAATGTGGAGCGGTATCGACGAGCCAAGGAAAGATTACAAACCCTGGAAGCATTGGATCATGCGGGTATAAAAACTACCCTATTTGGAAGGGGTTGGGAGTTTGCCAAATTTAGAAATCATGAGATAAAAAAAGAACTCTCTTTTGAAGATACCCTGGAAGTTTTTCAGCAATCCAAGCTGTCTCTTAATGCATCCTCATTTTTTAAGGAGGGTGCACATGAACGTATTTTCTCCTCGATGCTCAACGGGGCGGTCTGCCTGACGAATGGTAGTAAGTATTTGGACGGATTGGATGGATTCTACGATGTGGTGGAAAAATATGATCATTTAGATGCTCTTCCCGAAATTGTGGACAATGCCTTAGATAATACAGAATTACAGGATAAAGCTATAGAAGGATGTTCCTTTGTGGAAAAGGGCCATACCTTTGGACATCGGGCCCTTGAACTGCGCGACACCATACACACTGCCATGCAATAGAACCAAGCATTTCTAAATTTTGATAGTGTGCAGAAAAAAAGCAATGCCCACCACCAAGGCAACTTAAGCAATGTGAATTAGAACCCTGCAGAAGCCATTCTCCCAATGAACAGCAGGCATCCCCAGTGCGCTAACGGAGAAAAGATTATACTCATCAGCGGAGGTGGAAAAAGCGCACATAATCGACATACATTTTAGAGGGTAACTGATCATCTCGAACTGGGCCACCGGCCCAGGTTGCACTTCTCATTGCGTAGTTCAAATTTACTTGTGAATACATATTTTTAGGGACTTGGCGCTCCCATTCAAAATCTGCCACCTTGCCATAGCTGCGGTTTTTTACCTTACCACCCGAAAACTGTAGATAGGGCTTGGACTTCCAGGCGGCGCCGTCCTGGGCGAGGTACCAAGAGAATTCATCCTCCGTGGCCCGAAGCCCAAAAGTAAAAAACTCGTAGAAATTTACTTCGTTTCCTTCGATATGATGGCCATGCCCATGGTGTGCTTTATAGACCCGCTGGCTGATGAAAAAATGATCATCCGAGCGTTTCACATAACTTCTTTCAGGGATTCCATCATGAAGTTCACTGGCCCGAAAATCATGCCACCACAGACCGCTCCATAGCCTCGTTTTTTGAGGAGCGGCAATAAATTCAAACATATCGATTTCAAGCAAGTCCTCGGGTTTCCAGTCACCGAGCTTGCGGGAAATCGTCCAAAACGCCCCGTATCCCCCATTGTTTTTAGGCAATTTACAACGCAGTTCGAGGTACATATTGTTGCGCAATTCATACCCTCTGCGGGTATGCACACCGCCTGAGGAATAATGAAAGGTTTTTTCATCTAACCAGGTGCGGCCCTTCACAGGCACGGGTTCTTTTTTTTGGGTAAAGACAAGCAATCCATCCTCCAGAGAAATATTTTCCATTTTATAGATACAATCGACTGCTTTATTCTGGAGGTTTTTCTCGTTGATTCCCAACCCCCAGATTTCCTGGTTGAGCTCGGCCCCATCAAACTCATCCCCAAATGCATATACAGAACCGGGAGGGCCGACAGGTGCTTTTGTTTCCTCCTGGGCAATAAGGGAAGGAAAAAAGAAAGCGAGGCCAAGGAGGGAGATTGGGAACATTTTCATACAATAAAAGATGGGTGGAACAAATAGGGAAGATGCCACAGCGTTTTTTAGAAAGAATGATTCAAAAATAAGATTCCCTATTCGTCAATCGATGACCCATGAAAATTCTGATTAAGATGGGCACGAGGTTGAGTACGCGCTCGACCTTCCCGCTGGGGAGGAAATAAAAAAGAGAAAATATAAGAATTACCCTTTGCTCGGAATTATACTTGGGATAGGTTCTAATCATTAATGAGTGAAAATATAACCTCCCTACTTGATGAAATTGCCCATCGTGCACGCGATGCATCCCGTGTGCTCAGTGCGGTAACCACGGCCCAAAAAGATGATGCCCTCCAGGCAATTGCCAGGGAATTGGAATCCAACCGAAAAACCCTGATCACAGAAAATCAGAAGGACTTGGAGGCGGCGAAAGAAAATAACCTGAGTGAGGCAATGATTGACCGCTTACGCCTGACTCATGAGCGGATAGACGGGATGGCCCAGGGGTTACGCCAGTTAATCGGCCTACCCGACCCAGTGGGGGGATTGATCGAGGAGAAGGAACGGCCAAACGGGCTGAAAATACGCAAGGTGCGCACACCCATCGGGGTGATTGGAATCATTTATGAATCCCGCCCCAATGTAACGATTGATTGTGCCGGATTGTGCTTAAAATCTGGAAATGCATCGATTTTGCGCGGTGGAAAAGAGGCCCTGCACTCCAACCGGGCACTGGCCAAAATTATTGCCGATGCCCTGAAAGGAACCAGCCTGCCCGAACATGCGGTGCAACTCATTCCCACCACCGACCGTGCGGCCCTCAACCACTTACTTACCCTGGATGAGTATATCCACTGCATCATTCCCCGTGGGGGCGAGGGATTGATCCGTTTTGTGGCAGAAAATAGCCGGATTCCGGTTATTAAGCACTACAAGGGAGTCTGCAACCTGTATCTTGATGAGGGGTGTGATGAAAAGATGGCCCAGGAAATTGCGGTGTCGGCCAAGTGTGGGCGGCCGGGGGTGTGCAATGCGATCGAAAATTTAATCGTCCACCAGTCCCATCTCCATTCCCTGCTTCCTAAAATTGGACAGGAACTCAGCGATCAGGGGTGTACCTTATTTGGGGATGAGCGGGCGGCCAATGCCCTGGGCAGCCTAGCGGTTGAACCGGCTACGGAGAAAGAATATGCGGAGGAATTTCTCGACCTACGAATTGCCATAAAGACAGTGGACAATGTGGATGAGGCGATTGAATTTACCAATAAATATGGCAGTGGACATAGTGAATCCATCCTCTCCCACTCCGCCCAACGGGCAGGAAAGTTCCAGCGCGAGGTGGATGCCTCCTCGGTTTACTGGAATGCAAGTACCCGATTTACCGACGGGTTTGAATTTGGACTTGGGGCAGAGATTGGAATATCGACCGATCGTTTGCACGCCCGTGGCCCCATGGGCCTGGAGGAGCTGTGCACCTACAAATTCTTGATCGAGGGCAACGGCCAGTGGAAATAACCAACGCCTTGCCCCCATCCCCCCCCTCTCAGATCTTTGATTCATGAGCGACTTACTGATCACCGGTGGGACCCTGATCTCGGATGGCAGGCAGGAACAGGCAGACCTTTATCTCAAGAATGGAAGGATCGAAAGCATTGGCCCCTCCCTTTCCCATTCAGGAAATACCCGGGTGATCGAAGCGGATGGCAAGTGGATCCTGCCCGGGTTGATTGATGACCAGGTCCACTTCCGCGAACCCGGCCTGACCCATAAGGCATGTATCGCCACCGAGGCACGAGCAGCGGTGGCCGGCGGGGTGACCTCGTTTTTTGAGATGCCCAATGTATCTCCCCCTACCCTGGATATGCAAAGGCTGGAGGAAAAGCGGGCAATTGCCGGGCAGAAATCGGCGGCAAACTATGCATTCTTCCTCGGGGCGAGCAATGATAACATCGAAGCGGTCAAAGCAGCCGACCCCACCCGTATTGCGGGGGTCAAAGTATTTATGGGATCATCGACAGGTAATATGCTGGTGGATGAGGTAACGGCCCTCGAACAGATCTTCCGTCATGCCCCCACCCCCATTGCCACCCATTGTGAGGACACCCCGACCATTTTAGAAAATGAACGCCTCGCCCGGGAAAAATATGGAGAGGATGTGCCTTTCCAGGAACATCCCAATATCCGCTCCCGGGAAGCATGCCTGCACTCCTCCTCCCTGGCCACTGAGTTGGCAAAGCGGGAAGATGCCCGCCTCCATGTTTTGCACATTTCCACTGAGGAGGAATTGGACCTTTTCACCCCGGGAGACTCGCGAATAACTGCGGAGGCTTGCGTACATCATTTATGGTTTGAGGAGTCCAGCTATACGACCCTAGGCTCGCAGATAAAATGCAATCCCGCGATTAAGCAGTTGAGCGACCGGGAAGCCGTGAGGCAGGCCGTGGCGGATGGGCGAATCTCGGTGTTGGCAACTGATCATGCCCCCCATACCTGGGAGGAAAAACAGGGGACCTACTTTCAGGCACCCTCCGGGCTGCCCTTGGTGCAACACACCCTGCTCCTGATGCTGGAAATGGTGAAACAGAATTGTTTCTCGATTGAGACCGTGGTGGAACGGGCATGCCATGCCCCAGCCCGTATTTTTGATGTGATTGACCGTGGGCATTTGCGCGAGGGCTACTGGGCAGACTTGGTGATTGTAAACCCAGACGCCGAAACGGTGGTCCGCAACACTGAGCTATACAGCAAGTGTGGATGGTCTCCATTTGCTGGAGAACGGTTTTCCCACCGGATCGAGCAGACCCTAGTTTGCGGAATTTCCGCTTATGAAAATGGCAAGGTGCAGGAGGGCTGCCAGGGACAGGCCGTTGAATTTGCCAAGGACCGAAGGTAAATAAACCCGATCAGGGGAGCCAGGGGTATTTATCAAAATCGGGCTTACGTTTTTCGAGGAAAGCTTTTTTCCCCTCAGTCCCTTCCTCCGATAAGTAGTAAAGCAGTGTGGCATTGCCCGCGAGCTCCTGCAAGCCAGACTGGCCATCGCAATCTGCATTGAATGCAGACTTTAGGCAGCGGATGGCGAGGGGGCTTTTTTCGAGAATTTCCGATGCCCACTGCACGCCTTCGGCTTCTAACTGATCGACCGGGACCACTTTATTGACCAATCCCATATCCAGGGCTTCCTCGGCCCCATACTGACGGCAGAGAAACCAGATTTCACGAGCCTTCTTTTGCCCGACTATGCGGGCGAGATAGGACGATCCAAATCCGCCATCAAAACTGCCCACCTTGGGACCAGTCTGCCCAAAAATGGCATTGTCTGCGGCAATGGAAAGATCGCACACCACATGGAGGACATGCCCACCCCCAATTGCATAGCCGGCGACCAGAGCGATCACCACCTTGGGCATGGAACGGATGAGCTTTTGCAGGTCGAGAACATTGAGGCGGGGAACGCCCTGATCGTCAACGTAGCCAGCTTCGCCACGCACACTTTGATCGCCCCCTGAACAGAAGGCATATTTGCCATCGGTATGAGGGCCCGCACCGGTTAAGAGAACCACCCCAACCTTGGGGTCTTCACGGGCATCGAGAAAGGCCTGGTACATCTCATTTACGGTCTTGGGCCGGAAGGCATTTCGTTTATGAGGACGGTTGATGGTGACCTTCGCGATTCCGCCTGATTTATGATACAAAATATCCTCGTACTCTCCTACTTTTTCCCAGTTCATGAATCCTCCTTGTCTTGCTCGGATGCCTGAGGTTCACCCGGTTCGACCTTGCGTCCCTGCATGCCCCACTTATCCCGAAGGTAGAGGCGTTCCTCCTTCCAGTCGGTGAAGGGCTTGCCACGCATGGACAATAAATCATCGAGGTTTTGATTCTCGAAATTTTCGGAGCCCGATGGGCTCACGGGTTCAGTCGGTTGATTTTCCATTGTTCGTTTGTGAGTTCGTAAAGAAAGCGGTCGTGCAGACGGTTGGGCCCACCCTGCCAAAATTCAATGGAGCGTGGATGCAGATAGTACCCCCCCCAATGGGGAGGACGGGGGGGATGCTCGCCATACTTTTCCTGAGCAGCAAGAAAGGATTTTTCCAACGATTCGCGGGAATCCAATGGCTGGCTCTGCTCGGATGCCCAGGCTCCGATTTGGCTAAGGTAGGGACGCGACTGAAAATATTCCTCCGCCAAGTGTTCCCCCACTTTGGTAACCTCTCCAAGCACCGTAACTTGGCGCTGCATAGAGAACCATGGGAAGTGCATACTGACATGGGGGTTCCCTTCTAAGTGGCGGGCTTTACGGCTGTTATAATTGGAATAAAAAACAAAACGTCCATCCTCCAACCCCTTGAGAAGAACAGCACGGGCGGATGGCCGACCCGAGGAATCCACGGTGGCGAGGCTACAGGCATTGGGGTCATACACATTGGCATCGATTGCATCCTGCATCCATTTCTGGAACTGGGCGACGGGATCATCCGAGAGTTGGGCACGGCGGAGAGGCTCCTGATCGTAGCTCTCTCGTAAATCTTGCAGGCTTTGATTAAAATCACTCATAGGAAAAATTAAATTCTAGACAATCCAGTGGATTCGGCAAAACCCTTTATTGAAAATCACGCCCACTCGCTTTGCTCACTTGCTCACGGGCAACACTGGCAGCCAATCCCGGTGAGCGTTGGCGCATTTTTTCCCGCCATTCCATATTCCAGCGAATAAGACGACGGGCCATCCGGCCACGGAGAGACTTGTGAATCCAGTGCAGTTCATGAGCCGGCTCGGAGTAATTGGCATATTTTTCCTTGTAGGCAAAGATGGCCGGCAAAAAATCAAACACCCTGCCCTCTTGCCAGCAGTGTTCCATAGAATAGCGGAGAAGCTGCTTCCCAGGAGAGACTTTTTTCCATGCCTCATCATAGGCAAGGTGATGGAGATAGGAATGGCCGGGCTCGAGCAATTCCAACTGCCAGGCAACGGGATGATCATCCACCCGCAGAAAAGAGAGGCGTGCACGCCCGGAACGGGCAAGCTCGGGAAGGAGCTCAAAAAAGAAACCGCGTTTCCCACGAATCGTATACAATCCGACATTTTCCTGAGTTTTACTGGAGGCGACTTCCACAAGGCAACTGGAGGGCATCGCTGAGCGGACATCCTCGAAACTGGTGAAAACCTCCCAGCTTATCTTCCCCCGGCCGGCAAGGGCGCGTTGATCATACCGAAAGGACTTCCGTGACTTGGCACCAAGAGCTTGCTCCCAGAAATCCCCGAAGGATTGACCCTTCACAGGCACGACCTGGGAGGAAGAACGATTGCAGCGGGTAATGGTGAGGCGGTTCGCCTGTTCCACTCGGCTGGCCATGTATGACCTCCAGAAAGCGTCTGGAATTTGCGGGATCCAAATAAAGAGAAAGGAGCCCAGCAATTCCTCCAGAGCATGAACCAAGGATTGCACAACCACGGAGGAACAGGTGGGGAAATGATAATTGGCCTCGTCGTAGACAAAGGGCCACAACCCCTTGGATCCAAGCAGACCAGGTCGTTCCACAAAGGGCCAAAAGCCAAGAAGTTTTCCCTCTGGATTGTAAGCGAGGAGAATGAGGGGAGCGCGGTCCTGCTTTTGCCGCTTCCACCAACATTGCATCCACTCGGGCGAAAAGTATGGATTGATCCAGTCTGCTTGCTGGGCAAGAGAATGATAGTCTTGGGCAATGCGCTCAAGCACACCGGGTGCACGGGAAATCTCGACTTTCACTGATTGGGCATTCATGGAAGCGAGTGTAAGGATTGAACACCCCGGCAAATTCCGGGAAAGGAGAAGGGAACCTTAGACAACCAGGTTGGAAAAATCTTCGTACTCAGCACGAAATCCACCATCCACCCCACGGCAAAGCACAGCCACTGCGTCATGAGAATGCAGGGACTCAAAGTGGGAACAGACAATGCGAAAGTCAATGATGCGCGGCTCCTCAATTAATTGTTCGTAAAGCAAGCGGGCAGCATCCTCGACAAATTTAACCTTGGCACCATTAAGCTCAGCAAAGGCTTGCTCATCCTCCCGCTTGACCATGACCTGAGTCTCGGTGCCCAGCCCGTTGATGCAAATATCGCGCAGGTCGAGCATGGAGAGCTCGCGGTCTGGATGCACTTCCACACTAACTCGGGCCAAACTTCTTTGGGAATGTGGAATCGCAAGAAGATCACGGGTCTGCCGGGCGTGCTCGGAAAGTTCGGATGCGCAGGGACAGGCGGAGGAATATACGAAATCAAAATTGATTATCTTGCGGACGCGGTCTGCCCGGTCGATCAGGCCTTCAAAGCTGCAGTTATAATATTGGTAACCTTCCAGCCCACTGCGTAAACTTTCCTGAACCATGGGATAAGAAAAATCAACCTTGAGACGGGCTTCACGGGAATCGAGTTTATCTTTATAATGGCGAAGTACCCGATCCAAAGTTTCAGGAGAAAAGACTTCTTTTTCGTACTCGTAGAAGATACGGATGATGCGGGACATATTGATCCCCTTTTTGTCTGCATCGAGGCTGACGGTGCCGGTGACCCGGGATTCCAAAGTAAGATCTTCCCCATCGGGACCGACGAAACGCAAAGGCAAACGAAACCCAGAAATTCCCACCTGCAAGATGGGCACATTCGCACCCTGCATCTCAGAGGATCCTGAATTTTGCACATCTGGGAGAGAACTCCGGTATTCCGGAGTGATCTTAAAATTCGGATCGTACTCGCGCTTGAGCTTTTGTGGTTGGTCGGATCGGGTGTCCATGAGTCTTAATTTTGACGATTATGCAAAGAGATGCAAACCAGCCTACTCTTTTGCCTTGCCCTGATTGGCCACCGCTTCCATGGCTTGGGCCACCGCTTCGGGATCTCCCAGGTATTGGCGGTTAATTGGCTTAAGGTCGGCATCGAGCTCATAGACAAGGGGCATACCCGTGGGTACATTCATGCCAATAATTTCCTCCTCTGTCACTCCATCCAAGTATTTAATCAATGCACGAAGGGAATTACCATGAGCGGCAATGAGCACCTGCTTCCCTTCCTTAATTTGGGGGGCAATGGTATCAGTCCAAAGAGGAAGAAAGCGGGCTACTGTATCCTTCAAACATTCGGTCAATGGAATGTCAGACTCATTCAAATTGGCATAGCGGCGATCTTTCCCGGCATATCCTTCGTCATCCTTGGACATGGCGGGGGGAGGGATATCATAACTGCGACGCCAAACAAGCACCTGTTCATCACCGTGTTTTTCAGCAGTCTCCGCTTTGTTTAACCCCTGCAAGCCACCGTAGTGACGCTCGTTCAAACGCCATTCTCGATGAACGGGAATCCAGACCTGATCAAGCTCATTAAGGGCAAACCAAAGAGTACGAATGGCACGCTTGAGCACCGAGGTGTAAGCAACATCAAATTGAAAGCCTGCCTCCTTGAGCAAGCGGCCAGACTCGCGGGCTTCGCCCTCCCCTTTTTCAGTGAGGTCAACATCGTGCCAACCGGTGAAGCGGTTTTCCTGATTCCACTGGCTTTCGCCGTGACGTAATAGAACTAATTTGTGCATGGGTGTATTTGGGAATAAAAGAAAACATCATAGCTGAATGCGTGGATGGGGTCACGAATTTTCCACCCGTAAAAAATGAACTGTTTTTAAGGGGTATAGCTTGTGGAATCTCCGGGGATGTGCTTAGATGGTATCTATGTTTGGTAGGATGTTGCTGCTTTTTATATTTATTCCCATGATCGAGCTATATCTCTTGATCATGCTGGGATCCCGGATTGGGGCGATGCCCACCATTGGACTGATTGTTCTTACAGGTATCCTGGGGGCTTCCCTTGCCCGCCAACAGGGGTTATCCGTGCTTTCGAAAATTCAGAGGGAAATGGCATCCGGCCGTCCCCCCACTCAGGAATTGGTGGAGGGCGCCATGATTGTGGTGGGAGGCATTGTTCTTCTCACCCCTGGTATTCTCACCGATATTTTTGGCTTTGCTCTGCTGATTCCCACATTCAGGAAATCTCTTTGCAAAAAAATATCACAATCCTTTACCCAAAAAATGGGGAAATCTTCCGGGTTTGCCTATTCCTCAAAGCACCATTCTTCCTTTCGTAAAGATTCGGATGATGTGATTGATGTCTAGGCTCTTTTCTCCAAACCTTTTTTTTCTTACTTTCCTCTTTGGAATTAGCGGATGTGCAGGACCGGAGGAGGGATACTATTCCGGAACGATTGGGTCCAAAAAAAATGTAACCATTGAGGTAAGCCATGAGGGCGAGGTGACCCTCGATGGATACTGGAAAGAAAGCCTACATGGAAGGCATGAAACGGGGTCTTTAAAGGGAGAAACAATGGATGCCCTGGTATTTGAGGGACCGGAAAGTAAAAAATTTAAACTTCGGTTATTATACCAGGAAGATGGAGGTGACCTCCTTATCCGTGCGATTCATTCGAGAACTTACGGTCCGGGTGCCCGCTATGTTCCCACCGAGAAAAAGGGGGTCTTTGAACCACCACCCCGGCTATCCCGACAGGATGGTGAACACAATTAATCCCGCTCCTGCATATCCTCAATCATTTGTTCCAAAGCGTCTCGAAATTCCGGCCCCACCCCCTCGCGCTTGGCAATTTCCAGATAAAATGGAACATAATCATTTTGATCCAAGGCCTTAAGAGCAATGTTGTGAAAAGGCTCCTCAGCAGAGATGAAATAGGTGGCGTGGCCAAAGGAAAGGGTAATTCCGGAATCGGACCTGAATACTCCCAATCGTTCGTGATCATCGCTCATGCTGGATCAAGTGGTATCTTGAGTTATTCGCCTGGGCAAGCCCGGGATTGCTCAACGGGCAAAAGGTGCATACCCTTATACCCAACATGATCTTCTTTCCTTACCGAGACGACAACCCCACCACCTCCTTTCCCGTGGTGAACTGGTTTTTCATACTGGTCAACCTTGGGGTGTTTTTTCTCTTTCAATGGCCCCTCGGCCCAGTGGAACAAGAAGCGTATTTTGCCAACTTTGGATTCATCCCTGCGGCATTCTACGGACAGTTTGCTCAGGATGAAATTGGAGTGATGGCCTGGGAATGGGGATCGGTGGTGACCTCAATGTTTAGCCATGGTGGATTGCTCCACCTATTTGGCAACATGCTCTTCCTCTATCTTTACGGAGACAATCTGGAGGATGCGCTGGGAAGGGTGCGTTACTTTCTCTTCTATTTATTCTGTGGATTTTTTGCTGCCTTTGCTCAGTCCCTGATCGACCCATCCTCCAAAATCCCAATGGTTGGGGCATCGGGTGCGATTTCGGGAGTCATTGCCGGTTATCTTCTCTTGTACCCCAAGGCCAATATCCGGGTTTTTTACTGGGTCTTTCTTTTTATCGGAACGGTTTATCTACCCGCTTATCTGGTGCTGGGCCTGTGGGTATTTGAGCAGGTGATCGCCCTGCCTGAATCCATGAAACAGGCCGGAGGGGTGGCCATTGCCGCCCACCTGGGAGGGTTTGCGGCCGGCTTTCTCTTCACTCCTTTTCTTCGCAAGCCCGGTGTGCGCTTATTCCAGGATGGACGGACGCGCTCTTTTACTCGCCAATCCCGGCGGTTCCGATAAGGTAACACGCTTTCAAACGAGCAGATGGAAAAAGCATACCAACCCAAAGAGGTCGAGGACCGCCTATATGAATCCTGGGAACGAGAAGGTTCCTTTCAGGGAAATCCGGATCCGGGAAAACCGGCCTATTCAATTGTAATCCCTCCCCCGAATGTAACCGGCGTGCTCACGATGGGCCATGTTTTGAATAACACCATCCAGGATATTCTTGCGAGGCGGGCCAGACAAAAGGGGCATTCCACATTGTGGCTGCCCGGCACAGACCACGCAGGCATTGCCACCCAGACCAAGGTGGAGCAACAGCTCCGCAAAGATGGAAAAAATAAGCATGACTTGGGCAGGGAAGGCTTTATTGAACACGCCAAGGAATGGAGGGACAAGCATGGGGGAATCATCCTCAAACAATTACGCAAGCTGGGATGTTCCTGCGACTGGGAGCGCACGGTTCACACCCTAGATGCGGATTACTCTGAGGCTGTGCTCGAGGCCTTTGTACGCCTGTTTAAAAATGGATATGTGTACCGTGGAAAACGCATGGTAAACTGGTGCCCGGTCAGCCTGACTGCCCTTTCTGATGAAGAGGTCATCATGAAGCCTCAAAATGGGAAACTTTTCAAAATCCGTTACGAACTGACAGATGCACCGGGAGAATATCTCTATGTCTCCACCACCAGGCCGGAAACGATTATGGGGGATGTGGCCCTGGCCATTCACCCGGAGGACGAACGCTGGCCCAAGCTGAAGGGAAGAAAAGTACGCCGCCCACTACAGCCTGCTGAAATCCCCATCCTTGCTGATTCTGCGGTGGAGAAAGACTTTGGCACAGGAATGCTGAAAATCACTCCAGCCCACGACCCCTTGGACTTCGAGATCGGCCAGCGGCACGATCTTCCAATCATTGATGTCTTTCATGAGGATGGCACGCTGAATGAACTAGCAGGGCCTGAATTTTCGGGAATGGACAGGTTTGAGGCCCGCAAGGCCACGGTGGAAAAATTGCGCGAACAGGGAGACCTGATCGACGAGGAGGACCATGCCAACAATGTGGGCTTTTCGGAACGGGCAGATGTTCCCGTAGAGCCACGCCTGTCTGAACAATGGTTCTTACGCTATCCACGGGTGGAAGAAGCCAAGCGGGCAGTTGCAGAAGGGTTTATTCGTTATTTTCCAGAGCGCTGGAAGAAAACCTACCTTCACTGGTTGGAAAATATTCAGGACTGGTGTATCAGCCGGCAGCTCTGGTGGGGACACCGCATACCGGTATGGTACCGGAAAGGAGCTTCGAGAACAGATCCTGAAAACTGGCATGTTTCTGTAGCAGGACCGGATGATCCTGAAAACTGGGAACAGGACGAGGATGTGCTCGACACCTGGGCCTCCTCCTGGTTGTGGCCGATTGCCACGATGGGATGGCCACATAAATCGGCGATGCAGGAAAAGGGGCTGGATTATTTTTATCCCACTTCCGCACTGGTAACCGGGCCGGATATTATCTTTTTCTGGGTGGCCCGCATGATCATGGCAGGCCTGGAATTCAAGGGAGAACCGGTCGATCCGAACTCCACCCTATCTGATGAGGAAATCAAAAAGCGCATCCCGTTTCGCGATGTTTATTTTACTGGTATTATCCGGGATGCAAAGGGAAGAAAAATGTCAAAATCATTGGGCAATTCCCCTGACCCTCTTGATTTAATTGAAAAATACGGGGCCGATGGTCTGCGGCACGGAATCATGAGCATTGCACCCAAAGGGCAGGATATTCGCTTCTCTGAAGAACGAATCGAACAGGGAAGAAATTTTTGTAACAAGCTATGGAATGTTTCACGTTTCCGCCAAATGGCAGAGGACGACACCCGGGAATCAAGCCTAGCAGATATACTTGGCCGGATTGTCCAAAACCAGCTGAACCAGGATGACCATGCCATTTTGTTGCGCCTGGTGCAGACCCTGGACGAAGTGGACCGCCTGTACGAGGAATATGAATTCAATTCTGCTCTCCAGGCAATCTATCGGTTCTTTTGGAGTGATCTCTGTGACTGGTATGTGGAAAATTCCAAGGCGAGAATGAAGGGTGGAGAAGACAAGACCACCTGTCTGGCGGTTCAGGATCTTTGCCTTAGGCAGGTACTTTTACTTTTACACCCTGTTACTCCTTTTATCACTGAAGAGTTATGGAAGGTGCTCGGGTTTTCCGGCGGGCAGTCCATCCAATGGACAGTTGCTGAAACTGGGGAAGAATTTTCGATCGCTCTACGGAATGCAGGAATCTCATTGGATGCCAGTGCTCTCGAAGAAATGCTCGCAATTCGTGAATTGGTTACTTCAATGCGGTCACTCAAGGCAGATCGCAACCTCGCAAGCAACAAAAAGGTGGAATTTGTTTACCTCGCAGAGGATGAAAAATCAAAAGTACTGGAAAAGCATCTTTCCTCCATTCTCAGTTCCGTTGGTGCAGCCGCGCTCTCCCGAGTTAAGGAAGCTCCTTCCGGCATGCCCACCTTGGTAACCGATTTTGGCTCGGTCTACATGGATTTAGCAAGTGGAATTGATGTAGATGCTGAACGAACCAGACTATCCAAAGAATTGGAGGGCTTAGGGAAAATTATTTCCTCTATCGAAAATAAGCTCAGCAATGCTTCCTTTACTGAAAAAGCACCTGCCCAGGTAGTCGAAGGTGCCCGGCGTCAACTGGCTGACAATCTTGCCAAACAGCAGGAAACCGAAGAGGCCCTGAACGCCCTAAAAAATTAAATCATCCGCGGCGTAACGGCCCCTCAAAGCGTCGCCGTTGCCGAACGGGAAGCTCCGGAAATTCAGGGAGTTCCCCGGTTGTGGATTTATCCTCCTGCAATCTTCTGGCTACTTCCTGTAACCTGCCCCATCTGGGAATCCCAAGATCCGGACAACTGGCAATTAAATCGAGAAGGCTCTTCCACTCGATGACCAGACGCTCCACATCTCCTGCACCTAAGTCCTCGCCCTCCTCATTGGCGGCAGATTGCAAAAGGGCACGCTGGCGAATAAAATCAACCCCGCCCTCTCCATATTCGAGGGGTAATCCGGCACGGAGATATCCTGGGCAATCCCTCAGTCCATATGCCTGGCGACAAAGGGCGGAGAGACGGGACTCCGTCTTGGCCCAGGAGCGGAACCGGTGCCCAGCCCGGAGATTGGCCAAATCATAAATTAATTCCTCCACATCATAACTTGGATCTTCTAAGCCCACCGCCACCGCCAAGCCCTCTCCTCGGGAAAACTGGCTAAAGATCCGTCCCCGCTCGGTTGGCCTGGCCTGTTGATCAATTAATCCTAACACATACCAGGCTTCCACGGGGCTGGCCTGGGCCAAGTCATCTCCATGAGTAGGCCCACCCTCCTGAAATGGAGATTCAAAAGAGCGGGAAATTCTGCGCAATCTGGGATTGAGAAGAAAGCGGCCACGAGAATCTTTCCAACCGAGTGCCTGCGCATTATCATAACTCAGCCGGGCATTGAGGACTTTTCCACGGTCCACAAATTCGACCAGTTCACCGCCTTGAGAAAGGGAGAAAAAAAACGGCCGCAACTGATCCTCCAGCCCCAATCTTTTCCAGGTCTTCCGGGAAAATTTGCGCTTGGCACGGGGACGGTCCTGAGCCACCGCGAGACGGAGTAACTTGCGAAAAGATTTAATTAGACTGACACGCTCCCCCATTGATTCCTCCACATACACGGCAAGGGGAATCTCCTTTCCATAGGTCGGTGATTTCTTGGAACCAAAGCGGCAGGGATTGCCCAGGGAAATTTTCCCCAGGGTATCATGAAGAGAAAGTGCAGGCACCCATTCCTCTTCCTTCCATACCAAGGCCCGGCTGAGAGCCACCTTAGTCTGACCACTGCGCCTCTCCCAAAGCCCCGCACTATTAAGCATTTCAATGACCTCATTTCTCGGAGATTGCTCCGTTTCTTTTTGAGTATCTTTGGCCTGAGCAAGAGTCGATAAATTCCCCAGAGACTCCCGAAACCCAAGCCTTACATCCTCTTCTGAAAATAACCGGTCCGCAAGTTTACGTGCAGCTTCCACATGATTATGACCGTTTTCCACCCCATCCTGCATTACCTTGAGCAATACAGGCCAGTCGAGGGTGGAGGAACGATGAAGACGCAGAGCTCGGGCATCCGATAAGCGGGCCTGACGGGAGGCCACCACCACATATCCTCTTGTATCCTTACCCCGCCTGCCGGCACGGCCAAACATTTGAAGAAGTTCATCGGGACGGACCTGAAGTAACTGGTCATCAATCCGATATTCCCGGTCCGTCACAAGCACCGAACGCATAGAGAAATTTATCCCCGCCCCCAATCCAGTGGTGGCCACCACCACCTGCAATTGACCGGCCTTGGCCAGAGGCTCAACAATACCAGCCCGCTTCAAATAATCGAGCCCACTGTGGTGATAGGCAACCCGTCTGCGAAGCAAAGAGGAAAGCTCCTTCCCTGCCAAGCGTTTCTGCTCGGTGGTAAGATCCAGCATTTCTGGTTCCGGAAGTTCATGGGCAAGCTGCCTAGCCAGTTCCTCTGCCGCTTTTCGGCGCGGAGCAAAGATTAAAAGCGGACCCATACCGGAGCGCAGGGCACCATCCACCAAGCGTGGCCAGTGACCGCGTAATTTTTCTGCACTTGCTGATTTTTTGAGTAAAGCCTCGCCCAACACCTCTTCCAAAGGAACCGGGCGTCGGGCTTCTTCGATAACCGCAACCCTGCGACCATGCCCGATCAACCATTCGGCCACTTCCCGCGGATTGGCCACGCTGCCACTCATAAGCAAAAGAGTGGTCTGTGGACTCGCCTGGGCTAGAGTAACCTCATAGCCAGGCCCTCGCTGGGCATCGCCAAGCAATTGGTACTCATCGACCACAAAAAGATCGGGGGGATGCACACCCGTCATCACTCCCCTCTGGGTCTCAAGGGTGGCGACCACCACGGAGGCATCCGGGTGGTGGCGTAAGTCTCCGGTAACCAGCCCTACCTCCCAGCCCCGTTCCCGCCATTCTCGAAACTTATCATTTGCCAATGCCCGGGTGGGAACGGTGTACACGGCCCTCCCCTTAAAGCCTCCCTCGATCCACTGTTCAAAAACAAAGGTTTTCCCCGCACCAGTAGGGGCATGAAGCACAACATCCTTACCGCCCCTAAGTTCGTTCAATGCCTCCCGTTGCCAAGAATCAGGCAAAAAAATCCGACCTCCAAACTCTTCGCTATTCGTTTGCATTGTTTCCACTCACCGCTTGCATGGTAGCAAGTACTCAATTCCTAACTATTCATGCAACCGAATATGCACATATCTGCCAAAAACTTATTGCCAATTCTATGATCCGAATGATTGCAGCTTGTGCCCGCAACCGGGTAATGGGAATGGGAGGAACGCTTCCCTGGAAGATACAAAAGGACTGGGAGCACTTTTTGAAAATTACCCAAAAGGATGCCTTAGTGATGGGGAGGCGATGTTATGAAGACTTCGTGGAATTCGCCCCTGAACGAAAAGTGGTGGCACTCTCACGCAATCCAGATCTCCAATTTCCCCACGCTGAAAAAGCTGGCAACCTGACTGAAGGAATTGAACAGGCAAAGAAGATGGCCAGGGATGTATGGATTTGTGGCGGAGAAGAAATTTACAGGGAAGCTATGCCCATTGCCAAAGAACTGCACCTTACCCTTATAGAAGCAGACTTTGAGGGTGACACCTTCTTCCCAGACTGGACCCCCCATTTCGCAGAAGAAGTGGACAGGCAGACAACAAGCAGTGATGGATATGACCTGACTTTTTTAGTCTTAGGAAAATAAAAAAATCCGCACGCTTATTTCCCGAAAGCTTGCTAAACAGGCTCATAATCCCTATTTCCTATCCTACAGATGACCGATAGTTTAAGATTTTTAAGCTACGAAGATTTGGACGAAATCCGGATGGAATTCGGGACTCCCAGCTTCGTATACGACGAGACGACCTTGCGGGAAAATGCCCGGGCAGTGATGGGATTCCCGAACGCCTTTGGTTTATTTCCCCGTTATGCCATGAAATCAGCCCCCACCGCTGCCATTCTCCGCATTTTCAATGAGGAAGGGCTGGGCATTGATGCGAGCTCTGTATTCGAGGTGGAACGGGCTATACGGGCAGGGTTTGGCACGGAGTCTATTTCTCTGAGCACCCAGGAGCTTTCCGATGATTTTACATACTGGGCACAGGATGGAATCAAAATAAATCTCTGCTCTCTCAACCAGATCCATAAACTTGGAAAATGGGGAAAAGTGAAACAGGTGGGCTTACGGTTCAATCCTGGCAAGGGCTCCGGTGGAAATAACCGCACCAATGTGGGAGGACCAGCCAGTAGTTTTGGAATTTGGAAGGAAGATTTGGAACAGGCCCTTTCTCTTTGTCAGGAATATAAATTAAAGGTTGAGCGCATTCATACTCACATCGGGTCAGGCTCAGACCCGGAAGTTTGGAAAACCGTGGCGGCCATGACACTCGATATTGCCCGTTCTTTCCCCTCTGTGGAAACCATCAATCTTGGTGGAGGATATAAAGTGGCCCGCATGCCTGATGAAAAAGCTACGGACCTGCAGGAAGTGGGCGCCCCGGTGTGTGAATTGTTCAAGTCTTTTGCCGCAGAAACAGGGCGGGAATTGAAACTGGAGATTGAGCCTGGCACCTTCCTTCTTGCCCATGCCTGTAGCCTAGTCACACGGGTACAAGATGTAACCTCCACCGGTCCCGATGGCTACCGCTTTCTTAAGCTCGATTCAGGAATGACTGAGATTTTGCGCCCCAGTCTCTATGGGGCCCAGCATCCAATCCATCTAGTCTGTGAACCGGGCCAAGCCAAGTTTCGGGAACTTATGGACCAGGTAATCGTTGGGCATTGCTGTGAATCGGGAGATTTGCTTACACCGGCCCCGGGAGATCCCGAAGCTCTATCTCCCCGCAACCTGATTCGTGGTGAAATTGGAGATTTTTGTGTGATTGAAGGAGCTGGTGCCTACTGCTCCTCGATGTCTGCAAAAAATTATAACTCTTTTCCAGAAGCAGCCGAAGTTCTTCGCCTGGAAGACGGGAGGCTTGCCCATATCCGCAAGCGCCAAACCTTTGATCAGATCATTGAAAACGAAGTCGTGCCGTGAAAACTTCGGGCCTCGGTCGATTTACGCTAGGACAGCCCCTTCCCGCCCAAGCTCATGCCGTCTGCGTGAGTCTGCCTGAAGTCAAGGACCTGATTGGCTACGAAGAAAAAGATCCAACCACGCTAGCGGCTATGCCAACGGGCTACCCCCGCTTTGTCAGGCACCGCATGATTGACCAGATGATCAGGGAATTATGCAAAGAGTCTCCCCCATCCACCCATGGATATCTTTTTACCAAGGAGACTGATTGCGAGGAGGTGATCAAGAGATATTTACTTCAGGATACCAAGGTTCGAAGAACCCAGGAATGTACACTGCTGGAGATTCCCTCCGCATCTCCTGCTAAGGATGGGGTAACCTCCTATTTCCAACATACGGGATGTGGTATATCCTCCCGCCTGGCCGAGGATTTTTTATGGGATCGTGGATTGTTGGAGAAGCGGGAAACCCTTTCAGCAATTGATGACCCGGAATCGATTATCCGAGAAACCATTTCACGGGCTCACGGATCTGAGGTGGGGCCGGATGATCTGCTTCTCGCCTCTTCGGGTGCCAATGCCTTTCATGCCCTGTTTAAATCTGCGGTTGAACATGCCCAAGGTCGCGGAAAAAACATTTGGATACGCTGGGGATGGCTCTATCTCGACACCATAGAGGTTATGAATTTATACACTCCCGAAAACGGAGAAGTGATTGAGGTACTCGAGGTAACCAATGGGGAAACATTGTCTGCCGTTTTTCAAGAGTATGGAGA
>Ga0181558_10001784_pt1 | contig 20576 bp, 21 predicted proteins | sample 011ome_22_FD_133754 | JGI IMG/M metagenome (GOLD analysis project Ga0181558, IMG submission 133754) | Coastal salt marsh microbial communities from the Groves Creek Marsh, Skidaway Island, Georgia - 011507BT metaG (megahit assembly) | ecosystem: Environmental > Aquatic > Marine > Intertidal...
GTGGAGATGACGGCCGATGCGCTGGAAGCCACGCTGGCGCGCGCGGTAACACCTGAAACAAGGCCGGAGAGGGCACCTGTCGAGCTGTCGCACGGCGCCCGGCCGGTGCTGCCGCAGCCGCTGCGCGATTATGCGGGCGGCGATCTGGAAAGCCTGCGTTGGAAGCGTCTCGGGCGCGGGGCCTATCACATTCCGCTCGTCTCGGGACGCGGTGCGCCGACGGCACGCCTGATCCGGATTCCGGCGGGAAACCCGGTTCCCGAACATGGCCATAACGGTCTTGAGCTGACCATGGTACTGCAGGGCAGCTTCATGGACGGGGACATCGAGTTCTCGGCGGGAGACGTCGAGACCGCCGATTCCGATCTCGAACATCAGCCCGTTGCGACAGCCGGACAGGATTGCATCTGCCTTGCAGTGACCGACACGCCGTTGCGCTTCCGCGGCTCTGTTGCGCGTCTCGTACAGCCCTTTATCGGCATCTAGATACGGGCGCGTCCCGCTCGACCCCGAAACCTCACTCTGGCGCTGGGCGCGTCTCGACGGTAATTAGGGAGCGTACTTCGTGCGCGCGCTCGTAGCTCAGTCGGATAGAGCGCGGGATTCCTAATCCCGAGGCCGCAGGTTCGAATCCTGCCGGGCGCACCACGAAATCCAGGGTGGGGCAGCGCACACTTTGGCAATTGGTTGACTCCATGAAGGGACTTCGACACTTGCTAGCGCTTCTCCTTCTGATCGGCGGTGTGGCTGCCGTGCTGCTGTTTACCCCGCTGGGCACCCGGCCGCTTGCAGCGGTGTTTCCAGTTGCTGATGCGACGCCCCTTGATTTGTCATCGCTTGAACGGAACCGGAAACTCAACCAGTTTCTCGTCTGTCCGACCGGGTTCTGTCCGACCACACCGGATATACAAAGCCCGGAATTCGATCTTCCGGCCGAGGCTCTCAGTCGAAAATGGCCGGAGGCGGTGGCCGGTCAGCCCCGCGTAGAGACTCTGGAAACGGTAGCACCGTTGCGTTTCGAACATGCCCAGCGCTCGGCACGGTTCCGGTTCCCGGACCGGGTGACGGTCTGGGTGATTCCGCTTTCGGACTCGCGCTCGACCCTCGCCATCTACAGCCGCTCGATTTACGGGCTCAACGATTTGGGGGTGAACCGGGCCCGGGTCGAGACCTGGCTGGCGGCGCTTCGCGCAACGGCGTCCTAGGGGTTGATGGTCCCGGTGGTCTGATCCGGATAGCGCGCCATGATCAGAATGGCGCACAGCTTGAAGATCACCGGTAACAAGCCGTAGAGCGCGGCCAGGACGAACAGCGCGCTGGCGCTGTTGGACGGGGCCGCGGGGTCGAAGCCCGATGCCTGGAGGAGCGGGAAGGTGATGCCCACGCCCACGGCCAGGGGAACCTTGGTGGCCACGCCCCACACCCCGAACATTGTGCCCGTGCGGCGGACGCCATTACTGCGCGCGTCGATATCCACCACGTCGGCCTGCATCGAGGGCGGCATGACCAGTTCGGCGCCGAGCGGAGCGCCGGTGATGATGCAGATCGCGACGAACCAGTAGATATCGCCGTCTCCCAGCAGCACCGCGGGCCAGAACCCGGCGGCGGCAAGCATCATGGCCACGATCCAGGTGCGCCGTTTTCCGATTTTCCGGCTCAGCGCGAGCCAGAGGGGCAGGGCGAGGATGGCGCTGGCGAAATACACGATCAGCAAGATCCATGCGCTGTCGGGGCTGCCCAGGATGTACTCGGCATAGAGCAGAAATAGCGTTGCCGGCAGACCATAGGCCACGCCGTTCACGAAATAGGCCGAGACCAGATACCGGAACGGGCGGTTGCGCCAGAGCGTCCGGAGCCCCTGCCAGCCGGGACAGCGGGCCGGGCGTTCGGGCAGAGGGTCGGGCAGGCTGACGACAGCGATCAGGACCGTGACCGGGATCAGGATCAGCAGGGCGGTCGCGGTGCCGCTGACGATCTCGCCACGGGTGAGGCCCAGCCCGGCGGGCAGTGCAATCGCGCAGAGGGTCCCGAGGACGATCGCGATCTCGCGGGCGGCCGCAATCCGGCTGCGTTCGTGGTGATGGGGCGAGAGTTCGGCAGCCCAGGCGGTATAGGGCAACATGATCATTGTGCCGCCCAGATAGAGCGCCAGGGTGGCGACCAGCAGGTAGCCGCCGGTGACATCGGTGGGTGGATTGAAAAGGGCCCAGGTGCCGAGCATCGCGATCGGGGCGCCGACGACAAGCCAGGGGCGGCGCTGCCCGAACCGGGTGCGGGTGCGGTCCGACAGCATCCCGATCAGGGGGTCGCTGACGACATCCCAGATGCGCGCGAAAAACAGAACACCGCCGACAGTGGCCAGGCCGAGGCCAAGATCGTCGGCATAGAAGGTTGGGATGATGACGAACAGCGGAAGAAGCAGGACGGCCAGGGGCAGGCCCGGCAGACCATAGGCAATGATCTGAGCGCTCGTCAGGGCGCGCGTTTCGGGTTGTGCGGCCGCGCGCATGCCGGAGGTCAGGAGACTAGTTCCGCGCCGTCAAATTCGGCATGGCCGCAGCAACGGGCAGAAGTCCGACGCGTTCGATCAGCCGATAGGTCACGTCCGAACCACGGGCGACAAAGGCCAGTCCCACGAGAATGCCCGCATCGTCGTACCAGAGGTCGATTTCGAGATCGCCGGTGAGTTCATAATGCGTGGCCGGGATCGGACCGTTGGGGCCGGGGACGTCTTCGCGGCCGCGTTCCAGGATTTCGACCTCCAGCAGCTCGCCGGTCTGGGAATTGATCAGCTGTGACTGGGCGACCGTCGAGGCCATCCAGTAGGTGGTCGGCAGCATACGATCGGGAATTTCATTAACATTGACGCCGTCGGTGGTGACCCGCAGAGCACCATCCACGGCCTCCACAAGCACCTTGTGCAGATCGCCATTGTCGTCGGTTTCGCTCTGCATGCGTTGCAGCAATCCGTCACGCCAGAGGCTGGCATTGCGATGGGTGTAATCGAAGACCGTGAAGGGTCCGAATTTCACAGCAAGATCAATCGCGATCCCGATTTCCAGATCCTTCGCGTCGGTTTGCGCGAAGTTCAGGCTGTGCTCACCGATGGGGCTGCCATCCAGGGCGACCTCGAACCTCAAAAGCCCTTCCTTGGGCGACGCCGCGGCCACGCCGGGAAACACCAGAAACACGGTCAGGCCCAGAGCGACCAAAACTGCATGACGAAGCTTCATGGTTCCAAGTATACCCGACACATCAATTTCTCGCCCGGTTTCGGACGATTTTTTTTACGGGCCGGAATAAGTCCCGGATCACATGGCCCGGGGGCGAAAGTCCCGTCAGCCGGGGGTTCCGGTCCAGCGGGGCGAAAGGCTGTGTTCGATGCCATAGAGGTCCAGCACGCGTCCGACCGCGTGATCGACCATATCGTCAATCGACCTGGGCATCGGATAGAAGGCCGGCATGGGCGGCATGACGATCGCCCCGATCTCTGACGCTTCGGTGAGCGTGCGCAGATGGCCGGTGTGGAGCGGGCTTTCCCGCACCATCAGGACCAGCCGCCGGCGCTCCTTCAGGGTGACGTCGGCGGCCCGGGTCAGCAGTGTCTGGGTGGCGCCGGACGCAATTTCGGCAGCCGATTTCACAGCACAAGGTGCGACGACCATCCCCAGGGTGAGCATGGACCCCGACGCGATCGCGGCGCCCACATCGTTGGGGGCATAGACGTGATCGGCCAGCGCATAGAGGTCGTCGCGGGTCATGTCGGTTTCGTATTTAAGGGTCATCACACCGGGACGGCTGACGACCAGATGGGTCTCGACCTCGCTCTTGCGCAAGGCCTGCAGCAGACGAACGCCATAGACGATGCCGGTCGCGCCGGAGATGCCCACAATCAGGCGTTTGGGTTCGCCGGGCGGATAGTAGGGGTTTTCGGTCATAAGCGCGGCCGGCTATCCGTTGCGGGCAAATGCCCGGATTTCGTCGTCTTCGGGAAACCGGTGGGTTTCAAGTTTCGAATAGAGCAATTCACCATCGCGGGTGATTTCGAAGGAGCCCGTTCGGCCCGGTGCGATTTCAACGGTTTCGCCCTTTTCTACAAGCAGGTCCCTCGCACGGAGCGCACGCGGCTCGTAGTTTCACATTTTGCAGAATTCAATATGGATGGTCATGACGCGGAATACCCTTGTGTGGCCGTTCGTCCGTTGGATATGGAGGTGGCTTGATTTAAAGCAACATCTCTGCCGGAAAGTTCGGTTAGCATGCCACGCATGATCCTCGATAGACAAAAGCTGTTAATCCTAACGTTCTGCGCCGGGTTGGGGCTTGCGCTGCCAGCCCTGGCGCAGGAGGACAATGAGCGCATCCGCGGCGCCACGCTCGCGCAGGAGCTTTGTTCGGGCTGCCATGTGGTGAGCGAGAATCAGCGCGGGTCTGCCTATGACGGTGTGCCGTCATTCCGGACCCTGGGACGTTCGGAACTGACCAATGCGCAACTGCGCGGCTGGTTGAGCGAGCCGCATCCGGTGATGCCGGCGATGCCCTTGTCCGAACGGGAAATCGCCGCCGTGATTGCCTATATCCGGTCTTTCGCCGACTAGCACCGGGTCAGAGATTGACCCGGGCGCGTCCAGGTCATGGGCGATCAGTTCGCGGGTGATGTAGTCATAGGCATCGTCCACGGAATCTGTCCTGTAGAACAGGTTCAGGTCTTCGGGGCTGATGGTGCCGAATTCGACCAGCGTATCCATGTCGATCACCCGGTCCCAGAACGCGTGGCCGAACAGAACAATCGGCACACGTTTCTTGATTTTCTGAGTCTGGATCAGGGTCAGAATCTCGAACAGCTCGTCGAGGGTCCCGAAGCCGCCGGGGAACAGAATGACGGCCTTGGCCGGATAGGTGAACCAGAACTTCCGCATGAAGAAATAGTGGAACACCAGGTTCAGCTCGCGGCTGATATGGGGGTTGTCGAATTCTTCCGCGGGGATCGAGATTGTCAGGCCGATATTGGTTCCCTTGGCCTCGGAAGCGCCCCGGTTGGCGGCTTCCATGATGCCCGGGCCGCCGCCCGTACAGATCACAAACCGGCGATGGCCTTCCTCCAGCGCCTTTGACCATCCGGTCAGTTTGAACGCCAGTTCGCGCGCGGCCTCGTAGTACACCGACATGCGCTCGGCCTGTCGCGCGGTTTCCAGGTCGCCCTCCCCGGCTTCTGCGGCTTTCACCATGGCCGCGGCGTCGTCTGCCGGTTTCAGTCGCGCGGAGGCCATGAACACGATGGTGTCGTCGATTTCATAGTGTTCGAAGCGGCTGAGCGGCTCGAGATACTCGGAAAGAATGCGCAACGAGCGGGCGTTCCGGCTTTTCAGAAAGTCGAGATTCTCATAGGCCTTGGGGCCCCAGAGGTGCCGGGAGGCGGCTGAGGGTCGTCGTTCATTCCGGGTCTCCGTCGGCATCCAGCCGTGCGCTGACATGACCATAGGCATGGCCCAGATCGTGACGCGGCAGGGCGCGCGCAGCCTTACGGACCCGAATGGCCGTGATGTCCTGGGCTTCGCCTGGCTGGCCAAACGCGGTTGTGGTCATGTCGAACCTGCTCAGTCGTCAGAGAATTCGGGAATGTTGGGTCGTGCGCCCCACATGCAGAAGGACTCATCCTTGAACGGCAGTTGGCGCGGCCGCCAGGTTTCATCCACGTTCCGCACGCCCGAAGAGAATTCGTAGGTCATGCCGTCGGGGCCTTCGTAATAGAGGAACATGGCTCCCGAAGTGGGGTGGCGGCCGGGCCCGAACCGGATCTGAACCTGACGTTCAGTCAGGAAATAGTATGAGCGCATGATGTCGTCGATGGATTCGACCTGAAAATTGATGTGCTGGATTCCCGCATGATCTGTCGGGAACAGGGCGATCCGGTGGTGAACTTCGTCAAAGGACATCAGGGCCGCGTCACCGATCCGGTCATTGGCGCGAATGTTGAAGAGGCCGGACCAGAAACCCTCATCGCGGGCGGCATCGCTGGTTTTCAGGCCGACATGGCTGAACTCGGTGATTCCGGCATCGCGTGAGGGGAAGTAACGCCGACCCGAATGAAACGGCCGCACCACCAGGTCGATGGAGTTGCCGGTCGGGTCCTCGAAATTGAGAAACCCCATCACCCGGCGGGCTGCAGCCTCTTCATCGCTTCCGCGCCGGACCGGACGCCCCGCTTCGCGCAGCTTGTTTTCCGCGGCGTCGAGCTCCTCGAAGGTCTCGACTTCCAGACCCAGGGTGTGGTCTGCGGGATCGCCCGCGAAGTAACAGATATTGTGATCCCGGTCGTCACCGCGCAGATAGACCGCGCCGTTTTCGCGTCCGACTTCTTCCAGCCCGATGATGTTCCTAGTGTAGTTCACCGCGCCGGGGAGATTGGCCGTGCCCAGGCGGCAGTATCGAATGCCGACAATATTGATCATGGTCTCTGGCTCCGGTGGAATGACTATTCGGCCGCGTCCGTGCCTTCCAGGACGCTCAAATCCGGGCGCGACCCCCAGGCACAGAAGGACGCATCGTTGACCGGGAATTGCCGTGCCCGCCATGTCTGGTCGATCATGCGCACGCCACAGGAATACTCGTAAATCATGTCGTCCGGCCCATAGAAATACAGAAACCGCGCGCCGGACAGGGAATGCCGCCCGGGCCCTGCCTGAATGCGCACCTGGTGGTTCTTCAGGAAGTAGTTCGAACGCATGATGTCATCGGTTTCGCGGACCTGGAAATTGATGTGCTGGATACCGGGCCGGTCGGAGGGAAAAAGCGCGAAACGGTGATGCACGGCATCGAAGGTCATCAGAGCCGACCAGCCGATCCAGTCGCTGGTGCGGAAATTGAAGACCTCGGACCAGAATTTTTCGGCCTCGCGCGGGTCGCTCACGCGCAGTCCGATATGGCTGAACTCGTCGATCCCAGCATCGCGGCCTGGAAAGTAGCGTCGTCCGGACGCGAATGGCCGCACGGTCAGGTCGATCGAGTTCCCGCTCGGGTCCTTGAAATTCAGATATCCCATACACCGGCGGGCAGCAGCTTCATCGTCGCTGCCGCGATAGACCTCAAGACCCAGTGCTTTCAATCGGCTTTCCGCGCCATCGAGTTCCTCGAAGCTGTCGATCTCCAGACCGAGAGTCTGATCTTCGGGGTCCCCTTCGAAATAGCAGATGTTGTGATCGCGGTCGTCTCCGCGGGTGTAAACCGCACCGTTCTCCCGGCCCACGACTTCCAGGCCGATCATGTCGGTGGCGAATTTCACGGTCTCGTCAAGATTGGCGGTGCCGAGGCGGCAATAACGGAATCCGATTATGTTGATCATGATTTCTCTCCCAAGATGCGAGTGTATTCTAGTCAATCAGAGCCCTCATGACGACATTTGCCGAAATTGTCCCGTGATCCGTGAAAGGTTAACGAACTCTTAGGACTTGTCATCCAAGTTGGTGGATGACACAAAAAGCCGCGTGATATGGGGTTTTTAGGTTCCGTTTTGACCGCTTCATGCGTGGAGACCAATGGCCTCTGTACTTTCCGATACTGTTGTCGCCGATACGGAAACCAGTTTGTCGCTTCCGGACCCGTTTACACCCCTCGCGGCAGCCCTAGATCACATAGAGGATTCCGTCTTTGAAACGGCCTGGGATGGTCAACCGGCGCGGCTGGCGTCGCTGCGAGATATTACCGACCGGAAGAGCGCGGATGTGAAAGAGATTGCGCTGCGGCGCGTGGCAGAGATCGATCGCAAGATGGAAGAGTTGCGGAGCATGCGCGCCACACTGGCGCATCTGGCGGATGCATGCCACGGCGATGATCGTCCGGATTGCCCGATCCTGAACGAGTTCGCCGACGGATCGGAGGGCTAGCATGGTGTCCGAAACTGCCGTCGATAAGGTCTGTGGCATGGAGGTGAATCCCGCGACCACAGCGCATCATCACGAACATGCCGGTGAAACCTATCATTTCTGCTCGAAAGGGTGTTGTGAACGGTTTGCCGAACGGCTCGATGACTGGCTGAGCGGCAAGGCCCAGGCCGAGCGGGATGCGGCAGCTCCCGCGGGCGCTCAGTTCACCTGTCCGATGCACCCGGAGATCGTTCAGACCGGACCGGGAAGCTGCCCGAAATGCGGCATGGCGCTGGAGCCGATGAGCTTTGCGGCCGAAGCCGGACCCAACCATGAGCTGATTGATTTCACGCGGCGGTTCTGGGTCGGCGCGATGTTCACCCTGCCGTTGTTTCTCATGACCATGGGCGACATGCTGCCGTTCCTGTCCTTCCATGCGTGGCTCGGCAGCGGGTTCGGCTGGACCCAGTTGATTCTGACCACTCCTGTTGTGTTATGGGCCGGTGCGCCGTTCTTCGTGCGTGGATGGCAGTCCATCGGCAACCGCAGCCCGAACATGTTCACGCTAATCGCGCTGGGGACCGGCGCGGCCTATCTCTGCAGCCTGGTTGCCGTGGTTCTGCCGGGGCTGGTGCCCGATGCCTTCCGGGGGATGAACGGCGAGGTCGCGCTCTATTTTGAATCTGCCGCCGTGATCATCGTGCTGGTGCTGCTGGGGCAGATGCTCGAGTTAGGCGCGCGCGAGCGAACGGGCGACGCCCTGCGCGCCTTGCTCAAGTTAACGCCCGAAACTGCGCGGCGCATTGATGCCGGTGGCGAAGAGACAGAGCTGGACCTCGGCGCTGTCGTGGCGGGGGATCACCTGCGGGTCCGGCCTGGAGAGCGTGTCCCCGTGGACGGCCGCATCGTCGAAGGGGCCAGCAATGTGGATGAATCGATGATCACCGGCGAATCCATGCCGGTCTCCAAATCGCTGTCGGACCTTGTGATCGGAGGCACCGTGAACGGTACCGGAAGCTTTGTTATGGAGGCCGAGAGTGTTGGCGCGGATACGATGCTGGCGCGGATCGTTGACATGGTGGCCCAGGCCCAGCGCTCCCGGGCGCCGATCCAGCGGCTGGCGGATCAGGTGGCCGAGTGGTTTGTGCCGATTGTGGTGGCTGTGGCCGTTCTGGCCTTTGCGGCCTGGGCGATCTGGGGCCCGCCCCCGGCGCTTGCCTTTGCGGTGGTGGCCTCTGTGTCCGTGCTGATCATCGCGTGTCCCTGCGCGCTCGGACTGGCGACACCGATGTCGGTGATGGTCGCGACGGGCCGGGGTGCGAGCGCCGGGGTTCTGGTGCGCGATGCGGCGGCGCTGGAGGCGCTGGCGAAGATCGATCTGCTAATCGTGGACAAGACCGGCACCCTGACGGCGGGGCGCCCGGCATTGACCTCGGTTGTCCCGCTCGGCGACCGGGATGAGCGTGCGGTGCTTGGCTTTTCGGCAACCCTGGAACGTGACAGTGAGCACCCGCTTGCGGCGGCGATTGTCGCAGGTGCGGCCGGTCGCGGCGCCGAAACGGGTGAACTCACAGCGTTTGAATCCATCACGGGCAAGGGGGTTACCGGTCGCGTGGATGGATGTGACATTGCACTGGGCAATGCCGCGCTCATGCAGGAACGGGGTGTTGAACTGGATGCTCTGGAGGTGCGCGCCGATTCCCTGCGCGCGGAGGGAGCAACAGCGGTTTTCCTCGCGGTCGATGGCGTCCTGGCCGGGCTTCTGGCGGTCTCCGATCCGATCAAGGATTCAACGCCCGACGCGCTTGCCGCGTTGCGTGATGATGGGATCGAGATCGTCATGGTGACCGGGGACAACCGGCGTACCGCCGAAGCGGTGGCAGCGAAACTCGGGATCGAACAGGTCGAGGCAGATGTGCTGCCGGCCGACAAGGAGGCCATTGTGCGCCGCTATCAGGATGCCGGGCGACGTGTGGCCATGGTTGGTGACGGGATCAACGACGCCCCGGCGCTGGCCCGGGCCGAAGTGGGAATCGCCATGGGGACAGGCACCGATGTGGCCATGGAAAGCGCCGGGATCACGCTTGTCAAAGGCGATCTCGGCGCGCTGGTCCGCGCGCGCCATCTGGCGACCGCCACCCTGCGCAACATCCGCCAGAACCTGTTCTTCGCCTTTTTCTATAACAGCGCCGGGGTGCCGCTGGCCGCCGGGATTCTTTTCCCGTTCCTCGGAATCCTGCTCAACCCCATGATCGCCGCCGCGGCCATGAGCCTGAGTTCGGTCTCGGTGATCGCCAACGCGCTCCGTCTGCGGAACGCGAAGCTCTAGGTCGTCCTAGAGCGGGATCGTTTCAGGTGGAAACGACTCTGCTTGCGCCTCGGCGCCTCGATCACATCATCTCGTCATGCCCGCGAAGGCGGGCATCGATAAACACCTTGCTGCAACAAGGCAGCCGCCCGCGTGTATAGGATCCCGCCTTCGCGGGAACGACGAAACGAGCGGTGGACGAATTTGTGGCGGAACCGCTTCCAGCTTACAAGATCACGTTCAGGCGTTGCCGCGGTTCTCGCGCCACAGGCCCAGCGTTTGTTGGACCGGTCGGTCGGAGAAGCTGAACAGCACGGCGTCTTCGCTGGCGATGTGCTTCTGGGGGGCCCAGCACGGCACGACGAAATGGTCGCGCTTGGACCATTCGAAGGTCTGGTCGCCGATGATCGATTTACCCGAGCCTTCCACCACGCTGTACACGGTTGCGTCGGTGCTCTGATATGTCGCGGTCTCGAAGCCCTTGGGCAGCAACTGCATGAAGGTGCCGAGCGTCGGCATCGCCGATTTCCCGTTATCGGGGTTCACGTAGCGCAGCTTCAGGCCGTGACACGGATCCCATTCCTCGGCCTTGCGCATGGTTTCGAGCGCTTCGCGGGTACGCGAATACGGGTAGTTGAAGATCGGTGAATTCGCGGTCGGCGGTTCGTGGTCCACAGGCGCGAGACCCATGCCGTAACGTGCAAGAGTATCGCCGGCGGGCCGGGAGGTCGGATGGGTCGGCTCCGGATAGGGCTCGGCAAAGGTGGTGTCCAGGGTTTCGACCAGCGGGACATCCAGCCCGTCGAGCCAGACCATCGGCTGGTCGGTCTCGTTGCCATGGTCGTGCCAGGTCCAGGACGGGGTGATCACAAAATCGCCCTCTTCCATGATGGTTTTCTCGCCGTCAACGGCGGTGTAGGCGCCCGAGCCTTCCACGATGAAGCGCAGCGCGGCCTGGGTGTGGCGATGGGCCGGCGCAACCTCGCCCGGCATGATGAGCTGCAACCCAGCAAACAGGGATGTGGTGACGCGATAGCGGCCGCGCATGCCGGGGTTTTCGAGGATCAGCACCCGGCGTTCGGCCTGTTCGGCGGTGATCAGGTCCGCCGACTTCATCAGCGTGTCGCGGATCTCGTTGTAGTGCCAGATATAGGGCTGGCAGTCGCTCTTGGGCGTCTTGCGGGCGAAGGTGTGGAGAACTTCCCACAGGGGCGCCAAGTTCTTCGGATCACAGTCATCCTTGTAATAGGGCATCAGGTCCGGACGGACATCGGCGACAATGGTCATGTTGTTTTCTCCATTTTCCGGGCTGCCCCTGGGGTCTGCAGCCGCGTTCGTTTGCTGCGTATCTTATACACCAGACACGCGGAATTTGTGCTCGCGTCGAGGGCCTGCGCTCACGCCAATAGTTGTGGCAGGAAAAGTGTGATTGTCGGGAACAAAATCAAGATCCCGACGCGCACCAGATCCGATGCGAAGAAAGGCATGACGCCCTTGAAGGTTTCGATCATCGGAACGTCTTTTGCCATCGAGTTGATGATGAAGACGTTCAGGCCGACCGGCGGTGTGATCAGGCCCATTTCCACGACAATCAGCGAAATGATGCCGAACCACAATTTGGCTTCGTCGGGTGACATCCCGAAATCCAGTCCGGCGATGATCGGCCAGAAGATCGGCGCGGTCAGGAAGATCATCGAGAGTGAATCCATCACGAAGCCGAGCAGGATGTAGAGGACGAGCATCCCGAACAGAATGGTGTAGGGCGACAGGCCGGAGTTCCCGAAGAAGTCTGCCGCCGCGATCGGCAGTTGGGAGAACCCCAGGAAGGCATTGAAGATCGCCGCACCGAGCAGGATCAGAAAGATCATCGCGGTGGTCTGGGCCGTGCCGAGCAGGGCCTCGATAAAGCCGTCGAGGCGCATGCCACCGCGGGTCACGGCGATCAGGAAGGTGCCGAAGGCGCTAACACCGGCGCCTTCTGTGGGGGTGAAGATGCCGAAATAAATGCCGCCCATCACCAGCAGGAAGATTACCAGCACCGGCCAGATTTCGAGCAATGCCGACCATTTCTGGGCGCGTGTGGCGCGTTCACCGGCCGGGCCGGCTTCCGGATTGACCCGCACGATGATGGCGATCACCAGGATGTAGCCGAGCGCGGCCAGAATTCCGGGGATGAGAGCCGCCTGAAACAGCGTGGCCACATTGGCCTCGACCATGACGGCGTAGATGATCAGCACCACCGAGGGCGGGATCAGGATGCCCAGGGTGCCGCCGGCAGCCAGCGAGCCCGTGGCCAGCGATCCGGAATAGTTGAACCGGCGTAACTCCGGCAGCGCGACCTGGCCCATGGTGGCCGAGGTGGCGAGCGAAGATCCGCTGATCGCGCCAAACCCGGCGCAGCCGTCGACCGACGCCATGGCGATGCCACCGCGGTGGTGGCCGAGCCATGTGTTGGCCGCGGCGAAGAGCGCCTGACTCAGTCCTGCCTTGGCGGCGAACTGGCCCATCAGCAGGAACAGCGGTACGACCGACAGACTTTCCGTCGTGAAGCGCCAGTAGGTCTCGGTCTTGAGGTAGCTGAACAGCGCGGTTTCAACCGCGATCATGACATAGCCGCCCATACCGACCGCGATCATCGCAATCCCGATGGGAATGCGCAGGGCCAGCAGGATGAACAGGACGCCGAACCCGGCGAAGCCGATTTCGAGACTGGTCATACGGTGAAATCCGGCTTGTCGATATAACGGCCCGCGCGGAATTCGGCGATGCTGCAATCCGGGATGGCGCGGCATCCATCGGCGCGGAAGTCACGGACTGGTCTGTGGGGGCCTTGCACGCCGATGACGATGACAGCCGGGGCGGGCATTTCTACGTGATCGAGTGTGCGGGCGAGACGCCGTCAGACACCCGGCTCGCCCATTTCATGAAGACCCTGGATGCTGCCCTTTGCGAAACCAATGAAGATTACGAGGCGCACCGGCCCGGCGGGTTCGGGATGAAGGCGCCTGAAGCCGTGGCCGTCCCGCCGGGAACCTTCGCGGCCTGGATGAAGTCGCGCGGTCAGCTCGGCGGGCAGCACAAAGTGCCCCGCATCATCAACGATGAAGAACTTTTCACCGGCTTGCGCAAATTCGTGGCCGGGGAACGGCAGGCGGGTGCCTAGAAAATGCCGTCATGCGCGGACTTGATCAGCGCATCTCATGTTCGTTTTCGCGTCATTTCGAGGCGCGCAGCAACGAAGAAATCCAGCGATCAGCCAGGCCCGCTCTGGATTGTGCCGCCTTCGGCTCGCAATGACGGACTGAGACGGCGGACCTAACCTTCCAGAAATTCCTTTGCCCATGCGCTGTAGTCGCCGTCGCGCATCAAGCGCTTCATGGTTTCGCCCGGCGCGACATTCTCCAGATCGTCGGGATGGGTGCCGTCCGCCAGCGCCGTTTGTGTCTCCAGAAAGGCCTGCATGGCCGCGGCATGAACCTTGTGGCCCTGCAGGCATATGCGGACCCCCAGCGAGGCCAGCCAGTCCCGGTCCATCATGTCGCGTGACGCGCTGCCCAGGATGATCGGCGCGGAAACTTCCTTTGCGATGGTCTCCAGATCTTCCCGTGTCTTCACGCCGACGAGAAACAGCGCATCGACTCCAACCGCCTCATAAGCGGTTGCCCGCCGGATGGCTTCGTCCACGCCGGCGATTCCGGCGGCGCTCGTGCGTCCGGCAATCGACAACTCCGGATCGATTCGCGCATCCAGCGCCGCTTTCATTTTCCCCAGACCTTCTTCGAGGGTGATCAGACTTGCCTTCCCGCCAGATCCGAACGGGTTCGGCAGGTCCGTGTCTTCGATCGAAAGCGCGGCCACGCCGGCCATCTCGAGCTCCTCCACGGTTCGCCGGACATTGAGCGCATTGCCGTAGCCGTGATCGGCATCGACGAGCACGGGCAGATCGCAGGCGCGGCCGATCCGCCGGGCCTGATCGGCGAACTCGGACAATGTCAGAACGATGAGGTCCGGTGCCGCAAGCACATTCATGGAGGCCACAGACCCGGCGAAAATGCCGAGTTTGAAACCCACCTCTTGGGTGATGCGGGCTGTCATCGGATCGGCGACGGAGCCGGGGTGAATGCACGCATCCCCCGTCAGGATGGCGCGGAAATTCTTGCGGCGTTCGGTAAAGCGCATAGTAGGTGTCCTCGGTTCAGGTCAGTTTGCGGCGCGCGCGTACCAGCGCGCCGGCTTCGGCCAATGCCTCGATGTCGTCATCCTGATAGCCGTGCTCGGCTAGGATCTCGTCGGCCTGGGCTCCAAAAGCAGGCGGTGTGGAGCGAAGCTCGGCGGGCGTGCGGCTGAATTTGATCGGTGTGCCGGCACCTTCATACCAGTCGAGTTTGTAGGCCATGTTGCGGTGTTTGGTGTGGGGCGCATTCATGACCTGCCCGGTGTCGAGCACCGGCCCGGCCGGAATGCCTGCCGCGAGCAGCTTCATGCAAAGTTCCTCGCCATCCACGGCCGCGAAGGCTGCGAGCAGTTCCTCGCGAAGTTCGGCGCGATTGGCGACCCGGACGGAGTTGTTCTCGAAGCGGGGGTCTTCGATCAGATCCGGGCGACCGAGCTCCTTGCACAAGCGCGCATAGGCGCGGTTGTTCCCGGCGCCGATGAACACATCGACGGTCTGGGTGGGGAACTTGTCATAGGGTGCGATGTTGGAATGCTGATTGGCCGTAATCCCCGGTACCTCTCCGCCCGAGAGATAGTAGTTCGGAATGTGCGGATGCATGAGCGAGACCGCGCAATCGTAAAGCGTCATGTCGATGAACTGGCCGCGCCCGGAATTCTGCCGTTCGAAGAGCGCCATCAGGATGGCCACGCAGGAATAGAGCCCGGTCCCCATGTCGACGGCGGCGATGCCCACCCGGGTCGGCTCCTTGTCGGCACCGCCATTGATCGAGAACCAGCCGGCCATCGCCTGCACGATGGCGTCATAGCCGGGAAAGCCGCCGAGCGGTCCATCCTCGCCATAACCCGAAATCCGGCAATGGATCAGGCGCGGGAATTTTTCCGACAGGGTGTCCTTGTAGCCGATGCCCCATTTTTCCAGCGTGCCCGTCTTGTAGTTGTCGATCAGCACATCGGCGTCTTCGAGCAAGCGCAGAAAGACCTCGCGTCCTTCGGGCCTGGAGAGATCGAGGCCGATCGAGCGTTTGTTGCGGTTGAGACCGACAAAATAGGACGCATCGCCCTCGTGGAAGGGTGGGCCCCAGTCGCGCACCTCATCGCCCTGGGGCGGCTCGACTTTGATGACGGTTGCGCCGTGGTCCGCCAGGATCTGCGTGCAGTAGGGACCACCGAGAACCCGCGCGAGATCGACAACCTTTAGACCGGCGAGCGCGCCGAAGGGTGATGTGTTGGGGGACATCGATTTTGGCCTGAGATAGTGTTGCGATAATCGGATGAAACGAATGGGGGCATACCAGATGCCGGACCTGATTGCAGGGTCGATGCTAGTTTCCCGGATCGTCCCCGTCCATGCCGGAGACCAGTTCAAGGGAGAGGCCACGTGAGCGCATCAACCAAGTTCGAAGACCTTGAGGTCGGCTATGACATTCCCGCGCGACCGGGAATGGATGAAGCCGATATCCAGACGCCTTGTCTCGTGCTCGACCTCGACGCGCTGGAACGGAATATCCGGAAGATGGGTGACTATGCTGCCGCCCACGGCATGGGTCTGCGCGTCCACGGCAAGATGCACAAATCCGCCGATATCGCGAAGCTGCAGCAACGCATCGGCGGCGCGGTCGGCATCTGCTGCCAGAAGCCGTCGGAAGCCGAGGCCTTCGTGCGCGGGGGCATTGCCGACGTTTTGGTATCGAATGAGGTCCGCGACCTCAAAAAAATCGATCGCCTGGCACAAATTCCCAAACGGGGCGCGCGGGTGCTCGTTTGTGTGGACGATCCGGTCAATGTGGCGGAGCTGTCTGAAGCCGCCTCGCGCCACGGCACGCAGCTCGAAGTTCTTGTCGAGATCGATTGCGGCCAGGGCCGCTGCGGTGTGACGACCCCGGAAGAGGTTGTCGGTCTCGCCCGCGCAATCGAGGCGGCGGACGGACTGAAATACAGCGGGATTCAGGCCTATCAGGGCACGATGCAGCATATCGAGAGCTACTCCGCGCGCGTCGATGCCTTCGAACGTGTCAGCGCACAGGTCCGCGGCATTGTCGCCGGACTGGAGGCAGCCGGACTGACGCCCGAGCTGGTGTCCGGAGGCGGCACGGGGTCCTACAGTCTGGAAAGCAACTCAGGCATCTACAACGAGCTGCAATGCGGGTCCTATGCGTTCATGGATGCCGATTATGGCCGGATCGAGAATGCGGACGGCGAACGGTTCGATGACGGGGAATGGGAGAACGCCTTCTTCCTCCTCACCCAGGTGATGAGCCATGTGAAGGCCGACCGGGCTGTCGTCGATGCGGGTTTGAAAAGCCAGTCCCTCGATAGCGGACTGCCCTTCGTCCATAGCCGCGACGATGTGGAATACATTTCCTGCTCGGACGAGCACGGCGTGGTCTCCGATCCGACCGGGGTGTTGAAGGTGGGGGACAAGCTGCGCCTTGTGCCCGGGCACTGCGATCCGACCGTCAATCTGCATGACTGGTTTGTCGGGGTGCGGAACGGAAAGGTGGAGACCCTCTGGCCCGTGACCGCGCGCGGCAAGGCTTACTGACCGGCAGATGCCGGCTGTGCCTCAGGCTGCGCTGGCGGTCCCGAAAACCTTCGTTGCGAAGCTCGGGTAGCGCTCGGCGACCGCAGCGGCCACCGGCCCGCGCAACAGGGTGAGGGTGGCGTCATCGGGCGCGGGGGTTTCGGGCACCTGGTCCGGCGTCTCGAATTCAAAGCCGGTATGTTCATGAATCTCGTCCACCGTGTGACCGGGGTGCACGCTGCGCAGGCGGAACCGTTTTGCGGCGTTGTCGAAATCGAAGACGCAACGCCCGGTGACCAGTGCGTGCGGACCGCCGGTGCGGTGGGTGGTTTCCTCGCTCACCCCGGGCGCGCTGATAAAATCCACCTTGGGGACCAGAACCCGCGCTGTGTGTTCTTCGCGGAAAAGAATCACCCGCGGCACCAGGAAATAGAGATAGGCCGAGCCGAAGGAGCCCGGAAAACGCACCTTGGTGTCCGGGTAGTCGCCGATCCCGACGAGGTTGATATTCGCCTGACCGTCGATCTGGCCACCGCCGAGAAAGAAGGCATCGATCCGGCCCTGGGCGGCACAGTCGAACAATTCGCGCCCGCCATCCGTGAAGGGACTGTGGGCCTCGCTGCCCAGCATGGACACCCGCAATGCGCCCCCGGACCGGGCCTGAGCCAGCAGTGCTGCCGATCCCGGGATGGGGGATTGCGCGCCGACCGCGACATGGCGCAGTCCGGCGAGCATGTCGGCGACGGTCGCGATCAGCAGTTCTTCGGTCTGAAACTCGGCCATCACCCGGCAGCCTTCGCGCCATGGACGAACTCATCAATGTATCCGGCAAAGCCCTCTTCGGTCTTGGCGCGGGCCAGATAGTCGCGCAGATGCGCGTCATCGGGGCCGTAGCGCCCGAAGAGTCCGCAAGGCCAGGCGCCTTTTTCTGCTTCCGCGACGGCGGTCACATACAGCCCCGGAATTGTGCCGGGCGCGAGTTTCTCGTCGGCCAGCAGATCGCCGTCATAGATTTCTTCGGCTGTAACCATCGTGTCCTTTGCGGCATGGGCCATCAGCATCATCTCGCGGCGCACGCCGATCCAGACATTCCCGTGCCGGTCGGAAAGCGGGGCATGAATAAGCGTGATATCCGGCCGGATTGCCTTCACCATCACGATCGGACCGTCTTCCTCGCCGAAGGGATCGCTGCCGATCATCCAGTCATCGCGATGCGCCTCCAGATCGGAACCGACGATGCCGCGCACCGGCATAAAGGGGATGCCTTTCTCCGCCGCCGTCAGGCCCGCATGGATGGCCGGGCAGGTGCCGTCGATGATTTTCAGGGTTCCGGCCTTGATGGCGGCGGTGAAGCGTGGCGCCGGGCCGTATTCTTCCAGAGTCACGGCCGCCGTTTCGAGCGTTGCGACACAACCGGCGCCTATCAGCATATCGCCCTGGAACCCGACCGAGGGGACGCCGACCAGGTGCAGATCCTTTGCATCGCGCGCAATCAGGGCACGCACCGTCGCCAAGGAGACTCCCGAGTAATCTGGGGCGAGGGCGACCTTCGCACCGTCGGGGATGCGTGCCGCCAGATCTTCAACGCTTGTCAGAAGGTCGCTCAAGGTCTTCCGTCGGGAATCGTTTCATCGAACCCGCAATGTTAGATTGGTTGAAGCCAGGAATAAAGGAAGCCCGCCCATGGATTTCGCACTGCCTGAAGATATCATCGCGCTGTCGGACTCTGTCGCACGGTTCGCGGATACCGAAATCAGGCCTCATATGCCGGAATTCGAGGCAACAGGTGCGTTTCCACACGCCATTGTCGAGAAGATGGGAGATGCAGGCTTCTTCGGGGCGGCCTTTCCCGAAGACCTCGGTGGCAGCAACGCGGGGTTTCTCGCGGTTTCGGCAATTTCCGCGACGATTTCACGTCTCGCACCGGAATTCGGCTACTGCATGAACATGCAGGCCATGACCTGTCCGTTCACGATCTTCAACTGGGGAACCGACGATCAGATATCCCGATTCGTGACCGACCTGATTGCGGGTCGGAAGGTCGGGATGTTTGCGCTCTCCGAGCCGGGCGGCGGGTCGGATGCGGCCGGCGCCATGAAGACCACCGCCACCCGTGATGGCGATGTCTATCGCCTGAACGGGTCGAAGCAGTGGATCACTTTTGCCAACGCGGCCGATACGGGCATCCTGTTCGCCAAGACCGACCCGGCGGCCGGCCATCGCGGCGTGACGGCCTTCATCGTCGAACCCAAATCCTTTGAAGGTTTCACGGCAAACCCCATCCCCATGACCGGATTGTCGCGATCGCTGTGTTCCAACGCGGTCTTTCTCGACGATTTTCCGGTGCCCGTGGAAAACCGGCTGGGCGCGGAAGGAGAGGGTTTCAAGATCGCCATGAACGCGCTGGAATATGGCCGTTTGACGGTTGCCTCCCGTTCGGTGGGCCTCGCCCAGGCCTGCCTCGACCACGCAGTCGATTACGCCAATGCCCGCATTGTCGGCGGCAGCCCCATCGGCGAATACCAGATGGTGCAGCATTTGATCGCGGATATGACCGTCAATATCGAGGCGGCGCGACTTCTGGTGCACCGGATGGCCTGGCTGATGGATCGTGGTGAGGCGGCCAACCGTGCTGCCTCCCTTGCCAAATATGCTGCCGTGAATGCGGCCAAGCATGCCGCGAACGCTGCCGCGGAGATTTTCGCCGGCTATGCACTGGCCGATGAGTATCCGATCAAGAAGATCACCGCCTATGTGAATATGTTGGCTGTGGGCGAAGGAACGCCGAACGTGCAGCGCATCCTGATTGCTGAGGATGCGCTGGGGACAAAAGATGCCAACCGGCATCCGGTTCGCAATCGCCTTCGGGCCAATGATGTGGAATAAATAGGGTCAACCAAACGCACGCAGATGCGGAATTGTATCTTTGGAGAGAGACGATGACCGATCAGGCCACCACCCCCGATTCCAGTGTTCTCGGACGACCCAACAGCTATATCGGCAAGGTCGTCCCGCGCCCCAATGTACGCAAGCTTGTGCGCGGCAAGGGCCAGTTTGTCGATGATCTGAAACTGCCCCGGATGGTGCATGCCGTCTTCCTGCGCTCGCCCCATGCCAGCGCGATGATCAAGAACATCGACACCAGCGCGGCCAAGGACATGCCCGGTGTTGTGCGCGTGGTGACCGGCAAGGAACTGGCCGAGTATTGCGAGCCCTGGGTTGGAGTGCTGACCCATTTCAAGGGACTGAAATCGGCCCCGCAGCATGCGATCGCCGTCAACCAGGTGGCATGGCAGGGTGAGGCCGTTGCGGCCGTGGTCGCCTACAGCCGGGCCGAGGCGGAAGACGCCGCGGTGATGATCGAGGTCGAATATGACGTGCTGCCGGCGGTCACCGATGCGGAAACCGCCGACCATCCCGACACTCATGTCATCCATCCCGAGCTGGGCGACAATGTCGCCTTCGAGAACGGTGTTGAGGCCGGAGACGTGGATGCGGCCTTCGCGGACGCCCATCTGGTTGTCGAGGAGACCTTCCATTTCGACCGGCACACCGGCGTGACGCTGGAGCCACGTGTGATGCTCGCCGACTACGACACGGCGGATGAAAAGCTGACCGTGCACATGTCTTTCCAGGCGCCGCACATGATGCAGCACATCTTTGCCAAGCACCTCAATGTGCCCGAGGGCGACGTGCGGGTGGTCTGCAA
>Ga0181558_10001786_pt1 | contig 20571 bp, 17 predicted proteins | sample 011ome_22_FD_133754 | JGI IMG/M metagenome (GOLD analysis project Ga0181558, IMG submission 133754) | Coastal salt marsh microbial communities from the Groves Creek Marsh, Skidaway Island, Georgia - 011507BT metaG (megahit assembly) | ecosystem: Environmental > Aquatic > Marine > Intertidal...
GACAGCGGCCGTCGTAGAAAACTGTGAGAGTTTGTGTATTCACAGTATTGTATAGATAGCACTATCGAGAGCGCCGCACACGATCACGGTCATAATGAGCCGAAACGGCAGATAGGAACCCCCCACGCTGCCAGGGGTAGCGTAAAACTGTAGCGTTCCGCAATGTATAGAATCGTATAACCGATTGCCGCGATCACCAGCCCTGACACGATGTGGTCTTCATCCATCAACAGCATTGCTCAGGCCATCAGTGCCAGCACGTTGCTTAGCAGCAATAAGGCAGCACTCATGCCGCTGGTATCCAGCTCTCGCGCTTTTCCCCACAGGATGACGCCATGGAAGTTCAGAATCATCGCACTGTAATTGAGAAACACGATGCCGGGCGCAAGCTGCAACAAATCAGTTTCGGTAATAGAAGCTCAGACGGAGCCAATAAGAGGGATAAGGCCGGCGTAACCCAGTAGATTGATGATCAAGGCGTTTTTTTATTTCATTTAGGATTACGTAGTAAAGACGAGAGCAGTTCTCTGTCACTGGTCTAAAATATCGGTTACAACGTAAATTAAGATATATGAAAACCGCTCAAAAAAAGTCTTATAGGAGCCTGCGGCTGGTTCTCGGTGACCAACTTAACTTGCAGCATAGCTGGTTCCAATCGACGGATGCGTCAGTCCTGTACGTCATAGCCGAGTTGCATCAAGAGACGTGCTACGTTAAACACCACATACAAAAACTGTGCGCTTTCTTTGCCGCGATGGAAGTGTTTGCTTCCACACTCAAAGACCAGGGCCATCACGTCTTGCATCTCGACCTTGATGACACCGCCCCTTTTGCCTCTCTGAATGACGTCTTGTCCGAACTATGCAAGCACTACAAGGTTGCTGAATTCTCCTATCAGCAGCCCGATGAGTATCGGCTTGCCGCGCAGCTTGAGAAGTTGTTGCTGCCAGCCCAGATCAACACTGTCTGTGCGGACTCGGAGCATTTCCTACTGCCCTTCGCTGAGATTGAAGACCATTTTGAGAGAGGCAAGGCCGTGCGCATGGAAGGGTTCTACCGCAAGATGCGGCGCCGCACTAAAATTTTGATGGATGGTGATGGACCGCTTGGTGAGCGTTGGAATTTCGATGTTGAGAATCGTAACAGGCTCAGCAAGGCAGCAATAGCGGAGTTGCCACAACCTCTTCTATTCAGCAACGATGTTTCGGCAATCTTAAAGCGGTTGGAACGGCATAAAGTCAAATATTTTGGGGTCGCTCGAAGCAGCTTACCCTGGCCCGTCACTCGTACCCAGGCATTGGAGTTGCTGCAATTCTTTAGCATAGACTGCCTGCCAAACTTTGGCACCTATCAGGACGCTATGACAGCACAGAGCCCATATGACTGGTCCCTCTATCATTCCCGTTTGTCCTTCGCCCTGAACTCAAAGATTCTGCACCCTCAAGAGGTTATCGATCACTGCATTACGGCTTATGAAAAAAATGAGCAAATCAGTCTTGCACAGATCGAGGGATTCGTGCGCCAGATCATCGGCTGGCGCGAGTTTATCCGCGGCATTTACTGGTGCAACATGCCCTACTATGAAAGCCTGAATGCGCTTCAGGCAAACTTGGACCTGCCCGATTACTTCTGGACAGGCGACACCAATATGCGCTGCATGAAAAAAGCCATCCAGAATTCCCTGGATCACAGCTACGCCCACCACATTCAGCGCCTGATGATCACCGGTAACTTTTGCCTGTTAACGGGTATTGCACCAGATCAGGTGGACGCCTGGTATCTGGGCATCTATATAGATGCCCTACAATGGGTTGAGCTACCCAACACGCGAGGCATGGCTCTGCATGCCGATGATGGACTGGTGGGCTCCAAACCTTATGCCGCCGGCGGCAATTACATCAACAAAATGAGCGACTACTGCAAAAGCTGCAGCTATGACGTTAAACTTAAGACTGGTGATGGCGCCTGCCCTTTCAACTCTCTGTACTGGCACTTCATGCATCGCCATCAGAAGCGCTTCAGAGGCAACCATCGTATGCGCATGCTTTATGGCTCCTGGCAGCGAATGGGAGACAATGTCCAGAGTGACATACTGCAACAGGCCGAAACCTATCTGAAAGACCTCAATGCCCTATAGTTTTATGATGAGCTGGCGGTTTGCTGGAAGTTGTGCTGCCTTCATCCTTCTTCTGACTGGTTGTACTTTGCCTCGATTAGGCGCCCGGGCCGACTACACCCTATAAGCCACACCGCTAGTAAGGGTAAGGGTTAGCTAACAGTCAGTCATCCGCACCGTTGCAGGGCTTCGCCCGTTCCGCAGCGACGGCTTTAACGTCAGTGCCGAGCGCTGCAAAGTCAAAACTCTGGTGCAACACTATAGTCAAGGCTGTGGTGGTTCCACTTTGAACTGAGGCCCTTTCACCTGGTTATGGAACTGGCGCTGACCACACCTCATAAGCAAGCCTGCGGGCTAGGCAGCGGCGTACCAGGATTGACGACCGCTCGCCTGCTGCAGGATCGCGGTTGGGACGTGACGATCTACACCAAAGATGGACCACCTTTGACCGCTTCAAACATCGCCGTCGGTCTATGAATGGTTTCAACTGAGCCCTGCTTTGATGACGCAATTCGAGGTGGCGTATGCCCATTCCTATCGCTATTTTCAAAACTTGGCGGAACCCAAGTATAGGGGGCAGGTAATTCACCAGCTACCGAATACTAAGAGACGAAATAAACAATGACGCTGTCCCCTGTCTGCAGGATCTTTGTTCACAGTTTTTTCTCAGAACTCTGTCCACGGCCTTAGTTAGCAACCTTTGCCAGTCCAGAGGCTGCATTACTTTGGCTGCTCGTCATGAAAAACCACACTAGGTGAAACGCCATGCATGGACGACTCACCATTATCCGTCTATTCTGCCTCTCATCTTTAAATCAAGCGAAGCACGGAAAACATGGGGTCAGACAAGACAACGCAATCGGAAGCGTCCGTGTGGTCGCTGCGCCTGGACGGCAGCGATCACTTCTCGTGCAATCCGGATTGGGGCCCTGGCGAAGTCATCAAGTATTTCTGGCAGGACGTCTTTGGCACCGTAAAAGTCGGCTCGCGAGTTCTGGAGATCGGTTGCGGCTCGGGGCAGGTGTCTTACTGGGGCGCTGAAGCCGGACGCGGGCTCAAGATTGTTGCGTCTGACAGGATCGTCGATCCTGGCGGTTCACAGTTTCAACATCCCAATATCCGGTTCATGGGCGAGGTTGCCGCCGAGCAACTCCCCTTTGCCCAGGATAGCTTCGATCTGGTCGTGTCCAACTTCGCCATTGAGTATGCCGCGTTCGATTCGGCCCTCAGCGAAGCTGCACGGGTTCTGGTCCCCGGCGGTTCGATCATTCTGGTGCTCCACAGTGCGGATAGCGGCATAACCCAGAGCAGCCGTCAGGCCATTTCGGACCACGAGGCCCTGGTCCGCGCCCGCGTGCCGGAGCAGGTGCGGGCAGCGGCGCGGCTTCCGCCGGAAGACCCTACGCGTCACCATTTGCTTCAAAGCGTTTGTGCGCGCAGGGCGGACTTTTCGCAAGGCCAAGACGTCTTCCTGGGAGTCGAGTATTTTGACTTTGCAGAGAGCTTGCTCGGCAATGTGCCGCCCGAGCTGAGCGATCTCAACGCGCTCGAGCAATCGGTGGCGCTGCGACGTGACATCTCGGCCGAGCAATCCCGCGTTGCGCTGGATGTTGCTGCATTGCAGCATCTCGAACAGCATCTCCAGCAGTCTGGCCTGGCCGGTTTCACCTCGGAGATGACCTGTACTTACGATGATCAGCACACCGAGAAGGTGGCGTGGATAGGCATTTTCACGCAGACGCCGGTGGGGTCCTGAATCTCCGAATAGGGTAAATAGGCCCCTATTCTCCAGGACTACCCGCAGGGTGCGCAGGGTGTTCAGGATACCCGCTTTTTAGCCGGGATCGCACGATTATCAGCCGCGTCCACCTCTGTTAACCTCGCCATTTTCAATAAATGCACTGAATATTAACCACTTAAGTCAATCCTTATATTTCAAGCAGTTAACACGCTTTCATAAGTTTTCATTCCTATTCAGACGGATTCAATACAAGTTTTCGTCAATCGAATACCCTCCTATCGTTATGCCTTTTAATTGTCAGCTGGTACGCCCATTTTTGTGTCAGTTGCAAAAAAAGACTGACCTAGTATTAAAACCTTGAAAAAAAGAGGAGGGGATAAGCAAGCGCATTGTGCTTGGCAACATACATATCTTTTTGAAATAGGTACCAATCATTATAAAAACAGGAGAATCAAATGGGGTGTTTACAATCCTATAAACTCAAAAACAGATCCAAGCTCGCTATATCGATAGCAGCGGCTGTGGGGATGGCAGCTGGTTTCGGTAATGGCGCCGTTGCTCAGGAAGATGCCACTATTGAAGAAGTGGTCGTCACAGGCTCCCGCATTGTTCGCCGTGACTTTGAATCCAACAGTCCGATCCGGACCATCGATGCTGCCCAGTTCGAAGAGCAGAGCGGTCTTAACATCGAGTCCTATCTGAACCAGCTCCCGGATTACAATCCGGCCAACTCGCCCGTCACCACAGAGAAAGAAATCAATGCCACGCCGGTTAATACACTCGGTATTGCCTCTGTATCCATGCGTGGTTTCGGGCCCAACAGAAACCTGGTACTCATTGATGGCAAACGAATGGTGCCAACCAACGCCCTGATGGTGACCGACATCAATGCCATCCCGTCAGCACTGATCCAGCGTGTTGAAACCATTACCGGTGGTGCATCAGCGGTATACGGTGCCGATGCGGTGAGTGGTGTGACCAACTTCATTCTGCGTAAGGATTTCGAGGGTCTGGAATTCGACACGCAGTACGGTACCACAGACGCTGGTGGCGGTGAGGAGGCCCGCGTTTCAGGCATCATGGGTACCGATGTCTTCGACGGTCGCGGTAATATAACGGTGGGTTTCGAATATTACGATCGTAAGGAAGCGCTTGAAGTCGATCGCAGCTTCTATACAGATGCCTGGGGCGATAAGACTGTCGGGGGCGAACTGTTCCAGCAGGGATTCAACGGTATGACCGTTGCTTTCAACCGTGCTAACGATGCCACCATGGATGCCCTCTTCTCTGACCGGCCTGCCGGTACCGGCTTCCGCAACGTAGGGGCGGGCTTTGTCGCACGCTACCGGTTCAATCCAGATGGCACATTGTTTCCCATTGTTGGCGACAATCTCAGTTTATCCAATGGCATAGTCGATGGTGTGGAATATGCCCCTTATACCGTTCTGGATAGCACAACGCTGGATCCGAACGATACCGCGGACGTTCTCAAGTGGAATACGCAGGACGCCATTGTCAGTGCGCCACAGAATCGCTGGTCCTTCTTTACCCGGAGCAATTTCGAAATCACGGAAGAAATTTCGGTGTTCGCTAACGCGACCTTCGCCCGGAGCAACTCCGCGACGCGTCTGAACTACGGTTCAACCGCCAGTTTTGGCTGGGAGGCTACTGTACCGTTCAACGCGGCGGTCGACAGCCCGATAGACCCGACATTGAACTATAAAGATCCAGCCATTGTTAAAGCGGTCCAGGCAAATCCGGCTGCGTATGCCAACCCTGGCTTTATACCGAGCGGCGCAGCGGGTGCCGGGCATCCCGTAGTGCCTGAACTGGCCATCCTGCTGTTGAGCCGCTCCAACCCTGCTGGTGGCTGGATTCCGGAAATTTTTCCCAAAAACAGTCTGGAAAATCGCGCCTCCGATAACGACAACATCGTCTGGCAGTTCGAAACTGGCGTCAATGTGGACCTCCCCTTCCGCGACTGGACAGGTGAGTTTTATTACTCCCATGGCGAGGTCGACAATAGCAACGTCTCTACCGGTTTCCAGTCACTGGAACGGTGGCGCAGGCTCGTCAATGAGCCGGATTACGGCCGCAATGCGATAGTACAGGCAAATACCCAAGGTTCGTCGCCTGGCTTCGGTACCAACCCGGTTAAGTGTACCAGCGGCTTTTATGACACCATTTTCTTCTCCGATACGCGGCCGAGCGAGGATTGTGCCAAGGCCATTGGTGCGCCTCTGCAGAACCGTTTGACGAGTGACCAGGACATCGTCGAAATCAACTTGCAGGGTGGTTTGATGGACCTGCCAGCCGGTGAATTGCGTGTTGCAGCCGGTTACCAGTGGCGTAAAAACCGTGTGACCTATACCCCGGACCTTCTGCAAAGCTCCAGGGCATTCGAGGACCAGGTCATCGGCGTCTATCCGGTGGGCGATATGGATGCAACAACATCAGTTGATGACTATTACGTAGAAGCACTGGTCCCTGTCCTTGGCGATGTCGGCCTCATCCAGGGGCTTGATCTGGAACTGGGTGCACGTTTTTCCGACTATAGCGATAATGATTCAGAGTGGACCTACAAGACCCTGGCCAATATCCAGGCCAATGACTGGCTGCGTCTGCGGGGTGGTTACAACCGCGCGACCCGCGCACCTAATGTCGGCGAGAAGTATCTAGGCTTTCAGCAAGTCTACCTGCGCGGTGTTCGCAACAACTTCGGTGACCCCTGTGGCCTGCGTTCCAACGCACCCTTTGGCGCTGGTGGCGCCCTGCCAGATCCGATCCTGGCCCCAGGTGAGCCAGAGACACAGCTGGCCAGTGGACAGACCGCGGCGGGCGCTCAAAGTACCCTCCTGATCTGCCAGGCTCAGATGGGTCCTGAAGGTGCAGGCCAGTATTATATTGGTAATGCGGGCGGTGGATCGGGCGGAAATGCCAACTGGGTATACCAGGAAGGTAATCCCGACCTGGGCCCCGAAACCGCTGATACCTTCTCCGCTGGTTTTGTCGCCAATTCCCCCTGGGATAATGTCTGGCTGCAAAACCTGACCCTGTCCTTTGACTGGTGGCGGATCGAAATCGAGGATGCCATTCAGCAGTACACCCCCGATTATGCCAACTACCTGTGCTACGGTGTTCGCACGGTGACCAACGCTGCAGAGGCCGCCGCACAGGCTGCAACGACGGACTGCCAGAATGTAGCCCGCAACCCGGCGACGGGTGGCGCAACAAGGCAGTTGCTCAGGTATTCCAACCAGGCGACCATCGAAACTGAAGGTATCGATATTGCTGCCAACTGGCGAGCAGAGCTCGGCGATCTCGGTATTCCTCTCCCGGGTGGCTTGAACCTGAGTATGCAGATGACCTACATCGACACCTACAAGACCAAGGAGTCACAGGAGGATTTCGATGTCGAGATCGATTGGGCTGGTTCTCTCGGGCCTACCCTGACCGGTACCAATCCGGGTGCGTATGACTACAGGCTCTTTACCTCGCTGACATACTTCAAGGATGACTGGAGTGTTGGCTTGCGCTGGCGTCACCTGCCAGACGTAATCACGGCAAACCAGGCAAAACAAAATGCGCTCGTCGCCAACAACGCGGCTGCAGCTGCTGGCGCAGCAGGAGCCGTCCCGTTGAGTTATACGCCTTTTACCGACATCGGCATCAACCAGTATGACATCTTTGACATGTCCTTCAATTGGACTATCAATGAAACGTTGACGCTGCGTGGTGGTATCACCAACCTGTTGGATACCAGTCCGGAGATCACCGGTCGTCAAGCCGGGTACCCACCAGGAACGGACCTGTCGGCGGTCTGTGGTGGCGCACCGGGTTGTGTCAACCCGACCGCTCCCCAGCTGGCCTCCACTGGTGCCGGGATAACCAGCCCGGGTTACTATGACGTGTTGGGACGCCGTTTCTTCCTTGGTGTGAAAGCACGTTTCTAACCTAAAGTAATAGTAATCTTGTAACACCATTAACGGCGGGCCTTTGGCCCGCCGTTTTTTTTCAGGCAATCCTTGTCCCCTTGGTTGACCCGTGACCTGCCTTTCGTGTCTGCCTATATGCATTGCCGCCATACCCGCTTTCGGTAATCCCCTTGATCTGAATAAAAGCCTGAAAAATCATTCTGATTTGATAGAATGACTGCTCAATTTTTAAAGGGAAATTACGAACATGAAAATCAATAAAATCCTGCCATGTTCGCTGTGCATTCTGGTATCAGCCGCGGTGTTTGCGGCGGACAATACCGGCTCTGTCATGATGGATGCCAGCCCCTGCCTGAATATCGTCAGCGCGATTGAGCGTCTGGCCTGTTTCGAGGAACAGGCGAACGCCGCGCAAGGTCGTGGCAACGGCAACGCCATGCCGCAGCAGAACCTGCCGGTCGTGTCGATTCCCCGCAGTTCCAGACAGCAGCGTGCACAAACTTCACAACAGGATGCCCCGCAGCCGGCGTCCGAAAGACCGCAAGAAGTCGCCAGAGAAGTAGCACAGGATGCCGAAAGCGCCAGCATGCCTGCGGCTGACAGTTTCGAAGAGAATTTCGGCTTGTCTGAAGAGAAACTCAATGAGGGCAAAGCGAAGGAGCCGGCTAATGAGTTGATCGCCAGGGTCGACAGTGTCAGGCAGCTTGGCCCCAATCTTTTAGTGATTACCCTGGAAAACGGCCAGGTCTGGCAGCAAATGAACAGCAAACGCTTTGCTCTGGCGGAAGGTGACGAGGTCCGGATTTACACCACGCGCTGGGGCAATTCATACCGTCTTTCCTCACAAACCCATAATGGTTACATCCAGGTGCAGCGACAGCAGTAACGTCACTGTGCCAAAGCGCGTGTTGATCAACACAGGAAACCACCATGATTCGACATACCCTCTGCCTTTCAATACTCCTGAGCCTCTCCGCGCCAACCCTGGCTGGCAGGGAGAATTTTGTTCCGGGGACCGCGGTGCCTGATTATGGCGTCTATGCGCCTGTGCATGGTGTTGAATTGCCGTCGGGTACCCAGATGAAAATCGCGTTCGATGTTGCTCAAGCCGGACCGAACGATGCCGTGAACCGGAAATTTGAGATGGTGGCCCGCTCTGTCAATTTGCATACGGCGAAAGGGGTCTCGGCAGAAAATCTGGCAACCGCCATCGTGGTGCATGGTGGCGCAGGCGCCGATTTGCTGACTACCGAAGCGCGTGGTGCCGAGAATCCCAATGCCGGCATCATTGCGCAGTTGCTGGCGGCTGGAGTCACGATACAACTGTGCGGGCAATCGGCGGAAGGCATGGACATCAAGGCGGCAGACCTGCTGCCAGGCATCACCATGGCCCCGTCCGCCATCACGGCGCATGCGCTGTTGCAGCAGCAGGGATATACGCTGAATCCTTTCTAGTCTGGAACGGAAATTAAAAGGGCAGTATTAGCACGTTTTATGCCCTGAAACTCTCCAGCCAGGCTTGGCTCTGCATCTCCGTGAGGCGGGACTGGGTCCGGCGAAACTCGAACTGTAAGGCCTCACCCAGATAAAGCACATTCAGCGGCACACCTGCTGACAGATACAGCAGGTTGCCGTTGTCATACAGCACATCCACGAGGCTGATGAAGCGCCGGATGGCATTGTCTTCCAGGGTGAAGGTTTTCCGGGTTTTGCCTGTGGTGGTTATGCCTTCGCCTTCTTCTATGCTCATGACCGGGCTATCCGACGCCGCGTGTTTGGCCAGTTGCGGTATCCCGCTGAGCAGGATGATGTCGAACCGGTCGCCCAGGGTCAGGTAGTCACGCTGGGATCGTGGGCCCTGGCACAGCGCTTCAAAATCCAGCCAGACCAGTCGTTGTGCCTGTCGCATTACGTTTATCTGACGATCATGTAATGTTAGGGGCGTTTCATGCCAGGTGCCTGCGTCATTCAGCCTGTCGAACAGCGCGGCAAAATCCTCTTCCTCTTCCAGAAAATAGGTCTTGTGCTTGCCCTGCTGTTGCAGACGATAGTCAACATGGCTGTTCAGATGCAGGGTTTGCGTGTTGGCCTGGATGAGTTCGATGGCAGGCTGGAAAATCTGCGGCTGCAGATCGTCCTTGTAGAGCCTGTTCGGCGGAAAGTTGCTGGTGGTGACCAGCACGACACCGTGCTGAAACAGACTGTCGAACAGGCGATAGACGATCATGCCATCGGTGATATCAGTGATGAACAATTCATCCAGGCACAGGACATCGATGTCTTCGGCCATTTTTTGGCCGATGCGCGCCAGCGGATCCTTGTGTCCGGTTTCACTCCGCAAGGCCTGGTGTACCGACTGCATGAACAGATGAAAATGCACGCGGCGCTTGCGCCTCTCAGGCAGGCCGGCAAAAAACAGGTCCATCAGGAAGGTCTTGCCGATGCCGACTGACCCGTGCAGGTACAGCCCCTTGGGTTTCGCTCTGCTGAACAATCCCCGCCTGGGCGCCGCCAGGGTCGCATGCAGGGTGTCCAGTGCCTGCACGGCAGCAGCCTGCACCGGATCAGGCGTTTTGCCTGCAGCCAGCTGCTGGCGATAGAGGGAGGAGGGCGGTGTGATGGACATCGGATTATCAAATAGGGCAAAGGGGTCAGAGCCTCTTCTTGCTCAAGTGGCTCTGCCCCCTTTTGTTTACCCCTTTGGTTTCTGCTTAAAAACTGGCTTGTTAATAATGTATGGATTATAACTAGACCGACAGGCTCCTGGCACAATAATAACAACCACTGCAGGCAAACTTTCCATGGACAAGACTGTACGCCAGTCATACTGGACCCTTTTTCTCCTCACGCTTGTCTACGCCATCAGCCTGGTAGACCGCTCTGTGATCGGTATTCTGCTGGAAGCCATCAAGTAGGACATGGCTGTCTCCGATATGGTGATGGGTCTTGTCACCGGATTTGGCTTGGCGCTGCTCTCCGGCCTGGTCAGTATTCCAGTGGCGGTCTGGGCCGACTATGCCAACCGCCGCAACATTGTCGCCATGGGGCTGATGGTATTCAGCGTGGCCACCTCCCTAACAGGGTTTGCCGCCAATATTTACCACATCCTCGTCGGCAGGTTGTTCCTGGCCGCCGCGGAAGCCACCCAGCTTGCCCCCTCCGTGTCGATCCTGGCAGACCGGTTCCCGCCCAAGTCCCGGGCCAGGGTCATGGCGGTTTTGGGGCTGGCCCTTCAATTGGCATCATTCTTGGCTTGTCGGCCGCCGGTTTTCTCAACGCCGAGTTTGGCTGGTGCATCACGCTGATGTTTCTGGGTCTGCCAGGTATGCTGCTGGCCTTGCTGGTCAGGTTTACCCTGCAAGAACCCGTGCGGGCAGATGAAGCGTCGGCAAACCTTGCCGCCCCGGATGCAGCCGGAAAATCCCAACCCTTGAGAAAACACGGCTTCATGTCAGCCCTGCGATGTCTCCTCGGGCAACCCGCCTTTGTCTGCATGTTGCTGGCCACCGCCCTGAATGCGTGACCGCTGTTTGCCACCACCATTTGGGGGCCGGCTTTCATGGGGCGTGTGCATGGTCTGGATCCGGCGCAAAACGGCCTGCTGTTTGGCCTGGTCTATGGGGTGCTCGGTGTTGGCGGGCCATTGAGCGGGGGGGGGTATTCCGACCTGATGAGCAAAAAACAGGAAAACTGCAAGCTGCGCTTCCCGGCACTGGCGGCGGCCATTGTGTTTCCGGCCTACCTGATTTTTCTGCTGGCCGACACCCTGTAGGTCGTCGTTGTGGCGCTGGGTATCATTGCTTTCATGGCCAATACCCAGATGGGGCCGGTATGGGCCATGTTGCAAAGTGTGAGTCCAACACGCATGCGTGCCACTGGCGCGGCCTGCTTTCAGTTATTGCTGCAACTCATTGGCATGGGACTCGGTCCGTTCCTGGCTGGTTATTTAAGCGATCAGTTGTCCGGCAGCTACGGCCAGCAATCCATTCGCTACGCCATGTTCCTGCTGCCACTGGCGGCCCTCGGGTCGTCGGCCATGCTGTTACTGGCTTCGCGGTTCGCTGTAGCAGATATCAAAAGAGCTGCGGTCCTGTATCAACTTACCTGACCCCTTGATAACAAGATCAATGCCGTTACCGGGGACTTTGCGCGGAAGAACTATGCTCTTCAATGCCGGCTTCAGGGATTCAATAGTCGGACGAAACAGGGTGCCTGATTTCATGATTCCACGACAACTTCCAGCACATAGGGCCCGGGAGCATTCAGTGCGGTGATCAGTGCAGCGTCGAGATCCTGTGGATTATCAACGCGGGCACCATCACAACCCATGCCTTTGCCAACCGAAACAAAATCTATGCCGCCTAGATTACTGCCTACTACCTCTTCAAGGTCAAAAATACGGCCGAACATTTTCAGGGCCTCATAGCTGGCATTGTTGATAATAATGAAAGTGATGGGCAGATTCTGGTTGGCAGCTGACCACAGTCCCTGGATGGCAAACATCGCCGAGCCATCACCCAACAGTGCAATCACCTTGTCGTCAGGACGGGCCATGGCGACGCCCACGGCAGCGCCAAGACCATGACCAAGACCGCCGCTGGCACAGGTATAGAAAGTATCTCTTTCCAGGATGGGCAGGTAATCATGCATGGGGCCGCGACAACTGGGAGCTTCCTCGACAATGATGGAGTCAGGGGCGCGCAGTTTAGCCAGCTGTTGCAGAACATATTTGTCAGTAAATGGTTTGCCATCGAGCACCGGGGTCGCCGGCCTGGGGTCAGGTACAGTACGAGGTTTGGGGGCGGCTTTGCTGTTAAGAAACTGTATTGCGGGCTTCATGCTGCTGATAACGGCCGTGCCCACCGGTGACCAGGCAGCCGTATTGGCGTTGTCCACAATCTGGAACAACTGGCTGCCATCGGGAATGTGAGGGCCGCTGCCTTCCACGTGATAGGTAAAGGCCGGGGCACCCAGCACTACAATCACGTCATGTCCTGCCAGGGCCTTGACTATTTCCTGGCGACTGGCAGCAAGAAAACCGGCAAACAGGGCATGATCTTCCGGAAAGCTGTTGCGTGCCGACATGGGACTGGCATAGACCAGGCTGTTATGGCTTTCTGCCAGACTGATGACTTCATCCCATGCGTCTTCCCGGCCAACTCCGGCGCCAACCACCAATGCAGGTTTCCGGGCGTCGTTCAGTGCGTGCGCTACCTGTTCAAGCAACGGCATCTCACCCTGAATCAACTGGCTGATGGCACGGGCATCCGGTGCGTCGCAATAACAATCCCAGTCATCAATGGGCACGGAGACAAAGGTAGGTCCTTGGGGTGCCTGCATGGCCGTGTAATAGGCCCTGGCCATGGCCAGTGGCACGTCTTCAGCCCGGGCTGGCTCACAGCTCCATTTCACATAGGGCATGGGGAATTCAGATGCCTGTTGGGCATAGAGGAAAGGTTCAAACGGCAGAATCGAGCGGGCCTGCTGGCCAGCGGTAATCACCAGTGGTGTCTGATTTTTGAAGGCGGTAAAAATGTTGCCTGCCGCATGACCGGCGCCGACAGCAGAATGCAAATTCACCACCGCAGCATTGCGGGTGGCCTGGGCATAACCATCTGCCATGCCCACTACAATGCTTTCCTGCAGGCCCAGTACATACTTGAAATCTTTCGGGTAATCACGAAACATCGGCAGTTCGGTAGAGCCCGGATTGCCAAACACTCTATCAATACCAAAGCTGCGGAAAAGGCTTATTACTGCCTCCCGAACCGTTACCTGTCCGGGCAGTGGGGCCGGTCTGTTATGGATTACCTTGGGTTTTTCGTATTCTGACATGCTGATTCCTGATTCCTGCTTTCTAATTCAAGGGGTTTTGCGCTGAATTCGTGCCCCCATTATAAGGATTGCTGCTATTACTGCACCAATCCTGCTTCCCGGGTGCCAAACGCCGAGGTAAAAAGGTTCGCCAGTATTCCGGCATCCAGGCAAATCCGGGGATACTCAAGTCTGCAACGTCTTATTATAGCCATTCACCTGGCTGGCCTCTGCAAAGAGGGCGGCGGGGTAACAATCAGGGCGCTTGATTGCGGGGAATAAAGGGCACGTCAGGATCAAGTATCCTGCCCCCTGGATTCCTAAAACCATGCTATTCTCTGGAACCCGTCTTGAGCGGTTCAGTATCGGGCTAGTTAGGGGGACATCTGACACCATGCGCACAGCCATTCGCCTGTTTATCCTGTCATTGCTTGTTATCACGGGCTTCACTACCCAGGCGCAGACCCTGCGCTGGTCTGACCCGGCCACATGGCCCAACAACCAGGTCCCGGTAGCTGGTGACCAGGTGGTGATCGCAAGCGGCAGGGAAGTGCTGCTGGATGTTAGCCCGCCGGCGCTGAGTGGCCTTACTATCAACGGCAAGCTCATCTTTGCCGATGAGGCTGATCTGTCACTGACCACCGAGTGGATTCTGGTGTTCGGCGAACTGCAGGTTGGCACCGAAGCCAATCCCTTTACCCATAAAGCGATTATCACCCTCACCGACAACAATGAAGGCGAACAGCTGTTGGGCATGGGCGACCGTGGCATCATGCTGTCCGGCGGTACCCTGAACCTGCACGGCAATCGTACCCATACCTGGACCAAACTGGCGGCTACGGCCGAGACGGGCAGCACGAGCATTGACGTGCTGGATGCCAGCCAGTGGCAGGCCGGTGACGAGATTGTGCTGGCCTCCACCGATTACAACCCGCGCCAGGCCGAGCGCCGCACAATCACCGCTGTCAACGGCAACGCCATTACGCTGGATCAGCCGCTTGAGTATATGCACTTCGGCGAGATTACCTATGGCGTGGATGAGCGTGGCGAAGTGGGTCTGCTGACCCGGAATATCACCATCCAGTCTTCTGAAGATTCCCTTGAGTCATATTTTGGCGGCCACATCATGGCGATGATCACCAGCAAAATGTATGTTGAGGGTGTTGAGCTCAATCGCATGGGGCAGCACATGGAGCTAGCGCGTTACCCGATTCACTGGCATTTAGTCGGTGCGGGAGGGCAGGGCCAGTACGTCAGAAATTCTGCCATCCACGATACTTTCAACCGCTGTGTGACCGTGCACGGCACCAACGACCTGCGGGTGGAGAACAATGTCACCTACAACACCGTGGGGCACTGCTTTTTTATGGAAGACGGTATTGAGACCGGTAACCAGTTCGTGAAAAACTTGGCGATACAGGTCAAGTGCCATCCCAGCCTGGATTGTGTGCCCTACAACCTCGGGCCAAACGGTGAAATTGGTGGTGAAAACCGCCAGGTCATTAGGCGTATCAGCTTTGCCGGCGAGCATACCCTGCTGCCTTCCGACAACACGGCCGCGGCCTACTGGATCACGAATCCTGACAATACCTATGTAGACAACGTGGCGGCCGGATCCGATGCGACCGGCTTTTGGTTTTCCCTGCCGGAGCACCCGAATGGCGCCTTCCTGGGATCGGAAGATGCGCTCAACACCTGGCCGCGCCGCACCCCGCTGCGGGAATTCCGCGGTAACGTGTCCCATTCCAACTACGACGGCTTCATGTTCGACCGCCACATCAATGAAGACAACACCTTCGATTTGTCCTTTACCGCATACACGCCGCTGATCGATCCTGCTGACCCTTACAGCGAGATGGTGGAATCTCACTTCGAGGATCTGACCGCTTACAAGAACCGTCATGGCGGTTTCTGGGGCCGCGGTGAGCTGCATGTCTTCAGCAACGCCAGACTCGCAGACAACGCCATCGGCATGACGCATTCCACCGGCACGTTTGGCAGTGAACGCTTTACCTCACGGCTAGTCGATGCGCTGGTGGTGGGTGAAACCGACAACATCGGCAATCCGACTACGCCAGAAGAAATCGCCTATGGCCGCAGCCTGCCGAAGCCGCTCATTCCGGATTTCCCGATCCGCGGTTACGAATACTATGACTACCGTCATGAAGTGGTGAACACGACCTTCGTCAATTTCCAGGATAACAACCGGCGTAAAACCGGCGCGCTGTCCTGGCTATTGTTCACCGGCGCGGGGGTCACGACCGAAAACACCGCCAGGGGTATCGACTTCATCAATGCCAAGCCGGTGTATTTCCCGAACATCGATGATCGGTTTGACAGCGACAACCGGGGTGCCGTGGCCTATCGGTCTGCCGCGATTCACGACCTGGACGGTTCGGTCGGGGGCATGGGTGATGCGTACATCCTGGTCCATGATGGTGAGAACGACAGCGTCGCTACGGATGACGCCACCTGCATTATTAAGCCCACCTGGAATGCCTCGGTGTGCCCCGGTGATGTCGGCCGCCTGAATTTCCGCGCGGGTCAAATCGCCACAGCGCCCGCGCCCGGGGCATTGCGCGGCGGCTTTGGCTTCGGCTTCGTTCGTCCGACCCCTAGGCCCGCTGGTGCGGCTCCCCCTGCACCGCGTGCGCCACAGGCGCCCATCGCTTTGTTGCGCAACGGCAAGACACACAAGATCACTGCCAACCAGAGCACGGTGCGCGCCGGCACCGAGATCCAGGTGCTGACCGAGCGCGATGAAGTCTCGCTCAGCGTGAGTGAAATGGATCCGGGCTCATGGGTCCTGTTTGAATTACCCGGTTTCTCAAGTGCCGATACCGGTTCAGCGTTGGGCAGCATGGACGCCTTGCGTCAGGCGAACGAGACGTCATGGTACAGGGGGGATGACGCCCTCTGGGTCAAGCTGGTCGTGAGCGAACCGCTGCTTATGCCGGTCCGGCCATCGAATACTCAGGCCAGTATCACGCTCAGCCGCTAGGCCGGACCCTGCTTTGGTAACCGGATTTCTATGCTTTGAGTGGTACCAGCGTGAATCGAAAAAGTCAGCGGAGTTAGCCAATCAAATTACTCTTACCCCTTTGATTATTTTTGATTACCTTTGCCGTGCCACTGGGGGTAATTCCATAATGGCAGCGCTATCTTTTGTTTAGCATTTCCGAAGATTCCCATGCGTTTTGTTCATCCTAAATCCCTATGGCCTGCAGTTTTCGTGCTCTCTGCCCTCTGTTGACCGCCTGCGGTGGGGAAGACACTCCTGCACCGGCACCCTCGCCCACGGCAGCTTCCACCACCCAGCAAAAAGCCTTGACTCAATCCATGATGACTGAAGGCGCGGAAATCATTGAGCAGGGAGAAGCGCAGGTCCAGCAGGTCATGGCAGAGGCCCAGACCAGAATAGATACTGCTGTGGAAGCAGCCCAGGCAATGGCTGAGGAAGTCGTCAATGATCGGGAAGACCAGGCCAAGGATAAAGCGGAAGACGAACTGCGCAAAAAGTTGCGCAGCTTTGGAAACTGAACATCAAACAACTGAACATCAAACAACTGAACATCAAACAACGGAACATTAAACAACGGGACATTAAACAAAAGGGTCACCCGCTTTAATTTTCGATTTTTCAACATGTTGGTTGCGGGTGTCCCTGGTTTCACTTTTTATAAACCGGCTGGTCGTGAACGAACCGCTGCTTAAACCGGTTCGCGCATCGAAAACGCAGGCCAGTAATACCCTCAGCCGCTAGCCCCCGTGACATGCCGATTCTTGCAGAGAATATGCAAGGAATATGCAAACCGGCATAGTGGCCGGTCATGAGGCTGAATCCAGCCTGAAACATGACTCCCGGCGCCCCTGTCAGGGGGATTTTCGCCAATTTTTCATGGTATCCTCCGGAATCCATTTTGTTGGTTCATTTGACGATCTACTGATCTACTAAGGGGAGATCTGATTCCATGCGTATTACCATTCGCGTCTTTTTCTTGTGCATACTCTTTATGACGGGGTTCTCCGCCCAGGCGCAGACCCTGCGCTGGTCCGACCCCGCCACCTGGCCCAACAACCAGGTGCCGGCTGCCGGCGCCAGGGTAACCATTGCCAGCGGCCAGGAAGTGTTGCTGGACGTCAGTCCACCGGCCCTGGATGGCCTTACTATCAACGGCAAATTGATGTTTGCCGATGAGTCAGACCTGTCACTCACCACCGAGTGGATCATGGTGTTCGGCGAATTGCAGATCGGCACCGAAGCCAATCCTCACCAGCACAAAGCCACCATCACCCTCACCGACAACAATGAAGGCGAGCAGCTGATGGGAATGGGCGACCGCGGCATCATGCTCTCGGGCGGTACCCTAAACCTGCACGGCAATATCACCAACGCCTGGACCAAGCTGGTTGCAACCGCTGAAAAAGGCAACAGCACCATCGAGGTCCTCAATGCCGACCAGTGGAAAGTGGGTGACGAAATTGTGCTGGCTTCTACCGACTTCGATCCGCGTCAGGCGGAAACACGCCGCATCGCAGCAATCCGTGGTAACACCATTACCCTGGACCAGCCGCTGGAATACATGCACTTTGGTGAAATCACCTTTGGCGTGGATGAGCGTGGCGAAGTCGGCCTGCTGACCCGCAACATCAAGGTGCAGGCCTCAGAGGATGCCAAAGAGTCCTACTTCGGTGGCCACATCATGGCCATGATCACCAGCAAGATGTATGTCGAAGGGGTCGAGCTACAGCGTATGGGCCAGCATATGGAACTGGCGCGCTACCCGATGCATTGGCATCTGGTCGGTGACGGTGGCAAGGGGCAGTACGTGAAAAATGCCGCCATTCATGACACCTTCAACCGCTGCGTCACCGTGCACGGCACCAACGATCTGCGGGTGGAGAACAATGTCACCTACAATACCGTGGGCCACTGTTTCTTCATGGAAGATGGCATCGAGACCGGCAACGAGTACATCAAGAACCTGGCGATCCAGACCAAGTGTCATCCCACCCTGGAGTGTGTGCCAAACAACCTGGCCGCTAACGGTGAGCTCGATAATCAAAACCGTGGTGAGCTCAGGCGCATCAGTTTTTCCGGCCAGCATACCCTGCTGCCTTCAGACAACACGGCCGCCTCCTACTGGATTACCAACCCGGACAACACCTTCGTTGATAACGTGGCCGCCGGTTCCGATTCGACCGGCTTCTGGTTTTCCATACCCGAGCACCCGAATGGCGCGTTCCTGGGTTCGGACGACAGCCTGAACACCTGGCCGCGCCGTACACCGCTGCGTAAATTCAGCGGCAACGTGGCTCACTCCAATTTCGACGGGTTCATGATTGACAGACACATCGACGAAGACAACACCTTTGGTCTGGCCTCCTGGCCGTTGCAGCCATTGGCGGATCCTACCGACCTGGAGAGCGAAGTGATGGAAACGCACTTCGAGAACCTGACTGCCTGGAAGAACCGCAATGGTGGCCTCTGGGGCCGCGGCGATCTTTATGTCTACAGCAACATGACACTGGCTGATAATGCCATTGGCATGACACAGTCCGCTGGCGACATCGGCAGCCTGCCGTTCAGTTCACGCCTGATTGATGGGCTGGTGGTCGGCGAGACCGACAACATCGGCAACCCAAAGACGCCCGAGGAAATCGCTTACGGTCGCAGCCTACCGAAGCCGGCCATTCCGGATTTCCCCATCCGCGGCTACGAATACTACGATTACCGCGATGATGTGATTAACACGACGTTCATGAATTTCCAGGACAACAACCAGCGCAAGACAGGCGCGCTGTCCTTTCTGCTGTTCACGAGCGCAGGGCTTAGTACCAATAGCGCCATCATGGGGTCGGAATTCGTCAACGCCAAACCGGTCTATTTCCCGACATACGATAAACGGTTTGATAACGATAACCGCGGCGGCAACGCCTACCGCACCCTGTCGATCCATGACGTGGACGGTTCGGTGACCGGCATCCCCGATTCCCACATCATGCTTCACGATGGCGAGAATGACAGCGTTGCCACCGATGACAACTGTCAGATTCATCCCACCTGGAACGCCTCTGTGTGCACGGGGGACATCGGTCGCCTGAATCTCTCGGACGCTAGGGGGGAATTCCCGGCCGCTGTCGATCTTGAATCGCGCACGGCCCGCTTCTCGCTGATCAGTGGGCTCAGTCCCAATGCGCCGGATACGGAACTTGTTCGGTCCCAGCGTGCCGCACTGTTCTCCCGTCGTGCTCCCGAGGCGCCCATTGCGCTCGTGCGCAACGGCAAGGAATTCAAGATCTCCGGCGACCAGAGCACGGTTAAAGCCGGCACCGAGATTGAGGTGAAAACGGAAAGAGACGAAGTCACGCTCAGCCTGGCGGAAATGGACGAGGGCTCATGGGTGATGTTCGAACTCCCGGGGTTCTCCAATGCCGCTTCTGGTAAGCAGCAGCGCAGCATGGATGCCTTGCGCCAGGCAAATGAAACTGCCTGGTTCAAGAATGGCGATGCCGTGTGGGTCAAGCTGGTGGCCGAAGCGCCCGTTATGGAAGTCATTCGGCCAACGGATCTGCAGGCTAGCATAACCGTCAGCCGGTAAAATCCAGATCAGTGTCAGCCTAACGACCCTGACAGCAGTGAGCAAATAAAGCCCCCGGTGCCTATACCGGGGGCTTTTTTTTCAGGCTATTTAAAATCGCCATAAAGTGAGAAGGCCCGCTCCGCCTTTTCCGGCCGCGGGTTCCATGATCTACCGCAAACAAACCCCTGGTACGGACACCACTCATCCGGGTGAGCAGGTAGGATGAATCCTGTTTTTGAACTGAGCATCTAATCTAAGGAGTCTTGAATGCGCCCGATTGCAGTCCCAGTTGCCAGCCGTTCTGAATGTGCCTTAGCCCTGGATGTGGCCTTTGTCTGGGAGCCACCTTGGGCTCCGATGTGATTGGTTATCACATTCGCC